>SMVA01329512.1_pt1 | contig 17721 bp, 16 predicted proteins | sample 2456451 | NCBI WGS metagenome assembly SMVA01 (sample SAMN11095933, study PRJNA526329) | marine sediment metagenome | biome: Marine sediment; feature: Surficial sediment; material: Deep marine sediment; isolation source: Hadal surficial sediment | place: Pacific Ocean | collected 2014-05 | depth...
CGGCTTCTGGGGTTTCTTTGCCCTTTCCCTGTTTCTCACGCCCTTGGTGACCTCTCTCACTCTCGGCTTGACGATGAATCGGAGCCAGCCGCCGCCCACCCGATGACGAGACCTCGTCAACCGGGGCCAGTCGGCGGCGCCGTGAGGCAAGGTCGCCGCCGGCCACGGAGACGCCGAGGGTCGTCGAGACGCCCAGGCCCTCGTGCCCGCCCGCTTCGCGACTGGTCGAGATATCCGGGCTTCTAGAGAATCACCTCGAAGCCCTCGAACTCCGGATGCCCGAGGTAGGTGCCTTGCGGCGCGCGGGCGTTGGAGTGGGCTTTCTGGAACGCTGCGGATTCGGTCCAGTCGACAAACGCCTGCCGCGAGGCCCAGATCGAGTGCGAGGCGTACAGCGTGCACTCCTCGTTGGTCGGTCCTTTCAACAGGTGAAACTGCTCGAAGCCGGGCACGTCGTCGAGAAAGGAGTCGCGCTTGCGCCACAGCTCCTCGAACACCTCTTCGCTGCCGAGAGCGACGCGGAATCGGTTCATGGCAATGTACACGGAGTTCCTCCGGCAAGGCCTTCGCCAGGCACACGGCGCGGCGGCGGCGCGTTGGAAAGTTTGGGTGGTCCTCGGCAAGCGGATGACACGGATGCTTGTCGAGGCCGATAAGATCAAACCATGAGCCGGCGCCTGATGCTGATCGTCAACCTGGGTACGCCCGATGCGCCGACGCCGGAGGCGGTGCACAAGTTCCTCTTGGAGTTTCTCTCCGACCCGGGTGTCATCGATCTGCCGCGCTGGTTGTGGCAGCCGATCCTGCGCAACATGGTGTTGCGCAGCCGCCCCCGCAAGGTGGCGGAGCTCTACCGTTCGATCTGGATGGAAGGCGGTTCGCCGCTCGCGGTCGGTACGCGGGCCATTGCCGACGGCGTGAAGGAGCTGGCCGGCGATCGCTTCGAGGTGGTCTGGGCCTACCGCTACGGTGATCGCTCGATCGAGTGGGCCTTCGAGAATCATGTGGGCGTCGACACCGACGTTGCCGTTGTACCGCTGTATGCGCACCACACCAGCTCCACCAGCGCGTCGGTTTTCCTCGAGGCCGAGCGCGTCGCACGGCGGCGCGGCGTGGCCGACAACGTGCGCCGCGTCGAGTTGGCGCCGGACGACCCCGGGTTCATCGAGGCGCTGGCGCAGCGTTGCCGCGAGGCGTTCGCGCAGGCCGGCGCCAAGCCGCGGCACTTGTTGCTTTCGTACCACGGTATCCCGACGCGCTACGACCGCCGTGAGGGGGGCCGGTACAGCTCGGATTGTCGTGCCACCACGGCAGCTTTGCTGCGGGCGCTCGATTGGGACGCCGATCGTGCCACCCACTGCTATCAGTCCAAGTTCGGCCCCGAGCCCTGGCTCAAGCCCACCACCGCCGGGCTTATCGAAGAGCTCGCCGGCAAGGGCATAGGCAGCCTCGGCGTCGTCGCCCCCGCGTTCCTCACCGACGGCCTCGAGACCATCGAGGAGATCGGCATAAAGGGACGGGAGGCGTTCGAGGAGGCGGGTGGTGAGGCCTACGTCCGTGTGCCCGCGACAGGGGCGCACCCGGCGGCCCTGGAGGCGATGGTGCGGACGGCCTTCCCCGATCTCGGCGCCGCCTGAGCTGGCGGCGCCGTGGCTTCAAGTCTTGTGGGCGCCGCAATCCTTTCTTGGCCATGACAGCTTCGTGACAAGTGCGGAGGGCGTTTTCCTTAGCCTGCTGGAGTGATGTCCGAGCCTGCCTGCACACCCGCCGTTTGGCGGCCCCGACGAGCCCCCGAGAAGCCATGGACCGCATCGGTCTGATCAGCGTCAGCTGGCGCCGCCAAGGTACCGACGCGGTGGCCCGCTTTACCATCCCGGGCGAAGAACGTGCGCAGGTCCTGCCGCGGATTGCCGATCGCGTCGGGCTCGAGGAGCTCGTCTACCTGGCCACCTGCAACCGTGTCGAGGTGATCTACGTGGGCGACGGCCGGCGGCCGATCAGCGCCTATCGGCCGCATATTTACGAGGCGATCATCGGGGAGGCTCCGGCTCTCGGCGAAGCCGAACGCGCCTTGACCGCGTGGGTCGGCGAGGGCGCCGTAGAGCATGTTTTCAACGTTGCCGCCGGGCTCGACTCGGCGATGGTGGGCGAGACCGAGATCCGCGGCCAGATGCGTGATGCCCTCGAACTGTCGCGCTCGCTCGGGCTCACCGGAGCGCGCCTGGATTGGCTCTTCGAGGAAGCGGCAAAGACGGCGCGCCGCGTGCATGGCGGCACCGCCATTGGTCATGGGAAGGTGTCGCTGGCGGAGATCGCCATCCGGCACGCGCGCCGGAGGCTCGCCGAGACGCCGTCGCCGCTGGCCCTCGTGGGCGTATCGCCGATGACCGTGCGCTGCGCCGAAAAACTCTCGCAAGAGGGCATCGAGATCATCGTCTTCAATCGCAGCCCGGAGCACGCCCAAGAGCTTGCCTCCAAGGTTGGTGGAACCGCCCGCTCTTTGGCTGAGCTCGGGGAAGGAACGGATGGCATCGAAGTGGTGGTGTGCGCCACCGGGTCACCCGATGCGGTTCTCAGCCGCGCCGATCTCGAGCGCCTCGCGGCAAGGGTCCCCTCGGGCCGAGCTCTGCTGGTTATCGACATGGCGACCCCGCCCGACGTCGCCGCGGCTGATGCGCGTGCCGCGGGTGTCGAACGCATCGGCATGGAAGAGATCGTCGAGGAGGCGCAAGAGCATCGACACCAGCGCGGCGATGCCGCCGCCGCGGCGCGCGAGATCGTCGATGAGTCGCTCGCCAAGCTGCGCGACCAGCTGGCCGACAAAGCGCTCTCGCCGATGCTGGTGTCGATGCAAAAGAAGTACCAAGAGACCACGAAGGTGGCTCTCGAGCGGCTCTTCCGCAAAGATCTGGCGACCCTCAGCGAGGCCGACCGCGAGGTGGTGCGTCGCTGGGCGCAGGTGCTGGCGCGGCGCCTGGCGCATGTGCCCTTGGTGGGCATGCGTGCCGTGGCGCGCGAAAAGGGATTGAGTGCGGTGGAGACCTTCCTCGCCGATACCGACGAGTTCTTGAGCAGCGAGTTCGCACAGCAGCTCGCCGCCTCGGATCAACCGACGTTGCCTTTGGGGGAGGGCGACCCGGAGCTCGACGATGAAGGAGCATGGCTGTGAAGATCCGCATCGGCTCGCGCGGATCGGCGCTGGCGTTGGTACAGACCAACGCCGTTGCCAGTAGCTTGCGCGCCGCCGGCCACGATGTCGAAGTGATCATCATCCAGACCGCCGGCGACCGTGACCAGGCCAGCAAGTTCTCCGACATCGGGGCGGCCGGCGTGTTCGTGCGCGAGATCGAGTCGGCGTTGCTCCGTAGCGACGTCGATCTGGCGGTGCACAGTTACAAGGACCTGCCGTCGCGGAGTCCGGACGGGCTGGTGGTGGCGGCCATTCCCGAGCGCCTCGATCCCGCCGATCGCCTGGTAGCACGCGCCGAGTTCGTTACCCGCATGCCAGCCGGCGACGAGACGGTTGACGCGGTCTTGCCTCTGGTCGACGGTGCCGTTGTGGGCACCGCCTCCGAGCGCCGCCGCGCCCTGCTGCGCTCACTGCGACCCGACCTGCAGCTCGAGAGCATCCGCGGCAACGTCCCCACCCGTCTCGAGAAGCTGCGTCAGGGCCCGTACCAGGCGATCGTCCTGGCCGACGCCGGCCTGCGGCGCCTCGAGCGCGACCCGGACGCCCCGCCCCTCGGGCTGGCAGACCTGGTGAGTTTTCGCCTCGACCCGGCGGTGTTCGTTCCGTCTCCGGCACAGGGCGCGATCGCGCTGCAGTGCCGCGAGGGCGATGCGGTGGCCGAAGCGTTGCAACCTCTGCACGACCCCACCGCGGCGCTGCCGGTGCGCGCCGAACGCGAGCTGCTGCGCATGGTCGACGGAGGTTGCAGCCTGCCGTTCGGGGCCTGGGCCCGGGTAACCGCCGACGATCGGCTCGAGCTGTTCGCCGCTATCGAAGCGAACGGCCGGGTGGTGCGGGTGCGGGATCAGGGTGCCGACCCGGAAAGCCTCGCCGCCCGGGTCTGGCAGATCCTCGAGGTCGAGGTGGGCGCAGACCTCGCTTCTGTGCCGGAGCGGGAAGCATAGTCATGCGCAGCCTTTCGGGCCGTATCATTCTGGTGACACGCAGCGCCGAGGAGGCCCCGGTGTGGGCCGCAGAGCTCAGCGGTCGCGGCGCCACCACGGTGGTGTTTCCGTGTATCACACGCCGGCCGATTCGCGACCCCGACACGGCTGCGATGCTGGCAACCGCCCTCGAGAGCGCCGATTGGCTGGTGTTGACCTCCGTGCACGGTGCCCACGGCGTGGCGGAGCTGGCGGGCACGCGGCGCGTCGCCGATGCTCGCGTGGCGGTGGTCGGCGAGGCGACGGCGCGGGCGGCGCGTCAAGTACTCGGGCGCGTCGACCTGGTGGCACCGAACGGCACTGGACTTTCCCTGGGCGAGGGCTTGGCGCGGCGAATTCGCGACACCTTGGGCACCCATTCGACCCGTGTTGTCGCTGCCGGGGCGGAGAACGCACGTCTCGATCTCGAGGAAGCGCTCGCGCCGCTCGGGGTCGAGGTGCAACGCATCCCGGTGTATCGCACCGTGCCTGCATCGGTGCAAGAGCCACGCGAGGACCTCGTTGTGCTCGGCGTCGACACCATCTTTCTCGCCAGCCCCTCGGCGGTTGCCGGGCTGTTGGCGCGCGCCGTCGTTCCCGACGCCGCACGTATCATCACCATCGGACCATCTACCTCTGAAGCCGTGCGGGACGCCGGCCTGCGCGTAGACGGCGAGGCCGCCACGCGTAGCTTGGAGGGCATGATCGAGGCAATGCCATGAGCATCGAAACCAAAACAGCTTCCCGCGGCATGTCGGTGCGTCCGCGCCGGCTGCGTGCCAGCGGTAGTCTGCGCGAGCTGGTGCGCGAGACCCGGCTGACCGCCGAGCAACTCATCATGCCGCACTTCGTCCTACCCACCGACCACGCCGACGAGCCCATCCCGTCGATGCCGGGCATATCTCGCTACGGCCTGAAGGACCTGGTGGCGCGCGTCGTCGCCGATGCGCACCTGGGCATTCGTGCGGTGCTGCTGTTCGGCACCCCCGAGGAGGGCGCCAAGGACGAACAGGGCACCGCCGCGAGTCTTCCCGACAGCGCCGTAGCGCGGGCCGTGGCCGCGATCAAGGAGAAGCTCGGCGACGACATCGTGGTGATTACGGATGTGTGCTTGTGCGCCTACACCTCGCACGGTCACTGTGGCGTGTTGCGCGACGGCAAGGTGATCAACGACGAGACGCTGCCGCTGCTCGCCGGCATGGCGGTGGCGCACGCACGGGCGGGCGCCGACCTGGTGGCGCCGTCGGACATGATGGACGGTCGGGTCGGGGTGATCCGGCAGGGCCTCGACGACGCCGAGCTCGGCGACGTCGGCGTGCTGGCCTACGCGGTCAAGTACGCCTCGGCCTACTACGGGCCTTTCCGGGACGCCGCTGAATCGAGCCCAGCTTCGGGGGATCGCAAGACGTATCAGATGGATCCGGCGAACGTGCGCGAGGCCATCCGCGAGGCGCGGCTCGACGAGGAAGAAGGTGCCGACATCCTCATGGTCAAGCCGGCGCTCGCTTACCTCGATGTCGTCCGCGCGGTGCGTGCCGAGACGACGCTGCCGCTGGCGGTCTACAACGTCTCTGGCGAGTACTCGGCGGTCAAGGCGGCGGCGGAGAGGGGTTGGATGGACGAGGGTTCGGTGGTGCGCGAGAACCTGCACGCCATGGCGCGCGCCGGCGCCGACATCATCATCACCTACCACGCGCGCGACGCGCTGGAAAACGGCTGGTTATGAACGAGCAAATGCCGACGCGGCGCTGGGATGGAGTTGGCGCCGGGCTGCTTTCGGAGGAATGGTTCGCCCGCGCACAGAAGTGCATCCCCGGGGGCGTAAACTCGCCGGTACGTGCCTTTCGCGCCGTCGGCGGCCAACCTGTGGTCATCCAGAGTGCCCACGGGGCCACCGTCGAAGACGTCGACGGCAACAGCTACGTCGACTTCGTATGCTCGTGGGGTCCGCTGATCCTGGGACACGCCCATCCCGAGATCGTCGCGGCGGTGAGCGAAGCGGCGGCGCGCGGCACCACGTACGGCGCGTTGTGCCCGCACGAGGTCGAGCTCGCCGAGCTCGTCACGTCGATGTACCCCGGGCTCGAACAGGTTCGTTTTGTCTCCTCCGGAACCGAAGCGACGATGAGCGCCATCCGCGTGGCGCGCGGCGCCACCGGGCGCGACATTATTGTCAAGTTTTCCGGCTGCTACCACGGCCACGCGGATCATCTACTGGTGGCGGCGGGCTCCGGGTTGGCGACCTTCGGGCAGCCCGACTCGGCCGGCGTGCCGGAAGCCTTTGCCTCGCAAACGCGCGTGCTGCCGCTCGACGACGAGGCGGCGGTGGAGAAGCTCTTCGACGACGAGGGCGACAGGATCGCCGCCGTCATCATCGAGCCGATCCCCGCCAACAACGGACTCCTGCTGCAGCGGCCTGAGTTCCTGCAGGCCTTGCGCAGTACTACCGAGCGCCACGGCGCCCTGTTGATCTTCGATGAGGTCATCAGTGGCTTTCGCGTCGCTCCGGGCGGCGCTGCGCAACTCTACGGAATTACCCCCGACCTGGCCACGTTTGGCAAGGTCATCGGTGGCGGCTTGCCGGTAGGCGCGTTTGGTGGCTCCGCGGAGCTCATGGGTAACCTGGCGCCCGAGGGCGCCGTCTACCAGGCAGGTACGCTGTCGGGGAATCCTGTCGCCATGGCGGCCGGCCTCGAGACGCTGCTGGTGCTGCGTCGCGACGACGCCTGGGCGCGGCTGGAAGCGACGGGTGCGAGGCTCGAAGCTCTGCTGTCACCGGTGCTCGCGGCGGCGCCGGTCCCGGCCCAGCTGGTGCGCTGCGGATCGATCTTCTGGATGGCGTTGCAGGACGGCGCGCCGCCGCGGCACGCCGATGCCCTTTCGTCCGCGGCCCCGGGGATCTACAGCGACCTGTTCGGGGAGCTGCTGGGGCGCGGCGTCTACCTGGCGCCCTCGGCCTACGAGGTCGGGTTTGTTTCCCTGGCGCACCAACCCGAGGATCTGGAGCTGCTGGCCCGGGCTCTCGGTGAGGCTTTCGATGAGATGACCGCCTGATGAACGACCTTCTGTTGAGGACCCTGCAAGGGGAAGCCACCGAACGGCGGCCGCTGTGGATCATGCGGCAGGCGGGCCGGTACTTGCCGGAGTATCGGGCGCTGCGCGAGAAGTTCTCGTTCGAGGAGCTCTGCGCCCGACCCGACCTCGCCACCGAGGTGACGCTCCAGCCCATCGAGCGCTTCCCGCTCGATGCGGCGATCGTCTTCGCCGACATCATGAGCCCGATCGAGGCGCTGGGCATCAAGGTGAAGTTCGCCCCCGGGCCGGTTATCGATGAGCCATTGCGTACTGCGGCGGCCATCGACGCCTTGCCCGAGCCGGCGCCCGACGCCATCGCTCCCCACGTCATGGAGACCATGCGCAGCGTCAAGAACGAGCTGCGCGACCGCATCCCGGTGCTGGGTTTCAGCGGCGGACCGTGGACGCTGGCGGCGTATCTGGTGCAGGGGCAGGGGGTACGCGACTTTCCGGCGCTGCGCGCGCTGGCGGCCGAGGACCCGGGGCTGGTGGGCGAGCTCCTGGGTCGCCTCACCGACCTCACCTTCAATTACCTCAAGGGCCAGGTGGAGGCCGGTGCCGACGCCGTGCAGGTGTTCGAGACCTGGTCGGGAGTGCTGTCGTTCGCCGACTGGTCGCGCCTGGTAAAGCCACACCTCGACACTCTCTTCGACCGCATGGAGGAGCTCGGGGTGCCGCGCATCCTGTTCATGCAGAACGCCGCGCATCTGGTGGGTGGCATGATCGCGGTGCCGGCGGATGGTTACTCGGTAGACTGGCGCGTCGACATGGGGGCCCTCCGCCAGGCGCTGGGGCCGCAGAAGATCCTGCAGGGCAACATTGACCCGGCGATCCTGCTGTCCGGCGCCGAGCAGACGGCGCGCGCGGCGCGGCGATTGCTGGCCACCGTTCCGCGCCAGGGGCATATCGTCAACCTCGGTCACGGCATTCTGCCGCAGGTTCCCATAGATAGCGTCAAGGCTCTGATCGAGGTGGTGCACGCAGAAGAGCAAACAGCCAACGCCGGCGCCGTTGCCGCCACAAGTACCGAGAGCGAAGAGTGAGGGGCATCGACCGAGCGCGAAGAGGCGGGGCATGGACCGAGTCGATGCGCCTCGGTCCAGCGCCTTGGACGGCCAGGGAGGGACCGTGAAGCAAGAGATCCACAAACCCAGCACCGCGAGCGAGCGCCCGCTGGCGTCCGAGGTCACCGCCGAGCTCATGCGGCGCTACGATCGCCAAGGGCCGCGCTACACCAGCTACCCGACGGCGGTGGAGTTCGCCGAAGGCATCGACGCCGAGGGCTACGAGACCCTGTTGGAGGCTGCCGACGAGCATGCCGACGAGCCGCTGTCGCTGTACATGCACCTGCCGTTTTGCGGGGAGCAGTGTCTGTTTTGCGCCTGCCACGTCATCATCACGCCGCACTACGAGAAAACCCTGCCGTACCTCGACCTGCTGCGGCGGGAGATCGATTTGGTGGCCGAGCGGTTGCCGCATCGCCGGCAGATTTCGCAGTTGCACCTCGGCGGCGGCACGCCGACCTACCATCAGCCCGAGGCGCTCGGCGCGCTGCTCGATCACCTACTGCAGCACTTCGAGCCCCGCGCCGACGCCGAGCTCGCCATCGAGGTCGACCCTCGAGTGACGCACCTCGAGCACATCGACATGCTCGCCGAGCACGGCTTCAATCGGATTTCGATGGGGGTGCAAGACTTCACCCCGGACGTCCAGCAAGCCGTCAACCGCATCCAGTCGGTGGAGCAAACCCGCGCCCTCATCGACTACGCCCGCACGCGTGGCTTCGGCGGCACCAACGTCGATCTCATCTACGGGCTGCCGCACCAGAGCCTTGACTCGTTCGCCGACACCGTCGACACGGTCATCGGCATGGGCGTCGACCGTCTGGCGGTCTACTCCTTTGCCTTCGTTCCCTGGATCCGCGGCCACCAGACCAGCATCGCGGAGGAGGACCTTCCGGATCGCGGCCTCAAGCTGGAGCTCTTCGCCATGGCGCGCCAGCGGCTGCTCGAAGCGGGCTACGAGCCCATCGGCATGGACCATTTCGCCAAGCCCGACGACGAGCTCTCCCGCGCCCGCCAAGAGCACCGGCTGCGGCGCAATTTTCAGGGCTACAGCGTTATCCCGGCTTCCGACGTCATCGGTCTGGGAATTTCCGCCATTGGCGACGTGCAGGGCGCCTACGTGCAAAACGAAAAGAAGCTCTCCACCTACGAAGAGGCGATCGCGGCGGGCCGCCTTCCGGTGCACCGCGGCATTTCGCGTACGCCCGACGACGAGGTGCGCCGCGACGTCATCCACGAGCTGATGTGCAATTTCCGTGTCGATTTCGCCGCCATCGAGAGCAAGCATGGCATCGAGTTCACCGACTATTTCGCCGTCGACCTTGCCGAGCTGTCGGCGCAAGAGGCCGACGGCATGGTGAATATTGCCGACGACTCCATCGAGGCGACGCCGGTCGGCGAGCTCTTCGTCCGCAACCTTGCCATGTGCTTCGATCGCTATTGGCGCGAGAGGCAGCGCGACGGCAAGCCGGTGTTCAGCCGCACGGTCTGATGAAGCGTCTGGTGATTGTGGGCGCCGGTATCTCCGGTCTGAGCGCGGCGCACGAGGCGGTGCGGTACGCTGCCGACGTTCCCGGCGGGCTCGAAGTCTTGGTGCTCGAGGCCGGTCCCGAGGTGGGCGGCAAGGCGCGTAGCGTGCGGCAGGACGGCTGGTTGGTCGAGGAGGGGCCCACCGGCTACCTCGACAGCGAGCCGGAATTCGACGACCTGCTCACCCGCAGCGGCCTGGCCCCCCACAAGGTCACCGCCAACGACGCCGCGGCGCGCCGCTACCTGTTTCACGGGCGCCTGCGCGAGATCAAGGCCAACCCGCTGGCCTTCGCCGCGTCGGGGATTCTCTCCGCCGGCGGGCTGCTGCGCATCGCCGCCGAGCCGTTTGTGGCGAAGGCTTCGGAGGAGCAAGTGGCTGCCGAGAGCATCTGGGATTTCGCCGCCCGTCGCCTGGGGCCGCAGGCGGCCGACAGGCTCATCGCCCCGATGGTGCTCGGGGTGTGTGCCGGCAACGCTCGCAAGTTGTCTCTGACCGCTTGTTTCCCGAAGCTGGCGAGTCTGGAGCGCGAGCATGGATCTTTGATCCGCGGCATGCTCGCCACCCGCAGGTCGCGCTCCAAGGATCAGCGGTTCGCCACCGGCCTCTCGGGCAAGCTGACCTCCGCGGCGGATGGACTACAGTCGGTGCCGCGCAGGTTGGCGGAGGCCGGCTCCTTCACCACGCGGTGCAACGCCCGGGTAGGAGGCATCGAGGAGAGCGCCAAGCCGGACGAGGGCGATTGCGCCGCGCCGCGCTACCGGGTTCTCGTCGACGGCGACGCCGAGGCGATCGTCGCCGACGCCGTGATTCTCGCCGGCGAGTCGTTCGCCAACGCCGAGCTCATCAGCGGCGTCAATCCTCAAGTCGCCGATGCGTTGCGGGAGATTCGGACACCGCCCGTGGTGGTCGTCGCAATGGGGTTCGGGCCCGACGTGGCACGCTCGTTTCCGACGGGTTTCGGCGTGCTCATCCCGCGTGACCAGGGCTACCGGATCCTCGGGTGCATCTGGGACTCGCAGCTCTTCGCTCGCCGCAGCCCGGATGGGCACTTGCTGGTGCGCGCCATGCTGGGAGGCAGTGTCGACCCCGAGGTCGCCTCGCTCGGCGATGACCAGCTGGCCGAGCTGACCTACGGCGAGCTCTCTCGCATCTTCGGCCTGCGCCAGCGGCCGCTCTTCACCCGGGTGGTCAACTGGGACCGCGCCATTCCGCAGTACGATATCGATCATCCACAGCGCATCGAGCGCATTGCATCGACCCTGTCGCGGTCCCCTGGCATTTTCCTGGCCGGTAACGGCCTGCACGGAGTTGCCTTCTGTAAGGCGGCGGTGACGGGAATCCGGCAAGGGCGAGAAGCCACCGAGTGGCTGGCGGCAAAGCCGCGCGCTGCAGCGATAGGCTCCGGTACTGCGGCCGGCGCTTCGGTCGGGCCGTCGGGCCGGGCCCCCGAGCCCGACGCCCGCTGACTTGGCTTTGTCATCCAGGCTCGGTAGCATTCGATGCGGAAGCTTCTGCAGGCGCCCGTCACGGTGACGGCCCGACGAAAATATCCACGATGAACGACACCGACACCCGCGAGACCTTCTTCCAACGTCTGCGCCGCTTTTCGCCGCAACGGCTGCTGCTCGCCGCGGTGGGCGTGCTGTGCGTCGGCCTGGCGGCAATCGGGGTGTTCGTGCCGGGGCTGCCGACGACCATCTTCCTGATCCTGGCCACCTACCTGTTCACGCGGAGCTGCCCGTGGCTCGAGGAACGCCTCATCCGCAACCGCCTGTTCGCTCCCTTCCTCGGCTACCTCGACGGTTCCGCGCCGATGCCGATGAAAGCCAAATTGGCCACCATGTGCATCATGTGGGCCTTCGTGACGCTCAGCGTCTTGCTACTCGGCCGTGGTCTCGAGGCACAGAACTGGGTGATCTTCATACCGCCGGTAGGGGCGGTCGTCGGCACCTGGTTCATCATGCGTTTGGGTCCGTCTTCGGACTTACAGCCGCCCCGCGGCTGAACACCCTCAGATCCTCGTTTTGGCGTAAGCTCTGACGCCATGACCACCCAGGCCCAGCCCGCTGCCCGCCCGCTCGATGCGGCGAAGTTCTGCGATCCCGACGTTACCGCCAAGGGGGAGCGCCGTGCCTCGGTCGGCATGACCCACCTCGAAACCCTGTGGTTCAACACCGGCACGCTGTGCAACATCGAATGCGGCCATTGCTACATCGAGTCAAGCCCCAACAACGATCGACTCGAGTACATGAGCGTCGCCGAAGTGACGGAGTTTCTCGACGAGATCGAAGCGTTGGACCTGCCGACGCAGGAGATCGGTTTCACCGGCGGCGAGCCTTTCATGAACCCGGAGATCCTCGCCATGCTGAAGGAGTCTCTGGAGCGCGGCTTCGAGGTATTGGTGCTGACCAACGCCATGCAACCGATGATGCGCCCGCCGGTGCGCGAAGGGCTGTTGGCGATGCGGGAGGCGCACCCGGAACGTTTGACTCTGCGCGTCAGCATCGATCACTACAGCGAGCAACTGCACGATTCCGAGCGTGGTACGGGCTCTTTCGCGAGGACGATCGAGGGCGCCGGCTGGCTCGCCGCCAACGGCTTCAACCTGGCTGTTGCCGGCCGCACCTGCTGGGGCGAGGACGAAACCTCCGGGCGCGCCGGCTATCGGCGACTCTTCGTAGCAGCCGGCCTGCCGGTGGACGCGGGCGATCCACAGGCGCTGGTCCTTTTCCCCGAGATGGATGCGTCGGTGGACATTCCCGAGATCACCGTTGATTGCTGGGGCATTCTCGGCGTCGACCCCAACGCCATGATGTGCGCCACCTCCCGCATGGTGGTCAAGCGCAAGGGCGCCGGGGCCCCGGTGGTGCTTGCGTGCACGCTCTTGCCCTACGATCCGCAGTTCGAGGTGGCCGACCATCTCGAGCAGGCGCTCGGTTCGGTGAAGCTCAACCACCCGCACTGCGCCAAGTTCTGTGTGCTTGGCGGCGGTTGCTGCTCGGTGACGAGCTAGCCTGGCTATCTCAACGGGTGGCTACTGCGCGAACTCCCTCGGTTCGATCGGGCGGCACCCGAGACTACCGACGGAAGCAGTCATTCATCGGTCCCCGATGGTAAAATCAGGGTATGCGCAAGTGGCTGATCCGGATCGTCGTTATCGTATTGCTGGTGGCCGCGGTTTACACTTTGCGGGCCACCTATTTCGCTCCCCGACCTGTCGTCGTGAGTACGATCGCGGTCAGCCGAGGCGTGGTTGAGTCGACGGTCACGAACTCCAAGGGCGGAACCGTGCGCGCCCGCCGCCGTGCCAAGCTGTCCACCGAGATCGGCGGCCGCGTGGTGGCGATTCCGCTCCGCGAAGGCGCGCTCGCGAGCCGGGGAGATCTGCTGCTGCAGCTCGATGACTCCAGCCAACAGGCTCGCGTCGAGCTGAGCCGAAGAGAGCTCGAGACCATCGAAGCACAGCGCCAGCAGGCCTGTCTGTCCTCCGCGCAGGCCGCACGTGAGCTGCAACGTAATCAAGCGTTGGCGGAGCGGCAGATCATTTCAGAAAACTTGCTCGACCGGCTGCAGAGCACGGCGGAGACCACCGCCGCGGCCTGCGCGGCGGCCCTGGTCGGGATCGAAGCAGCGAGGGCGGCCGTCGACCTGGCATCGACGGAGCTCGGCAAGGTGAAGCTGGTGGCGCCGTTCGACGGCATCATCGCCGAGCTCAACACCGAGCTCGGTGAGTGGATCACGCCATCTCCTCCCGCCATGCCGATACCCGCCGTTGTCGACCTGATCGATCCGACATCGATCTACATCAGCGCTCCCATGGACGAAGTCGACTCGGCGCGCATTCATTCCGGGCAGCAGGTGAAGGTGACCATCGACCCTTTTCCGGACCAGGTATTCTCCGGACGCGTCGTACGGGTGGCGCCCTACGTCCTCGACATCGAGACACAGAACAGAACGGTCGAAGTAGAAGTCGAGCTCGACGACGCGGAGTTCGCCTCCTCGCTGCTGCCGGGCACCTCTGCAGATGTCGAGATCATTCTGGAGACGCGCGCCGGGGTCCTGCGTATTCCCACCCGCACGCTCATGGAAGGTGACTCGGTCATGCTCCTCGAGGACGGATTTTTGGTGACCCGTGAGGTGAGCGTCGGGTTGCGAAACTGGAACTACGTCGAGATCACCGGTGGGCTTTCCGACGGTGAAGCGATCGTGACCTCCCTCGATCTCGCGGAAGTCCAGCCCGGCGCCATGGCCGTCGCCGAAGACGGTGGCCCCGCGGGCTCTTGATCGAGCTCGAGGGCATCTGCCGCACGTTCGATGTCGGCGGCAGACCGGTCTACGCGCTCGTCGACGTGGATGAGACCATCCGGACGGGTGAGCACGTTGCGGTAATGGGCCCGTCGGGGTCCGGGAAATCCACCTTGCTCAACATCATCGGGTGCCTGGACCGACCAACGGCAGGTGTCTATCGTCTGGACGGCATGGAAGTCGAAACCTTGAGCGAGAATGCACTGTCCGACATTCGTCGCCACAAGATCGGATTCGTCTTTCAGTCCTATCACCTCGTTCCCCGGCTCGACGCCCGCGGCAACGTCGAGTTGCCGATGGTGTTCGCGGGGGTGCCGCGTGCCGAACGCCGGGAACGGGTGGCGGCCGCGTTGGACGCGGTGGGCATGGCAGACCGCGCCGATCACCGCCCCGACCAGCTCTCCGGTGGCGAGCGCCAACGGGTGGCGATTGCCCGCGCCACGGTGATGGGGCCGAAGATCCTGCTGGCCGACGAGCCCACCGGCAATCTCGACAGTGCCTCGGGAGCACAGGTGCTCGAGCTTCTCGACCGCATGAACGACGCCGGATTGACGCTCATCATGGTGACGCATAACCCGGACGTCGGGCGCCGCGCCGATCGTGTGCTACAGATGTTCGACGGCCGCATCGTCAGCCGGGTCGCCGGCAGCGAGCTGCCGCGGACGCTCGGAATTGCCGCAACAGCTCCGACAACCAGCCCGGGAGCCGGGGCATGAGCTTTCGCGACCTGCTGCGCTTCGCAACCGGCTCGCTGTCGGGCCACGGATTGCGCACCGGCCTCAGCATGCTGGGCGTCGGGATCGGCGTCGCCGCGGTGATCATGCTCACGGCGCTGGGCGAGGGAGCACGCCGTTACGTTATCGATCAGTTCGCCTCGCTGGGCACCAATCTTCTCATCGTGCTGCCGGGGCGGGTGGAAACCACCGGTATGATCCCCGGCTTCGGCGGCGTGCCGAACGATCTGACCATCGGGGACGCCGAGGCCCTGCGCCGCAGAGTTCCCCAGGCGCGCCTGCTGGCCCCCGTTTCCATGGGCCCGGAGACCGTTTCCTATGGCCAACGAGCGCGGCAGGTACCGATTCTCGGCACCACTCATGAATACCTCGAGGTGCGTGGGATCGAGATGAGAAGTGGTCGGTTCCTGCCCGAGGGCGACTGGGATCGCGGCACGTCGGTAGCCGTGCTCGGCCCCAAGCTCGCCGACGAGCTGTTCATCGGCGAGGACCCCATCGGCAAGATCATCCGCATCGGTGATTTTCGCATGCGGGTTATCGGCGTCCTCGAGCGACAGGGCGTGCGACTCGGTCTCGATTTCGACGACATCGCTGTGATTCCCGTTGCCACCGGCATGAGGATCTTCAATCGTGCTTCGCTCTTCCGCATCTTCATCAAAGTGCCGTCGACGGCGGATCTGGACATCGCCCAGGAGCGGGTCATCGAGGTCATCATCGACCGGCACCACGAAGAAGACGTCACGCTCATCACACAGGACGCGGTGATCGCGACGTTTTCTTCGATTCTCGGTGTCCTGACGCTGGGGCTCGCGGCAATCGCCGCGATCTCACTGACCGTGGCCGGGGTCGGCATCATGAACGTCATGCTGGTGTCGGTATCGGAAAGAACGAGCGAGATCGGGCTGCTGAAGGCCCTGGGCGCACGGAATCGACAGATTCTCGCTGCTTTTCTCACCGAGGCGATCCTGCTCTCGACAACCGGCGGCTTGCTCGGCCTTGCTGCAGGCTGGCTGGTCATCCGCGCGGTAGTGCAGGTGTATCCCGTCGTTCCGGCAAGTCCACCGGACTGGGCCGTCGCCGCCGCCCTGCTGATCTCCGTCGGCATCGGCACGATTTTCGGTGTCCTGCCGGCCCGACGAGCCACCGAGCTCGACCCGGTGCTTGCACTGGCCAAGAGGTGATCGATCGATGACCCTGCGTGATCTTGCCAGGCTTGCCTTCGGCGCCCTTTCCAGCTACCGCATGCGTTCGGCCCTGTCGATGCTCGGCATCAGCATCGGCATCGCCGCGGTGATCCTGCTGACTTCGATCGGCGAGGGAACGCGACGCTACATGCTCGACCAGTTCACCCAGTTCGGCACCAACTTCATGGCGATCAACCCGGGCAAGACAGAGACTTTCGGGATCCCGGGCATCTTGGGGGGAACCACCCACAAGTTGACGCTCGACGACGCGGCGGCGCTTCGCCGCATCGCCGGCGTCGAGGAGGTGGTGCCCGTAGTGATCGGCCTGGCTCGCGTCGAGGCCAAGGGACGCGGTCGCAGCGTGGCGGTGTACGGCACCACCTCGGTAATGCCCGACGTGTTCAAGTTCGAGGTGCGGCAGGGCTCGTTCCTGCCGCCCGGCGACCCGCGCCGTGGTGCGCCCGTCGTGGTGCTCGGCCCCAAACTCAAACGCGAGCTGTTCGGCAACGAGAATGCGCTGGGCGAGTTCGTTCGCGTCGCCGACCAGCGATTGCGCGTCATCGGCATTCAGGCTCCCAAGGGCACGCTGATGGGGCTCGATATCGACGACGTCGCATGGGTCCCCGTGGCCACCGCGATGCGTATGTTCAACCTCGACGAGCTCATCGAGATCGATCTCTTGTTTTCCCACGCCGGCTTGTCGGAGCGCGTCGCCCGAGACGCTAGGGAGCTCTTGATCTCCCGCCACGACGATACCGAGGACTTCACGGTGACCACCCAAACCGACATGCTCGAGGTGTTCGGCAATGTGATGGACGTGATCACCATCGGCGTCGGGGCAATCGCCGGGATCTCCCTGGTGGTAGGGGCCATCGGAATTCTCACCGTCATGTGGATCGCCGTTGGCGAGCGCACCGACGAGATCGGCCTGTTGCGCGCCCTGGGCGCTACACCCGGGCAGGTCATGCTGGTGTTTCTCGTCGAGGCCGCGGTGCTCGCCACGCTTGGCGGCGCCGCCGGGCTTGCCGCGGGCATGGGGATGGCGGCGCTCATTCGCGCTTTGGTCCCCGGACTGCCGATTCACACGCCTCCCGAGTTCGTTGCCGCGGCGCTCGCCGTCAGCCTGGTGACCGGCCTACTGTCCGGCATCCTGCCGGCACGGCGCGCCGCGGTTCTCGAGCCGGTCGAGGCGCTGCGGGCCGAGTAGTGAGGGCCGCCGCCGGAACAGCCGGACATTGCGTAGACAGCCAACGGAGACAACACTCCGGATGCGGCGCAGCAGCGGCGCTATTTGTCGCCACCGTAGTCTGGAGATGACTCTCGAACCGCTGCGGGGCCTTGCGTCGGCTGGGCAGGCGGTTGCTGTGCCGGATCCGGAGTCGCTCGAGACAGCTTGACGCAAAGGGACGCGAGCTCGGACGCCTGCCTCAATCGCGAGGTCACTGCTTCGGCACTCATGTCAGCCATCGTTGCTCCCCGAGAGATGCTCGATATCGGCGAGGTCTTGTTTGCTGCCGCGCAATTCCTTAAGAGCGATCATCCCTTCGCGCGAGGCAACCCACAGGGCGCCAGCCTCCCAGCTCACCTTGCGGCGATCGTCCCACACCTCTGCGATTGCAGAGGTGATTAGCAAGAAATCGAGCGGGATTACTTCCTCGGTGTCGGGGTCGATCTTC
>SMVA01327450.1_pt1 | contig 17712 bp, 16 predicted proteins | sample 2456451 | NCBI WGS metagenome assembly SMVA01 (sample SAMN11095933, study PRJNA526329) | marine sediment metagenome | biome: Marine sediment; feature: Surficial sediment; material: Deep marine sediment; isolation source: Hadal surficial sediment | place: Pacific Ocean | collected 2014-05 | depth...
GCGTTTTTATCGGTATAAACCGCATGATCAATGGGCGGAATGCCAAACTGCCGCCGTTCGTGATTCGTGGTAAATGCCCAGTATTCCTTCGTGCCTATGCGCTCGGTCAATTTGGGTGCAGCGTCTTCCTGACTCGTGAAATAGGTACCGTCCGGAGCGGCCATCCAGTCCTGCAGATAAGCGTCCACCGCCTTGATACCGTTCAGATAGCGCACATCTCGAGTGAGTTGATAGGCTTCAGCAAACACCTGCATCGCATGAGCCTGCCCGGAAATGCGCTTCTCCGGTATGATTGCAGGCGGACCCTCGGAGCTTATGAAATACGCCTGAAAAACACCCCCCCATACCGGGTCCAGCAACTTCAGATACCCATCGGCCGTTCGCAATCCGATTCGTCTGAGTTCTGCGTTGTCGAACATGTGCGCTCTGAACATCAAGTGGAGCATGCGACCACCTGCCGTTGCGCCCATGCCGTTTGCCCGCCAACTCCCGAGCGTTTCGTTCAAACGCCGGTCCATTTGTGAGCGCACCTGCTTACGCAACAACGTCAATTCAGTGGTAATGGGCGCGACCGGTGACGCCAGTGGCGCGGTGCTGTCCGGGCTCAAAGACCCATCCGCGAGGGCGGTAACAAGCCCCTCCAGGATCGGAATGAAATTTCGCGGCAAACGATTTCCACGCAACGCCAGAACCTGTGTGGCGTCCGGCGCCATGAAGATGAGCGCAGGCCACGCCCAGTCGGAGTAGCGATCACCCACGTCCGGTCGAGCCTCGGAGTCCACCTGAATCGGAACGAAGTTCGCGTTGAGCAACTCGACGACGACAGGATGAGTGAGGGTAATCTCGTCCATACGCCGGCAGGCCGTGCAACCTTCCATCCCAACGTCCACAAATATCAACTTTCTGGACTGTTTCGCCTCTGCAAAGGCCGTCGGTTGCCACTCACGCCACTGGATATTGTTTTCTTGCGCCTGCGTGACACCGGCAACCAACGCACTTACAAACGCCACCAAAAAAGATCCGGAAATTCGCGCTAACTTGTTGATTATGCTGCTAGGTCCTGTTACTTTTCCGCGACGTTTTGCCCAGTCGTGTAAGTGACGACAAGCGCGGCAGATAGGGGAGGGGAAAACGAACAGGTTAACTCCCGAACAAAAACGATAAACGGGATGATTGAGCCGCCTTCGGGCGGCTTTTGTTTTTCCACTCATCACTCCTCCTTATCCGGGAGGTCGTCTTTATGTACGACCCCCGTTTTCCTTCCGAGTTCAATGGGCGTCCTCGAAACGCTAACCGTCCTCTTTCAGCAACCAGCGTACGCCCATCTGTAACAGCCGGGCATGTTCGGGGTGTCGCAGCGATTCACCATCGTGGCCTAGCGCGTCATAAAACACCCGGCCGTCCCCAACCTCCCGGGTCCAGCCGATCGACTGCCAGGGGCCCCCAGCTACCCGGCCTTGCATCAACACCTGAGAATCAGGTGCAATATCCAGCTCGTGATAAATCTCGTCGTTGAGTGTGAATGGGGAAATGTCTCCAAAGATCCGCCGAGGGTCAGCCACGGGTCGCACCTCCACCTCACCCCGGGGTGGATGAAAGCTCTGATCTCGACGCCAGACGCCTCCCAGCAATTGTTTGTACTCATACCAGGTATCGAAACAAATACTCGCTGTATGCAAGCCCAGTAAGCTGCCTCCATCTTCGACAAAGTTCTCGATGGTCACGGCACTTTGTTCGGGAAGTTCATATGCCCAGTCGCGAGAGGTTGTTTTTTGGGATTCGTTGAGCATCCGCCAGCGACAAGCGTAAATCGTGAACAGATCCGCAGTGGCGAGTTCCTCTACCGCTTCGTCCACATCAGTTGTGACAACACTTTCCACACCGATACCGTTCAGCAACTCTCTGAGCACGGTACTCGCTTCCTCAAAGGGATGATCGATGCCGCCTGTGAGTAGTACGTTGCGGGTACTCAAGCTAGCCCGGATATTGCACGAGGACGCAGAGTTTTGGGTGAGAGATCGTGGTCGTCATGACGGCTCGTGACCGAAAGCGTAGCCGTAGCTACGGTTGAGAGAACATGGCGGCTTGGCGGCCGCGAGATCCAGCCAAAAATTGCGGAGGCGCATCAACGACACTTCGAACATATTCGAAATAGTGAAAATTTATAATAATTTCAAAATGTTAACCATCATATGCGCCGTACTCGTGCAATATTCGGGCTGGGCGTCGTTATGTAAAACGATCTTATGACAAAACTCAAAGGGTTTGGGTAGAGTATCGAGAAGAACACAAACTGGATGTAACGATGGTCAAAGGTATCGAGCTTGATTCGGTAACCGCATGGCTTGAGGGGCAGCTAGGCGATCTTGCACCGCCGCTCGAATTTTCCCTGATTGCGGGCGGTCATTCCAACTTAACCTTCCGTTTTGTCGATAGCCTTGGTGCAACCTTCGTCTTGCGCCGCCCCCCACTCGGACAGGTATTGGAAAGTGCTCACGATATGGGGCGTGAGCATCGGATTGTTTCGGCCCTTTGCGATTCGGCGGTACCCGTTGCAGCAACCTACGGATTATGTGAAGACGTGGAAGTCAACGGGGCGCCGTTTTACGTCATGGAGTTCGTGGAGGGTCCGGTTCTGCATGACACAGCTTTTGCGCAGGCACTCCCGAATTCAGAACGGCGAACTCTCGGGCTGAACGTGATCGACGTGCTCGTGAAACTGCACGAAATCAATCCCGATGACGTAGGTCTCGGCGAACTCGGTCGCAAGGAAGCCTATCTCGCACGCCAGTTGAAACGCTGGAACAAACAATGGGCGGCGTCGAAGACGCACGAAATACCCGAGATGGAGGAAACCTCGCGGTTGCTGGAGGAGACGATGCCGGAGCAGATTGGCGCGACCATCGTGCATGGTGACTATCGGCTGGGCAACATGATCGTCCGAGATGGAAAAATCAGGGCGGTGTTGGATTGGGAGTTATGCACCTTGGGAGATCCGTTGGCGGATGTCGGATATCTTTTGAACAACTGGGTCGAGCCGGGTGAAGGCGTTCAGGATGTTGTGCCGACCGCGGCGGGTGGTTTTCCAAGCCGGGCGGAGATCACCGCTCGATATGAATCGGCAACCGGGCGCAGTTTGGCAGGAATCAACTATTACCAGGCTTTCTCCCATTGGCGTCTCGCTGCTATCGGCCAGGGGGTCTACAAACGTTACCTGGTGGGGGCAATGGGTGACAACAAAGGCATGGACCTGGACATCTACAAAGACAGTGTGCGGCAACGGGCCGTGTCGGCGCTAAGTCTGCTGACGAACGGTTCTTAGGATGACTGACGAGAGGGACAGCTCGCTAAAGCGAGAGTTCGCTAAAGCGAGAGCTCGCCAATCAGTTTTCCGGTGTGGTCTATGGCTCGTATGAGACGAAACGAACCGGTTCCCAGGCCGACGACGATGCAGGGGTGGGTCATCACCTGGGCCAATATCGCGTCCGCTTCAGGTACCGTCCATGAGAACTCGATGATTGCGGTTTCGCCGTCGAGATACGCGTCTTTCAGGGTGAACCCATAACCGGGCGTCGGTTGATCGCCGTTGGAAACGGCCAGGAGCAACAGATCGGGTTCCTGTTGTGGTTGTTCCAGATCCGTCATACCGATGAGCTTGGAACCACGGATTTTAGCGACGTCCTCAAAGCTCACCTGGGAGATGCCGCTTTCCAGCGTTTGACAGTTTCCGTGTTTGAGTACTTCCTCCGCTGCGAGCTTATCGCGCGTGGAGCAACCGTTGATACCCACTGCAGCGAGCAGCGTTAACGACATTACCGCGGTTTTGTTCATCACTGCTACTCGACTTGGTTTGGTTTTGTGAAGGATATTCCTCGCCCGTTGATAGTTATGGCTGTCGGCGTCAGTGTCGAGAGATTAGTGCGGAACCCCGAAACAAAGTCGAGACCGGACATATCGCCATTGATGTTCAGCAGGTCGGGTGAATCCAGTGTGCGATAGGCGCCGCACGCCTCTGCAGTATCGCAGAGGAAATCGTCGTCGTTGGAATCGGTTCCCGCAAACAGCTGGTATTGACCTGTTGGAACGTTCTCGATCACGAAATCGTAAACCCCGTTGGTCGCCGTCAACACGGTTGCAGGTAGCGCGGAGATACCGTCTTCATTTACCAGAATGATGTAATGCTGGCCCGCGTCGGCTGTCAAATCGAGGCTGGAGACCTGCATGATGATGCTGATGGTTATTTCGTTTGCGTCAAAATCGATGATAGAGATGCTGGCGCTGTAAGTTCCTTCTACCGTGATGCCTGAACGATCGACCCGGACCTCGTAGCTGCCCAAGCCGTTGTCATCGACGGAGTTGGCTGCAACGCTGAGCCAAGGTTCGCTCGCCGTGATGGGTTGCACCCTGACCGTGCCGGTCCCCACGTTCTGCAGCGTGAAATCCAACGATGTGCCAAATACACCGAAGTTCAGCGTGCTCACGGATGCGCTCATCACTGGACCGGGATCACTTCCCTGGCCGGTGGCGAGTGCGAGCGCCGTCACGACCGCTTTATGCGCATTGATCAGACCATGCCCGTAGGACTCATCAAAACCAGCGATCCCCAGATCGTCGGTGAGATCTCCTGCGCGCAGTGCCATATCGAATTCCGTTGGTGTGAGGTTGGGATGAACGGCCTTCATCAGTGCGATGACACCAGCGACATGGGGGGCAGCCATGGATGTGCCGCTCAACGCGGCGTATGCGAATTGCACCGGACCCGCACTGCCATCATCGCCCATTGTGCTCACCACGCCGTCACCGATTCCATCGCCGTTGAGATCCGTTGCGTTGTAGCCGCCGGGGGCGGCAACATCGATGGTCGATCCCGTGTTCGAATAGGGTGCGAGGCTGTTGCTGATGGTGGTGGCGCTGACCGAGATCACGCCGACGTACGCCGCCGGATAACTCGGTAACGTGGAAGATTCGTTACCGGCACTTGCGACGATAAAAATACCCAGGGCGCGAACCTCGTTCACGACCGCCTGCTCGCTTTGGGAAGAAAAGGAGCTGCCGAGGCTCATATTGATCACATCGGCCCGTTGCGCGGGAACCGTGCCTGAGTCATTGGGCAACCCGGCCGCGAAGCGCAGCGCCTGCAAAACATCGTAAGTGGTGCCTCCGTCGACACCGAGTGCCCGCACCGGCATGATTCGTGCGTTCCAGGCGACGCCCGCAACCCCGGTGGGGTTCGGGTCTGCACTGTCGGGGTCGTTGCTTTCTGCCGCGATCGTACCGGCCACATGGGTTCCGTGAAAACTGCTCGAACCACCGTAGGCGAGATCGCCGGGATCGTTCGGGTCGGAATCGATCCCGTCTCCGTCGTTGGCACGTTGGGTGTTGCTGACGAAGTCGTAGCCGGGCACGAGTTGATCGTCAAGATCGGGATGATTCACCAGCACGCCGGTGTCGATGACCGCCACGATGACATTGGTGTCCCCCCTCGTCAGGTCCCAGGCAAGCGGGAGATTGATGGAGGGGTAGTGCCATTGATACCCGTACAAAGGATCCGTTGGCACTTTGTGCGCGCGTCTGATTAGATTTGGCTCTGCCGAAATTACCGCACTGTCGCTGGTAATACCTTTGATCATGAGCAGCGTCTGGTACTTCCTTGCGAGCCTCAAAGACAGGCGACCGTGGCCTGGCAGGGTGAGATTCGACCTGCGACTCAACGCCTGCGCGGCACGCAGGAGCGAGCGATTGGGCGTATCCGTCGCCAGCAGTGCAAACCTGCCGCTCGGGCTTACCCTGCGAACTACCGGCTGCAGCGCGTAACGGGAGCTGAGTTCCGGGTCATCCGACTGCACGATGATTTCGCCCGGCACGAATGGGTCACTTATCCGGCTCGGTGTACGGCCCATCGATACCACGTCCTGGCCGATGTTGAGCACGTAGTTGCTGGCCCCCGATACCGGCACCACTTCCACGAAAAAATTGCCAGCACTCGTCGCGTTGAGACTCTCACTCGAGCCACTGCCGGCTGAGGCATCGATGAGGTTCGGCGCAGGTAGGGAGTCGTCCCACAAGCGAAGGTCGAGATCCGCACTCGCCCCGGCAAAAGTGAGCGTGATCAGTTCGTTGCCGGTAAGGCTGACATAATAGAAATCCCCCGGGTCTCCGCTCGCAAAAAGATTACCTGAGCTCGAACCGGAACCCGCGATGTTGGCGAACCCTCCGAGTGTCACTGGGTTTGGAACCGGCTGGGCATTGGCGAAATCGTTGTTCGACACCGGTGTGGTGAAACGGTCGTTCACGTCGCTGTCGATGGCGCTCGAGGCCAGGATCTGGATCGTACCCGAGATCCGAGCGGTGGCGGTGGGGTGATCTACCGTGAGATTGGTTGAGGTTGTCGTTGTCGCGCCATCGTCATCGGTAACCGTGAGGCGAATCGTAAAACTTCCGTCAATCGGGTAGGTGTGCTGAGCCGTTGCACCGATTCCCGTCTGATTCGAATCCCCGAATTCCCAGAAGTAACCGCTGATCACACCGTCCGAATCGGTGGAAGCGCTGCCGTCGAAGGCGACCGTCAAGGGAGCATCGCCGAAACCGGGAGACAGGCTGAAGCTGGCCGTTGGGGGCATGTTGGTCACCGGAGGGGGTGCGGGAGGAGGTGACGAACCGCTGCCACCACCACCGCAGGCGGTAAGCAGGCACACCAGACCCAGCATCAACATTTGCCGGACGGGATTTTTCAGATTTGTTGCCAACAGCCACCGCATTGGAGAATCCGGCAAACACCAGAAAGGGATTGTGGCACAGCGGCGAGCCGTGTGGGTCAGGGGGTAGTGATTGCTTGGGCTTCAGGAAGATAGAACTACGGGGTTAGTGGCTAACCCCGTAGTCGGTGTAAAAAGGCGTGTCGGCGGTTGGTACCGCCGAAGACAACTTCTCTTCTGGGGGAAGGACACTTGAAAGGGAGGACTGCATGAAGTTGTACGCACGCCTAAACTGTTGTTGTACGTATTATGTACAGTACAAATATAAAGTCAACACTTTATTTAGCTATTTGTATAGGTTTTGTCTAGCCTGGAGTCCATAACAACTGATCCGCCTCGACCAACACCTCCAGGGCAAGTTCCAACTGTGCTCGAGCTTGGGTGGTGTCGGAATGTACTCGCTGGTACAACGCGGATTCGACGGCTTCCTCCGCATACTCGAGACTGTAATCGGCAAACGCGTTCAGACTGCTGATGAGTGTGACCAGATGCTGTGGGCAATTGGACTGATCATCCGAACTGGCGGCGATGGCGATCAGTTCCTCATCGCTGAAACGGCGTGCCGCACTGCGGGCTGCCCGCAGCGGCATACCCGCTGTCGTGGCACAGGCATGTTCGATTTCCTGCCACGAGGTTGGCCAGTTCAGAGTCGGGACACCCAACTCCTGAGTCGCGGCGATGTGTTTCGCGGTGGCAAACTGGTAGATTGCGACAATCCGGCTTTTTGGTTGAAATTTAGCAATGTTTTCAATATGTTGAGCTAACAACACCGGGAGCTGAACCACGATGACATCCAGCGTGTCGGCCCCGCTCTGATCGCTCATGAACGCGTCCATGTTTGCCCAGCGTGCCCGCACATCGATTCTGGAGGTGTGATCCTGCTGCTGCTCCAGTACCAGCAGATTAGGCCCGATCAGACCCGCACTGGCAGGCCTCATGGCCAGATTTCGCTGGGTAACGAGACGTTCGTCGAGTTGCTCGTCGGTCAACGACGCCAGCGAACCGATCGGGTGGCCTTTATCTATCAGGCGTTTGATTTTCTTGAGACGCTCAACCTGTTCGAGGTTGTAGAAACGCGTCTTGCCCGCGCGGTGGGCAGGCTGGATCCCGTAACGCCGCTCCCAGGCGCGCAGCCGTTCCACGGAGAGATCCGTCAGGTTGGCAACGGTGCCGATACGGTACAGATCGTCTGCCGGATCCATGATTTGACCAGTACAAAAACTATACGGATCGGGAATTGTACGCACCTTCGCACACATGTCCACCACAGCGTGCCGAACCCGGAACCGAGTTCACACGCCTTCGCCCGGATATTGGACGAGTACGGGGCATATGATGGTTTCGAAGTGTCACTGAGGCGCCTGTGCAGTTTTTGGCTGGATCTCGCGGCCGCCAAGACGCCGGATGTTCAGCGCGTTCGCTATGCGAACGAGGTCCTGTTTACGCAAGCGCAAACAGGTCCTCGCTTCCGTAGCTACGGCTACGCTTTCGGTCACGAGCCGTCATGACGACCACGATCTCTCACCCAAAACTCTGCGTGCTCTTGCAATAGCCGGTGCAATATCCGGGCTAGTCGTCCGGGCAGGAACCGTGTTCGACTTGAATGGTGGAGTGGTGGATGCCGAACGTCTCGCTCAAAACGGCTTTCATCGACGTGACTACGGCACCCAACTCCGTTTGCTCATCGACGTTCGCGTGTAACGTCAGCAGCGGTTTTTCCGCGGTCAACGCCCAGGCGTGTACATGGTGCACTTCGATGACGCCGGGGACCTCCCTCGAAAGCGTGTTGCGGATCTGTTCGAGATCCAGTTCGTTGGGCACGCCTTCGAGGAGGATGTGGGTCGAGTCTCTCACTACCCGCCAGGCACCTCGGCTGAGAATGGCGACAATCACCAGTGCAAGCAGTGGATCGGCATACAACCAACCCGTGAAATACACCGTCAGCGCGGCGGTAATCGCTGCTGCGGAGCCGAGCAGGTCGCCCAGCACATGCAATGCGGCGCTGCGCACGTTGGCGTTGTCCCCGGTACCATGCAGCCAGCGAAAAGCAACCAGGTTGATTACGAAGCCGACGGAGGCAACCGCAAACGCGGGTATGGGCAACATCTGTTCCGGTGTTTGCAGGCGAGTAAACGACTCGTACAAGATCCAGACGCATAACGCCATGAGTGACAAACCGTTGACGAACGCGGCGAGTACCTGGAAGCGGTGGTAGCCATAAGACAATTTGCGATCATCCCCGCGCCGGGACAGGCGCATGGCATACCAGGAAAACCCGAGTGCTGAGGCATCGAGGAACATGTGACCAGCATCGGCGAGCAGAGTGAGGGAGTTAGCGAGCACCCCCCCGGCGACTTCCACGAACATGAATCCCGCGATCAAGGCGAAGGCGCGCCCGAGCATCTTTTCGCTGTGGTCGGCTCCGTGGGTATGGGAGTGGGAATGCGCCAAGGCGTTGCAAACCTGCATCGAGCAAACAAAACATGGTCATTATAGCCGCATCACGGCCGCATCCCTCAGCGACTCAAGCTACTGTTGGCTGATCGCCTGTTCCTCATCAACCTCGGCGCTACCCTGCCAGATCACTTCGGCGTGATCTTTACGCGCTATATAGATGGTTTCCTCAGCCATGAGTGTCACCTTGGCATGATCGGATGCGCGCACTTCAACTACCGCGCTTTGCAGGCGGTCGGCATCCACATCGCCGTGATCCTTGGCCCTGATCGTTATCGAGTCGGACTTGCCAGCGAGCCAGGCTTCGCCGTGATCCTCGACCCGCACATCCATATCCAGTGAGTTGACATCGTGTGCATAGAGGTCGGCGTGATCGATGACGACCAGATGTACCGAGTCGCTGTCCAGGGTTTCGATGTTGATATTGGCATGTTCGCTGACCCGTATTTCCAGCCGGCGCGCGTTGATCGAGCTGAAATTGGTTTCCGCATGATCACGGGATTCAACGTCGAGCGAGTGGACGGTGAAAGGGCCCACGTTGATCTCGCCATGCCCGCGATGTTTTATCGAAGTCAGATTTTCCATTTCGAGGTAGAAAACGACCTCGCGGCCACGTTCCTGGACACCCCACCATCGAAATTCGTCATTAACCTGATTAACGATCAACACGCCATCACGCTCATAGACTTCCATATGTTGCAGAGCTTGTTCGTGACCTTCCAGGCGCAGATCGTTGTTGCTCCCCTGCACGATGTAGAGCGTTCCACGGGCATCGAACTCGACACTGTCTACGTTCGTGAGTTGGTGGCTTTCCTCATGCCAGTTCCCCCACCAGGCACCGCTGTCTACGTTTGCGACGATAACGCAGCCGGCAAGCGCGGTGGCTGCAAGTGCGACGATACTGATTCTCAACATGGGTAATTCACTCCTGACCGAATTCGGATAGGTGTCAGGAGTCGCCGCCGGAATCATCCGTGAACAGGCTCCCGGAGAAAGCGCCCGCACCTATTTCAGCACTTGTCGCAATTGGTTCGAGAAAAGTTTTGTCTTTGTACCGGGGAGTTATTGCAGACGCTGTTTGATCTCAGCGACAGCGGCGATGCCGGCCTCCTCGCTTGCGGCCACGGGCATGATGTTGAAAAGCCGACACCCGGCGTCCCGATATGGCGCCAGATACTCGGCAACCTCCGCGGCGGTACCGAATGGGCTGTACTTTTCGAAGCGCTCAAATGGTACTTGATAGAAATTCTGCATGGCTTTGGAGAGTCGCGCGCGTGCGTGATCGCGGTTTTTGTCGATACCGGCCCAGACCTGAATGCCATGCATAGGAGGTGTGGGGCGAAGATGTGCTGAGGCTTGCGCATCAACTTGTTTTATCACTTCGGCGTAACGCGTGGCCGTACTCCAGATTCCGAGCCAACCATCGCCGTAACGAGCCGCCCGTGCTATCGACGCATCCGCGCGACCGCCGATGACGATAGGGATCCGGGGGTGTGGATGCGGTTTGATCCAGGCGCGTTTGAAAGAGAAAAACTCTCCATCGAAATCCATCGGCTCGCCGCTGAGCAGGCCCGTGAGTACGGCGAGGCACTCGTCTGTGCGCCGCCCGCGAGTTGCCGGGTCGACGCCACACATGGCGATTTCGTTACGATCTTCGCCACCGACGCCCACCCCGAGAATCAGTTGTCCTGGCGCGGATTCAGCGAGGGTGGCGAGTTGCCGACTGACCACCACCGGGTGGCGCAAAGCGAGCAGGTAGACGCCAACGCACACCTTGAGGGAAGGATGTAATGCGGTCAGCGTCGCTGCGTTGATCAGCCCATCCATGCCGGTGCCAACGTGAAAGCTCACGTGGTCGGCCACGAACACGTGATCGATACCCTCGCCGACGATTCGAGACACGTACCGGGCACGCTCCTTATGGGGTGAGCTTAAGAGTTTTGGTGTGGCGAGTGTGCCGATGAGCATCAAAGTAGCGTCTTTGGATCTATGCCGAGCATGATCTTGCCGACCACCTCAAAGGTAGGCTGGGCAACCATGATGTGCTGGGTGGCGACATGCACATCACGAAAACAGCGTTGCAGATCGTTGGTTTTGTAAATCGAGCTGCCTCCGGCGCTGTGATACAACAAATCCACCGCAACAACCGCAGACCATGCGTTGTTGCTCGCGGCCAACCGCAGGTTGGCTTTTGTGTCGGTGCTGAGCTTGCCGTTGGATTCCGCCTCATCCCATGCCGCGTCAATCGCCTCAAAGGTGTAAGCACGTGCGGATTTCACACTGGCCTGGGCACGAGCCAGATCTTTTTGCACGCCATCGCGCTGGGCGAGCGAGCGCTTGCTCCCCGTCGGCACCTTGGCGGTTGCAAGAGCAACAAATGTTTCGATGGCGTGCTGAGCTATCCCTAAAGCCACGGCCGACACCCCGAGCGCCAACAATCCGAGTGTCGGAAATCGGTACAACGGCGCATCGACTCGAGCAGGATTGCCGAGTACTGCCCAGCGGCCTTCGGGGACGAATACCTCGGTCACCTCGATGTCGTGGCTGCCCGTGCCGCACAGGCCCGAGGTATGCCAGGTGTCGTGAATCGTGACCTCCTCGGCAGGAAAAAAAACCAGCAGCATCTCCGGACCGAAGCGATTTTTGCGCGGTTCGCCGTTTTCCATCACATAACACCCGCCGCAGATCCAGTCTGAGATCTCACAACCCGATCCGAACGGCCAACGGCCCGTGACCTTGAGTCCACCATCGACGGGTTCCGCTCGCCCCATGGGCGCTGTGACGCCCGTGGTGATCCCGTTCGGATTCGCGGCGTATAGGATTCGCGAGTAGTGTTCGGGTAGCGAGGCGGACATCATGCCGGTGGTCGCAGCGATCATCTGACACCAACCCACGGAGCCATCCGCGCGGGAGGTTTCTTCCAGCGTTTCGAAAAGTATGCGGGGATGGACTTGCAGACCGCCGTATCGGGTCGGCACCAGGAGACGAAAAAGCCCGGCTTCGGCCATGCGCCTGGCGAGATCTTCAGGCATGCGCCGATCTGCTTCGATCTGCGCCGCACGCTCGCGAATCTCCTCGGCAAAGGAGGCTGCCACTGCAACGGGGTTCATGATTTCGCGAGGCTCAGGGTCATGTGGTAGGCCGCTTCCTTGCCTGAATAGTAACCCGGCAGGTGAGCCACGACTCGGTAGCCGAAATTTTCGTAGAATTCGTGGGCGGCAACGTTCCCTGCACGAACCTGCAGTTCAATGTCGAAGCAGCCCGCCACTCGCGCTGTTTCGTGCAGCCAACCGAGAAGCCGAGCACCGATGCCGGAGCGGCGTAAATTCGGGCGCACCGCGAGCAGGCTCAAAATAGCTTGGTCCTGGCCGAAATCCATTGCCGCGAAACCTCCGATGAGTCGTTCGCCGGTCAGTACCACATCGGCGATCAGCACGACGGTTTCAGCGGCTAAAATTTTTTCGCGAATCAGCAACGGGCGCCAGCGCCAACCCAATCCATGTTCTATGTAGTCACGCGACATGTGTGCGAGGACAGAGGCATCTCTGGTTTTCGCCAGCCTGATTTTGCAGGTGGTCAGTTGAGCCATGGTCGGATTATTGCGAATCGCACGCGTTGATGAAACCCGCACAAGGTGAGGCGTCGATTTTGGCGAAGTTGCCCAGTTCGCCCTGGATGAACATTGCACCGTTGGCGTCTCGAACGAAAACGACCGTGGTCACGGGATCGTTTTCGCGGCGGAAGCGATCGTCGCCGAGGGGTATGAGGGTCACCTGGCGACGGCCACGGGTATACAGAAGTTTGTCCGCCCGAAGCGAAATATCGATGGTATCAAGCTCACCGGACTGCCAGCGGCTAACGCCAAACCGAGCGGCGGCGGGATAATAGACACCGGTGTAGGAAGCGAGCGTTTCGCTGGAAACCCATACGGCTGGGTGTGGAATCGGTTTGTCGAGATCAAGGGTCAGCTCCGATTCAATACGCCGCTGCAGAGATCTCAATAAGCGTGGGTTGTCTGTATTGATGACGATCAGATACCCGCGGCCGCTATCCGGCAGCAGGCCGTAGCGGGATCGATAGCCGTCTGCGTCTCCTCCGTGACCGTAAAATACGTGGCTTTTGCTCACCCAGGCATACATCCCGGCGGCGTAGGCGACCTCGAGACCAGCCGCTACACCGAGCGAGGTTTGTGGACGATAGAGGCTCAGAAGGGTTTGTTGATCGAGTACCCGGTTGTCGTCCAACACGCCGTCGTTCAAGAGGGCGGAAAGGAATCTGCTCATCTCGCGGACCGATGCGTTCAGCGCACCGAAGGCGCGGAAGGTCATTTGCCAATAAGGTATCTCGGTGCGCCCGTCCGCCTTGAATCCACCCGGCAAATTTGCAAGCGGCAGAAAGCTCGCGTTCGGCATCGATAGCGGCGCGAGCACCTGCTCGTCCATAAATTCTTCGAATGCCACACCGCTGACGTGTTCGATGACAACCGATGTCAGACCTGGGGTGAGATTGCTGTAGTTGTGTTGCAGACCGGGCGGCCAGTGGGTCACCCGGGATGTCGGGTTGAGGGCGAGCGCCTGCTTGAGCGACATGGGTTGGTTTTGATTGAACTCCGAACCGGACAGATCGCTGAACCCCGCTGTGAGTTCCAGCAGATGTTTCAGTAACACGGGATGATTCGTCGACCAGGCGTTGGCAAAAACTCCCGGGGGAACGTGGTCTTGCAAAAGATCATCCAACTCGACGCGGCGCTGCTCCACCAGACGCAATAGACCAAGAGCCGTAAAGGTCTTGGAAATGGAGCCCCAACGGAAGGGCGTGGCCGTTGTCACATTCTCGCCGAACGTCTGCACAACCGCGGGCCGATAGTCATCCATGATGACCAACCCCATCGCGGGAACGCTCGCATCGTGGGCCATTCGCTCGAGGTCCGTTTGGAGCCCGGACCATTCATCGGAATCCGCTCGCGCCGAGTAAGTCATACAGATCAGCATAGTGGCGATCAGAACCCGAACGATCACAACAGCCCCAGGGTTGCTAGTTCTCGTTCAAGAATTTCCGCACAGCGAAAGTGATGCGTCACCAGGTCCAGCGCCTGCGCCCCCGCAACGTGTTTGGGGTCATCGTCAATGAACAGCGTTTCATCGGGTTCAGAGTTCATCAGGCTGAGGGCAATCTGGTAGATGCGCGGGTCCGGTTTCAACACGCCGAGATCGACAGAAAACAGCCGTGGGCGAAATAGCTCCAGAATCTCGCCATACACATCTTCCAGCCCGTCCCGGACCAGATCGGAGTTGTTGGTCAGAAGTGCGATTGCCGCATGTGTTTTCAGTCGCCTGACCAGGCTCACCACTTCCTCGTTGGGGACGAACGCGCTGATCCACAGGTTGCGAAAGTGCTCCATGGTCATACGATGACCGAGTTGGCTCAAGCCCTCTCGATAGGCACGCTCGCCTTTGAACTTACCGAGATCACAACTCTGAGAATAGCCCGAATCGATCAGTCTTTTTCGCACCGTTGCGGTTGTTTCACCGGTAAAGGTCGCAAACTGCTGCAACCGAACCCCGGGATCATAGTGAAACACCACCCCTCCCAGATCGAAGATGACGGTGGTGATGGTCATGGAACTAGAACTGCTGCTCGTTGCGAAACGCAAAGTGCAGCTTACGGCTGGCGAAACACCAGCCGGTGTCAGTCAGTACGAATTTATCTTCGTAGTGGCCGACCGCCGCCGGACCGCTGAAGTCGATGGCGTCCCCGGAGAGGCTCTCCTCACCGATGTGCCGATACAGAGTGAGATAAGAGATACCTCGGGCGTTTTGCTCATCCTGTACGTCAGTGAAGATGTTGCTGAGTACGTGACGGGAACGCAGCTTGTCCGAGCGTTTCCCCATGGCCGCTTTGATGGCGGCGCGCCCCTCGAGTGGTTTGCCGACATCCAGCACCCCGTCTTCGGCGAACAATAGAACAAACTCGTCGTAGTCGCGAAAATCGACCGCTCTTGCGTACGAGATGGATAACGCTTCGCACTCCCGTTGAATATCTTGTTCGTCCTCGAGAGTCACGGGACCTCCTTTGTGGTAGCACTTTAGGGTATGGTTTCCGATTCGCCTGGTTTCGACAACAGTTATTTGGGGGCTGGTTATGGAACGTATGACGCTGGATTTTGAAGGCAAGGTGGCCGTACTCAAGTTCAATCACCCAGAAGTGATGAACGCAATCGGTGGTCTGATGCTCGAAGATTTCGCCGAAGCTATGCAAGCCATCAGTGATCCTGCCAACGGCGCACGCTGCCTTTACCTGACGGGGGTTGGTCGCGGTTTCTGTGCGGGTGCCAACTTACAGGATGACCACCAACCCGGGAGGAGGGGTTCTGGAAACGGCCTGCGTTCCAGTTATCATCCGTTGTTGTTGGGCTTGAGAGATCTCGAGATGCCCATGGTTACCGCTGTCAATGGCGCCGCGGCAGGGGTTGGGATGAGCTTTGCCATGATGGGTGACATCATATGCGCGTCGAAGAATGCCTTTTTTCTGCAGGCTTTTGCTCGTATCGGGTTGGTGCCCGACGGTGGCGCTACGTTCATGTTGCCGCGTTTGGTGGGTTGGGGACGGGCTGTCGAATTGTCCATGCTTGCCGAGCGGCTTTCCGCTGAAACCGCTCACGAGTGGGGGTTGGTGAATCGTTTGTTCGAGGATAACGAAGCGCTGGAGGAAGGGGCAATGAAGATTGCGAATCAGTTGGCCAACGGTCCACGTTCGCTTGCGTTGATTCGCGAGGCTTATTGGAATACCTGGCACAACGCCTTCGAACAGCAGTTGGATCTTGAAGCGCGACTGCAGAGCAAGGCGGGTGCGAGTGGTGATTTTGCCGAAGGTGTTTCGGCGTTTCTGGAAAAGCGCGATCCGCGCTTCAAGGGGGAGTAACTATGTCGCTGGAAGGTCGAGTCGCGTTGGTGACGGGTAGCGGACGCGGCGTAGGTCGGGCGATCGCCATGGCGCTTGCCGAAGATGGCGCGGATATAGCGGTGAACTACCGCCGGGATGAAGCCTCAGCGGCACAAACGGTTGCCGCTATCGAGAAACTTGGCCGCAGGGTCAAAGCATATCAAGCGTCGATAGACAGCTTCGATGACGATGCCGAGATGGTGAACCTGGTCGAGGCAGAACTGGGCCCCGTGAGTATTCTTGTCAACAATGCCGGGATCGCCAGTCGGGGTCAATCGGTGGTCGATACCGAACCCGCAGAATTACAACGGGTGGTGGCGACCCATGCTTTCGGTCCGCACTATCTTTCGAAACTGACGCTTCCGAAAATGCGGGAACAACAGCGCGGTGACATCATCATGATTTCCAGCGTGGCGAGTCGTGGTCTCGGCGCGTTCGGCGCTCCCTACAACATGGGTAAGACCGCGATGGAAGCGTTGGCTTTTACCCTTGCCAAGGAAGAAAAACGCTACGGTGTTCGCGTCAACATCGTGGCTCCCGGCCTCGTCGAAACGGAGATGGGCAGGCGCTTGATGAAGGCGACTGCCGGGATTGACGATTTACGACAGCTCGACGCTTCGATGCCTTTCGGCCGCGTCTGCCAGCCGGAGGATGTCGCGAACGTGGTGAGGTTTCTCGTGTCGGATCAGAACTCCTACCTGACCGGAGAACGCTTGTATTGTGACGGTGGCGGACCGGTAACCTGAGATCAAACGGGGGCGTGATGGACAATAGATTTGCCGGCAAGGTGGCGGTGGTTACCGGTGCTGGTTCCGGGTTCGGTAAGGCGATTGCCGAGCGTTTTGGCAATGAGGGCGCAAGTGTTGTCCTCGCGGACATCGACGAAACCAGCGGTCAGACCGTGACCCGGGCGATGCAGAAAGCGGGGGTGGAGGTCCTGTTCGTTGCGACGGATGTGTCGCAAACCGATCAGGTAAAACACCTCATCGATGCAACCGTCGAACGTTTTGGTGGATTGGACATTCTGATCAACAACGCGGGATTTTCACATCGGTCGATGTTGATGTGGGAACTGCCCGAAGAAGACTTCGATCGCGTGTTCGCGGTAAATACGCGAGGTGTATTTCTTGGCTGTAAATACGCTATCCCGAAAATGGCCGAACGCGGCGGCGGAGTCATTATCAATACCGCCTCCATCGGAGCCAGTTGCCCGCGGCCCGGGGTTACCGCCTACAACGCGACGAAAGGGGCGGTTGTCACTCTTACCCGGGGGCTGGCGGTGGAGGCGGCGCGTTTCAAGATACGGGTCAATGCGGTCAACCCGGTAGCGTCGGAAACCGGATTCATGAAAGGCGCGTTAGGGGTCGAGCGCCTGTCGGAGCAAGCCAGAGCCGGTCTAATCGCGGGTATCCCGCTGCGCCGGTTGAGCGAACCCGCCGACGTCGCCGCAAGCGTGACGTTTCTGGCTTCAGAGGACGCGGCGTTTCTAACGGGTGTGTGCCTGGACGTGGATGGGGGCAGAAGCATCTCGTAGGAAAAGGGGTCAGAGGAAAAGGGGTCA
>SMVA01429272.1_pt1 | contig 17711 bp, 9 predicted proteins | sample 2456451 | NCBI WGS metagenome assembly SMVA01 (sample SAMN11095933, study PRJNA526329) | marine sediment metagenome | biome: Marine sediment; feature: Surficial sediment; material: Deep marine sediment; isolation source: Hadal surficial sediment | place: Pacific Ocean | collected 2014-05 | depth 0-1...
CATCGAACCTGTCGACACCCTCAACCGCACGGTAACGGTCGAAGCCGGTGTGCTGCTGCAGCAGGTTCAGGTAGCGGCAGAGGATGCCGGCTTGCTGTTCCCTTTGGATCTTGGGGCACGCGGCAGCGCCACGATTGGCGGTAACATTTCCACCAACGCAGGCGGTAATAGTGTCATCCGTTACGGCATGATACGCGACCAACTACTGGGTGTTGAAGCGGTGCTGGCCAACGGTACGATCATTTCATCACTCAAGGGCGTCATCAAGAACAATACCGGTTATGACTTGAAGCAATTGTTTATTGGTTCAGAGGGCACGCTGGGGATCGTCACCCGTGCCATACTTCGCCTTCGCCCGCTGCCACGCTCAAGGAATACCGCCCTGGTCGCGATTGAGGCCTTCGATCACCTGGGGCGTTTCCTGCGGGACATGGATTCGGCACTCGGTGGCACTCTCAGCGCATTCGAAGTCATGTGGAACGATTTCTACCGGTTGATTATGGGTGATGGCAAAAATCACGGTCAGCCGCTGCAATTGTCCCATGGATTTTACGTATTGATCGAGTCCACTGGCGGTCACGAGGAAGCCGACAAGTCCCGTTTTGAAGGCGCGCTGGAAAAAGCGTTGGAGCAAGAGTTGATTGTTGATGCGGTGATTGCGCAAAGCCAACAGCAACGCGAAGATCTTTGGGCAATCCGCGATGACATTGAACGACTGTTCGAGGGAATGTATCCTCCGATCACCTTTGATATCAGCCTCGGAATCGCGCAGACGGATGATTACGTCGAGGAGGTCCGGCAACAACTGACTGAGCGCTGGCCCGACTCGCGCATGGTTGTCTTTGGCCACCTCGGTGACGGCAACATCCACCTCGTCCTCACCATTGGCAGCCTGCAAGAAAGTGAAGTTCACGCGGTGGAAACCATCGTTTATGAAGCGCTGGGCCGTCGCCAGGGTGTGATTTCAGCCGAACACGGTATCGGCCTGGAAAAACGCGAGTACCTGAAACATTCACGCAGTGCGGAAGAAATCGCGTTGATGAAAACCATCAAGCAGGCGCTCGACCCGAAGGGCATACTCAATCCCGGCAAAATCTTTATGCAACCAGAGGAAACATTGTCATCGGCTGACGACCGCGATGAGACCTAGGAGTCTGCGCGGTAGTAAATAATCCTACTGCGCAGACTCCTATTCCCCGGCATCCAATGTAATATGTTGGACCTTTCGCGCGCGCGGTCCATATTCCATGGCTTGCGCGTCTTCCGGCCAGTTGCGCATGAATGGCGCGACCAACAACTTGGGCAACTCATGCCAGGTGACGACCGCAAGACTGAGGGCATCCGGGCTGCGGGTCAGTAGCCGGATTTCAAAAGAACTTTTATCAGGATTCACCAATCGCAGTGTATCGGCCTGCCGTTGGTGCTTGGATTCAAGTGAAGTATCCAGTGCCAGTTGCCCGTCCACCCAGGCTTTGTCAAGCAAGCTTTCTTTCGCAATGACCATTAGCAGGTACTCCACGCTTTCAGGAGCACGTAAAACAAAGCGATGAGACCATCCCATTTCCTCCTGCCTCACACTGTGTACTTTGACTTCCACTCCAGGAAGGTTTAAAGCCGGCACGGCCCTGGCGGGACTTTCAGAGGCTCGTGACCGGCCATTATCCAATTCAACCGGCTTGAACCCGTGCCCATCTGCGTAATCTTCATCGAAGCCGGTAACGAGACTCTCGAGAACAATATAAGCGGTTTCGCTGCCTTCCACTTCGCTGTACATCAAAGTCATGCCGCGGGGGCGATCCGGGGTAAATCCGGGCAGCGAGAGATGCACCAGGCATGCCAGCAAGATAGCGACCAGCAACCAGCGGGCCGGTTGCCAGCTCAGTTCCCGGTCGCGTACAGCTGCAAGCAACATGGGAAGAACCATCAGTGTCATGAAAGCCAGTGGGATGATTTTGAATTGGCTCTTGTCAAAATTAAGCACCACGTCCAGCATGAAGTAGTGATAAAAAGATATGAATGATGTGCCTGCAAAACCCAGCACGGAAGCCATCAACAAGGGGACAGGAGATTTTTTTCTGAAAACATCGATTACAGACCCGATGGCAAACATGGCCAGCGGAACCAGGGCGATGTGGCCGGCCGTCGGCAGCTTGTTAACGAGCACCATGCCGGCCAGGATAATCAGACCCCAGCACAGCAGCATCATGGCACCGGGAGACACCCTGTCAGTGAACAGCTTCAAGGTCGTAAACAAGGAAAGCACCGCCACGCCGAACAGGGCCAGCCGCCCCACCCATGGGTATGGATGTTCAATCGGGTGGAGATCCGGCCAGTGCCCCAGCGGGAACGACAAAAGGTAGCCGCCCAACACGATGGAGCCCAGCAGGAACGGAATTATCAGCAGACCCCAGCGTAACTGCCAGAAGCGCAAGTCTTTGCCGAAGGCTATGCCAATGGCGATCAAGACCCATACCCCGAGCACCAGCGACAAGCCCAGAACGATGCTCGAGGGATAATGTAACAACCGACTGGCAAAAATATCGATGTAACCAGCATCCTCCGGCGAGATGATGTGGTCAAGATCACGGTCTGCCAAGGCCTTCATCATGCTCCAGGCGTTGTCGCCGTGATGCTGAAGGCTGCCGATGTCCAGGTGGTCCGGGTCGTCGATTGCCGAATGATAAACCGCCACACCCTGTGAAAAGGCGAAGTTCAGGCCCATCACACCCTTGCGTTTGTACACCGTGTAATCGGTGTCGTTCGGCATCCGTTTGTATATCTCGTTAACCAGGGAGTTGGCTACCGGGCGATCAACATTCTTTGAAAACATGCGGATGATTCCACGGTTGCCATTACCCGTTTCGAACAGGGCGCTGGAACCGGTGGTCCCGCGGGCCTCGAGGTTGATGACAACTTTTACTTTTGTAAACAGCGGATCGAACTGAGCAAACGCATCTGCGCCGATCAGACCATTTTCTTCAGAGTCTGAAAGCAGAAAAATGATGTCATTTTTAAAAGCTGGGAAATCTGCAGTCATGCGGGCAATTTCCAGCACCGCTGCAGTACCGGCGGCATCATCGGCTGCTCCGGGACCCGTCCAGCCACTGTCGTAGTGGGCGGTAAGCAATACTGCGTTCTTTGCCGAAGAACCCGGCTTGACTGCGATAAGGTTATCTACCGGGCTACAGGCGCCAAACAGCGGATTGCAGTGGAAACGGGACTGGATTTCCACTTGGTAACCGGAGGCTTCCAGGTGGGAAATAATCCGGTTTCGAACCACCAGGTTAGCGGGCGAACCGGCAACATGCGGCACCCCGTCTTGCAGGATATCACGCAGAATCGCCTCTGAACGAAGCGCGGAAAACTCCACATCCGGAGCGTCTGCTGCCAGCGGTTCAGGCGCAGAAAAAGAACGAAGCACCCCCAGGAGTACCAGGGTACAGATCAGTAACAATGAAACAGGGTGATGCAACCAAAGCATCGGGCTAGTGTACTGCAGAAGTTTGTTGTTGATGATTAACTGATGAACACCAGAGACAGCCAGGGCCAGAACGTGATGATCGCGACGCACAAAAGCAGGCACAGGAAAAACGGCAGCGTAGAAACGTATAACTCGACAATCGAGCGGTCAAATCGGTAGCTGGCAATAAAAAGATTCAAGCCGACCGGCGGAGTCAGATATCCCAGTTGCATGGTCGCCAGGAACACGATGCCCAGGTGCACCGGGTGTACGCCAAACTGCAAAGCGACGGGCAGGATCAGCGGAACCACCAGGACAATTGCTGAAAAAATGTCCAGGATGGCGCCCAGCAACAGCAGGAAAACAAGCAATAGCAACAGGAAACTCAAGGGACTGGTCACCAGAGTGCTGATGTACGCCAGGAGTTTTTGTGGTATGCCGGCATCGATCATGTAGTTTGTAGATGCCAGCGACATGCCCAGTATGATCAGGATGCCCCCCACCAGCACCATAGACTCACGCATTAATTCCGGCAGTTTTCGCAGTGAAACTTCGCGCAGTACGAAGACATCCACTATCAGGACATAAAGGGCCGTTACCGCCGCCGCCTCGGAAATGGCGAAATAGCCGCTGTATATCCCACCCAGCACAACCACCGGCAGTGGAATTTCCCAGATTGATTCGCGCACCGCGGCCCGCACCTCAAACCAGGAAAATTCAGCCAGCGGTACTCGCAGCGCCCGGTTTTTCCAAACGCTGTAGCCCGATAGAACCATGAGCATCAGGAAGCCAGGAAAAATACCCGCAAGGAACAAATCTTCGATTGAAATTTGAGCAATAACGCCGTACAGGATCAACGGCAATGAAGGCGCGAACAGCAAACCCAGGCTGCCGGCGGATGTCACCAGGCCCAGGCTGAATTTCTCCGGGTAACCAGCCTCCTTCAGGGCTGGAAACAGGAGCGCGCCGATGGCTATGATCGTTACCCCGGAAGCACCGGTAAATGCAGTAAAGAATGCGCAGGTCGCCAGCGAAACAATGGCCAGTCCAGCTGGCATCCAACCCATCAGTGCCTGGGTCAGACGTACGAGACGGCGCGGAGCGTTGCTCTCACCCAGCAGGTATCCTGCAAAAGTAAACAGCGGAATGGCCAACAGGATCGGCGTCTCAGCCATGCCATAGAACTCGATCACAACCGCCTGTAGATCAATACCTTCCCGGGTAAAACCCCAGATGGCGCTGGCAGCAATCACCACGAACAAAGGTGCGCCCAGCAAAGCCAGGAGCACCAGCAGCAGCCCGATTGCTATCATGATGGTGCGCCTCCCCTGAACAGACCAGCCAGGCGCCGCAGGGAAAACAGGGTATAGCGCCAGGAAATGAGACCGAAACCAATCGGCATCACCAACTGGAGCAGCCATGCGGGTAGATTGCCGAGTAATAAATCCCCGTATTCATACGATGTCTGCACAAAATTTATACTGTACCAAGTCACCACTGCGCATACGCTTGCGGTAAAAAGATCAATGACGATTTTTACCACATCGTTGAGCTTTGGCGGCAAAAAACGATCCAGAATAGCAATCTTGATATGTTTGTCTGTCCGACTCGCAGCGACTGCGCCCGCTACGGCAATCCACAACACCAGCATGCGCAACAACTCGTCAGTCCAGATAAACCCGAAACCAAAAACATTCCTGGCTACAATCTGGCCGGCTGCCAGCAGGATCATGCCGCTTAGGATGATGACAAGAACGGCATCTTCCACCGTGCGACCCACTTTCTCAAGCCGCTGCAGGATGGTTTGGGAGGGAGTACTAATTTGACGCCGGGCTGTTTGTGCCCTGCCCTGCGCGATATTGGATCAGCAACTCCTGCATTTGGTCCAGCAACTGAATATCAAACACACCCTTGCGGGCCAATTTACGGTGAGAAGCGAGGACAATTTCACGCCATTTATTAACTTCAGATTGATCCGGCGTGGCCATCTTCATCCCGCCTTCGAGCAGGGCCCGCATAGCGTCGTCATTATCTCTCACTCCGTTCTGGTCGAATTTACGGTAGATCCCTTCCATCACTGCGCGCACTACGGCCTGGTCTTGCGGACTGATTTTCGAAAAAGCCCGTTTATCCACCAACATCGCGCCGTACACATAAGCCACCGGCATTTCAGTAATGTAGCTGAGCTTGGTGTGCCATTGAAAGACAACAGCACCCACCGGCGGGACCGTAACACTGTCGAGCAGTTCGGTTTGCAAGCCGGTCATCACATCTGTTATCGGCATGGTTACCGGAGCGACGCCCAAAGCACTGAGTGCTGCATAGCCAACCAGATCGCCTTCAGGCGTCCATACTTTCTGGCCCTTGAAATCCGCCAGGCTGCTCATGGGCTTGTTGGACATCATGTAGCCGAAACCAACGGTGGCGAAACCAAAATTCACATACCCGGCATCTTCCAGCCTCCGCCTTAGTTCCGGCTCCAGGTGATTGCGTACAAACCGCGCTTCTTCGATCGTATTGAACATCATGGGCAGTGAAAATACGTCCGCATCCTTCTGGAAGCCATTCAATCCTCCGGAACTCAATGCACCGCCATTCAACTGGCCGGTGCGCATCTTGCGCCGCACCTGCCGGTCGTTGCCCTGTATACCACCCCCGTAGAATTTGAACTTCACGCGTCCACCGGTACGCTCCTCCACCTCTTTGGCGCCGGCACGCATGTCTTTCATCCAGGATGAACCCTCGGGTGCGATGGTTGCAATCTTGAGTGTTTGCCCGAATGCCTGCGCCGCCCACAACAGCGCGAACAGCAGCGGAAGAATTCTGGTAACAGTTTTGAAATTCATTTTTTCAACAGGCTTTAAAAATAGTCTTCCGCGCTGTCGAGCAGTTCCCTTGCTTCTTTTTGCGCCATGGTATTAAACAAGGTGAACCCCTCGTGCACCGGGTCGGCCGATAACACTTCGTTCAATAATCGGTCATGAAGTTCCCGGTCATACAGCGTACGGGCATAGTATCTCGCACAATCAACCTTGATGCTCAGGTCCTTGCCGCCAGAAAGGAAGATGGCGCGTTGGTAATGAGCCATGCCAGCCTCAAAATCCCCCCCCAACGCGGGTGGGCGAATGGTATCCAACAGCGCCAGAAAATGTTCCACATTTGACTGCTCGTACTGCGGGTCGATTTCTTGCACGCGCTGCATGGTGGCCTGCACCTGGGGCAACTTGGCCAGCGCCGCCCAGTCATCACTGTGGGCCTGAACATAGGCAATCCAACTCACTGCAAAGGTATAAAGAGCCGCCACATCTTTTTTATCCAGACCTTCCAGGGCGGTAACAAAATCATCAAAGGCAAGCTCCCAAATATCGCAGGCGCTTTGGTCTGCCACACATAAGGAACGTCGGCCATAAGAACGCGCCCTCAGCGTCAGTTTTCGCGCCCGGTCCGGGTCGTCAACGAATACCACGCCGTATGCTGCATAGAGCTTGGCCGCCGCACTGAGGGCAGACTGGTTGTCCGGTGAGCCTGCAACAAAACTGTCCAGCAACAATAAATAAGCCGGTGCACCGTCGCGAACCAACTCGGGATCATCCTGGTTCAGGATTGCTGTGCTTAGATTCCCCGCCAAGCCGCTGCCCGCAGTCGCCATCATGGATGCACAGCCCGCAACAAATAGGCTCGATGCAAGCAGCAGGCAACCATTAAAAAACAAAGTTTGCAATTTAGGAATCATGTTGTAACTGCTGTGTAATTACGCCCGCCCCTGCATGCAGTCCCCTACTCGCCGTAGGGGATCCAGATGTTTTTTATCTCGGTCGCCTTGCGCAGGAAAGACTCGCCCTGCCCCTGCTCATCATCTTCCCAGTCGTGATACAGGCCATAATTGACCCAGGTACGTTTCATCGTTGCAGCTGATTCCAACTCGACCATCCGGCTGCCCTGGCGGCTGCCCCAGTACCACAAGCCCTCGATGTCATAGTGCTTCGCCAGCACTTCGGCCAGAACCTCCTGATTGCCGGTAACGATATTGATAACTCCACCCGGCAGGTCCGAAGTATCCAGCACCTGGTAAAAATCTGTTGCCAAAAGCGCGTAATGACGCGAAGGCACAACCACGACACAGTTGCCCATCGCAATGGCAGGCATCACGGTCGAAACAAATCCAAGCAGTCCGGCCTCTTCCGGTGCGACGATGCCAATGACGCCCAGCGGCTCCTTCATGGCCAGCGTCACGTTGCGCAAGGGCGTAGCATGAACCTGGCTGTCGTATTTATCCGACATGGCTGCATAGGTGTAAATTCGCCTGATGCACAGATCCAGTTCAGCCTCTGCCGCCACTTCATCCTTGCCGCTCAGCTGCGAAATCCGGCGCACGAATTCATCGCTCCGGGCACTCAGGTTTTCCGCAATGTAGTAAATAACCTGGGCACGGTTGTGAGCGGTCGTTCCGCCCCAACCTGTGGTAGCCCTGGCAGCTTCAACTGCATTGCGGATGTCTTTGCGGTTACCGGTCGGGATCTCTGCGATCACTTTGCCGGTAGCATCGTAAGCCGCCTGGCTGTAACCACCGTCTGGCCGGACCTGCCTGCCCCCGATATACAACTTGGCAGTTCTGTCAATTGCCGGCGCGTCGTGACTGTCGATTTCCTCAACCGGCACGAAGCGCGGCATTTGATGCACCGGGTCTTTACTGAGTTTGGACTCCCAGAACGGCTTCACATACTCGTACAAGCCTTCTTTGCCGCCCTCGCGGCCGAACCCGGATTCGCGGTAGCCGCCAAAGCCAGCAGCTGCGTCGAACATATTGGTGCAGTTGATCCACACAGCACCAGCCTTGAGTTTGGGCGCCACGTCCAGGGCCAGGTTGATGTTCTCGGTCCAGACACTGGCGGCCAGGCCATAGCGGCTGTTGTTGGCCAGCGCAACAGCCTCGGCCGGCGTCCGGAATGTCATCGAAACCAGAACCGGCCCGAAAATCTCTTCCTGTGCCAGCGTCGCCGATGGCTGTACATCGGTTAGCAGTGTCGGCGGGTAAAAACAACCTTTATCCGGCAAAGCATAGTGCGGTTGCCATTTTTCCGCGCCCTCTTCTACACCCAGTTCGACCAGGCTGGCGACCCTGTCGAGTTGCGTCCGATCAATCAGTGCACCCATATCGATGCCTTTGTCCAGCGAGTCCCCCAGAACCAGTTTCGACATGCGTTTTCTCAGCTTATCGTGCAGACGATCCGCGACCGATTCCTGCACCAACAGTCGCGATCCGGCACAACAGACCTGGCCCTGGTTGAACCAGATGGCGTCCACCAGCCCCTCGACCACGCTGTCGAGGTCCGAATCTTCGAAAACAATATAAGGCGACTTGCCACCCAGTTCCAGCGTCAATTTCTTGCCCGTTCCGGCCGTTGCTTTGCGCAGAATTCTTCCCACCTCGGTGGAACCGGTAAATGCCAGCTTACCGACTTGTTGGTGGTTGGTCAGTGCCTCGCCTGCCTTGTGGTCGCCCAACACCAAGTTGAACACGCCGGGCGGCAGGCCGACCTCAGCACATATTTGTGCAAACAGCACCGCAGTAGAGGAAGTTAACTCCGCCGGCTTCAAGACCACCGTATTAGCCATCGCCAGCGCCGGCGCGACCTTCCAGGCCAGCATCAGCAACGGAAAATTCCAGGGGATGATCTGGCCCACCACACCGATGGGACGGTAACCCGCCATTTGTTCTTTCATGACCTGGGCCCAGCCGGCGTGGTAGTAAAAATGCCGTGCAACCAGGGGGATATCAATGTCACGTGATTCACGGATGGACTTGCCGTTGTCCATGCTCTCCAGGACCGAAAACAGGCGGCTATTTTTTTGCACATGACGCGCTATGGCATAAAGATAACGGGCCCTGCCGTGCCCGCCCAGGGCCACCCAACCTTCCAGGGCATCCGCCGCGGCCGCGACAGCTCGGTTGACGTCCGCTTCATTGCCATCGGCCACCTTTGCCAGCTTCTCGCCGTTGGCGGGATTGATCGTGTCGAAATATTCACCAGACTCCGGTTCCAGCCATTTGCCACCGATAAAGTGCAGTAAGGTATGATCCCGGTCCTGCAGCCACTGCTGTGCCTGCTGCGGACTTTCCGGCGCCGGACCGTATTCCATGGATTCAAATATCGCTTTTACTGACATGTTGGATTCCTTCCCAAATATAGTGCTCTGTCAACCTGATAACGCGCTAACTGACCGGATGCCTGTGCTGCGCTGAGTAACTCCCGGTCAGGTAGTGTTCCAATTGGCGCTCGATGTCGCCTAGAAGGCTACTTGCACCAAAACGGAATAAATGTGGCGTAAGCCACTGATTACCCAACTCTTCTTTCATTAAAATAAGGTAGTTTAGTGCTTCCTTCGACTTGCTGATCCCACCGGCTGGTTTGTAACCGATTTTGTAATCGGTCAAGTCCTGGTAGTCCCTGATAGCACGGACCATTACCAGGCTGTACGGCAAGGTTGCGTTAATCGACTCCTTGCCCGTGCTGGTCTTGATAAAATCGGCCCCGGCCATCATGCACACCCAGCTGGCCTTGGCCACGTTGCTCAGCGTCGCCAGTTCACCGGTAGCCAGGATGGTCTTGAGATGGGCGTCGCCGCAAGCCTCACGATAAGCCCTGACTTCGTCATACAGGCTCTGCCAGTCACCGGTCAGCACCAGGGCCCGGCTGATCACGATGTCGATTTCAGCAGCGCCGACCGCGACGGACTCGCGCACCTGGGCCAGTTTTAGCGGCAGGGGTATCTGCCCGGCCGGAAAACCGGTCGAGACTGCAGCCACCGGGATGCCGGACCCCTCCAGTTCCCGCACGGCAGTTTCAATCAGGTTGTGATAGACGCACACGGCGGCTGTTGTAATGTTGAGCTCGCTCACGCCCAGACCTTCGAGTATATCCCGGCGTACTGGCCGTTTGGCCTTCTGGCACAAGCGCCTGACCTTGCCCGGCGTGTCGTCACCAGCCAGTGTGGTGAGATCAATGCAAGTCACTGCTTTGAGCAACCAGGCAGCCTGGTAGTCCTGCTTGATCGAGCGGCGGGTACCAATGGTGGCAGCCCGACGTTCCACTGCGCTGCGGTTGATCCGGATTCGGCCGAACAGGTCCGGTTCAAAATCCATGCCCGGATTGCGCTCGATCTCATCATGCGCTTTGATTGATTGTACGTTTGTGCGCGGTTCACGCGTCATTTTTTGGTCCACATCCTGCGGCTGATAATGAACAGTATAGTTGGCATTTGCTCCGACGTGCACAACGAGCCCGCATATTGCCTGAGTTACGCAAAGATTTTTTTACTTATTACAGAATTTCAAGGACATACAGCAGTAATTCAAGTCTAGTAGGAAATACAAAGCGCACTCCTACACCATAATGTGGCATAATTCTGGGCCGTTTTCCCAGCATTTTTTCATTTGCCGTACGCTGTCAGCGCGAGACGGCCTTGCAACTACCGGAGACCACCATGAGAAAGCTGAAGCATGCCCTATTGGCGGCCTGTAGCCTGCTTATCCTTGTTTCATCACTTGCGGCCAAGGAAGAAAAGGAGGTAAAACCCGGCATCAATGAAGCCACTTTCAAGGGCCTGGCATGGCGCGGTATCGGCCCGGCGCTGATGTCCGGGCGAATTGCCGACATTGCAATCGACCCCGGCAGGCGAAGCACCTGGTACATCGCCGTGGGCAGTGGTGGCGTCTGGAAAACCACCAACCGCGGCACCAGCTGGAATTCCGTTTTCGACGACCAGGGTTCCTATTCAATCGGCAGCATTACGATCGATCCGAATATGCATAACGTGATCTGGGTCGGCACCGGCGAGAATATCGGGGGCCGCCACGTCGGCTATGGCGATGGAGTGTACAAATCGCTCGATGGCGGTGCGAACTGGAATAATATGGGGCTGGAAAAATCCGAACACATCGGCATGATCGCGATTGATCCACGCGACTCCAATGTCGTGTACGTGGCCGCACAGGGGCCCCTGTGGTCCAAAGGCGGCGACCGGGGCCTGTTCAAGACCACCGATGGCGGCGAAAGCTGGGAATTGATCCTGTCCGGGGGAAGCTACACGGGGGTCAACGAAATTCACCTGGATCCGAGCAACCCGGACGTGCTCTTCGCAGTCAAACACCAGCGCTACCGCAACGTTGCCGCGTTGATGAATGGCGGGCCGGAATCGGGAATTTTCAAATCCTCCGACGGCGGCCGAAACTGGCGCGAACTGACCACCGGACTGCCGGATGAAGACATGGGCAAGATCGGTTTGGCGCTGTCACCGATCGACCCGGAGTTGATGTACGCCACCATCGAGCTTGGCGGACGTAAGGGGGGGTTCTGGCGTTCTACTGACGGCGGTGAAACCTGGGAGAAGCGCAGTGATTACCTTTCCAGCGTCACCGGACCACATTATTACCAGGAAATTTTCGCCAGCCCGCATCAGCTGGATCGCATTTATCAGATGGACTCTACGCTGCATATTTCTGAAGACGGCGGCAAGACCTTCGTAGCTCAAACCCATGCGACAAAGCATGTCGACCACCACGCAATGGCTTTCGACCCGGACGACCCTGATTACCTGATGTACGGCACTGATGGTGGATTGTACGAATCATTCGACCTGGGCAAAACTTTTCGCTTCATCGCGAACCTGCCGGTCACCCAGTTTTACAAGGTCGCGGTAGACTACGATACCCCTTTTTACAACCTCTACGGAGGCACCCAGGACAACAACACTCAGGGTGGGCCTTCGCGTACTACCAACGTCAATGGCATCCGCAACAGCGACTGGTTTATCACCTTATTCGCCGACGGACACCAACCGGCGGTAGACCCCACCAACCCGGACATCGTTTATTCCCAGTGGCAGGAAGGCAACCTGGTGCGCTTCGACCGCAAAACCGGCGAGATGATCCACATCCAGCCCCAGCCGGCAGCCGGAGAGGAAAACGAGCGCTTTAACTGGGACTCACCCATCCTGATCAGCCCGCACGACCCGGCCAGGCTTTATTATGCCAGTCAGCGTGTCTGGCGCTCGGACGACCGCGGCGACAGCTGGACGCCAATCAGCGGTGACCTGTCCCATGGCGCAGACCGGCTCAAGCAACCGATGATGGGCCGGACCTGGAGCTTCGATGCGCCCTGGGATCTATGGGCCATGTCAAAATTCGGCACCATTACCTCTTTATCGGAGTCACCACTGGTCGAAGGTCTGATTTACGCGGGCACCGATGACGGCCGCATCCACGTCAGCGAAGACGGTGGTAAGAACTGGTTCAGTATCGAGCGTCTGCCGGATGTGCCCGATGCGTTCTTTGTCAATGACATCAAGGCCGACCTGCATGATGCCGACACTGTGTATGTGGTAGTGGATGACCACAAGTCGGGTGATTTTTCACCGTATGTATTGAAGAGCAGCAACCGCGGTCGCAGCTGGGTCAGTATTTCAGAAAATCTACCCCGACGCCATATTGCGTGGCGCATCGTGCAGGACCATGTCAATGCAAAATTGCTGTTCCTCGGCACGGAATTCGGCGTGTTTTTCAGCATTGACGGCGGCATCAAGTGGACGAAGCTTGCCGGTGGCGCTCCCACTATTGCGTTTCGCGATCTCGCCATCCAGAAACGAGAAAACGACCTGGTTGGCGCCACCTTTGGGCGAGGATTCTGGATTCTGGATGATTACACCCCGTTGCGCACTGTGACCGCCGAGCAAATCCAGACGGAGGCCACTTTATACCCGGTGCGTGATGCGCTGTGGTACATCCCCAGCCTGCCGCTGGGCGATTTCAAAGAAAATAGCAAGGCCAGCCAGGGCGACGGATTTTTCGTCGCGCCCAACCCACCCTTCGGCGCCGTGTTTACCTACTACCTCAAAGACGGCTTGAAATCCAAGCAGGAGCAAAGACGCGAGCGCGAGAAAAAACTGGCGGCCGAGGGCAAAGACACACCTTATCCCGGCTGGGGTGCAATCCGGGCTGAGGAAACCGAAGAAGCCCCGGCGATCGTCCTAACCGTGACCGACAGCGATGGAAACATCATTCGGCGGCTCGAAGGCCCAAGCGAAGCCGGTTTCCATCGCGTGGCCTGGAATTTGAGATACCCCCTGTCCTCTCCCTGGACTGCGGATACCGGTGAAGAGGCCTACATTGAAATTCCCGGCCCGCTCGCGGCGCCTGGATCCTACCGGGTCAGCCTGGCAAAGAGAGTGAACGGCCAGTTGTCCGAACTGGACAGCGTGCAAACATTTGAGGTGGTTCAGATGCGCGAACCCGGCCTCAAGGGCGCATCTCCGGAACAGGTAGTCGCTTTCACGCGGGAGCTGGATGATTTGAACCGCCAGATACAGGGTGCGGTGGTTGCACTTGAAAACTTGTTGACCGAAACCAGCGCCATCAAACAAACTCTGCTGCGCTCCAGCGCAACTGAAACCCTGCGAAAAACCGTCCGGTCTCTCGAACTGGGGCTGATGAAACTGCAGGAGATCATCAAGGGCAACACCGCGCGTGATCTGTACGGTGACCCCGGCCCCGTGTCGATCAGCCAACGTCTCGATGCGGCCATGATGGGAACTTTCCGTTCAACCTATGGGCCGACTCCAACGCATGCCCGTTCACTGGCCATAGCGCTGTCGGATTTCAGCGAAGTAAAAGCCAGGCTGCAGGAGATTCACGATACCGAGTTGCCGGCCCTGCGCAGACAGCTCGATGAAGCCGGTGTTCCGTGGACACCCGGTCGCGGCGTGCCAGTCAGGAACTGAAGCCCGATGCCGTACTATTTCAGGGGGGGAATTCTCCCCCCTTTCCTTTTACTTTCAGTTTGTTTTTCATCCTCAGGGATCGCCGACGGGTTGGTGGACGATGAGGGGGTTTCAACGGCTCCCGAAACAAAGGTGCTGGAAACCGTACAGGTGACTGCAACACGTCGTGAGCAGTCAATCTACGCTGTTTCCGAGGCCGTAACCGTGATCGACAGCGAGACGGTCCATCGTCACGCACCGGAAGTACTGGCTGAAATGCTGCGCGGCGTGCCTGGTGCTTTTTTCCAGCAGACCACGCCCGGTCAGGGGATTCCCATTATCCGGGGTTTGAAGGGCTCGCAGGTATTGCACCTGGTCGACGGCATGCGCCTGAACAACGCTTTTTTCCGCAATGCCCCGAACCAGTATCTCAGCTTGGTGGATGCCTACATGACCCAACACATGGAAGTGGTGCGCGGTTCGGCGCCTTCCCTGTATGGGGCAGATGCCATGGGCGGCGTGGTCCAGGTGTTGAGTACGGAACCTGACTTTTCCGGTTCGGATTGGCAAGGCGAAGGCCGGATCTATGGATCCTTCAACAGCGTGGACAACAGCTTGGTCGCACGGGTCCAGACAGCGGCCGGCCGGGACGGTTCTTCGCTATCGGGTGGCCTGACCTACCAGAACCACTCCGAACGCAGCGTGGGAGGCAGTGACAAGGTGACACCCGGCGCATATACGGTCAGGGCCGCCGACGTCAAATGGCGTCAAGCGTTGGGCACAAGCGCGGAAATCATGCTGTCCGTCCAGCACCTGGAACAACCCTCGACACCCCGTGTCGATGAACTCCTGTCCGGCTTCGGCCAGGACCACCCCAGCTCGGAGCAGTATGAATTCAAGCCCAACCGGCGAAATTTTCTCCATGCACGTTATCGGCTGCAAAGCGAATCTACCTGGTTCAACCGCTTCGAGGCGCACCTGGCACGCCAGATCATCACGGACGACCGTTTGACCCAGGACTTCAGCAATCCGGAAATTGTGCAGGAATTCAACCAGAGCAAACTGGATGGCCTGACCCTGCAGTACAACTCACCCTGGTCCGGGGCATTATCGGTTCACGAAACTGTCTGGGGGTTCGAGTACTACAGGGATGAGGTGTCCAGCAGCCGTATTCGAACAGATTCGCGCAACGGCACGAGCAGTACGCCCCGTGGCCGCTTCCCCGATCAGTCAACCATGGACAGCGCCGCCCTGTACGCGGCCAACGAGTGGCACTGGAATTCGTTGACCGTTCGTGCGGGCCTGCGTTACAGCTGGTTCGAGATCTTCCTGCCTGACACGGACGAATCAGCAGCCGTGCGGCTCAAGCCGGACGACCTCACCGGCGACATCCACTTCAATTATGAATTCAAACCGGGCTTGCACCTGGTGGGTAACGTGGGCCGCGGATTCCGCCCGCCCAATATATTCGATCTCGGCACGCTCGGTTCCCGCCCCGGCAACCGCTTCAATGTCCCCAACGCCGACCTCAAACCGGAAACCGTCTGGAGCTATGACCTCGGCATCAAGTCAGTAGGGGGCCACTGGGAAGCTGAACTGTTCTTCTTTTATTCCGATTACAGGGACAAAATCAGTTCCAGGTTTACCGGGGATCTGACCGCCGACGGCCGCTTCATTGTGCGCAGTGACAACCTGAATGAAGCGCAGCTTTGGGGCATTGAATCCGGGTTTCGATACCTGTTCAATGACGCGATTGAACTCTATGCCGTCGTCAACTACACCCACGGCGAGGAGAGCGACGCCGGTGGTTTGACGGTGCCTGCCGACCGCATCCCACCACTGAATGGCCGCATTGGCTTTGCCTTTAACCCTGGCCACGGCCTGCGCCTCGAACCCTACGTGGATTTAGCCGGCGAGCAGGACCGCCTGAGCCCGCGCGATGCCGGCGACCCGCGAATCAATCCCGCAGGTACTCCCGGCTGGGCCACGTTCAACCTGTTGCTGAGCTGGCAAGCGAGCCAACTCTTGGAATTGGGCTTGAGACTGGAAAACCTGGCGGACAAAAACTATCGCGAGCATGGCTCCGGCTTTGATGCAGCGGGGCGAAACCTGGGCATCTGGTTCAACCTCCTGTTCTGAACGTCAAGCTGGAACCTGTAGCGATGCAGCGAGAATCCGGCCGATTTAATCGTTCAATTGCGGGCCTGCTTAAGGCATAATGCGCTGCCTTGAACACAATGTAAAACAGTGAATTTATCCCCCAACTTTCTTTACCACCTGTCCTTCTGGTTTGTGACGCTTTTTGCCACGCCGTTGTTTATAGCTGTCAACAACCGCGAGGACATCGTGTTTCCCATGTTGATCCTGGCCGGAATCCTGCTGGCAACGAGCCTGGTTTTGACCCTAGCCACCGCTGGTATTGGACGCCTGCTCGGCAGGTCTGCTGCACAGCGGATAGCGTTGCTTTTCCTGGGCCTTGCCCTGGTCCTGGCCATTCAATGCAACGTTGTCCATGAGCTGTTTTTCTACGGTAATTTCAACGGCGAGAAAGTTAACTTCAGAAGCGACGCAAATGGATTCTGGTACGAGTGGTATGCGTTTCTCGCAGCCGCTGTTGCAGTCATCCTGGCGTTGCAATGGTTTCGGCCCCGCAGCGGGTGGCTAGCGGCTTTACCCATCGTCTCTTCATCCCTGTTGCTGATTCCGGCACTGCTTGAATATTCCGGCGACGCTGAAAGCAATGCGCGGGGACTGAACATTGATCCCTCTGTTTTCGAGTTTTCGCGGAATGGAAACGTCATTCACTTGCTGCCGGACGGGTTGCAGAGTGATGTCGCCCAGCAGGTACTGGAAGAGAATCCTGATTTGGCAGCCGAGTTTGAGGGCTTTACCTTTTTTACCAACCACCTTGGCATGTTCCCGGGAACCGCCCCGTCGGTCCCGACCATTCTTACCGGCGAGCCTTTCGCGCTGGATCAAGGTCATGATTACCGGAAAGTCATTCCGTATGTTCAGGCCAACGGCTATCCAACCGTACTGAAAAACGCCGGGTATCGATTGGACTACGTGTTGATTTCTAAGGCTTATTGTGCCCGGGACGCGGACTCTTGTGTCCCGCGCCCGTTCAACGACTTGAAGGCCAGGGGGTACTTCCGGCACCAAGCACAAAGCCATTTATACTCGCTTCGCATCCTGGCGGATCTGACCTTGTTCAGGCTCTTCCCCAGGTGGGTGAAGGAACGGATTTACGACCACGGCCATTGGTATTTTTCGGACACCACGCTGGACGGCTCTTCGCCCTGGCCGGACCCTGTAATCAGGGAGTGGATCGCCAACATGCAGGTCACCGACGGCCCACCGGTCTACAAGTGGTACCACTTTATCGGCACGCACCCTCCCCCACACTGGGACGCGGCATGCACCTATCAGCGAAATCTGGAGAGAAGCAGGGAGAACTACCTTGGGCAGACCTATTGTGTACTCAAGGGCATTGCCG
>SMVA01176567.1_pt1 | contig 17709 bp, 21 predicted proteins | sample 2456451 | NCBI WGS metagenome assembly SMVA01 (sample SAMN11095933, study PRJNA526329) | marine sediment metagenome | biome: Marine sediment; feature: Surficial sediment; material: Deep marine sediment; isolation source: Hadal surficial sediment | place: Pacific Ocean | collected 2014-05 | depth...
GACGAAATCGTCGCACTGTGTTGCGAAGCCTGGAACAAACTCATCGATCAGCCCTGGAAGATCATGTCCATCGGACGACGGAAATGGGCACATGAGTTCTGATTAATGCTCGCTGGTATTAGGGGGCGTTGCGGGCGCCGGGGCGGAGGGCCACGAGCTTACGCAGCAGACCCTTGAGCGAGCGCCGCGCCTTGGGCTTGGTCTCGCCCCCGAGGCCGCCGAAGCCCCCGAGGCCGCCGAAGCCCCCGAGGCCGCCGAAGCCGATGACCAAGCCGGCGCCCATCATGTTCGCCAGATCGGTGGCGCCCAGGCTGGGCGTGGTGGTGTCGGCGTTGAAGCGATTGTTCGTCATGGCTCTGGCTCCTGGTCTCTCTGGCCCGGGCCCATCTGGATCCCGCCGGCCGTGGGGTTTGCCCCGGGGTTTCGCTCTGTCCTGAGCCGGAACATGGGCCTCTCCGTGACCGAAGACCATTGCCCGATTTACATCCGCGCCATGCAAAAAGCACATGGCCCGGGTTCGGGATCTATTAAGGGTGCCAGGGGGGTTAGCCAGGGGGGGGTTAGCCGGGGCTAAACGGCTAGCTCGGCCAGGTCCTTGTAGAGCTCCAGTGCCTCGGGGTTGGCGAGCGCCTCGAGGTTCTTGACCGGACGGCCGTGGATCACCTCGCGCACGGCGAGCTCGACGATCTTGTTGTTCTTGGTGCGCGGAATGTCGGCGACTTGGAGCACCTTGGCCGGCACGTGGCGCGGCGTGCAGCCCTGGCGGATGCGCGCCTTGATTCGCGTCACCAGTTCGTCGTCGAGCGCGGCGCCGGCCGCGAGCCGCACGAACAGCACCACGCGGACATCGTTCCGCCACTCCTGGCCGATCACGATGCCCTCCTCGACCTCGTCCATGCGTTCGACCTGGCGATAGATCTCGGCGGTCCCGATGCGCACGCCGCCCGGATTGAGGGTGGCGTCGGAGCGGCCGTGGATCACCACCCCGCCGTGCTCGGTCAATTCGATGAAGTCGCCGTGGTGCCAGACATTCGGATAGGTCTCGAAGTAGGCGGCCCGGTAGCGTTTCCCCTCGGGATCGTTCCAGAAATAGATCGGCATCGAGGGAAACGGCTTGGTGCAGACCAACTCGCCCTTCTCGCCCACGATCGCATTACCGTCCGCATCGAAGACCTCGACCGCCATGGCCAGGTGGCGCTTCTGGATTTCACCGCGCCACACCGGCCCGATCGGATTGCCGCCGACGAAGCAGCCGATGATGTCGGTGCCGCCGGCGATCGAGGACAGGCAGAGGTCGTCCTTGATCCGCTCGTAAACGTAATCGAAGCCCTCCGGCACCAACGGCGAGCCGGTCGAGGTCAGGGTGCGCACCGAGCCGAGATCGTGGCTCGACTTGGGATCGAGGCCGGCGTTGTTGAGCGCATCGATGTACTTGGCCGAGGTGCCGAACAGCGTGCAGCGCTCCGCCTCGGCGAAGTCGAACAGCGCGTTGCCGTCGGGGTGAAACGGCGCGCCGTCGTAGAGCAGAAGCGTCGCCTGGCAAGCGAGCGCCGAGATCAGCCAGTTCCACATCATCCAGCCGCAGGTGGTGAAGTACAACACCCGGTCGTCGCGCTTCACGTCGCACTGCAGGATATGCTCCTTGAGGTGCTGGATGAGCGTGCCGCCCTGACCGTGAACGATGCACTTGGGTTTTCCGGTGGTGCCGGAGGTATACATGATCACCAGCGGCGCGTTGAACGCCATGCGCTTGAACGGGATCTCGCGCGCCGCGTGAGGCTCCAGGAAATCGCCGTAGGAAATCGCGCGATCCAGGCCCGAAACATCCGGCGCCTGGTTCAAATAGGGCACCACGACGATCCGGCTCAGGCTCGGGATCTGGGCCGCGAACTCCCGCACCCGCGCCAGCGAATCGATTTCCTTGCCGTTGTAATAGTAGCCGTCGGCGCAGAGCAGCACCTTGGGCTCGATCTGGCCGAAGCGATCGAGCACGCCCTGGACTCCGAAGTCCGGCGAGCACGACGACCAGACCGCGCCGATGGCGTTGGCCGCGAGGATTCCGATCACGGTCTCGGGCATATTGGGCAGGAAGCCGGCGACCCGGTCGCCGTCACCGACGCCCGCCGCCTCCAGCGCCTGGGCCAGACGCGAAACCTGGTCGTAGACTTGCGCGAAAGTAAGCCGGCGCCGGACCCGGTTCTCGCCCCAGAACACCATGGCGTCGGCTGGGTCCCGGCGGCGCAACAGGTTCTCGGCGAAGCTGAGCCGGGCGTCGGGAAAGAAGGCGGCGCCGGGCATCTTGCCGCCGTCGGCCAGCACCCGCGTGCCCCGGGTTTCGGCAACCACGCCGCAGAAGTCCCAGACCGTGGTCCAAAACTTCTCCATCTCGGCGAGCGACCAGTCGTAGAGCGCGTCATAGCCGTCCAATTCGACGCCCCAATCCCGTTCGACCCGGGCCATGAAGGCGGTGAGATTGGCGGCCGCGATGCGCTCGGGGGAAGGTTGCCAAAGGGGCGCGGTCATGGAGTGGTACGTCCTGGTTTCGGTCTCGATAGCCGTGCGTGGTAGTATTACCGAGCACGACCCGCCGCGCCAAGCCCGGGACGTGCGATCCACGTCGGCGAGCAACTGCCCTGGCTGCACCTCGACGACGGCCTGCCGCGTTTCCCGACCACCGGCTACGACAGCGAGCCGCTGCCGTGACGTGAGGTCCGCGAACCCGGACTCGCCCCGGCCCACGTCTCCACATAGCAGGGTTGCGCGGGCGGCGGCTGGCGGCGGCGGCCCGGAACACTTAGAATTGCCGTCATCATGGCAAGTAGAGACGACCTAACGGCGCGCCTGCGCGCGATTCCGGCGCCCGTTCAGGGCGCGCTCATCATGACCGCCGCCGCGTTCTGCTTTTCGGTCATGAACGTCTTCGTGCGCCTCGCCACCGAGCAGATGGCGGCGCTCGAGGTCGCCTTCTTCCGCAACTTCTTCGCGCTGGTGTTCATGCTGCCCTGGCTCGCCCGGGTCGGGCTCGAGCCGTTGCGAACCAAACGCATCAAGCTGCACTTGGTGCGTTCGTTCTTCGCGCTGGCGACCATGATCGCCTGGTTCAGCGCGCTCGCGCTGCTGCCGTTGAGCGAAGCGGTGGCGCTCAACTTCACGGTGCCGCTGTTCGCCACCGCCGGGGCCGCGCTGGTGCTCGGCGAGGTGGTGCGCGCGCGGCGCTGGACCGCGACCGTGATCGGCTTTCTGGGCACGCTCATCATCCTGCGCCCCGGCTTTGCCGAGATGACACCGGCCATGGTGCTGCCGGTCGTGGCCGCGCTGACCATGGCCTGCGCGACGCTGACGGTGAAGTCGCTGTCGCGCACCGAAAGCGCCGCGACCGTCGTGCTCTACATGACCCTGATCCTGACCCCGCTGTCGCTGATCCCGGCGCTGTTCGTGTGGCAGTGGCCGGATTGGCCGACGCTCGGCTACCTGGCCGGCCTGGCCGGCGCGGGCACGCTCGCCCATTTGCTGCTGACCATCGCTTACACCAAGGCCGATGCCTCGGCGGTGATCCCCTTCGATTACGCGCGCCTGCCCTTCGTGGCGGTCATCGCCTTCTTCCTGTTCGGCGAGGTCCCGGATCTTTGGACCTGGATTGGCGCCGCGGTGATCGCGACCTCGGCGATCTACATCGCGCACCGCGAAGCCCAGGTCGCGAGGCTGGGCACGGCGAGTGAGTCGGTACGGATGCGACCATGACCGCGCCGCCTGACGCGCCGCCCGACGCGCCGCCGGCCGCAAGCCCGAGACAACGGTCGAAAATCGTGCGCCTCCGCGCCGCTTGGCGCGTCATGCCGGGGAACCATCGCGGCGCGATCTGGATGCTGATCGGCGCCACCGGATTCACGCTCAACGGCGCGCTGGTCAAGCTGCTCGGCACCGGGGGCATGCATCCCTTCGAGATATCTTTCGTGCGTTCGCTGGTTGCGTTGCTGGCGATGCTGCCGTTCATCTGGCGCGCCGGCCCCGGCGTGCTGCGCAGCAATCACCTGGGCATCCACCTGACGCGCGGGACCGCCGGCGGCATCGCCATGATCTGCGCCTTCTACGCACTCACCAAAATCCCGCTCGCCGACTTCACCGCGCTGTCGTTCACGACGCCGTTGTTCATCCTGTTGCTCGCCGCCCTGCTGCTCCGCGAACGTGTCGGCCCGCGGCGTTGGGGCGCGGTCGCCGTCGGCTTTCTGGGCGTACTGGTCATGACCCGGCCCGGCGTCGGGACCTTCGATCCCAACGCGCTTGGAGTTTTGGTCATGGCGTTGGGCATCGCGATCGCCGTGGTGCTGGTCAAGCGCCTGCCGCCGAGTGAAAGCCAGGTCACCATGCTGACGTATTTCTGCCTGGTCTCCATGGCCATATCGGCGCTGCCGGCGGCCCTGGTCTGGCGCGCGCCGACGGCCACGGAGGCGCTGCTGCTGGTCGCGATCGGCCTGCTCGGCGTCGGCTCCCAATCGTTGGCGATCCGCGCGTTCCGCGCCGGGGAGGCGAGCTTCGTCGCGCCCTTCGAATATAGCCGCCTGCTGTTTGCCGCCGCGCTCGGGTTTTTCCTTTTTGCCGAGACGCCGGACCCCTGGTCTTACCTGGGCGCCGTCATCATCGTCGCCGCGACACTTTATGTCGCGCGCCATGGATCGCGGGCGAGCTAATACAGGTTCCACTGGCGTGGAGCCGCACCGGGCCGGTCCCGAAAACACGAACCGGCGTTCAGTCGCCGTCCTCGGGTGCGATGCTGTCGAGGGTGCGGCGCGCCTGGTCGCGGTGATGGTCCTTGATGTGCGGCGCGATCGTGCGCAGCGCGGCGTAGAACACCATCGCATCGTCGGTGTAGCCGAGCGACGCGATGAAATCCGGGATTATGTCGGTCGGGATCACGAAGTAGGCGAGCGCGCCCATGATGATCGCCTTGACATGGAGCGGGGTGTCCGGATCGACGGCGCAGTAGTAGGCGCCCACGGCCTCCTCGAGAAACGGCACCCGGCCGAGGGTCTTGCGCACCTTGGCCCAGAACCCGGACTCGACCCGGCCACGGTCCTCGGCGTAGGTCTCGGGGTCGTAGAGGGTGACTTCCGTGCCCGGTTCGGCCTCGCGGCGGCGATCCTCGTCCATTCAAACAATATGGGGCGGCGCGAGGGACGGCGCAACGCGGGGGGGGCAACGCGAGGGGGGGCAACGCGAGGGGCAACGCGGGGGGCCGTGCGCCGCCCTCGCCCGGGGTCCGGTCCTCTGCTATAGAGCCAAGCGATTTGGCGGAAGGCATCTCGGGAGGCGGAAAATATGGATGTATCGGGTCATGGCGCCATCGTCACCGGCGGCGGTTCGGGACTGGGCGCGGAGACCGCGCGCCATCTGGCCAAGGCGGGCGCCAAGGTCTGCGTACTCGACCTCGACGGCGACAAGGCGGCCGCGGTCGCGGCGGAGGTTGGCGGGCTTGGCATCGCTTGCGACGTGGCCGGCGCCGAGGCGGCCGAGGCCGCTGTCGGGCGAGCTCGCGAGGCCCATGGACCGGCGCGAGTCCTGGTCAACTGCGCCGGCATCGCGCCAGCCAAACGCATCGTCGGCCGCGGCGGGCCGATGCCGCTCGACGACTTCGCGCAAGTCATCCAAATCAACCTGATCGGCAGCTTCAACCTGCTGCGCTTGGCCGCCGCCGATATGGCCGCCGCCGAGCCGCTCGACGACGGCGAGCGCGGGGTGATCGTCTCGACCTCCTCGATCGCCGCCGGCGAGGGCCAGTTGGGTCAGGCCGCCTACGCCGCCTCCAAGGCCGGGATCGTCGGCATGATGCTGCCGGCGGCGCGGGAGTTCGCCAAGATCGGTATCCGGGTGTTGACCGTCGCGCCCGGCCTGATCGGCACGCCGCTGTTGCTCGACATGCCCCAGGAGGTTCAGGACAACTTGGTCGCCCAGGTGCCATTCCCGCACCGCTTCGGCAAACCGGAAGAATTCGCCGCCCTGGTCATGCATATCGTCGACAACGTCATGCTCAACGCCGAGGTGATCCGTCTCGACGGCGCCATGCGCATGCAGTAGGGCCCGGGTATTTGGTTCCGCCGACGTGGGCCGCGGGCCGGAGCGCCGCCCCGCCCGGCCACCCCGCGGTTTTAGGCTCGCGCTGTGGCGCTCGCCCAGCAGCCCCACCCGGCCACCCATGAGCATACGATCCCGTGGGTGGCCGGGTGGGGCTGCTGGGCGAGCCGTCGGGGAGCCTCGGTATCGAACAATGGGCCGGTCGGGGGAGCGGGCCGGGGCGCCCCTTGTGCTAGAGTCCGCCCGCCAACGCCTCGATCTTCTGGGCTAGTTGGATGTCGCGCTCGGACAGGCCGCCGCAGTCGTGGGTGGTGAGGACAATCTCGACCCGATTATAGATGTTCGACCACTCCGGATGGTGGTTCATCGCCTCGGCCGCCGGTGCGACCCGCGACATAAACGCCCAGGCCTGGTTGAAGTCCTTGAACCGGAAGGACTTTTGAATCGCGTCGCGGTCCTCGACGGAGCGCCAGCCGGACAATTCAGCCAGCGCCCGGGCGCGCGCCTCGGCGTTCAGCTTCTCGACCATGGCCAACCCTCTTTTTTTGCGCTATGGAAACGGTGACTAACCGCTGGTTTGAAGACTGGGCGGGCTGGGGTCCGTGGTCAAGCGGCGCGGCGGCGCCCACACCCGATCCGCCAAGGAGAACCATGGCCCGCATTCACGATACCTCGCGATTCGCCATGCCGCCCGATCTGGCGGATATGGAGGCCTACGCGCGCGAGGCCTTCGCCACCATCCCGGCCGAGCTCCGCATTCACGCCGGCGACGTGATGATCCAGGTCGAGGATTTTCCGGACGACGAGATCCTGGAGGACATGGAGTGCGAGTCGCCCTTCGACTTGCTCGGCCTTTACGCCGGCGTCGACATGGCGCGACGCAGCATGACCGACGTGCCCGAGAACGTCGACATGATTTTTCTCTACCGGCGGCCGATCCTGGACTATTGGTGCGAATCCGGCGACGACCTGATCGAGGTGGTGCGCCATGTGCTGATCCACGAAATCGGCCACCACTTCGGCTTATCCGACGAAGACATGGAGCGCATCGAAGCCGAGGCGTGAACCCACCGGCCAACGGCCCGTTCGCAACCTACTGTAATATAATATTAAACAGAGAAATATAGGGGACAGTCCCCTTTATTGACCTTACAATTTAAGGGGATGTTCAATCTTCGCGGGCGACGAAGTCGAGAGCTTGGCGGGCGCCGCGCAGAGTGAACTTGCGTTTGATCGCTGTGTTCTGCAGGCGGTTGAACGCGGCCAGGAGATCGGCCCGGGGCCCCGCCTCCCGGGTCAGCGCGCCCCCCTCCAAATCGGTCTCCGCACGCACCGCCATGAAGGTCTTGAGCAGGTGGCCGGAGAGGATGTACTCGGGCTGGCCGTGATCGAGCAAGCGCGCCGCCGCGGCGTCGAAGAACGCGGCCGCCGCGCCGTCGATCCGCCAGTCGGCCACGTCGAGGTCCGGGTCGACATAGGGCGCATTGCGGCCCAGGAAACAGGCCATCTGCAGCAACCCACGCGGCCACAGCCCAGGGTGGCGCGCGCAGAGCGCCCCGACCGCGTTGCCGAAGGTGACGGCGTGGGTGAAATCGAGCCAGTTCACGTTGTCCTGCACCGGCCGGTCGTTGCGCGCCGTCATCGCGGCGTCGAAGTGCAGCATCTGCCAGCCCGCCGCGCCCAGGAGCGCCCGGTGCAGGCCTGACGGATCGGCGGCGAATTCGCCCGCGCGGGCCAGCGCGGCCGGGATCGCCAGGCCGACGAAATCCTCCGCGCGCGGCGGCGGCCCCGACGGCTGTGACCCCGACGGCGGTGGCGCGTCGGGCCAGGCTTCGAGCGCGGGACCAAGGGCGCGGAACTCCGGGATCAGGTCCTCGCGGAAGGCGAAGGTCAGCGAGCGCACCAGGGCCAGCAACAGCGGCTCCGTCACCGCCGGGCCGAGGCGTTCGATCAGCGCTCCGGTCTTGACCACGAAGATCGCCGAATGGCCGAAATCGGCGTAGTGGGCCAGGGCCGCTTCCGCCAGCGGCGCTTCCAGTTCGGCGAAACCGAGCCCGGCGGCGAGCGCGCCGCGGACTTGGGCGAGAGCCGCGGCCTCGTCCTCCGCCTCGATGGCGGCCACCAGGGCGGCGGGCTCGTAGGGCGCCCGGCCCTCGGGATAGGGATAACGCGGCTCGCGCAGGCAGTCCCAAGCGAAATGGCCGATCACCTCGGTAAGGATCGCGAGATTTGCGACCGGATCCCCGGCCGCCTTCCAGTCGCGCAGATCCAGCCAGTCGGCGGCCGTGGCGACCGCGTGGCTGGTGCCGAACTCGAGCCGGTCATGGGCCCAATGGACGGCTTGGCGCACCGCCTCGAGCGGGTCCCCGTCCGCCTTCATGAAACGCGCCAGCTCGCGCGTCATGTGTTCGTACTCCCGGAACCGATCGTGGCGCTCGAAGGCCGCGCGTAGCCCCTCGAGTGCAGCCTCGGCGCGGGCTTCTGGCGGCGGATCGGCGAGGTCGAGCCAGACCTTGCCGTCTTCCAGGCGCACCGGATAGCGGCGCAGGTTGTCGCTGCCGACCAGAGTCTCGCCGGATTCCAGATCGAACTTCCAATTGTGCCAGTTGCAGGTCAGCAGGCAGCCCCAGCCCTGAGATCCCGCGCTCAACGTGCCCTCGCTCAAGGGATAGCCTTCGTGGGGGCAGCGGTTGTTGCAGGCGTAGACCTTCGGGCCGGCGGCGAAGAGCGCGATCTGCTTCTTGCCGTGCTTGACGACCATGACCCGGCGCGCGCGCAGTTTGTCCAGATCGGCGACGGCAACGAAGCCGGCCCCGGTCTCTGGAGCCCCAACCTCTGGAGCTCCAACCTCTGATGCCCCGGTCTCTGGCGCCGGTGTTTCCGAAACCGTAACTTCCGAAGGCGGCATGGCACGGCCCTCCCGTTCTCAAAAATCTCCGCTCTCAAAATCATAACAGAAGGAACTTTTTTTTGTAAAGCTTATCCTTTATAAATTAATCATGGCAGAGAACAAGGAAACCAGAACCACCCCGAGCGGCAGCCGCCGGGCGCTGCTCGACCGCCTGAAACGCGCCGGGCCGCAGCCGGCGCGCGACCTGGCGACCCACCTGGGCGTCACCGCCATGGCCGTGCGCCAGCACCTCTACGCACTCGAAGCCGAAGGCATCGTCGTGGCCGAGCAACAAGCCCGGCCGCGCGGCCGCCCGATCAAACTATGGCGCCTGACCGGGGCGGCCGAGCCGTTCTTTCCCGACGGCCACGCGGAGCTGACCCTGGGGCTGCTCGACGCCATGACCGAGGCCTTCGGGGCGCGCGGGCTCGACAAGTTGGTGGCCGCCCGAACCACGGCCCAGCGCGTGGCCTACGGCGCGCGCATCCAACCGCGCTGGCCGCTCAAGCGGCGCGTCGAGGCGCTGGCGAAAATCCGCGCCGAGGAGGGCTACATGGCCGAAGCGCGCCCTGGCGGCCCGGATGACGGGCCCCATGGGGGACGCGGCGTTTATCTGCTGATCGAAAACCACTGCCCGATCTGCGCCGCCGCCCGGGCCTGCCGCGGCCTGTGTCAGCGCGAGCTCGAACTGTTCCAGGAGGTGCTGGGCCCGGATGTCGAGGTCGAGCGCCTCGACCACCTGCTGAGCGGCGCGCGCCGTTGCAGCTACCGCATCCGCCGCGCCCCGGCGCGTTGAAGGGGGCGCCGCAGAGCCAAGCGGCCCCTAGGGCTCGCGAGCCCCTACTAGAACCAATATATTATTACGTAAAAACAATGAATTAGATGAAATTACCCCGCTCTAAATCGGTTTTCAGATCAAGATCTGACCGCCGTTGACGTGTAGGGTCTGACCGGTGATCTGGCGCGATTCCTCGGTTGCCAGGAATACCGCCGCATCGGCGATCTCCGCCGCCCGGGTGATACGGCCGAGCGGGACTGCGGCGCCGACCGCTGCGATCTCGGCCTCGGTCATGCCATCGCGCGGCTGGGCCGTGTCGGTCAACCCCGGCGCGATGGCGTTGACCCGGATTCCGTGGGGCGCCAGGGCCAGGGCCATGCTGCGGGTCATACCGATTAGGCCGGCTTTGCTGGCGCCATAATGCACGCCTTTGGCGGGGCCGCTGTGCGCGGCCATCGAGGTGATGTTGACGATCGCGCCGGGCGCGCCACGCGCGACCATGGCCCTGGCCGCCGCGCGCGCGCCGAGGAACGCGCCCTTGAGGTTGACATCGAGCACCCGGTCCCACTGGTCCTCGGTCATGTCGAGAAATCCGACCCTCGGGAAGATGCCGGCGTTGTTGACCAGCAGGTCGACACCGCCGAAAGCTTCCGCCGCGGCGATCAGGGCCGCGACGTCGTCGGCCCGGGCGACGTCGCCCGGCACCGCCACGGCCCGGCCGCCGGCGCCGCAAATCTCGGCGGCGATAGCCTCGGCGGCCTCGGCATCGTCGAGGTAGTTGATCACCACTCCGGCACCTTCGCGGCCATAAGCCCGCGCGATCGCCGCGCCGATACCCTGCTGCGCGCCGGTCACCACCGCGACCCTGTCCCTCAAGCGCATCTCGTCACCTCCCCGTTCCATGCCACGCCAGCCTCCGGAGGCAAGGTTATAACAAAGCCCGGACCCGGTCGCGCAGTTCGGGCAGCAATTCCGCGTCGAACCAGGGATTGCGTTTGAGCCAGCCGGTGTTGCGCCAGCTCGGGTGCGGCAACGGCAGGGTGGCCGGCCCGTAGTCGGCCCAGGCACGCACGGTCTCGGTCAGGGTGCCGCGCCGCCTGGCACTCCCCTTGGCGCCCCCCTTGGCGCTCCCCTTGGCACCCAGATAGCGGCGCTGGGCGTAGAGCCCGACCAGCAAGGTCAACTCGACCGCGGGCAGCGCCGCCAACAGTGGTGGGTGCCACAGCGGCGCGCATTCGGGCCGGGGCGGATTGTCGCCGCCGCGCGGGTCCCGCCCCGGGTAGCAGAAGCCCATGGGCATGATGGCGATCCGGTCCTGGTCGAAGAAGGTCTCTCGGTCCACCGCCAGCCAGGCGCGCAAGCGCTCGCCCGAGGGGTCGTTCCAGGGGATGCCGGTCTCGTGCACCCGGGTGCCTGGCGCCTGACCCACGATCAACAGCCTTGCCGTGACCCGCGCGCGCACGACTGGCCGGGGGCCGAGTGGCAGATCGGCCGCGCAGACCCGGCAGGCGCGGGCGTCGCGCAGCACCCGGTCCAGTTCGCGTTCCGTGGAATTCCGGGCCGTCATGATTTCTCGCCCCGGCCGTTCCGGAGAATTCGCGCCACGAACTCGGGCACGATCCGGCCGGCCGGCCCGTAGTGGCGCTCGGCGAACAGGCTGTGCCCCTCGGAGGGCTCCAGGTTGAGCTCCACGGTGTGCGCGCGGCCGGCCATGCGCGCCTCCTGAACGAAGCCGGCTGCCGGGTAGACGCTGCCGGAGGTGCCGATCGATACGAACAGGTCGCAGGCCTCGAGGGCGGTCAGGATGCGGTCCATCTGCAGGGGCATTTCGCCGAACCAAACCACGTCGACCCGCAAGGCCCCGGCCTGGCCGCAGGTCGGGCAGGGTGTCTCCATAACAATGTCCGCGGACCAGGGTCCGGCGACGCCACAGCGCTGGCAGCGCGCCGAAAGGATCTCGCCGTGCATGTGGACCAGGTTTTTGGAGCCCGCGCGCTCGTGCAGGTTATCGATGTTCTGGGTAACCAAGAGCACCTCGCCGGGCCCATCCGCCTCGAGCCGTGCCAGCGCGCCGTGCGCGGGATTTGGGCCGACATCGCCGGACAGCAGCACGCGGCGGCGCGCGTTGTAGAATTCGTGGACCCGCACCGGATCGCGTTCGAAGGCCTCGGGGGTGGCCACGTCTTCGAGGCGCACCTGGGACCAGATACCGTCCGGATCGCGGAAAGTATGCAGGCCCGACTCCCGGGATATGCCGGCACCGGTCAGGATCAGGATCTTGCGCGCGGAGATTTGCGGCATGACGCGGGCGATGATAGACGAGGCGGGCTCGGCGAGATAGGCCCGGGCACGAAAACATGAGAGGCGTGGTGGTGAGCGATATCGGCATATTGTTCGTCTGCACCGGCAACATTTGCCGTTCGCCGACCGCCGAGGGCGTGGCGCGCAAGCTCTTGACCGAAGCTGGATTGGTGGCGCGGGTCACGGTCGATTCGGCCGGGCTCGAGGGCTGGCACGCCGGCGACCCACCGGACCCGCGCGCCATCGCCTGCGCGGCCGCGCGCGGCTACGACCTGGCGCCACAGCGCGCGCGCCGGTTCGACCGCGCCGACTTCGGACGCTTCGCGCTGATTCTCGGTATGGACCGGGGCCACGTGAGGGCGCTGCGCGGGCTCCGGAGCGAGAATTCCACCAGCCAGGTCCGCCTGTTCCTGGACTTCCTGCCCGCCGGGGATCCGCGATACGGACACGACGTGCCCGACCCCTACTACGGCGACATGAGCGACTACGAGATCAGTCTCGATCTCATCGAACTCGGCACCCCAAATCTGATCGACAGCCTGAGGCGCGATCACTTGTGACCGGAGCAGCGGCCCAGGCGCCGAGCTTCGGCGATAACATCCAGGCGGCGACCGGACAGCGCCCCGCGCAGATCGGACGGCTTACCGGCGGCTGTGTCGGCGAGACCTACAAGGTCGCGCTCGATGACGGCGCGGTTTTGGTGGCCAAGGTATCGGAAACCGGCGGCCTGGCGGTCGAGGGTTTCATGTTGGGCTATTTGAAGGCGCACAGCGAACTGCCGGTACCCGAGGTCCTGCACGCCGCCGACACACTGTTGTTGTTGGAGTTCGTCGAAACCTCCGGCGGACCGAGCGCCGGGACCGAAGCCCATGCCGCCGAACTGCTCGCCGCGTTGCACGGGATCGGCGCCGAGAACTTCGGCTTCGAGGGCAGCACCGCGATCGGCGGGCTGCCGCAACCCAATCCCTGGACGCCGCGTTGGCGCGACTTCTTCCGCGACCAGCGCCTGCTCTACATGGGGCGCTTGGCGCTCGACCGCGGCAACCTGACCGGGGCGACCTTCGCCCGCCTGGAGAAGCTCTGCGGCCGGATCGAGGACTACATCGAGGAACCGGACAAGCCCGCGCTCATTCACGGCGACTGCTGGGGTGGCAACGTGCTGACCCGGGACGGCCGCATCGCCGCCTTCGTCGATCCGGCGATCTATTACGCCCATCCAGAGATCGAATTGGCGTTCTCGACCCTGTTCTCGACCTTCGGTCCGGCCTTCTTCGAACGTTACCGGGAGCTGCGGCCGATCGCGCCCGGCTTCTTCGAGGCGCGCCGCGACATCTACAATCTCTATCCGCTGCTAGTTCACTCGGCGCTGTTCGGCGGCCAGTATCCGGATCAGGTCGATCGCATCCTGGCGCGCCGTGCCTAATTCGACGGCCCGGAACGGCGCGGCCGGAACCCAGGACCGGATCGGCCTGGGCATTGCCGGCATCCTGATCGGCATGTTCGCCATGTCGATCATGGACGCGCTCGCCAAGTGGTTGGGCGAGGGCTACCCGATCGCCGAGTTGGTGTTCTTTCGTTACGTCTTCGCACTGCCGCCGGCGCTGTTCATCCTTTGGCAGCAGCGCGGCGGGCGGGCCTCCTTGGCGCTGCGTTGGAAGACCGGCCACATCCTGCGCGCGATCTTCGCGCTCGGCGCCACCTACACCTTCTTCCTGGGCTTGCGCTACCTGCCGCTGGCCGAGGCTATCTCGATCGCCTTCTCCGCGCCGCTCCTGGTCACCGCGCTTTCGGTGCCGATCCTGGGCGAGCGCGTCGGCCCGCGCCGCTGGGCGGCGGTGGTGGTCGGGTTCGTCGGGGTCCTGGTCATGACCCGGCCGGGCGCCGGGGCGTTCCGGCCCGAGGCGCTCTACATCCTGGCGGCGGCGCTGTGTTATGCGCTCACCATGCTGGTGACCCGGCGCCTGGCGCGCAGCGACACCACCCCCGCCATCATGCTGAGCAACATCTGCATCTCGATCCCGCTTTGCGCCCTGGCCCTGCCCTTCGGCTGGCGCACGCCGGGTGCCATGGATTTTCTGCTCTTGGCATTGCTGGGATTGGTCGGCGGCATCGGTATGTATTTCATGACCCAAGCCTACCGTTACGCCCCGGCGGCGGTGATCGCGCCGTTCGACTACACGGCGCTGCTCTGGGGCACGCTGTTCGGTTGGCTGATATGGCAGGAGCTACCGGGCACCAGCGTCTGGCTCGGCGCCGCCATCGTCGTCGCCAGCGGACTCTACATCGTCCACCGCGAGACGCGCGTGCGAACGTCCCCGGGCGCGGCGGGTTAGAACCGCCGACCGCTGCGGCGGCCGCGCTTTTCCATGTACTGCTGGTGATAGTCCTCGGCCAAGTAGAAGATGTCGGCGGGCGCGATCTCGGTGACGATCTCCCCTAATTTGGGGTTGGCGGCGGCAAGACGCGCCACGGATGCCCGCGCCGCGGCGTCCTGCTCGGGATCGTGGGTGAAAATTGCCGAGCGATACTGACTGCCCACGTCGGGACCCTGGCGGTCGCGCTGGGTTGGATCGTGAACCGCCCAGAACACTTCGAGCAGATCGTCGTATCCGACACGCGCCGGATCGAACGTGACTTCGACCGCCTCCGCGTGGCCGGTCTGGCCGGTGCAGACCATCTCGTAGCTCGGGTTCAGGGTGTCGCCGCCGGTGTAGCCGACGCGGGTGGTGGTGACGCCGGTAACGCGGCGAAATGCCACCTCGACGCCCCAGAAACAGCCCGCGGCAAAGGTTGCTTTGTCCATGATGCGCCTCGTCGTTTCGGTCCTGGCGGAGCCTAACCCGAAAGGCCGGAAAATACCACGGCGGCGATCGAAGCCGCCCGGCTCAGAACGCCGCTTCGCCGCCGGGTGCCAGCGAGTATGTCGCCTCGGACGTGTAAATCGCACCGGTTTGGGCGAGGACGCTGGAAAAGAGCACGAACTCCTGCGCGGTGAAGGGTGTCGCGCGAAAGGCGGTGTGGCACGCCAGGAAATCGTGCAGCCGGTACCCGGGATCGCCCTTGAAGCGGGCGAGGGTCACATGCGGCTTGAACTTGCGCCCCTCGGGCGCGAAGCCGGCGGCCCGCGCCGCTTGCTCGACCTTGCGCCGCAGGCAATCGAGTTTCGGGCAGGGCGCGATCCCGGCCCAGAGCGCGCGCGACTTGCGGCCCCGCCCGAAGCAGTCGACCCCGGTCAGGGTGACGTCAAAGCGCTCGGCCCGCACCTGGGTCAGCCCGGCATCGAGATCTTGGGCCTGGGCGCCGTCGGCCTCGCCGATGAAACGCAGGGTGAGGTGCAGGTTGTCCGGATCGACCCAGCGCGCCGCCGGCACGCCCTGATGCAATTTGGACAGCTGCGCGCGCAGGTCCTCGGGCAAGGCAATAGCGATGAACAGGCGCATGGCCGCGACTCCGGCTGGTTCGGGCCGCCCGCTTATAGGAACAGTGCGAGCACCCCGGTATAGGTATAGAGGCGGTTGTTGAAAATCTCGCCGTTGCCGAAGAAGCCGCTAAGCGGGATCGTGCCCAGCTCCGCTTCGATCAGGCGCAGTTCCTCGGACTCGTCGCCGAACAGGCTCGGCCCCCGGGCGATGCAGGAGAAGTAGAGCGCCGCCTTGGGTGCCGCGCCGGCACGCGCCTTGACGTCCCGCACCATGCGCTTGAGGTCGGTCAGCGCGGCGTCGTGATCGCGGCGGCAGAATTGAATGCGGCGGCCCGCCTCGACCGGCTCGGCCACCGAGATCCGGCCCTGTCCGGGATCGATGCCGGTCAGGTTGCGAACCAGGTAGTCGCCGGTGTCGCTATCGGCGACCGGGAAGGCGGCGAAGATGTAACCGCCGACGCGGCGCAAGTTGTGGGCCAAAAGCTCGCCGATATCTTCCTTGAACACCTCGAGCGCGGGGCGGCCGTCGATCGCCGCGATCACGCCGTCCGCGGCCTCGGTGATGGTGCGCGCCGCCCCGATCAGGGAACAGCCCTGGGTCAAACCGACAGCGATCGGAACCTCGGGCGCGAACAGCACTCCCGACAGCCCGGCCTCGGTAACCCGATCGGCGATTTGATGGAAGGCCCCGCGCGAGGCGGTCATCCCACCGACCAAAAAGCCGGAACAGCGCGCCGCTGCCAAGGCCAAGATCTCCCCCATCGTCTGGTTACGCGGATCGCCGTGCACGATGCCGAACAGACCCTGATGTTGTGTCAGCCAGTCGGCTTGTTGCCCGGCGAAGAGGTCGATCTCGCCGGCGCCGGCCTGGTTGGTAACCGGCGCCATGATCCGGAACGCCGCCTCGGGCAGCGCGGCGGTCAGGACCGACAGCGCGGGGCGATTGTGGTACTCGACGCCGGATGCGGCGACCCCGAAGCCGATATTGCCGACCCAGTGTTCGATGCGGGTGCGCTCGCGCAGGAAGGCGAGCACACTGGGTAGGTCACCGGCCAGGGCATCGGTGGCGTAGAGCAGGCCCAGGTTGGCGCCCTCGGGCGGTGTCTCAAGGGAGTTCATGCAGGCCTTGACCGCACTGCCCCAATCCTCGCCGGCGCCATGGCCGGCCTTGAAAGCGGAAGCCGGCACCGGCGCGCCCTCAGCCACCACTCGCCGCGCCACCGGCCGCGCCCTCCGCTTGCGGCCGGCGCTTCTCCAAGGCCTCGATCATCGCGCCCAGGAGCGGCGCCAGGCGCGCCACGATCACCGCGACCCCGGCCGGGTTGGGATGGATGCCGTCGGCCTGGTTGAGCGCCGGGTCCATGGCGACCCCGTCGAGCAGGAAGGGATAGAAGGCGACGCCGTGCGTCTCGGCCAGCTTCGGGAACACCGCGTCGAAGTCGGCGGCGTAGTCGGCGCCCAGGTTGCGCGGTGCCAACATGCCGGCCAGCAGCACCGGCAGGCCCGCCGCCGCGAGCCGGGTCAGGATGGCGTCCAGATTGTCGTAGGTACCTGCCGGATCGAGCCCGCGCAGCGCGTCGTTGCCGCCGAGCGCGACCAGCGCGAGGTCGACCCGTCCGGCGCCGAGCGCCCACTCGAGCCGCGCCCGGCCCGAGGCCGTGGTATCGCCCGAGTTGCCACTGTTGATGACCGCGACCGAATGCCCGCGCGCCTTGAGCGCCGCCTCCAACCGCTCCGGCAGGGTCTGCCCCGCCGCCAGGCCGTAGCCGTGGATCAGGCTGTCGCCGAAGGCCAGTAGCCGGACCTCCGGAGCCGGGCCGGGGGGAGCCGGGCCGGGGGAGGTCAGCTTCGTGCCGGCCCGCGCGAGACCAGGCGTCGAGGTCAGAATCAATACCCCGGCGAGGCCGGCACACAACCAGACGAAGGATAAACGACGTGGCATCGGAAGTTGAACCATGGGCTGCTGCAAAGGCTAGCGCGTTCCTGCTTTCGGTAAAACCCCGGCGCGCCCGGGTCAAGCTGGCCCCAGCCGCGCCCCCCCCCAGCCGCGCCCCCCCCAGCCACGCCCCCCAAGTCGCGCCCGCCGAGCCGAGCCCCCGAGCCGCGCCCCCGAGCCGCGCCCCCGCACCATTGACAGGCCCGGTCGCCGCGCCATATCGAATAGACCCGCGCGCCCCGCCCCCAGCACAGCCCCGGAACCTTGTCCGAAGCACCGATGATCGCCCTCGACGACGTGGACCTGACCCTACC
>SMVA01056432.1_pt1 | contig 17706 bp, 15 predicted proteins | sample 2456451 | NCBI WGS metagenome assembly SMVA01 (sample SAMN11095933, study PRJNA526329) | marine sediment metagenome | biome: Marine sediment; feature: Surficial sediment; material: Deep marine sediment; isolation source: Hadal surficial sediment | place: Pacific Ocean | collected 2014-05 | depth...
CAGAATACCCACGAGCCATGTCCGTTCGGTCGAACCTCCTTTGAAGGTATCAACAGAGATGATTCCGGCGAGCAATGCCTCCTGCACCAGATCCTCGGCTGTAGCCTGATCATGCACGCGCGCCATGGCGTAGCGAAACAGGATGTCGCCATAGCTGTCGAGCCAGGTCGTAGGATCGAGCTTAGTTGTGTTTGTGGGCTGCAACACTTCCTATGTGTCGCTCGGAGAAGTGAAACCTTACGCTCACTGCCGCGCTTTCTCGATCTCTTCGGCTCTCTTGGCGGCAGCCTCTGCCATTTCCTTGGTGCGTTGTTTGGCGCTATCGAGCTGATCCTGGGCCTTTTGCAGCATATGACCTTCTGAGGATTTATCACTGTCGCCACTGCGGCCGCAGCCGGCGAGCCCTAGCGCTGCGATGACGCCGATGAGGAGTAAAAAACGTTGCATAGTGCGTCCCGCGATTCTGGTTCAGGGTCCGTGCGCATGGTATGCCAACATGATTCAGGGGGAAACCGGTGCCTGGCGACTTACCGGCCGAGGACCGGTTCGACCGCTGTCGCAACCTCTACGCAGAAGTCGATCGCTGCGGCTTGAGAGGCGCTTTGTCGTTGACGTCGATGTTACGCAGTCCCGGCACGGTCAGCAGCAGGACGAGCGTCAGCGCGGCGAGTCCGAACGCGCAGCCGATGAGCGCAATGTCGATGCCCACTGTTTCTGCAACGTAGCTCACGGGCAGCGCACCCAGCGGCATCAGGCCAAAGGTCATCATCATGATGCTCATCACCCGACCGCGCATTTCGGGTTTGATAATGAGCGTGATGATGCTCATGTGAAGCGACATGAAAATGGAGCTCACCAGGCCCATGAACGCGCACGCAGCCAACGCCAGCCACATGGATTTGGAAATCGCGAAAGCGGCCAGCGACACCGCCCAGGCGAGCGCGGTGACAAAGAGGATCATGCCTTTGCTCTTGGCTTCTGCAAACCGTGCAAGTATCAATGAGCCGACTATGGCACCTGCACCCATGATGCTCAGGAGGAGTCCCAGGTCTGCGGGACCGCCGTTCAGCACGTCGTGATTGAACACCGGCATCAGTGATTGCACCGGAAAACCGAACAGCAGCGGAATGAAGGTCATGATGATCAGCCCGCGCAACAGATCGTGGTTCCAGATGTAGCGCAGACCGTCGCCCATGTCGCCGCGAATGGTGCCCCGATGCAGCAGTGTGGACTGGCCGCGGTGCCGCAGCACAACTACGGTGAGCACCGAAATCAGATAGAGCGCGCCGTTGGTGATGAACACCACTCCCACGCCGATATGGGAGCTGGTATCACCACCGGCAATGATCGCGATGATGACGCCGGCCATGCTCGGTCCGAGCACGCGCGACAGGTTCATGGTGGCCGAGTTCAACGCAACGGCGTTGACCAACTGATCATCACGCACGATTTCCGGCACCATCGCCTGCCGCGCGGGCATGCTGAAGGACATGACGGTGCCGTTGAACAGGCCAAAGGCGATGAAATGCCAGAACTCGATATGACCAGTGATCACGATACCGGCAAGCACGAAGGTGCTGACGCAATTGGCCGATTGCGCAGCGATCATCAGCCACTTTTTTGTCAGGCGATCGGCTGCGACCCCACCGAACAGGGAAAACAGCATCATGGGCAGAGAGAATGCCATCATCACCCAGGCCAGTTGGATGGGTGACTGAGTCATGTCATAGATAAGCCAGCCGCGGGCAACCATCTGCATCTGCATTGCAAAGGTTGCGGCTAGATTGCCGAACCACAGGTAGCGAAAATCTCGATTATCGAGCGAACTGAACATTCGCTGCTTGGATTGCAGGGTGGAATCGGCTTCCATGTTTTCCTCTGCGACGGGGATCTATGTTCTACGCCTAATCCGTGTCTTCTGCAAAAACCCGTAAAAAAACACGAATGAGGGAACGGTTACCGGGCTCTGCAAGCCCCACCCAGCTTACCGAGTTACTTGTGTCAGCTTGCCGCGTCCATCGGGGGCACCACGCGATAGAATTTCTCGCGCTTGCGAACGGGATCCAGTAGAGACCAGTCGCCTTGTTCGAGGGTGAATCCCAGTGGGTAGGGTGGCCGCACTTCCATTCCCAGGGATTGCATGACCCGGTCGTCCCGGTAGTAACACTGCGCGGTGATGGCGACGAGCGCAGACACAAGCAATGGATGTTCGCGTCGCAGCTCTGCCGTCACCTGCAATCGGTCGTCTTCAGACAACGCGATGAATTTGGCGTTTGTGAGATTGTTACTGATCTCGTTCAGTGCCTGCACAATTCCTGCGATCACCGGCTGATGCGCTCGCGCGGTCGCCAGAATATCGGCGAATATTGCGTCGTCACCCGCACCCGGGACTGCATGTTCCTCACTGGGAGGAATCATCATCTGCACCAGGATCCGCAGCGCATCGCGCGCATCGGCTGAAAAAGGGCTGTCGGAGGTGATCAGGTCGCTGGTGCTCGTCATGCAGTGTTGCCGCCTCAATCGAACAGATTTGCCAGCCGCTGCTTCATCGAATCTGCGATGTACAGCGCGAGGGCTTGTATGGTGCGTGTCGGATTCACGCCTGCCGAGGTCACGAAAATACTGCCATCGACGATGAAGAGATTCTTCACGTCATGGCTGCGGCCCCATTCGTTGACCACCGATTGCGTCGGGTCGCGGCCCATCCTGGCGGTACCCATTAAGTGCCAACCGCCCACCGCGATCGGCGCTTCGGTGATGATGTCGTACGCTCCGGCGGCGCGGAGTACTTCGGAGCCGCGCGCTACGGCGTGGTCCAGCATCCGGCGACTGTTGTCACTCAGCGTATACGTGATTTTCGGCGCTGGAATTCCGTTGGCGTCGGTGAGATCGCCGTCGAGGGTAACGGTGTTGTGTTCCTCAGGCAGGTCCTCGCAGATTGCGACCATCCCGGTGAGCCGGTTGAACATTTTCCGGAAGGCACGATGGTGATCGTCACCCCAGGGAATTCGTTCGGACATCATGCCGTTCAAAGCCGTCATGACAGGCCCCCGGCCACGGGTGATTTCATAGGTGTAGCCGCGCACAAAACCCCGCGCGCGATCGGTTTCGTAGAATTCCTGACTCCAGATACAGTTGTGGGGACCGACGTAACCGTCCTGCGGATCATCAAAAATGCCCAGTATGGATGCGTAGGGGTGGAACATGAGATTTTTACCGACGAGGCCGCTGTGGTTGGCGAGACCGTGCGGATACCGGTTCGACGATGAATTCAGCAGAATTCTCGGTGTGCCGACTCCATTGCAGGCGAGCACCACCACCTCGGCCGCCTGGAACTGCTCGTTGCCGTCTGCGTCGTAGTAGATCACCCCGGCAGCCATTCCGGCATCATTGACTGTGATTTCACGGACCCGAGCGCGGGTGCGCAACTCGACTCCGGCGCGAATTGCATGGGGCCAGTAGCTGATGTCGGTACTGGACTTCGCGCCCTGGGCGCAACCGCTGAGGCACGCGCCCAGATTGATGCACTGATCTCGGCCATCGTAAGGCTCGGTGGCGATTGCCGTGTCCGACGGCCACCAGTGCCAGCCCAGTTGGTTGAATCCCCGGGCGAGGGTCTGACCCGCCCGGCCCAGCGGCAAAGGCGGCATCATCGATTCTTTCGGTGGATAAGCCGGATCACCGGCCAATCCCGCCACCCCCATCATGCGGTCGTTTTCGGCGTAGTAGGGTTCGAGAATCGTATAGTCGATGGGCCAGTCATCGGCCACGCCGTCGAGCGACCGCACCCGGAAATCCGCTGGGTGAAAGCGCGGATAGTGGCCCGCATACAGGATGGTCGCACCACCCACCGCGTTGAAGTTGGCGACGTTGATGGGTGAGTCGTCTTCATTGATCGGATAATCAGCGGGCAGCTGCCGCCGATTAGGGCTGATGTTGAAATCAGTGAACTGGCGCGCCTCCCAGTCACGGCCACTGGTGGGGTATTCGGCCGGGTTCATCCAGTCACCCTGCTCGAGACACAGTATGCGCATCCGGGTATCCGCCAGGCTCCACGCCATGGCGGCGCCCGATGCACCCGCTCCGATAATCAATACATCAACCGGCTCGTTGGCCATCGTTGTCTCATTGCCGTTGTTTCCGAACAACCTACCTGGCGCCAGGGGCACTCGCAACATCTGCCGGTGTGCCGCGGCGGATTGGCGAATTCGTGATAACGTTTCGAGCGGACAGGAGAAAATCGAGTACCGATGAGCGCGCGAATCACCCAGCAGCAGGTCGATCACTACCGGCAACACGGCTACGTGATCGTCGAGAACTTCCTGGATTCCGCGGAGCTAGCCGGTGCGCGTGCTGAAATCGACGAATTCCTTCCCGGTTGGCTCGACTACGCCGCCGATCCGCGCGGCAGCAAGCCCGAAGGCTGGGACCAGCGCGGCCGTTCCAGGCGCGACGTTCGCTTTCCGATTGCTGGAACCGCGATCAATGCCATCACGCTGCATCCGGAACTGCGGCGGTTTGCTTCGATCATGACGGGGTCTGACAAGCTTTTTTGCGAGCAGTCGGACCTCACATACAAATGTCAGGGTCACTTTGCCGATAGAGATCAGCACATGCACCTGGATTATGCGAATCACACGCTGACCTATCCACCGGCCGATCCTGCGTACTGGCAGACAACCTATCTGATCTATTACACGGACGTCGATGCGGATCAGGCTCCCACCGCGGTGTGTTCCTGGGAACACTATGCGGACGAGGTGCTCTGGCCGTCGGTCGTTTCTCCCGCAGCGCGACCCGATCTGTACGAGCACGAGGTGACTGTCACGGTGCCTGCCGGCGCTTTATTGGCCTACAGCGTCCGTACGTTTCATCGCGGTACGGCTTTCACAAAACCCGGGGCCAGGGTTGGCCAGTTCATCAGTTACGCACCCGCCGCATGCCCCTGGCTCGGCATCGTGGGCTGGGCGGAACAGGGAGTGCGTCCGGAGTTCACGCAATGGATCCAGCGCGCGACGCCCGAAGAGCGTGAGCTGATCGGCTTTCCCGCGCCCGGGGATGCTTACTGGAGCGAGGAGACGCTGACCGGTGTCGGTGCCCGCTACCCGGCGATGGATATGGCGCCGTATCGGCAAGCACTGTCGGGCCAAGCCGACTGAGCGTCAAATGCTGCACTCAGCGCCCGTGGCTGGTTAAGCACTCGCGGCGGGTCGTTGAAAACCCGCGGCTTCTGCGCAAGACCTACTGCTGCTTGCCTTGCTGCCACTCACCGAGAATGGCATGGGCATCGATTGACGCCGCGCCGCCGGCTGGCGTCTTCGGCGCCGCCAGCTCGATCACGTAGCCGTTGGGGTCGCGAAAGTAAATTGAATCGACAAATCCGTGATCCGAGATGCCACGCGGTTCCATGCCGGCTGCTTTGCCCTTCTCGAACATTTCCAGCAGCGTCTCGTGAGTCACTTCCAGCGCAATATGGAGATCGAAATCCCGCTGCGGCTTGAAGTCGAACGCTTCATCGGGTTCCTCAAAAAAGGCCAGACACGACCCGTCATGCATGGCGAAAAACGTATGCAGCACGTTCGCTTCACGGCCTGTATGCGTCTTCGGGATTACCAGCGCGTTGGTGAGTTCGAGACCTAGAAAATCCTCGTAGAATTTTCTGGTCTCTTCGGAATCACGGCATCGATAGGCAGCATGGTGGAGGTTTTTGATAGCGGTCATCGCGCCTTCTCCCTTTAGATTCAGGTGGCGTGCCAATCTATCACGATTGCAGATTCTCCACCCGGTGACCGCGTCGGCGTTGTCGATATCGGTGCTGAATCGGTCGATCAACGCTTCATAGCCCGGCTGGAGACCGGCTGGAATTGGCTGAGCAGAAGTTCGTGTGTAGTGCCGTTCGTTAGCCTTTTGCTCGCCGGCAAAGGCTGAAGGCTAACGAACGGCACCGGCCATGATAGCCTGAGCTTTTCAAGGGGGCGTGCATTGAATATCGAATTGACGCTTGAGGAATCGCGCGTGCTCGGCTGTCTCATGGAAAAGTCCGTGACCACGCCGGATCAGTACCCGTTGACGCTGAACGCGCTCACCAATGCGTGCAACCAGAAGTCGAGCCGCGATCCCGTGCTGTCACTCGAGTCCGGGTATGTGCAGCGAACCGCCCGACAACTCGAAGAAAAGCATCTGCTCAGCAGCAAAGAAAATTTCAGTAGCCGGGTTGAGAAGTACACGCAGCGTCTATGCAACACGCCGTTTGCCGAGTTCCAGTTCTCCGAAGCAGAGTTCGCTCTCGTTTGTCTTTTGTTGTTACGCGGCGCGCAGACTCCCGGGGAGCTTAGAACTCGCAGCCGCCGCTTGCATTCGTTCGCAGACAACGACGAAGTTGCAGCGGCGTTGCAGGGTCTGATTGAGCGGGATGGTGGGCCACTCGTTGCCCGATTGCCACGCACGGCGGGCCGACAAGATTCTGCCTACGCGCATCTGTTTTTCGGCGAGATCGAATCTGCGCCGGTGCCGATTCCGCCCAGCACTGCGCAGAAAGCTGAGCCCGCGCCGGAGCGTACGGCCGAACTGGAAACCCGGGTTGCGGCGCTTGAACTGGAGGTGCGCGAATTGCGCCAGGCCCTCCAACAACTGGCTGGCTCGCGTGACTAGTGCTTTGTGTAGCTAATACCTTTGTGGACGATCAAAAAGGCTAAAGGTATGCACAGGTACTACCTCGAAGACGAGCAAAAAGCTAAAGGTTAACGAACGGCACTAGCCTTATTTGTAGTCGCCGTTTTGCCATTTTTCGACGATCGCAAACTTCTGGATCTTGCCGGAACCTGTCAGCGGAAAATCGTCCACGTGGTACCACAGTTTTGGCGTTTTGGTTGCTGCGAGATGCTCGCGCATATAGGCGTGAAGCTCGTCATCTTCGATCGGTGACTGTGGTTCGGCATCGCGGATGAAAGCGGCGACGATCTCGCCCCATTTCTCATCGGGTAAGCCAACCACGGCCACCTCCGCGATGGCTGGATGGGCGAACAGCACATCTTCGATCTCACGCGGATAAATGTTTTCGCCGCCGCGGATGATCATGTCCTTGAGGCGGCCGGTAATCGTCGTGTAGCCTCGCTCATCCATCGTGACGAGATCACCCGTGTGCAGCCAGTCGTCCGTGTCGATGGTTTCCGCCGTCTTGTCCGGCATCTCGAAATACTCCAGCATCACGAGATAGCCGCGCACACACAGCTCCCCCGGCGTACCGGTTGGCACGATGTCGCCTGTGTCGGGGTCTATGACCTTTATCTCGGTTTGTGGCAGCACCGGACCCAGCGTGCCGGACTTGTCCTCGGGCGTGTCATCGGGTCGCATGAGCGTGATGGCGGGCGAAGCCTCGGTCTGGCCGTAGATAATTGAAAATTTTACGCCGAGGGTCGATTCAATCCGGCGGACGAGCTCTGCGGGAACCGAAGAACCGCCGGAACAGACGTTGCGAATCGATTCCAGATTGCGCTGGCTGAAGTCGGGTTGTTCCATCAGGGCGATCAGCATGGTCGGCACCCCGAGCATGTGCGTGCCTTTCTCACTCTCCAGCAACTCCAACATCAAAGCGGGATCAAACTGCACCATGCAGACGTGGGTCGCACCCAGCTGCACCGGTCCGAGCACGCCCACCACGCAACCCCCGGTGTGAAACAGCGGCATTGGATTGACGTAGACGTCGCCGTCACCCACTTCGAATCGCTCACTGAAAAAGCGTGCATTGTTGGTGATGCCGCGGTGGTGCAGGTAGGCACCCTTTGGAAAGCCTGTGGTGCCGGATGTGTATTGAATCTGCACCGGATCATCCGGTGTGACAACCGGCAACTCCGCGCTCGGATCGGCGGAGGCGAGAAAAGCGTCCCAGTCATCAAACGAGATGGTCTCACGCAGTTCGTCCAGATCGCCGCGCACCTCCTCGAGTGACTGGCCCATCGGGTTGCCGCGGAATGCCGGGAGATAAAAAATTCCGACTGCGCGGGATTGCTTCAATACATAGTGCAGTTCGCTGGGTTTGTAGGCGGGATTAACCGTTACGAGCACCAGCCCGGAAAGTGCTGCGCCGAATTCCAGAATTACCCACTCAGGTATGTTGGGCGCCCAGACCGCAATACGCTCGCCTTTCTCGAAACGACTGCTGAGCGCTCGTGCGGCGGTTTCCGCATCCGCCAGAAGCTCGGCGTAGGTCCAGCGACGCCGTGCGTCGGCTTCGGGAATGCCTTCGACCAATGCTGTTCGCTCGGGGTGGCGCGCGGCCGCGGTGCGCAGAATTCCGCCGACCGTAGTTTCCAGAACGGGCTCAGACTCATCGGCGGGCACATAGCTCCAGTCCGGAACGCTCAACTCGCCAGCTGCCTCGGCCATTTCAGTTCTCCCCCCGGTGAATGCCGCCGTTAACCATAGCAAAGCGCAGACTAAAGATCGTGCCTGGCAGCCCCGTCGCGCGTAGCAGTACGCGTCCTACAGGACCGGCCGGTCATATCTGTGGATGCTGGTAGGACCTATCGCCAACCAGGTACTGCGGCCCGGCGCTGGTGGCGAATCTGATGTTGAACGTCTGATACAGAATGTCGCCGCCGATGGAAGAGACGCTGAAGTGCAGATGGGGTCCGCTGCTGAAACCCGTATTGCCTGAGGTGCCAATCCGTTGACCGGCGGCCACCGTCTGGCCTTCGGTGACGAAAATGCCTTCGTGGTCGAGGTGCAGGTATTTGCCGATCGTCGCGTCACTGTGTTGCAACCAGATGTGGTTGGCGGTTGCGGAGCCGCTAGCGCTCGTCGCGTCGGATTGATCGTAGGTGCTGACAACGACGCCGCCTCGCGCGGCGTGTACCGGATCACCCACCGGCATGTCCCAGTCAATCGCATACAGGTTGCCGTATCGGTGCGTCGTTATGTTTGTGTGACTCTGACTGATCCAGTAGGCCGAGCCGGGTCGATAGGGCAACGTATACAGATAGTCATCGTCGTGCGTGTGCGATTCGTGACCATAGTGAATGCGGTATTCGTAACCCCACTTTCCATCGGGCTGGGGAAACGAGACGAGCTCGCTGGTCAGCGGTTGGCTCAGCAGTCGCTTCGCCGGATTCAGGTGACGGAGATTCGCCGTCGTAAAAAAAAGATTGAAGCTCAGGGGTTTGTCGGTTTTGTTTTCGAGAACGAGCCGCACCACTTCGCCCTTGTAAACTTTCACGCAGAGCAGGTCCGCGTTGCAGTTCACGTTCACCGGCTCCTGTGCGTGCGTCTGCGCCAGGCCGTTGAGCAGTATCAGGATAAAGATCAACGAGGAGTATGCGGGTAAGTTCATGTGACCTTGGGCAACGCCCGCAGTAACAGTTTCTGGCTGCCGATCATAGCGTAACCTGCGTTCGCCAATCGATTGCGGTTCGGAAAATTTCAATAAGTTTGTCTTCACCATTGACCATTGCGTGCGTCCAGTCCAAGGTGCGCATGCCCTCCTCGAGAGACTGTTTTGAGCAAATCGACAGCAAGGCCCGATGACGTGATTGTCGTCGGTAACTCTTCGGATGACCCTTTCGCCATCGATGTCGCCTTCACAGTAGGCCAGACAGAGGACATCGCCGATCTCATCAGCATGAAGACGTTTGCGAACTCGGAGTTCTGTCCACGCTTCATCTCCGATGAACAGGATTTCAGCAGTATCGGCAACGCCCTGGCCGGTAAGAAAGTGGTTATCGTCAGCACGTCGAGTCGCCTGGTGAGTCGGCAGAATCTTGCCATGCGTAATTTGTTGATCGCTCGCGCCGCGAAGGAAAATGGTGCGGCGGAGGTTCTGCTGGTTGAACCCGATCTCTACTACAGCGCCCAGGATCGCGGCGCAACCCGTGATTTGGGTGAAACAAAATTCGCCCGCGACGAGAGTGATCTCAAGAAATTCGACGGCCAGCCCTACACCGCAAAACTCTATGCACAGATGCTGAAGCTTGCGGGAGTCGACTACGTCATCACCGTCCACAACCATTCCTACGCCGTGCAACAGGAGTTCAGCCGCGTATTCGATAACCGATTCTTCAACTTGATCCCTTACGAGATCTACGTCGACTATCTCCACAACTCCAACATCGTCTCATACGGTGATGCTGGCGAGGGTCTGGCGCTGTGCGCGCCGGACAAGGGGGCACGGGATTTCGTGAAAGAGATGTTCATGCGCCTCCGCCTGCCGAAAGCCAAGTTCATTCTCCTGGACAAGGAACGATCGGGTGAAAGGGAGGTGGAGATAAAACTGCACGACGAAAGCGAGTCGACGTTCGATGAAATTCATGGCCACGACATCGTGTTGTTCGATGACATGGTCCGGACCGGCTCGACGGTGGTGAAGTCGTGTCAGTTCCTGAAACAGATCCGGCCCAATAAAACCGTTTTTGCCGTTACGCACTTTTACGCAAGCGACGAAGGTCGCGAAAAAATGGCAAACACCGCAATCGATGAAATCCTGACACTCAACACGCTGCCGACAGTGCTCAACCGTGATGTACAGGGGCGTCTTCGACGTAAGATGGTGGTTCTGAAAATCGAGAAATGGCTCGCCCGGAACCTGTGCGGGATCCTCGGCATTCCGGTCCAGGCCGACGAGAGCCTGTATCAGATCGACATGTCGTCGAAGAATCCCCGCTTCACTCGTAAGATCTCATCGAACGATCAGTTGCCGGAACTGCGTGCCGAGCAGGCCCGTTGACCTGAAAAACTGCTGCCAGCCGTCAGTTGGAAAAAGCCGCCTTCCGCCAACCCTGGCCTCGGAGTTAGTCCGGTGCTGCCGCAAGATCATCGCGCAGAGTGCGTGACGCCAGATAAAAGTGGCAGGCGGACCAGAACATGATTGCCGGTAAAACGTAAAGCATCGCGTAGCGCAGGGAATCCGCACCCAGGCTGGGTTGCAGGTAGTCGCTGAACAAGCCGATCGACCAGGGACCGGCGCCCAGGCCGATGACGTTCAGAATCAGAAACAGAATAGCCGATGCGGTGGCTCGCATGCGCAGACCAACCAGACCGTGCGTCGTGGCGATGGCGTTACCCAGCCAAACGTTGAATAGCAGCCCGGGCACGACGGACAGAGCCAGCGCGGTGTATGGGTCGTCAGCCAGATAGACCGCTACCATAAACGGCACGCATATCATGCCGGTGATTGCGGGCAGCCAGACATACCAGCGTTTGTCCCGCGGTGCCAGCCGGTCTGCGAGCAGGCCACCACAGAGCACGCCAACCGCGCCGCAGAAACCCAGGATGATGGCAAGCCAGGTACCGAGTTCGCCCGTGGTCATCTCGTGACTGCGGATCATGAATGATGCAGTCCAGTTGCTCGTGCTGTAGCCGGCAAACGCGTTCAGCGCGCCCGCAAATGCCAGATGTCGAAAAGACCGCCGGCTCCACAGCAACGACACGACCTGGCTGAAAGGGATTGTGTCATCCGACACCTGTCTTTTCTCTGCGAGACCGCGAATAGGCTCCGCCAGCGTAAATCGCACCAGGATTGCCAGGAGAATTCCCGGTACACCCACCACCAGGAAGGCGATGCGCCAGCCAAAATATTCGTTCAGCCAGCCGCCGAGCAGAAAGCCGAAAAGAATTCCGATGTTGACGCCGGTGGAATAAAAGGCGATAGCGCTGGCGCGCTTTTCAGCCGGGAAGATGTCGGAAATGATCGAATGGGACGGCGGGCTGCCGCCGGCCTCCCCCACGCCGACGCCGATGCGGGCGAGCAACAGCTGAGAGTAGTTCTGCACCGCACCGCTGAGCGCGGTCATGAAGCTCCACAGCCCCACAGCCAACGCGATAATGTTGCGACGATTTGAACGATCCGCCCAGCGAGCGATAGGCAGGCCGGCAACGACGTAAAACATCGCGAAGGCAAAGCCGGTCAGCAAACCGAGCTGGCTGTCGGACAGAGTGAGTTCGAGTTTTATCGATTCCTGCAGAATCGCCAGGAGCTGGCGGTCGATGAAATTGAAGCTGTAGACAACCGTCAACAGCACGAGTGCATAGTTCCTGGCGCGAGTGCTGGCGTATCTGTTTATTGGCGCAGCGACCGACCCAGGCGCGCGCGGCGCACGCACCTCACTGATATCTGACATGTATTCCCCTCTTTCGAGCTAGCTTACTTGTCGGTCCGGCGATTGGCTACTGACTCGTTTGCAGTGGTGGCGGGGGCAAAGGGGGCGTCGGTTGTCTGTGGAGCTCTATACTGGCTGTGTATTCAGCCACGGCGCAGCGTTATGAGCAGGTTATCTTCGAAAGCGCGCGATGAACTCAACGAGTTACAGCAAGCGCAATACGACAACATCGCGCAAGGCCGCGAACCTCGGGCGGACGGGCAGCTTGGCGGACCGTTCGATCCCTGGATTCGCAGCCCCGAACTCGCCCGCAGGGCATACAGTTTCGGCGGGTTTATCTGGGAGCGCACGACTCTGCAGCGGGGCATCGTGGAGCTGGCCATCATCGTCACTGCGCGCTATTGGCGCAGCAATGTCGAATGGGTGGCACACGCGGCGGCCGCGAAGAAATACGGCATTCCCGAAGACGTGATTGATGCGGTGTTTGCCGACGAGCGGCCCACGGGTGCTGCGGAGGAGATTCTGGCGGCTTACGATTTCTGCCGGGTCCTGCACGAGACCAAGGATGTGCCGCTGGTTGTCTATGAAAGAGCCACGGCGCTCTTCGGCGAGCAGGGCGTGGTGGAAATGATCGCAACTATCGGCTACTACACCATGGTTTCCATGACGTTGAATACGTTCGAGGTCGCAACGGCCACCGGCGAAGTGCCGTTCCCGCGTCCGGCGTAATGCCCTGTCCGGCAGAACACAGTGACGCGGCGCTGTTTCCGGGTTGGAACCCAGCCGCTCAGTTGCAGGTCCAAAGTTAGGAGGCATCATCTGAATCGATGCGACGGCCTGCGCAGGTGCGGTTTCTATACAAAATCCCCGCCCTGACGTAGGCTCAATGCCGAGGGACGCTTGGCGTTCAGGGACCCGACAGATGCGTATACCTTCCGCCGTTCTGCTCGTGTTGCTCGCCCACACAGCGGCGGCGATGGAGGCGGCAGTGGTTGCAGAGCCTGCAGATCTTACTCGGGTTACGTTGACCCGGGTGAAATACGACAGCATCGGCGGCTGGGGGGAGGCGTACTACCAGTTCGAAGGTCGTGTCTGGGCGCGCTGGGAAACCGATTACCCGCAAGCCGAGAACAACTTTGCGAAACGCCTTGGCGAGCTCACGCGAATGCATACTGCGCCGGGGCCTGCACTGCGCCGGCTGACGGCCCCGGACCTCGGCGACTTTCCGCTGATTTTCATGTCCGATGTCGGCTACATGCGATTCACCGACGAGGAAGTCACTGCGCTGCGCGCCTATCTGTTGAACGGCGGTTTCCTCTGGGTTGACGATTTCTGGGGCGATGCGGAATGGGCGAGCCTCGAGCGTTTCATGCGCGAAGTGTTGCCAGGCAACCATTGGCGCGAAGTACCCATCGACCATCCCATCTTCCACACGGTTTTCGAACTCGAAGAGATGCCGCAGATTCCGGCGCGCAGCTTCGCCAGCCGCGGTTCCACCACGGCGGAACCGGCCTGGGTGCATCGCTATCCGGCGGGTTCTCTCGAACATGCGAGCATGCGTGGCTACTTCGATGAGGCGGACCACCTCATGGTGATTGGCACCCACAACACCGACGTGGCGGACGGCTGGGAGCGTGAAGCGTACGGCCAATGGTATTTCGAGCGATTCACCACCCAATCCTACCGGCTCGGCGTGAACGTGCTCACTTACGTACTCACTCACTGAGCGGGCGGCAGTCGATGTGGTTTGAATCGCTGTCTGGCTACCCCGCGGCGGCTTTCAGGAACGCAGCACTGGTCTTTGGTAATGTGATTGAGCCTCTCTGGTGGATTGTCGGCGCCGCTTTTGTGTGCGCCGCGATCGTTGCAAGTGTGGTCGCCGGTGAGCGCAGCGGACGGCTTGCCGGTTGGCAGCGCGTAATCATTGCAGGTCTGCAGTGTGCGGTTGCACTCGGCGTCATCGGCCTCCTTGCCGGGCCAGTGCTGCAAACCACGACGTTGCGACCCGGTGCCAACAGCGTCGCCGTACTGGTCGATACGTCGAGCAGCATGGGTTTTCAAAATGATCCTGACGCCGGCGAACAAACCCGTCTGGACGCTGCGTTTGAACTCGTAACGCGGCAGCTCATCCCCGAGCTTTCGGATCTTGCAGATATCGTCGTCTTCACATTCGACACCTCCGCGGTGCGCCGTGAATCGGTGACCGACGCGGTGGCATCGGGCGCGCTGGCCGCGAGCGCCGGGACCCATCTGCTTGCATCGACCGACGCGGTGCTGTCGAGCTTTCACGGCATGCCGCTGGCTGCGGTTATCGTCCTGAGCGATGGCGCCGACAACGAGGCCGGATCGGCTCTGGACACAGCGGACCTGGCCACGCACGGTGTGCCGGTGCACACGATCGGTTTTGGACCGGGTACATTACCGGGGGAAGTCCAGCTTGCCGACGTAAGGCTTGCCGCGGATGCGCCACCGGGCAGTCGGGTGAGCGCGAGTGTGGTCATCGAGCACGCAAGCGCGGGTACCGCGATCGTCCGCGTTCGCGATGGTGGCACGCTGCTGGCGCTGCAAAAAGTACAGTTGCCGGCTGATTCGCCTACGGTCCGCATCCAGATTGAGTTCGACAGCGGCAGCGCCGGGATCCGTGAACTCAGCTTCGAACTCGAACCCCCGCCCGGGGACCAGCTTGCGTTGAACAACCGGATTCAGCGTCTGTTGACCGTCAACGAGCGCCGCCGCCGCATTCTGTATCTGGAAGGCGAACCGCGTTGGGAGTACAAGTTCCTGCGCCGTGCGGTGGCGGGTGACGACGTGCTGGAACTTGTCAGCTGGCTGCGCACCACGGATCGTAAAACTTATCGACAAGGCGTGCGCAGCGAAGACGAACTTGCCGATGGCTTCCCGTCGGATCTGGCAACCCTCTACGGTTACGACGTGATCGTGCTCGGGAGCCTTGCGGCCACGTCATTGACGTCGCAGCAACATGCGTGGCTCGAAAGGTTTGTGGCTGAACGTGGCGGCAGTCTGCTGGCACTTGCCGGGCGTGAGGCGCTGGCCGATGGGGGTTGGGACGTGCAGCCGCTTGCGGCGGCTTTGCCGGTTTCCCTGAATCGGCAGGCTGGGCCAACCTACGGCCCGCTGCAGGGCCGTGTCCGGCCGACGCGCGAGGGCCTCACCTCGCCGCTCACCCGCCTTGCCGCTGGCGAGGGCGTTGCCGCCTGGGAGACGTTACCCGCGCTGGGTGATTATCAGAGATTGGGCGAACTCAAACCCGCAGCCACTACATTGCTCGAACTGGTGCAGGGCGAGACCGTGAGGCCGCTGCTGGTGACACAGCCGTACGGACTCGGGACTACGGCGGTACTTGCCACTGCCACCACCTGGCGCTGGCAGATGCGCACGCCGCCGGATGACCCGCGACACGCGATCTTCTGGCGCCAGTTATTGCGACAGCTCGCGGAAATGGCGCAACGCCCGCGGAACGTAGACCTCGCTATCGACGGTGATAGTTTGGTGGTGCGTGCCTGGGTGCGTGACGAAACCTTTGAGCCCGCGAGGAACGTCAGCGCCAGTGCAGTCATCACCCACGCCGATCGTTCGCAAACTCGTTTGAACCTTGCGCCCGGGGGCGTGCCTGGGGTGCTGGCGGCGCGCTATATTGTCAGCACGCCGGGAGTCTATCGGGTGGATGTGGAACTGACAGACGTGAGCGGGACACAGACCATCACGCGGTTTGTCCGCAGTGGTGTTGAGAACCGGGAATATTTCCGGCCAGTGCAGAATGAGTCACTGCTGCGCCGACTGGCGGACGCCACCGGCGGCCGCTACTGGGCGGCCGACGATGTAACTGAGCTCGCCACCGCTTTGACGTTCGCCGGAACCGGTATCCGCGCGGTGGAACTTCTGCCGCTGTGGCAGGCACCGATCTTCTTCATGCTGCTGGTGCTCATGAAACTTGCTGAGTGGGGCTTGCGCCGCTACTGGGGGAGCATCTGATGGCCGCCAGGCTGTGTAGAAAAGTGTTCATTATCTTGTTAGTGAGTGGTTGCCTGCTTGGTTCGGTGCAGGCGCACAGTGCCGATACAAGAGCACTTATCGTAGCCGGGCTCGGTGGCGAGGATGACTACGAGCTGCAGTTCCAGCGACACGCCACTGCGGCCGCCGACCGGCTGCGCGAAGTCACCGATGATGTGACGCTGCTGTTGGGGGAAGCGGCCGATCGCGAGGCTGTGCAAGCTGCTCTTGGTGAAATGGTTCAGCGCGTGCGTGCCGAAGACACTCTGGTGTTTATGTTCGTCGGCCACGGCAGCTACGACGGCGAACATTTTCGTTTCAACGTGCCGGGTGCGGATTTCACGGCGCAGGAACTCGCGCTCTGGCTTGAATCTGCGCGCGCCAGTCACCAGTTGATCGTAGTCACCGGCAGCTCCAGTGGTGCGGTGCTCGAGCCCCTGGAGCGCGAAGGCCGCACGCTGATCACCGCGACCCGCAGCGGCGAGGAACGCAATGCCACGGTGTTCGGCCGTTTCTTCAGCGCTGCACTCGAGGACGACGCTGCAGATATCGACAAAGATGGAACGATCACCGCGCGCGAGGCGTTTCACTATGCAGCCGACAGGGTCGATCGGTTTTACGCTGGCCAAAATGAGATGGCCACCGAACATCCGCAGTCCGCTGGTCCGGAGCCGGTGATGGTGCTCGCCCGTCTGACCACCGCGTTGCGCTTTGATCCTGCGCTTGCGCACCTCTATGACCGCCGCGAGGCCCTCGAACTCGACATCGCGGCGCTCACGACGGACAAGGTGAACTATTCCCCCGATGACTACTTTGCCGAGCTGCAGCGCCTGCTGCTGGATCTCGCTGCAGTCGAAAACCAACTGACAAGTCCGCTGCCGGCAGATTCCGCTGGCCAGGAGACAACCCCGTGACGTATCCGGCGGTTCTCCACCAGCGCTGCTGGCTGCCCCGGACATCGGCAATGCTCCTGGCGTTGCTCTGCGTGTCTGCCACGCCAGCACCGGCGCACGCAACACCTGACAACCGCGCACACGAATCTTTGCTCGCTCGCTGCCATGCCATGGACGATGTCGGTGACATGAATGCCCGAGCCTGTTATCTCGATCTGCTCGGTAGCGAAGGCGACGATGCGCTGCGCGGCGAAGCCCTGTGGCGTCTAGGCAACATGGCAGGCGCCAACCGCGCGTTGCGCCGCGCTGCACAAAGCCAGCCTGACAATGCTGCGGTGCGCGCCCGTCGGGGACTGCTCTTTCTCGCCGCGCATCAGGCCGCAGACGCCCAGGCGCTGTTCGCCGAAGCGCTGACAATCGAGCCGCAAAACACGGCCGCGCTGTTGGGAATGGCCGAGCTTCAGGCCAGTCGGTTCGAAGGCCCCGTACAGGGCATCATCGGCGAAGTGTTGAGTCGCGAGCCGGCGAATGCGCGCGCCAACGTGCTGCTCGCCCGGTTGTATCTGGAGGTGGGAGACAGCGCCGCCGCCCGCCGCGTGCTGCTGGATCTGCTGGAGATGCAACACGCGACGCGCGCACGGCTGGATGCCTACGCCCTGCTGGCGGCGGTGGATCATGTCGAGGGCGAACTGCCGAGCCCCTGGACCCGCAAA
>SMVA01269005.1_pt1 | contig 17700 bp, 18 predicted proteins | sample 2456451 | NCBI WGS metagenome assembly SMVA01 (sample SAMN11095933, study PRJNA526329) | marine sediment metagenome | biome: Marine sediment; feature: Surficial sediment; material: Deep marine sediment; isolation source: Hadal surficial sediment | place: Pacific Ocean | collected 2014-05 | depth...
CAACCACGCTGCGGTTGTGTACTCGGCGCCCACGACCACACCGCGCGCTACGCCGTTCCGCAATGGAATCATCGCTTCCGCATACAAACGAGACGAGTCCTTCGCGCTCTCTGCCTGTGGATCATTGACCGTAACCATGTGTACGCCCGGCTGCAGCGACACGAGTCCCTCCGCAAGAACCGCCGCGGAACCCAGGAGCACGACATACCCGCCGGGTCCTGACAAGTCGAGCAGCGCTTGAACGATGTCGGCGGAGGGGACGGCTCCGGAGGCCTCGGGGAAGGAAGGCTCACCAAAACGCACGATCCCGCCGTCGATGGCAAACTCCGTACGGCAGATGGGACAGGCGACCGTGCCGCGGACCACCATCCGATCGACGACTTCGTCGGGGATGAGCAGGCAATGCGCCTGTTCGTCGTGACCTGCCGGGCAGGCAAGATGCTCGGCCAGTTCGATGAACACTGCTAAATCTGCGCCGAACCTCCGTGCGCGAGTCGAAGAAATTCATCACGGGTGGTGCCGTCGTGAAAGCACCCACGCAGAGCGCTGGTGACCGTCTTCGAGTGTTGCTTCTGGACACCCCGCATCATCATGCAGAGATGCAAGGCTTCGATCACGACCCCGACGCCGCGGGGCGCCAAAACCTCCATGATCGCATCCGCAATCTGATCGGTGAGTCGTTCCTGGAGTTGGAGCCGCCGCGAAAACATATCGACGATGCGTGGGAGCTTGGATAGGCCCACGATTCTTCCATCGGGTAGGTACGCCACGTGCGCTTTGCCGATAAAGGGAAGCATGTGGTGTTCGCAGAGCGAGTAGATCTCGATATCGCGAACCAAGATCATGTTGTCGTGGGGTTCATCAAAGATCGCATTCTGGACGATGTCCTCGACGGATTCGTCATACCCGCGCAGCAGCCAGCGCATCGACGACGCGACCCGTTCCGGCGTCCGGATCAGGCCCTGACGGGTAGGATCTTCACCGAGCAGCTCGAGCTGCCGACGCACCAGGGATGGGTACTCTTCAGAACAGTCCTTCGGGGTAGTCACGGGCAACTCCTTACGACATTCGGGCCTCTGGCGCGATTGCGCCTCGGAGCGGATATCAACTCAAAAAAGGGTACGGGAACGAAGAGGATTATTGAAGCCCAACGCACACATGAATCCGCGCCCTAGCAGCAACTGCTGCCTTCCCTTTCGGGCCTGGCATATACCACCGCACCCGGGCACGCCGTCAGACTTGTTGGCTCAATAATGTTACTCTTCGCTCCCGTACCCTAATAGTAATGTGGGGCAGTATCATGGAGGCGTCAAGAAATGAACGTACCGTTATTCGTTGGCGTGGCGGGCCTGGCCATTTGGGTGATACTCGTATTCGTGGTGCAGGTTGCCGCGGGGTGGATCCACATTCCACTGGTCCTCGGCGTCCTCGCCCTGGTCAAGGCGATTGTGGAAGGAAGTCCGACTAAATCTCCCAGTTCGAAAACATGACATGACCCCCGGGTGGTTCGACCTCGGACCATCCATCTAGCGTCATGCGCAGATCGGTCCACCGCACGCGATACCCGTCGTTGACCAGTTGTTGGTACGCGGCTGGGTACGCGGTCTGACACCGTACCGCGACCTTGCGCAAGTGGCGCTCGGCCGCGCATGACTCGAGGATCACCATCAGACGGGAAAACACCTCCGCGCTTTCCGCATACAGCTTGAGGACGCGTAGCTCGTCAGAGGGTCGTACGTCGGCAAGCGGCGCCGAGTGGTACAACGCGAACCCACGAACCTCACCACCCTCTTCCACGACAACGGTGTCACCAATATCCAGTTCCGACGTCAACTCGATCTCTCTCGAGAAATCGCAGCCCGGGGCCAGGGCGTCCAGGCGCTCACGGCAACCCGCCAACAGTTCCGCCTGCCGTTCGGGCGGTCCGGCTCCGAACTGAGCGAATTGCCCGGCCACCCCGCGATTGACTTCGCGCGTCATGGTAATGGTGAGATGTTTCGGAAGAAACCCGAGCCGACCATAGAATCCGATATTATCCACGGTCCGTGGCATCGTTTCGAGGCCGATGGTGGTCACTTGTTGTTGCTTCAACCATTCCACCGCCGCCTCGACGATCATGCGGCCGATCCCCTCGCCCTGCCGATCGGTGCGCACCGCGAGGGGCCCCATCCATCCTTCGGTTCCAGAGCGATGCACGAAATTGAACGCCACCATGTTCTGTTCGGCATCATACCATGTCATCGCCCCCACACCCGCATCACGAATGGCATAGTGCCAGATAGCCGGATTGAGTTGCGGAACCCGGACGCCCACCAGGCCATCACGGCGATACCGATCCGTGAACGCCTCTGAGAAAACCCGGTTGAGGGCCGATACGTCCTCGAGCGAGATTGCGTTGGGACCGTCGATGATTCGTTCAGGCCGCCACATCAGTCGTCCGATCCTCCGTCACTACTGCCGCGCCGCTTTGCTGATCCAGCTCGACGCGAAGGACGCGATCGACACCGTCGCGCACCGACTCGATGTGCGTGATCAGCACCACTTGGGGGAACCGATCGGCGAGCCCGCGTAGCAACTCGATCACGCTCGACCGGCGATATTCATCCAAGGATCCGAAGATCTCATCCAGTACCAGCAGTGACAATGGCTGGCCTGCGCGCTCCGCCACCATCTGCGAGATTGCGAGGCGCAACACCAAGTTAGCGAGGTCCTCCTCGCCGCCGGAAATAACCTGCTTGGCATGGCCTTCTTCGATGATCAGAACGTCATACTGCTCGTCCAATTCGAGCTCGTGGTAGCGACCATTGGTAAGGGCGGCCAAGAAATCCGAAGCCCGCTCCGACAGCTCGGGCCGCATCTGGGTATTGAGTTCCAGTCGCAACTCGTGCAGTGATCGATCCAGCTCATCATGTAGGTCGATCTGATAGGTCAGCTTCCGGATCTGTTCCGCACGCTCCTCTCGCTCCCGCACCCGCACCTCCGTCATCTTCACAGCCGCCTTGGCAGCCTTCAGGTCGGCCTCCAACGACGCTATCGAGATCTCGGCATCACGCACGGATTCTTGGGCCGCCTCATGCCGGCGGCGGGCATCGTCGTACTGCTCCTCACTGAACCCGAGGTCAGCGATCGCGCGGGTCAACTGGTCCAACAACGCCTCCTTTTCGGACGCCAGTCGCTCCGCGGTCTCGGCCTCACCCACCAAGGCCTGGGCCGCACTCGCCTTGACCTCGAACGCGGCGGCAGATTTGACGACCGGATCCAGCTCGCGAAGTTCACTGCGCACGGCGTCGTGACGCTCGCTGTCGTAGCTGTCCGGCAACTTCGCAATCGACGCATCGATCTGGGCATACCGAGTTTGCAGGCGTTCGCCTTCGGATCGATGATTCGCGGCGTCTTTCACCCGGTCTTCACAATGCGCAACGGCTTGAACCGCCGCTTCCAGCTGTTTCGCCGCCTCATGCACTGTCGCTTCGGCAGATTTCACCTCGTCCGAGGGTTCTTCCAACTGCTCCAGACGCCGCTTGAAGAACTTCCCGCGCACTTCCACTTCTTCGAGTTGGTGGTTCAGCGTTTCGACCATCTGAGTATACACTTTCCCCAACGGCCTATCGCACACCGGGCACATGCCCTCCGGACCCGCCGCGACGACGCTGTCGCGGTTGGTCTTGAGGTCGAGGTATTGATCTCGTAGGCTGAGCCGCTTGGTCTGTGCGTCTTGCTTGTCACGGACCCAGACAGTGCGGGCCTCCTGCTCGGTCCCTTCCGCCACTTCCCCTGCCTTTCGGCAACCCTCGAGCCCGTGCCGTGCGTCTCTCAGTGCGCCCGCTACATCCCCTAGGGCCTTCAGGCGTTCGCCCTCACGCTGTTCTTGTTCTTGCAGTTCTTGGCGCTGCCCCACCAAGGACCGGCGTTCGCCGGCGGTGCGCGCCTCGTCTTCCAGGCGTTCCAGTTCCTCGCGCAGCGGCGTCACTCGCGTCAGCGGCTCGGTCAGTTCATCGAGCTGCGTGCGCGCCGCCATAGCCTCGGCGAGGTCGCGATCCAATCGCACGAACTCCCGCCGGGCCTCGGTGACGTCGCGATCCGCCACCCGGCGGTCGGAATCGAGCGAAACCGACGACTCCCGTTGCTTCACCGCCGCGGTCCACGCCGGCCCTTCAGCATCGAGCGTCGCTTTCGCCTCGGCGTAGATAACGCGGGTGCTGTCGAGGGCCTGTGCCGCATCATCACGTTGCGAGCGTACCCCTTCGAGGGCCGCATTGAGTTCATTCACATCGGCCAGTCCCCGCTCAACCCCCGCGTGTTCCGCACGCAATTCTGACCGCTTACCGCGAACCTGGTCTTGGGCAAGCTTGAGTTTTTCGTACCCGAGTACTCGCGACAGGAACTTGGCGCGATCGGTGGGGCCCATGGCCGCCATGACCGCCAGTTCCTTCTGACCCGTGAAGTACGTGTTGAAGAACTCCTGCCGGGTCATGCCCAGCGTGCGCTCGATCCGCGCGCTGACCTCCTGGTGACTCGTCACGATCGGCGCGTCGAACCGATCTTGATAGAGTTCGGCGCTGTACATGCCCCGCACTACGCGAAACTCATGCGCGCCAAGTGCGAAATCGACCTCCACCCTCACCGACGCACGCGCCGCGGCACGATTCCACCGAATCGTGTCCCGGCTGCCCCGCGCCGCGGAATTCCCGTAGAACGCCCACGCGATGGCCTCGAGCAGCGTCGTCTTCCCGGTTCCGTTCGGCCCGATGATCGCGGTGATTCCCAGGCCGAGCGTGATCTCGGTGTCGGCGTGCTGCCGAAAATTCACCAAGCGCAAGCGATGCAGCCGCATCGTTAGGAACCCTCGTCGATGTGATCGACGCGATCCATGTAGGTACTGGCCAACTCCACGAGTTCCCGGCGATCGATCGACGCCTCGAGCGGACGGCGCTCGAGAAAATCGGCGAGTAGCTCGCGAAGGGTCTGACGCTTCCCCTCCGCGGCAATACCGATGGGCCCGGTTGGCGGTGGCCGTCGAAGATCCAGGTGGTAATGGAGGGCTCGCGCCTTGATTTCCCGTACCGCGGCATGGTCGAGATCTCTAGACGCGGCCCGCTGGACGTCGTAGACGACTTGGCGCACCACTTGGTCGGCGACGCCACCCCGCAAGCCGCTGATCCGTTCGGCGATCGCGACGTTCAAGTCGTCCGCCGAGAGCCCGGCGCCTTGGACCGGGGCCAGGTCGAAGAAGTGCCGCGCCAGCTGAATGGGTCGAAACTCGACCTTCGGTGTTCCACTCGACAATTCCACCAACAACCATCCCTTGGCTCCTTGGCGCCCTTCACGGGCTTCGTCCTTGAGTTCTCCCCAAGGATTGGGCGTCACGTACTCGAGGGCGCCGGCATACCAAGCGTTGTCGCGCACCATGTGCGCAACATGGAAGTGACCGAGAGCGATATAGTCCCATCGATCGGCATGTAACTCAGCGGGCTCCAACACGGCTCCACCGTATTCGACCGACCAACTGTTCTTCGGAAGGACGCCCGCTACCTCACCGTGGGTTACCGCGATGTGATACCGACTGTCGCCTTTGGGAAGCAGCGTCGGCCGCCGATCGTGCTTCCACGCCGCGTACGGAACGCAGGTGACGGCAGCGTCCAGGTTGTCGAAGGAAAACGTCTTGGGCTCGTCGGACACGACGTACACCTGTTCGAGCGCCTCGAACAGTCGAAGAATCGTCCCGGTTTCCACCGACCGAGGCGTGTCGTGGTTGCCGGCCACGATGATGAGCGGCACTTCCGGCAGAGCGAGCCTGAGCTTCCGAAACTGATTGAATGAGTGAAGAATCGCCGGGTTGGTAGGCCGCACGGAATGAAAGAGATCGCCCGCGATAACAACCAGGTGGGGCTTGGCCGCGATGACGTCATCGATGGCGGCTCGAAACGCCGAGGCAACATCGGCTTCGCGCTGGTTGATCCCCTGCGCGTTCAGTCGATGGTATTGCCGAAACCCAAGGTGGACGTCGGCAAGGTGAGCGATCCTCACGTTCCCGGCTGCACCTGAGTTTGCACGGTCGTGTCTACTATCCCCAACTCACGCATGGGTGAGTCCGGCATACCGTCGACGTGGATCGCCACGCGGATCTGCGTGCGGGCGGACTCGGACACGATCGTTCGCCAACCGCTGGACCAAATCATCGTGCCACGGATGCCTCCACTCGTGCGTCGGACTCCCCCGTCGTCCAAGTGTTGCACTTTCGCGCGGAACGTCCCGACAAAGCTCAGGTATGCCAACGTATCGCGTGCGCGGGGCACGATACTGTCAACCGTGAACTCGATCCGGGTGCTCACGGTATTGCCCAACCCATCCAACGTCCGAATCGCGAACGCTCCGATCGCCATCTCGATGTCCTGGTGCCACGTTCCCCCCGTGCGAACTTCGTGGGTAGGGAGTTCGAGACCAGGAAGACCGTTGGCCAGGTCGATGAGCAGTCCCTGGCCGGGGTTCACGGCCCTCGTTCGAGCGTCGCCAAATCGCATCTGGCGGTCGACGTCTACTTGCACCCAAAGCGTATCCAGCCCGCCGACCCGTAGCTCTCGCCACTGTTCCCCCGCCTCACGCGCCCGCGAAATCAGTGAATCGAAAGCGAGGTGCATGACCGGCTCACCAGTAACCCCGCTAACAATGACCTGCCGCATGCCGCCGAGCTGAGCCGTCTCCTGAAATACCGGCGGCGCCATCGCTCCAGATTCGACGTCTCGACGTTGCAGTGCCACGGTCGTGCGCGTTTGGAACAACCGGTGAATCTCCAGGCCGTGAACCGGGAGTACCGCCAGTTGCACGGCCTGTTGGCCCACTGCCGCATGGGGAACGACGGCAACGATCACGGTGACCACCACGCGACGGATCACGGGCGCACCTGAAAACGCGAAACCACATCTGAGTCGAGGGCGAGGACGGTCATGGGCTCCTCACCATATACGAACACGCGGACTCGCATCGCCACGTGGGTGTGTGATGATCCTGACACGTACGCATCCCACAAGGTCGACCAAACCAGCACGCCGTCACTCGTGCCCCCAATGGTCACACTCGAACTCGCCACGTCGGACGGTACGGTGCGCGTCACCGGCACGATTACGCCCTGATAGGTCATGAACGCGAGCGTCTCCCCACCTCGGGTCATAACGCTGTCCAAGACGAACGTCGCATCGACTCGCAGTCGGTCACCTATTCGGGCCTCGGGAACTTCGATTTCAACGCGGGGAATCGCGCCGTCGATCAATCGGACGCCCAAAGGGGTCGTCCAGGTCTGGCCGCGATCGATGGGTGGCTCTGGCAGTGGCGCCTCGGTGCCCCCAGCGAGTCCGCGGAGAAGCTGCCCCGCCTCGGGCGGTGCCGACAGAACGTTGAGGCGATGATCGACTCGAACCGTGGAACGGTGCAGCCGACCGAACGGCACTTCAGCCGGCCCCCATTCTCCTCCGTCTCGCCGAACCCGAACCGTGGCAGAGTCGCGCACCATCTCGACCGCCAATACGCCGTTCGCCTCACTCACCACCCGTCGAGTCAAGCTCTCGCGTCCATCCAACTCGACCACCAACACCTCGTTTCCGTCCATGCCGCGAGTGACCGTCGTCGTCGCGGCGGTCCACACGTGCATCCGGTACACGGATCCGATGCCGGGCGAATACCGCAGCAGGATTTGGCCATCGAGAGCACCGCTGGTCGCCACTAAAGCCACCGTCATCATGGCGACGGCATGCCCATCACGATGCATAGGGATCGTCCGTGACGCGTAGCGGCGTCACCGGCTCGTTGCCACGACTGGTTGGCTCTCGTCGCACCACCTTGGGAAGCGTTGCCGTGAAGTAGCTGAGAACATCCTGAGGGCGCGTTCGTTTGGTCGCGAGGAACGCACGCCGCACGTCGAGTTCATGGTGATCCGCTATGAGGTCTCGCAACGTTGCCGGGGCAATCGAACGATCGAGCGCCGTGAGTTGGCGAACGATAGCGTCTTGAAACGAGATGTCGGCTTGAGGCGGGAAACGCTTGATGCCCTCCGGACCACTGAGCACGGCTGGGCGCGGGAATCTTACGAACACCGCCTGGGTGAAGTGCGGATGACGCACCATCAACTCGCCCTTGGGCATCGTGGCCAGCTTGATCTTCGTGGCCTGAGAAAACACTTGATATCCGGGCGTAGCGAGTTCGTCCATGTCCATGCGGCCAAACATGGCGGTTCCTGCGTTCCCCACGACGCGTCGATGGATCTGCGATCGGAACTGTTGCGCCGCGAAAAGGACCAACCCCAGGTATCGACCGCGCTCCGAAATGTCGAGCAGCATCTTCCGAACGTAGGTTTCCGGCCCGTCCGCCGGCGCATACTTGTTCAGTTCATCGACGAACACGATGATGTGGTCGACACCCAAGTCTCTACGCTCGAGGTGTTCGCGGAGCTTCGACACAATGCGCGTGAACACTAGGTCCTGCCCCAGTTGGTCCATCCCGGCCACATCGACGACATAGACGGCACGATCTCCGAAATCTCCAAACGGGAGATCACTCACCGAACCATCGTCGGTGACGAGCCCCCGGCATCGGGTCGAGATATTCAACAGGCGGTTGCGGACCTTGCGGATTGTCGCGATGTGGTGAGTGCGCCAGATGTCGCCGCGCCCTGCCAGTTCCAAGCCGTCGAAGATCGCGCGGAACAGACGCTCGAGATCCGCGAAGCTACTGACCCGATGCGTGTTGCCCCACTCGTCGCGGAACTCTTTGTCGACGACCCGATCCGCCAGGAAGTCGAGGAACGCATCGGATTTTGCGTCGATGTCGTCGCGGCTCAACAACACCTCGTGGTAGTCCAAGACTTCACGGAGCCCCCACACCAACGGAGTCACCGAACCGATGAGGTCTTCGTGCGTGCGCAGCGTGTTCAGGTTCGCGCCGTCCGCCTTGAACGGCGCGTAATAGTGTACCGGATCGAACGGAACCGGATCGATGCCCAATACATCGTACATCTCGCGATCCTCCCGCCCGAGCTGGGCCGGTTGATCGAGGAAACACAAGTCCGGACCCTTGACGTTGAAACAAATTGCTGCGACCGATCCCTTGTCCTTCGGGAAATGTTGAAAGATGGAGCAGAGCAGAAACTCGACCGCGGACGTCTTCGTAGCCAATCCGGAGACTCCCGAGATGTTCAGGTGCGCCGATTCCGGACCGAGGACGAAATCGGCATCCATGAACACCGGAGCCTGCAATCCGGCCGCTCGGTACACACCGATGGGAATACCCGTCGGCGATTCCGAACGCACGAACCCATCCATCCTGAGCGCCATTTCGACGTCGGCGACGTCCGCCACACGGACCTCAGCCAGCGGGACGGGTTGCAGCGGCTCCTCTGGGACGTGACGCAGTACCGCCGCCGTCCACAGCCTTATCTCGGCGCGGTGCGTCGGCGCCGTCAACCCTTTGGGATCACCCTCGGCGGCCACGACCTCATGAAGCGGCGACGCAAGATCGGAATACGCCTTCGCGTCGGTAACCACCGCGTAGACCGTCCGACCGCCATCGTCATCGACCCGCACGATGGCCCCAATCCCAAGATCGGTATCGGTCGCGGTCCAGAAATGAAATTGATGGGGACTCGCCGGCAGGGCCTCGGTGGCAATGACACGTCCGACCGTACGGCCATCCTCAAACTTGATCACCACCAGCTCCCGAGTTGGGCTCGCAAGTACGTCTCAACCTGTTGAATCGGATAAAACAGCCGGTCCCAACGGCCGTCAGGTGCCGACAAGGGGGCACGCTCGGCCAGCATCCAGCGGCTTACCTGTGAGGCCGTTGCCACCGTCGCCTCGGTTGGCGGTCGTTCGATTCGCACTAGGCCATACAGTAGTTCCCGCTCCTCCCACGGCCACAACCGAAGATACCACGAAAACACGCTGCCGTGGGGCAAAATTCCCCGCCGAAATACGCTCGTGCGGTGCCCAAACGGCAGCGTCACTGCGACTTGAAGATCGGCTCCTTCCAGGAACTGGGTTTCGTGGCTCTTGATCAACCCGAGTATCCGCGCATCGGTGTCTTCGAACGACTTCGCCACCTTCGAGATGCTGCCGTCCACGACCAGCCAGGTGTCCGCGCGCTGTCCCAGATGCCTCTCGATCAATGCGGTCTCGAGTTGATCGCGTCGTCGTTCCACGACCAACGCCGCTTGCCGGACATCCACGATGGGATGGGCTCGGTCTTGGGCTCCCGAATCCACCATGCGTAGACCGACACCGGAGAGTATCGCACGCTGCTCCTCCGTCAATCGACTAAGCGCGGCTACCAGAAACTCATCGGTCGCTTGATCCACGACCACCAGCTCCCCCGCGACCCGCTTCACCACCGCCGCTGCGGCATAGCCTCGCACGATGGGCTCGACCCCAATCCGGGCTTCTACCGCGTAGCGCTGGATGCCGTCGACGAACGCGACCGTGTCCGGAACCCCACCGGCGTCACCGACTTCAATGCTTTCGATGTTCTGCGATTCGACAGGATCGGCCGAGCCGAAGGGCTGGGATACCGGGGGGCCCACATGGGTCAACGTTGCGGCCGGACCGATGGTCCCACCGGCACGGAGCACCGCTTCGCGAAGACGGTGACGGACGGACGCCGTCAGTCGCGCTCCATCAGCTGGGCGGTGGACACGGTGGAACGCCGATCAACCAAAATCCGGCGAGGTCACCAAACCGATCCAGTTCGAGCACCAATCCATCGGCCACCGCCACCCGGTCCTTCGCCCCGAGTTCACCAACCTGGAAATGCACGATGGCTCCATCAGGGCTCTTCCGACCCGCAATGGGAACATCGATTTCCATAATCGCGATCCCGGGTTGTGACGGGCGGGCGGAAACGACGAGCCTACCCTGGCGATCCGGCTCGGGAGCACCGAGATCTTCCACCACCCCCATCGCCGGCCATACCACGACTTCGATCCCGACGAACACGCCCAGCTGCACATCGAGCGTCAACACCGCCCCCCGCGCATCCTCGAACTCGATCGAACCAGTGTACCCCCGATTCCCGCCGGCCCCGAGGATCTTTCCCGACAGGATCTCTGTCGCGGGTTCCCACACGAACTCCAAACCCGGAAGGTCACCGGCCAACTCGTCTATCTGTCCGCCAAATCGCATCGGTTAACCTCTCAGAGCTGCGTTCTCGAGCGCACGAGCAAAATCTGCGATCCGAGTCAACGCGTGCCCCAAGGCCTTGTCGGACGCGGCGTACGAGAGTCGCACCCACCGGTGATCGCCGAAGGCTTCGCCGGGTACTAGCGCGACCCCTTGGTCTTGCAGGAGCCGCTCGCAAAACTGAATCGCTCCTGTCATCTCCGGGTTGAAGAATCCATCCACCCGGAAGAAGAAATAGAACGCACCAAGCGGCTCAACGAACTCGACGCCGGCCAAATGTTCACGAAAAAAATCCACCACGCGGTCGCGGCGTTGGCGGAACGCGTTCACCATTCGGGCCACGTCTTCCTCGACCCGTTCATCGGAGAGTGCCGCCGTCGCCGCCCACTGGGACGGCTGTGACGCACCACTCGTCATATGCGACTGTAGATTGGCTATCGCTTTGGAGACGGGCCCCGGCGCTACCGACAATCCGATCCGCCACCCCGTCATTGCGTACGCCTTGCTGACGCCATAGATGACGACAACCCGTTCCAGCAGTTCGTCCGGCATGTCGAACACGGACGGCGCTGGACCTGACCCGAAATGGATGCGCCGGTAGATCTCGTCGGCGATCACCCAGATACCGTGGTCGCGCGCCCATTCGAGAATCGCCTTGAGTTCGGCTCGGGTGTAAACGGCGCCTGTGGGATTAACCGGCGAACACAGGATCAGTCCCCGCGTCATCGCATCGCGTGACGCCTCGAGTTCCTTCACCCCGACCTTGAGACTCCACTGCAGATCGCCCGGAACGAGTTCCGGAGTGGCCCGCGCAAGTACGACCATCTGTTCGTAGGACACCCACGCGGGGGCCGGGATCAACACGCGGTCGTTCGGACCGAACAGGACGAAACACGTGTTGAAGAGGCTCTGCTTGGCACCGGTCGAGACCACAATATTGTCGGCATTGACCGCCCTACCACCCGAAAGCAGGGACAGATGCCTCGCGGCGGCAGCGCGCAAGTCGAGCAATCCGGGATTGGGGGGATAGTGGGTGTGACCGGCTTGAATCGCCTTGATACCGGCTTCAGCTGCGATCCGTGGCGTATCGAAATCGGGTTCTCCGGCCGAAAGATCGATGATGTCTTCGCCGGCGGAGCGTCGCCGCTGCGCATCCTGACTGATCACAAGCGTCGCCGACGGTTTCAACTGCTCGATGTTCTTCGAGAGCCGGATGAGTGGCGTTGCGGATTCTGCGCTCACCGAGGAATCACTCCGTAGCGTTTGAGGATTTCGACCGTTTGGGGTATCGGGAGAGCCTCCGCCCGTCCCCGATGCCCGTCGACCGTGGTCGCAAAGAACAGGGAGTTATAGATCGCTTCTTCCGTCGCTTCGATCACCGCCTGAAAGAGGGGGCTCATCCGCCCGTTGGGGACGAACGGTCCTTGGCCGGCCACGCGCCGCGTCGAGAATGCGATTACGAAATCACCCGAACCGTTGGTCATCGAACTTCCAGTGCGGGCCAGTCCCGCCAACGCCCGACGCCCGAGGCGCTCCACGTTGCGGTGCTGGAGTGGGGCGTCGGTTGCCACGACGATCATGATACTCCCGTCCGCATGGTCGACCTGATCTGGCGGCGGATCACCCGAGCCGCCGGGAATGCTGCCCCGCAGATAGTAACGCCCGAGTTCCTCCCCCACCGGCGCGCCATCGATCGTAAGCACTCCCCCGAAATTGGATTGTACGAGGACGCCCACCGTCCAACCGCCGAGATCCTCCGGCAGCCGGCGGCTCGAGGTCCCGATCCCGCCCTTCCATCCAAAAGCCCGGGTTCCCCGACCCGCGCCGACACTCCCCTGCTCCACCGGACCCGTCCGGGCCGATTCGATGGCTTCCAACACATGCGCCTCGGTTACGGGCCGACGCCGTATGTCGTTCAGGCTCCCGTCATTCGTTTCGCCAACAACCGGGTTGGCCGACCGCACGTTCTCGTTTCCGGGAAGCGACAACAAATAGGTCAACACCGCGTCGGCAACGCGCGGGACGCACAGGGTGCAGGTAAGAACGATGGGTGATTCGAGCTCACCCAGTTCCTGCACCTGGGTCGAGCCGACGAGCTTGCCGAAAGCGTTTCCGATCACGACCGCCGCGTGGACCTTGTCCTGGAACACGTTGCCGCCGTGAGCCAAGATGGCGGTCACACCCGTGTTGATACTGTCCCCGCTGGTCACTGTGACCTGCCCAACGCGAACGCCCTCCACGTCAGTGATGGCGTTCAAGGGTCCGGGCGGCAACACCCCGACGATGACGCCGAGTTCGCGAGCGCCTTGGCGCTCCTGAGCCGCGAGCATCGCCGGAACCCACGCTAGAACACAAACCGCCAGCCACAGTCGAACCTGTTGGGAACCCATACCAGCGAACCTCTCCCGTCGCCCCCGGAGTGTCAACGATGCTACCGATTGCGCCCGGGCGGGCGCTCGACTACGATCCGTCCGCCGGAGGACGGCGTTTCTTTGACAAACGAGGTACCTGTGCGCTGGAGTTTTGACCCTGGATTCGATGCGGCGAGCAAGGCCGCACTCGAGGCTGGCAAGCCGCTCGTGTACGAATGCGCGCCCGCCGCGTGGATGGCCGCCCCATTGTTCCGTTCCTTCCAATCCAAGAGCGTACCGGGCTGCCACACCCTGGTCCTCGTTCCCGATTGCGGGATCGTGCCCGAACTGGCGGCCTACCTGAACGCCGACCGCCATACCCGCGCACCCGATGAAGCAGCGGAGTACGTGCTGCCGGCCAGCGGACTTGCTCGCGCCGCGGTCGCCCTGCGTACCCAATCTGCCCCCGTGCTGGTGGCAACCCCGGATGATGCGTACGCCCTCCTCACCCGGTCCGCCTTCAAGGCGGACCATATTTCCCGCACGGTCCTAATGTGGCCGGAACTCTTCACGGATGCCGAGGGGAAACCCGTAGAACTCCTGCTGGGAGACCTGGGTAGCGCGCAGCGAGTGATCGTGACGGAGGACGCCCAGGGCGTGTCAGCTCTGACCGAGCGGTACGCGCGGCGGGCCCCAACGATGCACGCGGTTTCGCGCCCCGCCGGGCCGGGTGCCGGGATCCGAGGGGCGGTCGTGTCGGCCGATCGGGTGTCAGCGGCGGTCGTCGCCGTACTAGACGCCTTCGCGCCTCGACACGCGCTCGTCTGGGACCCCTTTCCTATTGCCCGGGCCCGGTGGATCGGCTATGAGGCCGATCCCACGGTCGAACTGGTCACCGGCGAGCCGGCAAAATCGCGCGCCGAGGTAGTAATCGCCACGGATCTACCATCTCCGGATGTCCTGGACATGCTCCGAGACCTTGCCGACCGCGTCGTCGTGCTGCACCGCCCCCACCAGGTGGGGGCGCTCGGGCGGATGGCCGATCCGATTCGCGAGATCTCCGTTTCCCCCGAGTCCGACCGCGCCCGCCGAGCTGCGATCGAGCTCCGAACGGACCTCCGATCGCAGCTCGGCGGAGCAGATCTGACGGGGGAAATGCTCCAGCTCGCCCCACTGTTCGACGAGTACGACCCCGCCGCCGTCGCCGCGGCGCTGGTACGCCGCGGCGGCGGCGGCGCACCAACCAGAACGAGCTACCCCAGCTGGGTACGGATCCGGTTGGATCTCGGAAAACGGGATCGGATCAAGGCGGGCGATATCGTCGGTGCCTTGATCAATGCGGCGCATACGCCCAAAGATCACGTGGGCCACATCGATCTTCGGGAAACGTTTACGGTGGTCGAAGTGCGCACCGAATCGGCCGAAGCCGCGTTTCGGGCACTGGGTGAAATCACCCTCCGTGGCCGACCGGCCAAACCACAGATCGACACGAAATAACCGTTGATCGACCCAAAAAATGGCGCGGGCGCGATTTCGCTTTAGCGAAGTCGCGCCCGCGCCCCGTGGTTCCGAAGGACGGGGAACTAGCTGTTCAGCGCGTCCTTCAATGCCTGACCGGCCTTGAACGCCGGCAACGTAGCGGCCTTGATTTGAATAGTGGCGCCGGTGCGCGGATCACGACCTTCTCGCGCCGCACGTTTCTTTGCCTGGAAGCTACCAAAGCCCGTGATTTGCACGCGGTTGCCCGCCTTCATCTCGCGTGCAAGCAGTCCTGAGTCACCGAACAACGCTTCAATCGTTCGTCCGGCGTCCGCCTTGGAGAGGTTCACCTCAGCCGCCAAGGCATCGATCAATTCGGTTTTGTTCACCCGTCCCCCTTTTCGTAGTGGGTGGATACCGGAAACCCCAGCCAGTTGCGAGGAATCGCCCGATATGTACCGCGTCCACCCTGCAGAACGCAAGCGGCTTGCTCCACCCGGACCCTGACGATACCCTCATGGGGCCTCGTCACAATCACGAAAAGCCATGGTCCATAGCGCACGTCCCGGATGGATAGAAGTCATCACGGGCGTCATGTTCAGCGGAAAATCCGAGGAACTCATCCGGCGCGTGCGGCGCGCCGTCATCGCCCGGCTGCACGTGCAAGTCTTCAAGTCCCATCTCGATGGCCGCTATGGAGGAGTGTACTCGGTCACCACCCACGACGGCCTTTCCGTCGAAGCCCACCCCGTCAATTCGGCTGCTCAGGTGATGCGGGAGGTCGACCAGCATGCCCAGGTGGTCGCCATAGACGAGGCACAATTTCTCGACGAAGGACTGGTAGAGGTCGCCACGACCCTCGCCGATCGTGGGGTCCGCGTGATCGTGGCCGGTACCGACCTGGATTTCCGCGCCCAGCCATTTGGACCGATGCCGTCGCTCATGGCGATCGCCGAATTGATCGACAAGCTCCATGCGGTCTGTGTGAAGTGCGGGGACCCCGCCTGCCGAAACCAGCGCCTGATCGACGGCACCCCTGCGCCCTACCACTCGCCCACCATAATGGTGGGGGGATCGGAGACGTATGAGGCCCGGTGCCGCCATTGTCATGAAGTCCCGCAGGTCGACCAGTATCAGGTCAAGCTCCTCTAGCCCGTGTTGTCAGTCGCCCTGACGGGCAATGTCGCTGCCGGTAAGTCAACCGTCCTCAAGCATTTCGCAGCTTGGGGCGCCACGGTCATCGATGCGGACCAACTGGTGCGCGAGGTGCAGGCGGTAGGGTCTCCGACATTGCAGGATATCGTCGACCATTTCGGCAGAGAGGTGTTGCGGGTAGACGGTGCACTGGACCGCGATCGGCTCCGCACCCTGGTGATGAGCGATGCCGACGCGCGCCAGGCGCTAAACGCCATTGTCCACCCAGCCGTCCAGGAACGCCGTGCGGTCCTGATCGACGAAGCCGTCCGGAGGGGCGATACCGTGGTGGTCAACGACATCCCTCTCCTGTTCGAGGTTCTCGACCCTCGTGACTTCGACCTCGTCGTGCTCGTGGAGGCGCCCGAGTCGGTCCGCCTAGAACGGCTGCAGAAGTTTCGAGGGCTCAGTCAGGCCGATGCCCAGCGTCTTATCGACTCCCAAATGCCATCCGTATCCAAGCGCGACCACAGCGATTTCGTGATCGACAATCAGGGAACTCCTGAACAGCTGGAAGAGGCGGCCCGCACCGTCTGGGCGGCCGTTCTCGAGACGGCCCGCTAGGCCGTTGACACTACAGGGGCACCCACGTAACCTACGCGTCGCCAATCATCTCAACCAGGAAACTCACGGAAAATGTCCGATATCCCAGGAGATCTACATTACTCCGAAGAACACGAATATATCAAACCGGGCGATGACGCCGGCACCGTGGTTATCGGCATCACGGACTACGCCCAGGGCGAGTTGGGCGACGTCGTCTACATAGAGCTTCCTGACGTGGGTACGACCTTCGATCGCATGGATGTATTCGGCACCATCGAGGCGGTCAAGGCGGTCTCGGAACTCTTCATGCCGGTCGCCGGAGAGATCCTGGAGGTCAACAACACTCTGCAGGCCGACCCCGCATTGATCAACCGCGATCCGTACGAAGAGGCCTGGATGATCAAGGTCCAACTAAGCAGCCCGGGACAGGTCAACGAATTGCTCACAGCGACGGACTACGCGACGCACATCGGAGAGTAACCCATGGGGTGCGTCGCACCCCCCCTTTCAAATGAATGACTTCGTTTCACGCCACCTGGGCCCCCGGCCCCACGACATCGCCGCGATGCTGGAAGCCGTGGGGTACGATTCCCTGGACGCGCTCATCGACAGCGCAGTACCACCGGATATTCGATCGCCCAAACCGTTGGACCTGCCAGCTGCGCGTTCGGAACAAGACGTGCTCGCCGGACTTCGCGGCTTTGCCGCCCAGAACCAGGTTTTCACATCGTACATCGGAATGGGATACACGGCTTGCATCGTTCCACCCGTAATCCTCAGGAACATTCTGGAAAACCCCGGATGGTATACGGCATATACGCCCTACCAGGCTGAGATTTCCCAGGGCCGACTCGAAGCCCTGCTCAACTTTCAAACGATGGTGTCGGACCTGACCGGGCTGGCAATCGCCAACGCCTCGCTGCTGGACGAGGGTACGGCGGCCGCCGAAGCAATGGCCATGGCCTTCGCCC
>SMVA01323879.1_pt1 | contig 17691 bp, 20 predicted proteins | sample 2456451 | NCBI WGS metagenome assembly SMVA01 (sample SAMN11095933, study PRJNA526329) | marine sediment metagenome | biome: Marine sediment; feature: Surficial sediment; material: Deep marine sediment; isolation source: Hadal surficial sediment | place: Pacific Ocean | collected 2014-05 | depth...
CACGCTGGTACCAGCAGGTCTCCGCGCGCCCGAGTGCAGCCGAAAAAATCGTTAAACGGGATTGACCGTCACTTGCTCCATCACGTCATCCTGCTGAACTGCATCGACGACGTCGTGCCCTTCCACCACAGCGCCGAATACAGTGTGTTTGCCATCCAGATGTGTCTGCGGCACGTGGGTGATGAAAAACTGACTGCCGTTGGTGCCCGGACCCGCGTTGGCCATGGAAATGACACAGCGCTCATGGGTTAACGGGTTACCCGTCACCTCATCTTCGAACCTGTAACCGGGTCCACCGGATCCGGTCCCGGTCGGGTCGCCACCCTGAATCATGAAATTATCGATCACCCGATGAAAGGTAACTCCGTCATAGAATCCTTCGCCGGCCAGGTAAACAAAGTTATTGACGGTTTTCGGAGCATGCTCGGGATAAAGCTCTAATTCAATATCGCCTCGATTGGTTTTTATCGTAACGCGATAAGTCTTCGATAAATCGATTTGCATTTCGGGCGGCGCGTCCCATTGTTTAGCTGACATCCGGATTCTCCAAACTTGATAAATTAGTGATTATTTTCCCCGGGTTCGCTCGAAAGCACGATCGAACTGCGGGTATTGGTGCGAAATAGATTCAGAGCTATCTGAAATTATACAGTAAAATAATCACTGATCGATTGACGACGCCGCCGATCATCTTGATATACGGAGATTCAATATGGCGACCGAAGAACGATTCATCAACCTCGAATCAAGAATTGCTCACCAGGATCAATCCATCCATGAGCTGAGTGACGAAATCTACAAGCAAAGAAAACAACTCGAGCAGCTCGAGGCAACCTGCCAGCGCCTGCTCGACAGAATTCGCACACTGACGGAACCCACTGGAAACGAAGATCACGGCTCGGAGCAACCGCCCCACTACTAGCCAATACAGATTAGCCGAATTGAGGGCGAAGGCTGATCACGGACAGCCGCGCTCTGATAAGGTACTGCAGTAGCGCGGCCCTGCACCCATGACAGACATAGAACAGCCTCAGTTAAATTCGCAACAACGGACTCGTTTGGTAAAGCTCGCCAGCTACGCTTCGTTAATCGTAGCTATCACGCTCGTGGCCCTCAAAACCTGGGGCTGGCAAACAACCGGATCAATTTCACTTTTGAGCTCCCTGGCGGATTCAGTGCTCGATGTGCTTGCATCAGGGATTACGTTTTGGGCTGTGCGGTATTCGCTTTCTCCTGCAGATTCAGAACATCGATTTGGTCACGGAAAGTCTGAGGGCGTGGCTGCGTTGACCCAATCATTGATCGTGGCCGGGTCTGCCGTGTTTGTGTGCCTGGAAGCCGTTAAACGGCTTATCGAACCGCAATCCATTCAAGCGCCAGAAATTGGTGTCTCCGTTATCTTTATCGCGACAGCGGCTACTATCGCGCTCGTCGGCTTCCAGAGATACGTTGCGCGCCGCGCTAACTCGGTTGCGATTCGGGCTGACGCCATTCATTACCAGGCCGACCTATTGGTAAATCTCGGTGTCGGCATGTCGCTGATTTTAACCCCGTGGATCGGATGGATGGCATTAGACCCTGTCGTTGGGCTCATTGTTGCAGCTTTTATTCTTCGCAGCGCCTTCGGAATCGGGCAACGCGCACTGGAGATCCTGCTTGATCATGAAATTCCGGTGCGTGACAAGCAAAAAATTCAGGAGATTGCGCTGCGACATCCCGACGTACAGGGTTTTCACGATTTAAAAACGCGTTTCGGCGGCAACCACTACATTGTTCAATTTCACCTTGAAATGGAGCCGGAAACTTCGTTATGGCGAACCCATGAAGTTCTGGATGACGTCGAAAACGAACTTCGTCGGAGTTACCCGGGCTGCGAGATCATTATTCATGCTGATCCGCTTGGCTATCCCGAAAGACGCGACTCTTTCGAGCAAACCCGGGATTGAAGTGAAACGATCGAGCATCATTTTCTGCGGACTGACGGCGCTTGCGCACATCAGTCTACTGTCCGCCTGCTCAAAATCAGTGGTCATCAATACCGATTTTCCTGAGCCACTTATCACTGCGTTGCCACTCAGTGTCGGGCTGCATTATGGAGAAGCCCTGCGAAATTACAGTTACCGTGAGGATTTGCCGAACGACGGCACGTGGTCTTTCAGTTTGGGCGAGGCCAACACCCGGTTATTCGATGGTATATTCGAATCTCTTTTCGAGCAGACTATTCATGTCGATAACACCGGCGCACCCGACGCGCAGAATTTGACGCTTGACGCAATTATTGAGCCTACTATCGAGGCACTCGAATTTTCCCTGCCGAGGCAATCTCGCTCGGATCAATACGCCGTCTGGATTCGGTATAATCTGGACATCTACAAACCTGACGGAAATCTGATTACCCGATGGACCATCAGCGCCTACGGACAGAGTGATTCGAAAATGTTAGGCGCTGAAAAGACCATGGCCCAGGCGACAATAAATGCCATGCGTGACGCGGGTGCAAGCATTATTACCGGCTTTGAAAAGGAACCGGTGATCAAGGAGGCACTCCTCAAGGAAGGCGGCGATGAATTGTAGAAAACAGCGGGCGACGAGACATTGTGCTCTGATGATCATCGTCGGTACGTCCGCGTTCATGACCGGTTGCATGACAACCCGTGTCGAAGAGTTCAAGAATTCCGCGACTGGAATTCAAAGTCATGAAAGCGTCGTTATCCTGGAGGCCAGCTACCATACGGGTAATGAAACAGAAGACGAATTCGTCGATTGCGTCACCTCGCGTGTCAAGAGGGGGCGCCACGGTATCAATGTTTTTCCGGATAAGCAGTTCATAGATGCGCTGTACCCCTGGTTTGAACCCCGCACAATGCCCGCTGGGCCGGAAGCACTCCCGGAACTTTTCAGGCGACCAGAAGTTGAAAAGCGCCTGAGTGAAAGTGGAGTCCGCTACATCATCTGGATCCGGGGCGACACTGAAAAAACTTCAAGTGGCGGCAGCCTGTCATGCGCGATCGCGCCGGGCGCCGGCGGGTGTTTTGGTCTCGCCTGGTGGGAAAATGATTCTTCATACACGGCAGCAATTTGGGATATTCGCGGAGGCAAATCAGCGGGCGAAGTCAGCGCGGACGTTCACGGAACATCTGTAATTCCCGCCTTCATTATTCCGCTACCCCTGATTGCCCGTACCAAGGCAGCGGCATGTAAAGGGCTGGCCAGAGAACTTGTATCCTTCATCGTCGACTCTGGACCGTTCTGAAACCGAGATTACGCGCCGGGCCATCCGAACATAATTCCGCCTACAAATTATTTTTCGCGGTGTGCGGTTTAACAAAACCTGCTGTGAACGGTCAACTGCGATCCCGCAAAGAAAACAGCATCAGTGTGAGCGCTCTCACAGACAAACCGCATTTCCTAGTGCAAGCTATTCACCAGGCCATCAATAAATGCAAAACACCAACGTCATTCGGGCGCCGCAACAAATCAGGCGCACCAAAGCCGGTCAGCGGATTCGTAATCTGCTGCTGCAAAAACTCTGGCTACCCCGAATAATTTACGAAATGCTCCCGTATCTGTACCTGCTTTTAGGTCTCACTGCGCTCACATCGGCTATGTATATGCAAGCCTGGACATGGATTTTGCCTTACGCAATCCTGCTCGGCCTCATCTGCCTTCACGTTAGCCTCGCATTAATTACCCTGCGGTACCGCTACCGACACCGAGAGGCCCCTCCGCCAAACGCCAGGCTGGACCGATCTGATTAGGTCGTTGCCGCGTAAGGGCGTTTCATTCCGTGGAATTTACATGCGAGAATCGGACTGTTGAGCATTTCTTCAGGAGTTATCGCATTGACCGCACCCGGCAAACGGACCCCGCGTTACTGGCTGTTCACGGCCCTGTCCCTTTGGATGGCTGGTTTTCTTATTTTACCAGCCCTGGCTTTTTTTACTGGCAAGGCCATGGCGGGCCCCTACGAAGGACCGTATGGGATTCTGGGCTTCCTGATCAACATTTATGGTGATATGTCACGCGGCAATTGGGCTGCAACGACGATGCTCGCGACCCCGGCAATAATATTCGTGACCTGGATTGTCGCACTGCGTCTGCGGCGTTTACTGGGCCGAACCGTCGCGAAACCCGGCGCCTGAAATACGCCCCAAAATTTGCCGCCAACACACTGCGCCAGCGAAAAAACACTTTTTCCATAATGAGGATTTCCCTTCTTTTTCAATGGTTAATACGACAATTCTCGCTCTTCCAACCATAATATCGTGACAAGCATAGACGAGGCATTTATAGTGACTCAGACGGATCGGTGAAGGCTGATTCGGTGATATGAAGGACATTAAGGGCCGAACACGGTAAACCGACAATATTTAAGCCCTCTTTGACCTGCACCAATAAACGGGTACGCCGAACTGGGCCAATAGTAATAGCCGGTCGCGAACAGGCTGGTCCAAAGAAGCCCCAGCCCGATATATCGCCAGATTCGCTGTGTGAGGGTACCGAAAAATGACATACCCGCAACGATCGCCAGATAGAAGAATATCAGGGTACCGCGGACAACCTCGGGCATTTCGGCCGAAAATCGTGGATGATCATCGTAGAGGATTCAGAACACCAACATGACTACGCTCAGACTGAACGCAATAGGCACAAGGCTGCCTAACACGATACCGAGAATCACCGTAAATGGCTGCATGGACCACTCCCTGGCGGCTGTCGATAATTGCGCACTGTGACCTTGCTCAGATTATTAAGGCCATTTAGCCTGAAAAGGAAGAATGATCTGGAGTGCTGCAGTGAGTTCAAGGCAAAGCTGAATATTCGTTTCGGTAGAAACTGATTACAAGTATGCGAATTCAAATTCGAACAATTCAGGTTATTTCCCTGGCGCTGATTTTGGCCCTTCCGGGCCTCGGATGGTCTGTAACCGATGACAGCCCTGCCCCGTCCATACTGGAATCTAGTCAACGACACAGGCAAGTATCGAGAATGGTCACCCGATTCGTCGAGCGTGCGCATTATTCACGAATTCAAATTGATGACGAATTATCGGCACAGATACTCCATAACTATATCGAAGCCCTCGATCCCAATCGGCACTATTTTCGTCAGTCTGACATTACCTACTTCAGCAGATACTACACTGCGCTGGATGACGTCGTTCGGTCCGGAAACCTGGACCCTATTTTTGACATCTTTCGACTGTATCGATTGCGTGCTCAGCAGAATCTGGATTTCGCCCTGACTCTTATGGAAATGGAAATGGACTTCAGTCTAGACGAGGATTACTTCTTCGATAGAAAAGATATGCCGTGGATCGAAACGCCGGATGAAATGCAGGACCTGTGGCGAAAGCGGGTTAAGAACGATGTACTCGGGCTCCTGCTTGCGGACAAAGATTGGGCCGGCGCGACAGAAGTCTTACAGAAACGATACAGTCGCGTACTGAAACGGATAAATGGACTCGATAGCAATGATGTTTTTGAAACATTTATGAATTCGTTCGCGCGAACACTGGATCCACATTCAAGCTATTTGTCGCCCCGGCAATCCGAGGAATATAGAATCCAGATGAGTCTGTCCTATCAGGGAATTGGCGCGTCCCTGCAACTTGATGACGAATTGGTACAGGTACTCAACATTATCGGCGGCGGGCCAGCGTCGATCGACGGCCGCCTCGAACCCAATGACCGTATTACGGCGGTAGGCCAAGGCAACGATGGCGAGATGGTTGATGTTGTAGGGTGGCAGCTGGACGATGTAGTCCAGCTAATTCGCGGACCCAGTGGGACGATTGTTCGTCTGCAGATTCTACCGGCAGATTCACTCCCCGGAGCAGATGAAAAAATCCTGGACCTGGTTCGAGATAAAATCAAACTCGAAGAACAGGCCGCAAAGAGCAAGCGCATTGAAGTTGAACGCGATGGTCAAAACAGACATATTGGCGTGATATCTATTCCCAGTTTTTATCAGGATTACGATGCAAGAAATCGCGGCGAAGAGGACTATGTCAGCACGACGCGCGATGTTCAACGATTAATCTTGGAAATGGAGGCAGAAGGCATTGATGGCCTGATTATTGATCTCCGCGGCAATGGCGGTGGCCATCTTTCGGAAGCGACCGGTCTGACCAGTCTATTTATTGGTAACGGCCCTGTCGTGCAGCTCAAGGACACCTCTGGGAGAATCGAAGTCCTCGACGATCAACACAAATCGCCCATTTACGACAAGCCGATGGTTCTGCTTGTAGATCGGTTCAGTGCCTCTGCATCTGAAATCTTTGCCGCTGCGATTCAGGATTATCGCCGTGGTGTTGTAATCGGCCAGCGAACGTTTGGCAAAGGCACGGTGCAGAATCTTTATATACTCGATCAATATGCCCGAAAGGTACCGGAGCCGGGACTCGGGCAGCTGACGTTGACTATCGGTAAGTACTACCGTGTGACGGGCGGCAGCACACAACATCGCGGCGTGTTGCCGGACATTGACCTACCCTCCGCGGTTGACCCTGAAATCGTCGGTGAAAGTAGTCGCAAACGAGCCCTGCCATGGGACCAGATCAAGGCGACTGGTTTTCAGGCGGGCCAACCGTTGGATAGCGAGATTGCTTTCCTGACGCAGTATCAAATTGACAGGATGAAAACCGACCCTGATATTCGATATCTTGTGTCGGATATTGCGGCTATAGAAGAATTACGATCGCAGAAATCAGTGCCGTTAAATTTAGAGGCCAGAAGAATCGAACGACAAACCCGCAAGGAACAGCGCCTGCGAAGGGAAAACATACGCCGGCAGGCGCTTGGCCTGGATCCGGTAGAATCTCTCGATGATATTGCCGCAGAAGAACAACCCGATATTCTTCTGGACCAGGCGGCGCAGATTGTATTAGACCTCGTCGTACTGGAGTCACCTGACGCGTCAATGCTGACGCGCGCGACTGGAACTTAAGGCTCTTTATTAAGGGTGACTAACTGAACCCTCGTTCAGGTCAACAATATAGAAAAAATATCCCAATATTCGTCAGCCAACACGTTGGTTGGTATCGATTTTTTGCCATGCGGTTCGTCGGCGTCAGAAAATATTAGCGGAATCTCTGCAAATGAACTGGCCACCGGAACCAAATCCGAATCGCTACGATATTGCGCATGTCTCTCAAGGTGTAATGCCCGATTTCGCACGTTAATTACCATTTCCTGGCCAGCCTTCAACACTTGCAGGCGCTCATCAATGTAGTTATTCATTTCCTGACATTCACTAATGCTGCCGTAACTAGCATCGGCCACTTTTCGAACTGACGACTCTCGTGCCATGGAACTGATATTGCGATGTTTGAAGTGAATATATAATTCCTGTGCGATCGCAATCAGGGCCAAGTTTATTTTACGCTGCCCATCAACGCTAAGATTTTCAAATTTAGGCCCTTTTTCGCCCGCCTTCGTATCTCTAGCTAACTTAAATCGATCCAATTGGGCGCTGACTTCGATAAACGCCTTCTCAGACTCCTCTGCTTCGGACCCGAGAGCACGGCGTTTGAAATGGTTCCAGAAACCTCGCATTTGATCCTTACGTTTGCGAATATCCTCCAGTTTCTCGCTAATTTCACTTCGACTAAGCTGGGCCTTCGCGATATGACCATCAATCAGGTCGATACTGTCTCTGCGCGACGCGTCAAAGTTATCGGCTAGTGCCTTTTGCTCACGATCGCGTTGGTTCCTAACCAAATCTTCCGCCAGACGCGATAATCGTTTCCGACAAAGGTCCCATATGCCGCGCAATTGAAAAAAAACGGCTGCGTTGGCCGCCGGAAGTGGTTCGGCGAGCAATGCCTCCAATTGATCCAGATTCTGCTGAACTCCGACCTTTGAACTCTCCTGATCCTGAATCAATTCTTTCAGTCGATAGTTTTCCCTTCGCAGCAGGGCGAATTCCTTCTTCAGAGCGGAGCGATTCCGGAACAACTCGACCAACCGCGCGTCTTCGCCTTCATTCTTTGTTTGCGCTCGCTGTGCTGCAATGCCAATCATAGAAAAACCCTGTCAACTTCGAGTCGGTGGTAGTGCCTCACCACCCAGCATAAGCCACAAAATTAACGTAATAACGAGATGCAATCCTTGCGGTAATCTACATTTATTGCCTGTACGCACGTGAAATACGCCTCAAAAGGGCCTGAAAAGCCCTCAGCTACGGTTAGATACTGCAAATATCGCCGGCTGGCGTTGAGGGGCCGTCGTAATAGCTCATCTCTCGAAATGAGTGACCCTTTTCGGTCAGATAATCGAGCCATTTACTGAGCATCATATTTCGCGACCAGCGCCTGTCGAGCTCGCGTGTAAAACGCTGCGCCAGGCCACGCAGGACGGAATGTTGGTGGTGCGGAGCCCAACCGGCAACTTCCGTCATCCGCGCATCCAGATAAATACGAATTCTCAAGTCCGGATCCGCGATTGTGTGATCAGCATCCTCAAATCGATAAGTTAATCGTAAAACGCGCGTATACCTGACCCTGGATTCGATGGACAAAAACAGATCACAATCCCCCGGTACTTTTGAATAGTAATCCTCGTCAATACCTTCATACCTTGCACCAAGGCAGCCGACAAGCCGATTAAATTTAATATAGTTACTCTCATAGAGCGCCATCAAGCCACCAAAACTTCCGCGGCCAATCGCGCATTCTGGAACAATGTAACTATCGCTAATCATAATTCGACTATAGCACAACTTTTTTTGCGTAAATTCGAAACGAACCGCGTCACATTCCAAAAAATATACCGCATAATTTAAAAGCGCGTCCAATTTATACGCGGGATTAACTCAAGGCCTTACGCGCCTCTCCACATTTGTGCTACTAAGGATAGTGCTGGCGATTTCCTCAATGGAGAACTTAGTAGTATCGACATACGATATTTGATAGCGGCGAAACAATGCCTCGGCGGAACGTAATTCGAACGCAACCTGCTGCGCACTCGAGTATCGTCCTGTCGGACGCCGTTCTTTTCGAATCTGACGCAAGCGATCAGCAGAAATCGTTAGCCCATAGAGCTTATCCCGATAAGGCATCAGGGCCGTTGGAAGATCACCCGACTCCAACTCATCTTCAGCCAATGGATAATTGGCCGCAAATACGCCATAGGTCATCGCAAAATACAGGCAGGTTGGGGTTTTGCCTGATCGGGACACTCCGATCAGAATTAGGTCGGCCTTATCGTATCCTTTTGTTTGCGCTCCATCATCATAGGTCAACGCGAAATTGGTGGCTTCGATACGCCGATCATAGGCCACAGCATCTGCCATACCGTGTGCCCGTCCAACGGTATGCGAAGATTTTACCTTCAATTCTCGCTCCAATGGACCAATAAATGCGTCAAAAAAATCCAGAAAGAGGCCAGACGCATGCTGAAAACGGGCACGTAAATCATCCTGCACCAGCGTACTGAAGATAATGGGCTGGGACGCCTGTTCCACGGCCACCGCATTTATCTGACGAATCGCCGCCTCCGCCTTGTCAGCCGAATCGATAAATGGCAGAGTGATTTTCTCAAACTCTTGCTCGTCGAACTGAGTCAATAGACTGTGGCCAAGCATTTCAGCGGTAACACCCGTCTGATCGGAGAGGAAAAATACAGTTCGTCGAGCCATTTTTTGAATCCAATATTACCGCGCTGATCGTGGAACCGATTCTCCACGTCTAAGCGCACAACACAAGGGAGATTGATGTGAGGGAATTGCCTTGAAAGCCTATGTAGTCCCACTGCAAAGCGTAGGAATGAATGATGTTGGTCGCGTCGGAGGAAAAAATGCATCTCTGGGCGAAATGATCAGCAACCTTGCGAAACTCGGAATTCAGGTCCCGGGTGGCTTTGCCACCACCGCCCAGGCATATCGTGACTTTCTTGAGCAAAATGATCTAGACGATCGAATCAGCTCTGCGCTTAATTCGTTGGACGTCGACAACATCGATGAGCTGACGAAAACCGGAGATCAAGTTCGTGCATGGATCGCAGCAGAGTCTCTTCCCAAGCGGCTGCGCGCAGATATCGAATCAGCGTGGAAGGAAATGGGTGCGGATCACGGCGGTGAATTATCGGTCGCCGTTCGCTCATCCGCGACGGCCGAAGATTTGCCCGAGGCCTCGTTCGCCGGGCAGCAGGAAACTTTCCTGAACATCAGCGGCCTGAACGACTTGCTCAGTTCCGTAAAGGAAGTCTACGCATCGTTGTATAACGATCGTGCGATCGCGTACCGTGTGCATCAGGGATTCAGTCACGAGCAAGTTGCCCTGTCCGTCGGGGTGCAACATATGGTGCGAAGTGATCTTGCCAGCAGTGGGGTCATGTTTACGCTGGATACTGAATCCGGTTTCCGTGAATTGGTACTGATCACGGCAGCATATGGTCATGGTGAAACGATCGTGCAAGGCGCTGTTAACCCCGATGAGTTTTACGTTTACAAACCGGCTTTGCGCAACGGCAAACTCTCCATTCTAAGGAAGAATCTTGGCAGCAAAGAAATCAAGATGGTGTACGATAATACGGAAGACTCCGGCAATTCCGTTGCAACGGTTGACGTCGATCCAGCTGATTCCAAACGTTTCTCAATTGACGATCACGAAGTCGAAACACTGGCGCGCTATGCCTTAATCGTCGAAGAACATTACGGATGCCCGATGGACATCGAATGGGGGAAAGACGGGCGTGACGGGCAACTCTATTTGCTTCAGGCTCGACCCGAAACTGTTCAGAGCAGAGGCAGTAACACCATTCAACGCTACACGTTGAAAAAGCGTTCCAAGTTACTTACACAAGGGCGCAGCATCGGCCATCGTATCGGAACCGGGGCCGTAAAAATTATTCGAAGCGCGGCAGAAATGAATCGCATTCAGAAGGGTGACGTATTGGTCGCGGATATGACAGACCCGGATTGGGAGCCGGTCATGAAACGAGCATCCGCTATAGTCACCAACCGGGGTGGCCGCACCTGCCATGCGGCGATCATTGCACGAGAACTGGGTGTCCCCGCAGTTGTCGGTTGCGGGGATGCCACCGATCAGATCAAGGACAATTCGGTTGTAACCGTATCGTGTGCAGAAGGCGACGAAGGGTTCGTCTACGAGGGCTGTCTGGACTACGAACAGCAGAATATTGAGATCGGCAATCTTCCGCAAGCGCCGGTCAATATCATGATGAACGTAGGCAATCCTGATCGCGCGTTCGATTTCGCAAACATTCCCAATCATGGCGTCGGTCTGGCGCGCCTCGAGTTCATCATCAACAGAATGATTGGTGTACATCCGAAAGCATTATTGGAATTCGATGATCTCCGACCTGATCTAAAAGAAACCATTCGAGAACAAATGGCCGGGTATCAAAACCCAATTGAATTCTTTGTAGCTAAGCTCAGTGAAGGGATTTCAAGTATTGCCGCGGCATTTTGGCCAATGCCGGTGATCGTCCGGTTGTCGGACTTCAAGTCTAATGAATATGCAAACCTGATCGGTGGGGAAAAATACGAACCACACGAAGAAAATCCGATGCTCGGTTTTCGCGGCGCGTCTCGCTACCGGTCGGCAAGCTTTCAAGAGTGCTTCGCATTGGAATGCAAGGCTCTAAAACGTGTCCGAGACGACATGGGCCTGACAAACGTCCAAATCATGGTGCCGTTTGTACGCTCCGTCAATGAAGCAAAGGAAGTCAAAGAATTACTCGAAGGTCATGGATTGAAGCGCGGTCAAAACGGTCTGAAACTCATCATGATGTGTGAACTGCCGACCAATGCCTTACTCGCCGATCAATACCTTGTGCATTTTGACGGTATGTCCATTGGCTCGAACGACATGACGCAGCTTACCCTCGGCCTGGACAGGGACTCCGGGCTCATCGCCGATCTATTCGATGAACGCGACGAGGCGGTGTGTATGTTGCTTAAAATGGCTATCGACGCCTGCAAGAAGCAAGGGAAATATATCGGCATTTGCGGCCAGGGACCATCCGATCATCCCGATTTCGCGCGCTGGCTGGTGGATCAGGGCATTGACAGCCTTTCGCTTAATCCGGACTCCGTCATCGAGACCTGGCTTTTCTTGACCGGCAAGTCTTATTGACCGGACGCCGGTAACCGTCAGAGTTCCCCCCACCCGGATTTTTTACGCCACCGAATTCGCGGCAGAATAAGCCCGATCAAGATACCAAAAATCACAACCAAGGCACCGATGACAAACCACTCCCTGCTGGAGCGAGCTGCCAACCGATTATTTTCTACCTTCAGCTCGTCGAGCAGTCGCTCGTTTTCAATCAACCGCCGTTTCAGCTGCTTATTCTGATCGTTGACCTCCATAACGCTGGATGACAGTCGACGAACCTCATCCAACTCCTCCTGTAAAGTCAACCCCGACTTCTCCAGTTGACCCGACTGCCGCTGTAATTCTGACCGTTCCTGGCGTAAATCACGAATTTCGCGTTCCAGTTCACTTCGCTTTTCCTGACTCTTTCTGAGTCGGGTTTCCACGTCCGGCAATATCATCCGGGCCGGCGGGCTTTGCATCAGATAACGATTAAGCACCCACCCCTCTGCACCACCAGGGGTTTTAACCCGGCTATAACCGGCCTCGGCGTCTTCTTCCAGCAATTCAAGCCGGGCGCCGCTAGGCAACATGCGAACGATGGCCTTGCGATTGTCTTTTCCGCTTCTCATCGTGATTTCGAACTGGTCACTGACCCAACGCTGATTCGATTGAGATCCACCCTGTTGCGCACCAAGCGATGGCGCCCAGAAAATCAAAGTTGTCACACCGAGCAACGCAATTGCCGTCAACGTGCCCCGAATGGGCTCCGAGTTATTCAAATCAATTATCATATTAGAAAAGCGCCTTCACATTCCCCAAAGCAGACACTGTCATACCCTATTATTGGATGCCAGACTCTAGCATAGGCAGTTCCACGAAAATCTAATTACCGTCTCGCCACGCCGGTGTCAGCGCTTGTTCTAATCAGGTGCGATTTATAGTGCCGAAGTTCAGCTATCGAATCTCGAATGTCGGCCAGTGCCAGATGTTCAGATTTCTTGATCACTCCATGCAAAACATCGGGAGCCCATAAACCTGCAAGAATCTTCAGTGTACTCACGTCGAGATTACGGTAATGAAAAAAGGCTTCAAGTTCCGGCATTTCCCGAGCGAGAAAACGCCGATCCTGGCAAATGCTGTTACCACACATCGGAGAACTTTTCTCAACGACATGCTTGCGCAGAAAATCTAAAGTAATTCGCTCTGCCTCGGCGACATTGGTGCTACTGCTCCGCACACGTTGGGTCAGACCAGAATGCCCGTGCTGGTGAGTATTCCAGTCATCCATATGACTCATCACCGCCTCAGACTGATGAATCGCGGCCACCGGACCCTCTTCTATCGTCTCTAAATTCGCGTCCGTAACTATCGTGGCAATCTCAATGATAGAATCGCGCTGAGAATCAAGACCGGTCATTTCCAAATCAATCCATACTAACCGCCCGTCTGTCTTACTCATTTAAAAACCCTGTTACTACGAAACACAATGATTCTAACAAACCCATACAGAGGATCGCTCGTCCGCTGACCCAATGCCTGACAATCGAACATTAACAGAAGGACTGGTCATCGCAGCCCATGGCCAGCGCGGTATTCTGGAGACATCTGACGGTGCTGCGCTCGGTTACCTGGTTAAGGGAAAACGCTTGCGCGTGGTTTGTGGCGACCGAGTTTCGTGGACCCGTGAAGCGCCGGGGAAAACCGTGATTGTCAGAGAAATATATAATAGAAACAATGCGTTAACAAGATTTTCTACGGGCCGCGCCGAACCAGAAGTCATAGCGGCAAATCTAAGCTGCCTGATCGTCGTATTCGCACCGGTGCCGAAACCGGACTGGTTTCTAATCGACCGCTATCTTTGCGGTGGAAGATTGATGGGATGCCGCCTGTTTCTTGTCGGTAACAAGAATGATTTGATCGCGCAGAATTCGGATCAGGACATCGTTCGGGAAATTAATGACTATGTCACGGCCGGATATGACTACTTGTCGATGTCTGCGAAAATACCCGATACACTCGAAATCCTGGCTGAGAAACTTGAGGGTGAGACCGGCATACTCGTCGGTCAATCCGGCGTCGGGAAATCATCGATTATCAATCAACTCGTTCCGGGTGCGCAGATTGCTACCGCCACCCTATCAAACGCCACCCTCGAGGGCACTCACACGACAACCGCGTCTGTGATGCATCGCCTTCCGGGCGGTGGGCGACTGATCGATTCGCCGGGTGTACGCGACTTCATCCCGAGCATCGACGACCCGCAAAGCGTCCAGTCCGGTTATCCCGAAATCCTTGCCGCGGCAAACAACTGCCGCTTCAGTAACTGTCAGCACCTCAGAGAGCCGGATTGCGCCGTAAAAATCGCCTGCGAGGACGGTTCGATCAGCGCCAGGCGCTATGAGAGCTATAAGCGACTACGGCGAACGACGGCCGCCGCTACCCGTCGATAGCCGTTCGTGCCGTCATCGCCATTGACAGCGTGCTGCTATCGACGAATTCAAGCTCCCCACCCATTGGAACGCCATGCGCAATCCGGGTTGCCGTGACTCCAACCCTCGCCGCGATGCCCGCTAAATAGGCTGCAGTCGCCTCCCCTTCAACAGTTGCACTGGTCGCGAGAATAAGTTCCCGGCAATGCTCCTCCTGTAATTGTTGTTCAAGCAGCGGCACGCCCAATTCATCGGGGCCAACGCCGTCCAGCGGTGACAGCCGCCCCATGAGCACGAAGAACAAACCCTGGTAGACGCCAGACTCGTCGACGGCAATAACATCCGCTGGAGTTTCAACGACACAGATCAGCCCCGAATCCCGCTTTGAATTCGCACAAATCGGACACAATGTGTCTTCGGCGAACATCCGGCAGCGATGGCAAAGCCCAACTTGGTCGAGGGCCGTCTGCAATGCACCGACCAATGCTCCCGCACCATTCCGATCCTTATCCAACAAATGAAATGCGATTCGCTGAGCGGACTTGGGCCCGACACCGGGCAAACAACGCAGAGCTGACAGCAATTGCTGGAGCCTTGGTGTGAACCTCATTGTCAAGAGTCCAAAAAATCAATCATCTGTGAGCAAAATGTCGTTCAACAACGCCTAAAATGGCAGCTTGAAACCACCGGGCAAGCCCAGCCCAGCGGCCATTCCGGCGTACTTACCCTGAACCTTCTTCTCGACTTTTCGCAGGCCGTCGTTGAAGGCTGCAGCCAGAACATCCTCAAGCATTTCCTTGTCTTCCGCAAACAACGCGTCATCGATCTGAATTTTTCGGACTTCGTTCCGGCCGGTCATCGTCAACTTCACGAGACCACCGCCCGCTTCCCCTTGCACCTCCAGGTTTCCGAGCTCTTCCTGGGCTTTCTGAACCTGCTCCTGCATTTTTTGCGCCTGCTGCATCAGCTGGCCGATGTCACCTTTCATACGATCGATTCCTAAGGGTCGGTGCGAGCCACGCCCGCGTTAAAAGAGGTTACTTCTGGTTCCCGTTTGAATTGGAACTGACCGGCTGTATCGAATCAGGCACGACTTCACCGCCAAACATATCGACCAGGTCCCTGACCTTCGGATCGTGCTCGATCACGTCTTTCGCCTGGTCGAGATTCCGCTCAGCTTCCTCCGCAATCCTTGCGGCGGCCGTCTCTCCGGATTTATCGGACACCTGGAACTGCACTTTTACGCCGCTGCCCATTTTTTCCTGCACGGCAACCGAAAGCCTGCGCTTAAGTTTGTCAGTCAGCAGGTGCTCATTCGATCGTTGAATACGAAGATGAAGTTCAAATGGCGAACCAGATTCCATCGAACTGTTTTCAGCCAATTGCCGGGCTGCGCCATCCAGGTCCAGGTCAGCAACGAACGCCGGCCAGTCATTCAAATCCTCGGGCGACGCCGGACCTGATCCCCGACCTGTCTTCAGATGATCAGCCGTCTGAGTCGCTGACGCACGAGGTGGCTTTTTTGCGGATCTCGACGAAGGCTTCTGAGCCACACTGGCGTCACCGTAGTCCACATGTTTAGAATCATCTACCGATTTTTCCCGTGCCCGCTCTCCGTCCGCCGGCTGAAACGCCAACATTCTGAGTAAAGTCATCTCGAACCCGATTCGCGGATCCGGCGCCAATCCGAGATCCCGCCGACCGGTGACGGCGATCTGATAATAAAGTTGTACATGCTCCGAACCGATTTGTCCCGCCAGCGCCTCCATCGAGGCGACATCATCTTCGTCATCCAGCGCGGCACTCCCGGCCAATTGAATGACCGCCATTCGCTGCAGCGTCGTGGCCAATTCATCCAGCACGATTTCATAATCTGGCACCAATTCATCAAGCAGCCGAATCTGTTCCAACAAAACGGGGCCGTCGGCGATCGCCAAGGCTTGCAGAAGATCGAGAATTCGATGTCGATCCATGCTCCCGAGCATTGCCGCAACATCATCATCGACCAACCGATCACCGCCGTAGGCCAGCGCCTGATCGAGCAGGCTTAAGGCATCGCGCATACTGCCCGATGCAGCGATCGCAATCCGCTTGAGCGCAGCCGGATCGGCATCCAGAGCCTCGGAGGAACAGATTTGAATCATCCGGTCCACAATCTGCTTGATGGACAATCGTTTTAGGTTGAACTGCAGGCAACGCGACAATACCGTTACCGGCAGTTTCTGCGGATCAGTCGTCGCAAACAAGAATTTGACGTGGGGCGGCGGCTCTTCGAGTGTTTTCAATAACGCGTTAAAAGATTGACGGGACAGCATGTGCACCTCGTCAACCAGGTACACCTTGAAACGTCCGCTGCTCGGCGTGTACTGAACGTTCTCGAGCAATTCCCGCATATCGTCCACCCCGGTGCGGGACGCCGCATCGACTTCGATCAGGTCAAGAAAACGTCCTTCATCGACCGAAACGCAGGCTTGGCAATGACCACAAGGTTCGGCGCTAACGCCCTCCTCACAATTCAGCGCCTTGGCCAAAATTCGTGCAAGCGTCGTCTTTCCGACCCCGCGGGTACCGGCAAACAGAAACGCGTGATGCACGCGACCGGAGCTCAACGCATTTTCGAGCGCCCGCACGATATGCGATTGGCCGACGACATCTGCGAAGGACTTTGGGCGCCATTTCCGTGCGAGTACGAGGTAGCTCATTCGTGTTAGCTATTATTATCCGTTAAAAGAATCCGCGCCAGCCACACCCCGGCGCCCGGTATCACCGTTACCGCTGCTCCCTTCCAGGCCTGACGGGGTTCGCGGATCGCCGCCGCGGGGGGACCAGCGCGGACCCAGCGACAAGGGTATGCGGTGGCAGCGCATTCGGCAAGCGCCGGGTCCGGTAACGTGTTATTTTCTTTCAGCTTACGTCAGATTCCAGGCCGAACCTAATGACCCACAAAGACCTGACATCGCATCGCGTCATCAGCACGCCCGCACGGGTTTCCGCTGCTTTACTTCCGGCAGCCTTCTTGTTGCTGAGCCTGGGGGCGTGCAGCCGGCCCACCCAGGTGTCATCAACCTGGCATGAGCAAAGTGTGTCAGGACGTCCCTACACAAAGATACTCGTCGTCGGCGTGTCCGAGAGTTCAGGACAACGACGGCGTTTCGAAAACGCGATGAAGGCGGTCCTGGAGCGTTCAGGAAATACCGCCTG
>SMVA01013028.1_pt1 | contig 17679 bp, 13 predicted proteins | sample 2456451 | NCBI WGS metagenome assembly SMVA01 (sample SAMN11095933, study PRJNA526329) | marine sediment metagenome | biome: Marine sediment; feature: Surficial sediment; material: Deep marine sediment; isolation source: Hadal surficial sediment | place: Pacific Ocean | collected 2014-05 | depth...
AGCCCGAATTCTTTGGTCACCTCTAGGATAGAGCAATCCCTGGATAAAGCTGTTGTCAGTTGGTCGCGGGTTTTATCTGATGCGGCCTCAAGTCCGCGCTCAATTGCCGAAGACATATCGTTGCCCTGGACAAGGTGAGAGAGGGTAGCGGTACAAACCATTCCATAATCAATAGCCCGTGGAGCATTGTTGGTGACTTTTATTGCGCTGGTTGCGAGTTTTGTCAGGTCCGTGTTACTTGCGTACCGGGCGACCAGTACCGGCAGTTTGCTAATAGCCGGTAGCTGTTCGTCATGGGCGCCAGGGTAATCGTCAGAGCCCTCCAGCGCTTTAACGAGTGCCAAAGCATATTCGAGGCAGGCGTCTGGATTTGTTAGTGAGCTGGTAATGCTGTGCGCTTCATCGATCAATACCTGACCTTTGTATCGTTTAGCTGCCGCCAGTATCTTGACAAGAATGGGTGATTTCTGGGCTGGATCTCCTGGGAAATCAATGGCATCTGTTTTCGCCATTGCATCGCTTTCAGCGCGGTATATCGTGTCAAGGGTTTCCCTCGTCGGTCGGTCGATGTATCCCCTGAATTCGCCTCCGTAGCCAAAGTGATCCCTGAATGCGTCCTGGTAGAGGTGTTTTTCATATTTGCCGTTATTGGCAGCCATGGCTTTCAAAATGACCCATGCCTGTTCTCCGTAGTGTGAGAACTCACCGGCTAGTTTGTGACCGTGGGCGAAATATCCGACGTTGCCTTCAAAGTCAGTTTCTGAAGGTTGCCTGAATTCCGGTTGGCTGGGGGCAAGTTCGGCGATTCTGCGCTGGCTATAGAGCCAGTGAAATCCCATCGTTGCGGCATCAGCGACAAAGGCGCCCAGGATTGAATTTTTGGCACGGTCTACCTGTTCGGAAGCGCTCATTGGATGGTTTCCTAAATGGGGCTATCACATAAATCTACACGAGCTGTTCACTCAGGTAAAATGCAGCTTCTCTAAATATAGTCGAAGACAGTCAATTTTGGGTAGCCCTCGTCTTTCTGTCGAATAGTCCGTGTTTGTCGCCACTCGGGTTTATCGCCAAAAAACATACCTGTATTCCTCATGTAGTTGAGCCAGACAAAATCTGCGATGATGGCTTCCCCTGGTGCGTTGCTGCACTCGAACAATACTTTTAGGTATTTTCCGTTAGTCTGCCTTTTAACTCAGCCCGGGCGTTGTTATCAATTCTTACCGCTTCGAGATAACCATCTATCGAACCATGAAGTGCAATGAGTTCATCAATTGCAGCGCGTAGATATTCTTGTCGTACACCTGAAGTTACTTTCAACGATGCCTCATCAATTCGACCCTCATAACGATCGTGGAACATGGGGCGCATCCGTTCAATTAAATCTGTTGAAGAATTAGTCAGTAGATAGTCATCAAATATATCTTCCTCAGATACTCCCAGCGCGAACAGAATCATTGCAGCACCGAAGCCAGTCCGGTCTTTACCGGCAGTACAGTGCAGCAGGAAACCATTGTTTACGTTCAAAAGTTCACTAAATAGCCGGGTGTACTCAGCGACATGGTCACGTGCAATCTCCCGGGTGATTTCTTTCATAAAGATAATGCGGTCTTCATGTGTATGGTTGGGGTTTTCAAAACTTTGCCTTAAATGTATTGAGCTTCCCGGGTCGATCGGAATGCGCACCTGGCAATTAAATGGTTTGTGCCTGGGAGTTGGGCTCCATTCAAGTTCTTCATCTCGGCGTAGATCACAGATCACGCCGATATCCAGGTCGGAAAATTGTTGATAAGCATGATCAGGAATCTGATTTAACGCTCCACACCTGAACAGAAGTCCCTGGCGCACCTGGCTGCCGTCACTGGTCTTGTAACCACCAAAGTCCCGGAAATTTAGTGTTCCGGGAATGGGTATGAATCGTTTATCTCTAACAACTGCCACTTATTAGCCTGCCGTACATTATTCGTGAGTGATTCAAACTTGGCTTGATGGAATTGTCGAGCGTTTCCGTAACTATTTATCAGCCCACCCCGGCGCTGGGTTATTATCAGATGAATATGGCCCGGAAGATTAGAGACTGGTATGCCTGAGATTGTTGAGATGTCATCGGACCTGCAGTTCCCGGAGGGACCGATTGCCATGGCGGATGGCAGTGTCATTGTTGTGGAGATTGCCCGCGGCACCTTGTCCCGGGTCACCACTGCAGGTGAAATTGAAGTGATTGCTGAAACAGGTGGCGGGCCAAATGGAGCGGCCATCGGTCCGGATGGGCACTGTTATGTCTGTAACAACGGTGGTTTTGAGTGGCATTCCAGTAATACGGGCTTGATGTTTCCGGGCAATCAGCCTGACGATTATTCAGGGGGGAGGATTGAGAGGGTAAACCTGGAAACGGGAATAGTTGAAGTGCTTTACGAGGCTTGTGAAGGAGAGCGACTCAAAGGGCCAAATGATATTGTGTTTGATCGACTGGGTGGTTTTTGGTTCACCGATCATGGCAAGAATAGGCCAAGAGATAAGGATCGAACGGGAGTCTATTATGCAACAACGGATGGCAGTTCGATTAAGGAAGCAATATTTCCAATGGAGGCGCCAAATGGCATCGGCTTATCGCCAGATGAAAAGACCTTGTATGTGGCAGAAACTCCCACAGGTCGCCTCTGGGCATACTCTCTCAGGGAACCGGGAGTGGTTGATAACAGCAAACGGCCGACGATGATGGCCCAGCTACCCGATTACCACATGTATGATTCACTGGCATTAGACGGTGATGGCAATATCTGTGTGGCCACACTGATTACTGGCGGTATTACCGTGCATAGCCCGGATGGGAAAAATGCAAGGCTGATTCCTATGCCAGACATCTTGACTACCAACATTTGCTTTGGTGGTGAGGACCTGAAGACTGCATACATCACATTGTCGACGACAGGAAAACTGGTAGCCTGTGAATGGGCGACTGCTGGACTGCCACTCAATTTCCTAAACAGACCTTGATAGGTATACTTTTAAACCTGCTGGAAAAAAACAGGTTGTTCACCCCACGTTCAGGTTTTAACTGCTAGGCTTGTCCAACAGTCAGCAAAAGGCTTTGGCTATGAAAAACGCATTGCTCTCCATATTGTTATCCATACCATTCGTTACGTTTGTTTCTGGGTGTGTCAGCGACCCCATTGTCGATAAACGTGGAGTCGATGAACAAAAATATCAGGCAGATCTTGCCGAATGTCGGAGTTATGCGGATGAGGTAAATAGCCCGGCAGAGGGAGCAAAGCAAGGAGTAGTAGGAGCGGTAGTTGGCGGCGCCGTTGGTGCAATACTTGATGACAGACATACTTCTGCAGGTGAAGGCGCAGCAGTTGGTGCCGTGCTGGGTACTACCCGTGGAGTCAGTGAAGGCGAAGCTCGGAAAGAACGAGTCGTGTTTAACTGCTTGAAGGGTCGAGGGTATCGCGTCCTGGGCTAGCAGAATAACCCGCACCCGGTCTCATGAGATTACAGCGACGGCCAGAGAACCGCTAAATCTTTTGGAAACCCAGCATCCATCACGGAATTCCGGTAGATAGAACTCATTCTTATTATGGTAGTGTGCTCTTTTTAAATTTAGAGACATCTATATGGGTGAAACAATTGTCACGGCGTCTGGCTTGCGATATGAAATTCTTGTATCGGGAGACGGCGCCACTCCTGGTCCGACTGACCAAGTGACCGCACACTATCATGGCACCTTTCAGGATGGACGGGTTTTTGATAGTTCTGTCGATCGGAGTGAGCCGCTTCAATTTTCCGTCAACGGCGTCATTGCCGGTTGGACCGAAGCGCTTCAGATGATGAAGGAAGGTGATAAGTGGCGCTTAACTGTGCCGCCCGATTTGGCATACGGTGCCGCCGGGTCTGGTCCCATCCCAGGGAACTCGACGCTTATCTTCGAAGTTGAGCTCATCAAAGTCGGTGGCTGACAGAACCGATGGACTTTAAGGTTCGGAAGGCATGGCAGACTCCGGAGGTTACTTCACAGAACCGCCTGCCGGTACATACTCCTCCTGCCAGTTGGCGTGATGAAGAGCTCTAGCAAAGTGAGTCCAACTGGGGCTTCTCGCTTTCCTGAATGGTTCAGGTTTTTCACCCTGGTTTCAATAGATCCTTGTACCAGGAAAAACGCGTGTCCTGCCTGGTGATTATTTCAATTAGTGCCACATCACCATTTTTGTTAGCTTCCTGAGCCTCCTTCAGCGCCGGGGCTATATCCTCTGGCTTCTCTACCCTGGTGGCTTTAGCGCCACATGCTCGTGCAATGGCCGCGTAGTCTCCCGATTGATTACCGGCACCATATTTCTCCATGGCGGTTGGCATGCTCTTATCATATCCCCCCATGGTGAAATTATTGATGACCACAGTCGTGATCGGAACACCCGCACGGACAGCGGTTTCGATATCAAGGCCTGTATGACCGAAGGCGAGGTCACCCATAAAGTTAATGCAATACTTTGAAGGGTCGGCGATCTTGGCGCCAATCATCAGCGGAATTCCATACCCTAGATGGGTAGTCTTTCCCCAGCCAATGTAACCACGTGGATTGGTCGCCTTGTAAAATGGCATGATCTGATCGCGTGGGTTTCCTGCATCATGGGTCAGGACAGTATTTTCATGATCAACAGCCTTGTTAATTTCGTTGATAACCCGATAGGGGTTAATTGGCGATTCATTGGAGTTTAGAAGTGGTTCCCACTCAGTGAGCCAGTCTGCATGACCCTTTGCTATTTCGTTAACTAAATTTATATCAGGTTCCCGGCCACTCTCGCCAATCGTGGCTTTAACCTCATCGATGACCATCTCAAGAGTCAGTTGCGCATCGCCGATCAAGCCAACATCAACGGTATAGTCTTTGTTAATATCTTCCGGCGAAACGGTTGAATGAATCAGAAATTTGCCATCCGGTATATCAATGCCAAATGTTGTCCGGGTTAAACCAGAGCCAATAGCAAAGACAACATCAGCTTCTCCTAACCACTTGAATACGTTGCGTGGCGCCGTTCTATTGGCTGATCCCAGTGCCAGGGGGTGGGCATCCGGGAGAGCACTCTTTGCCTGCATGCTGGTAATAACAGGAACCTGGATCAATTCAGCCAACTCACGTAGCTGCTCCGTGGCATCTGCATACAGCACACCCTGCCCGGCATAGATAACAGGACGTCTCGCATCAAGTAACGCCTTCACCGCGTCTTTTACATCGCCAGGGGCTGGTGCGTATCTGAACGTGCCGGAAGGCTTATAGGCTGCGGCATCTCCGGATACTTCCTGGCTCACCACATCAGCGTGCATTTCCACCAGGACCGGACCCGGGCGACCATGTTTCGCCAGATGGAATGCCCGTTGCACCTGGGTGATGATTCTGTCCGGTCGGTCAATTGATAGGGCTTTCTTTGTAATGTGTTCGTAGTTCTTTGTGGCAGAAAAATTTGGCTCCACATCATAACTCCTGAGCCCGGCACCCAGGGGGAAGTAAACCATTGGCACGGCTTCTCCGTAGGCCTGCGCAATACCACCAAATGAATTTTCAACTCCAGGTCCGGATTGGGACGCATAGACGCCTGGAACTGTCCCTCGCATCTGTCGGGAATAGCCATCCACTGCATTGATTGCCCCTCGCTCCTGCCTGAATACGATGGGCCGAATACCTACTTTCGATACAGCTTCAATCAGGGGATTGGCGGGGAAACAGCCCATCCAGGTAACACCTTCAGCCTTGAGGCACTGTGCGATCAGGTCAAATCCATTCATATCGGCGCTTCTTTGTTACGGAAACTATCTAGACTAGCTCATCGGTGCCCTTTCCTGCCAGTAGGCTAGCCGTCAAAGCCTGATAGCGATACTGAGAATTCACAGCTGGCAGGACACCCCAGTGCTTTCACCCTCGTCTTGTGCCTCATGGCAACGCTCGACAAGTAGAGATTGGGCCTACAGACTGAATAGAGGAATATCAATTGGATGATAATTGGCATGCCCAGCACCTAACAACAGATACGCTGCTGTTTCAGCAGCCGGTGTAGACTCTTGTGATCTGGAGATCGATATTTTCCTGTTTGCGCTTGGTTGAGGTTGCAGTTATCTTGTCGCGACATACATTGAATGGATTGTTTTTATGGAAGCGGTCGCTTTACTATTTGTTGGTGTGGTTGGCACCATCATCTTTTTCGCTTTTCGCTACAAAGCAGCTGACCATAGCCAGTACGATGAACCGAGAACCCAGCCGGAAATTAGTGACAGCGAGGTGAGCCCGGCACATGATGCGGTGGTGGGTAAACTGAAGGAGTTTGCCAAATCTGCATCCACTGATGTCAAGATTGCCCGGCAACAGCTGGAAGATTTGTTTTACCGTGAAGTAGATGCACAAATTATTGATGTAGATGTCGACGGTATTCCAGGCGAATGGGTGCTGGCAGAAGGGGCTGATCCCTCCCGACGGCTCCTCTACCTGCACGGTGGAGCGTTTCGAGTGGGCAGCCCTCGAAGTCATCGACACATAACTTATGAGCTTTCCAAACGAAACGGTCTTGCGGTACTGGTCATTGATTATCGTATGCAGCCTGAATATAAAACCATCGATTGTCATGACGATGCCCGTCGCGCTTATCGCTGGATTCTTGACAATGGACCGCAAGGCGATGATGAGTTGAAGTCTCTGTTTGTGGCTGGAGATTCGGCCGGTGGTAATCTGGCCTTATCTGTTATTGCCTGGGCAAGAGACCATGGACATCGAGCAGTAGATGGAGCAATCGCATTTGCCCCACTCACAGATGCAAGTTTAAGCAGCCCAACCTGGAAAAGTAATGTAGAGACGGATCCGTTTCTCGGACCTGGATTCGGTCCATTGCTTAAAGTGCCACGATTTGTGATGGCAATGATGATGCGTAGACCCTCGGGCGCGCCGGTAAACGATCCGGTGCTTTCTCCCCTGCTGGGGAATCTTTCGGGTTTGCCGAGTATCTTGATCCAGGTGGGCCGTGATGAAATGCTATATGGCGATTCACAGCGATATGCCAATAAAGCGCGAGCTCATGGGTGTGATGTCACTTTGCAGGTCTGGCCGAAAATGGTTCATGTCTTTCAGGCTTTTCCGGAATTACCAGAGGCCGAGGTCGCCCTGTCCAATGCCTCAGATTTTATCAGACTAAAAATAGGCAGGAACGAAGCAGCCTGAGCTGTGTAATATCCTGGATGAAACAATCGAACGCGAATTCCGGGAAAATGCTCGTATGTGCGTGAGACCTTCTTATCGATGAGCTCTCTAAAGATGATCCAGCGGCAAGCGAGTCGTGTGCTTCATCTTCTCCATAACAAAGCTTGAACTGACATCGAACAAGTCAGCCTTGATCAGTTTCTTATACAGCGCATCGTATCCTTTCATATCTGGCACGACAGCCTTTATCAGATAATCAAGGTCGCCGCTCATTCGGCTAACCTCCAGTATCTGGGGGAGTTCAGTAATCACCTGGCGAAATCGTTCTGCCCACTCATCATTGTGCTGGTTGGTTCGAATGGAAATGTAGACCGTCACCGGTAAGTTCAGCATCTCCTGATTGAGTAATGTCACACGACCCTTGATGACATTTGTTTCGTTGAGCTTCTGTATCCGCCGCCAGCAGGCTGATTTGGAAACAGCCACTTGTACTGCGAGATCACCTACCGAAAGCGTTGCGTCATCCTGCAGCAGGTCGAGTATTTGTTGATCGGTTTTGTCCATCGAAAGCGGTTCGGTATTGGGGGTGCGTTAGGAGTATAATTCCATATTATAGCCTAATTAGAGCACAACGTGCCGAATTATCCGAATAAATGTGAACATTTAGAGACAATGTTCGGCGTAAACCGGAGTAGTATTTCCTCCTGATTGAAAATAAAAAGCACGGAAATGCATACTGTGGAAAATCTGGTTCAGAAAGTCCGAAATTCCGTCATTGGTGACAGGCAACTCATCTCGACGCCTTATGGCGAAAGACCGCTCATCTATGCGGACTACACAGCTTCCGGACGCTCGCTGAGCTTCATTGAAAACTATATTAAAGCAGATGTGCTGCCTTTCTACGCCAACACCCATTCTGAAAGTTCATTTTGCGGCGCCAGGATGATGCACCTTCGGGAATCCGCGCGTGAGGTGATCAAAGCCGCGGTTAAGGGTCGTGAAGATGATCACGTCATATTCTGTGGCGCTGGTGCCACGGCAGCAATTCACAAATGGATAGAACTGCTGGATCTCGATGCAGCTAAAGACAGTGAGTTAGATAGACCACTTGTTCTCATCAGCCTCTACGAACATCATTCTAATGATCTGCCCTGGCGTGAACTTGATGTTGACCTCAAGGTCATCGGATTAACGGATGAGGGAGCACTGGATATGGAGGCGCTTGAACGAACGCTCGCAGAAAACTCAGATCGCCCTATTAAGATTGGCAGTTTTTCTGCTGCATCTAATGTTACTGGCCTAAAAACAGAAGTTGCCGCCGTCACTCGATTACTGAAGCGATACGATGCGCTTTCATGCTGGGACTATGCAGCGGCGGCTCCCTACGTCCAGATTGATATGAGTACCGGTGGTGGACTGGATGCAGTTTTTTTCTCACCCCATAAATTTATCGGTGGGCCAGGTACGCCGGGTGTCCTGGTGGTTAATGGAAAATCGGTCAAGCGGAAAACACCAACCGTCCCTGGTGGTGGCACCGTGACATTTGTTTCGGATGGTCAAAGGGTTTATAGCGATAGCCTTGTTGCCCGTGAGGAGGCGGGTACTCCGGATATAGTAGGTTCTATTCGCGCTGGCCTGGTTGTGAAAGTTCAACAGGATGTCGGCACCGAATTGATTGAGGAGCTTGAATCCGGATTCATTCGACGCGCGATGGATCGGCTGGCGAGGCACCCCAACATAAAAATTCTGGGGAGCCTGAAAGAGGAAAGACTGTCAATACTCTCCTTCCTGGTTCGAGATCAATCAAGCAACGGGCACTATTTACACCACGGTTTTGTAACGACACTGCTCAATGACCTGTTTGGCATTCAGGCAAGAGACGGGTGCTCATGCGCAGGACGCTATGGACATTATCTTCTGGATATTGACCCGGTTCAAAGTGAAGCCCTTGTACTGGCCATTGTCAATGGTGAGCACCTGATGAGGCCAGGCTGGGTTCGCGTTAACTTCAATTACTTCATTGATGAAGCCACATTTGAATACTTGTTGGGTGCTATCGAACTGGTTGCAAGTTTTGGAGCGAGTTTGTTGCCTGAGTATCACTTTGATAAAGAAAGTGGCAGCTTTACGCATGCATCTGACGTTTCTCCCGAGCAGCCTGGCCTTCAGGCTGGCGCGTTCTATTCACCGGAGTATTCACACGAGCACTCGCAGAACCCTGTTGCCGGGGAGGCACCCAGAGCGGACAGACTGACCGGATATCTATGTGATGCAAAAACAATTCTTTGCAATGCATCAAGAGAAACTCATGAGCTTTTAGCTGCTGCGGGAAATCACTCTAGCTAGTTCTTACCCGGATTTCAGTGTCGAGGTGGCTAATTCCTTCGTAGATGGTTGTTCTATATTAGAACTGGATTTTGGGATGTAGCGTTTTTTTCTGACAGCACTTTCCGGTCAGCTACATATAAAGCTGTTTTCTTCATGTGGCATACTCATTTTATGGAAAATGATGAGTATCTGAATACTGATAAGCTGGATCGATTGCTCGAATTTGCAAAAGAAACGGGCACTTCACAGCTGTTTATTGTTCAGGGTGGCACTATTCTGCTCGATGAAGTTTTAGAGGATGAACCAGTCGATGTCTTTGCGGTTCAGAAAGGTATCCTCTCCTTATTGATGGGTATAGCAGAAGAAAAAAACCTGCTGGAAATCATCGATCCTGTCAATCATCACCTTGCCCCTGAATGGACGAACCTGTCTCCCTGGGACGAAGCGAAACTCACAATTGAAATACTGCTCAATATGAAAACCGGTATGGATGATGATCTTCATCCACTGGGAACCATTGATAAGACCTGGCGTTACAACAATACCGCCTACAATTACCTGAAGAAGATTCTTTGCATCCACACCGGTCAAACACTGAATGACCTGAGCCGCGAGTGGTTATTTGAACCCCTTGGCATGGCTAATACGCAATGGGTTGATCGTGACCAGAAATTACCAGATGGCACTCCGTTTACTGGCCTGGAGTCGACTGCCCGTGATTTAACCCGGCTTGGATTGCTGCTGTTGAATCAGGGTAGCGCCCACGGTGAGAACATCGTTCCTGCACATTATTTGCAACAGATTGCTAAACCAGGTTCTGCTGAAAATCCTGCGTGGGGTTTGTGCTGGTGGAATAACAATCACCAACATTATCGGTTGCCGATGCGCGAGGGCAAACTACGGTCAGGCCGGTTTGCACCCGATGCGCCTGAAGACCTGGTTGCAGCCCGTGGAGCGTTTGAGAATTACCTTTACATTGTCCCCAGCCACAAGCTGGTGATAGCACGCACCGCGGGGCGGCCTGATAGGGATGAAAAACGTCCCGCGTTTGAAACTGAATTCTGGAAGTTGCTGCATTTGATTTAAAAATGGTCCCTGGCGTCCTCAAAGGCTATCGATCCATTTTCTAATGTGAGTGCAACGATGAAAATGATTGGTCTATACTGGCCGTAACGACAAACGCACAGGAATCTCCATGTCAGAGAGCGAAGCTAAACCTGAAGAACAGGTACAACTCACAAACCAGCAAGCCCAGGAAAAGTGGGCGATTGACGTCAATCGTGACCCCCAGGCTATTCCGCTAAAAGACCTTGACCCGAGCCATCCGTCTTTGTTTGAGCATGACAAGTTCCAGCCGTACTTCGAAAGGCTTCGGGCTGAAGACCCGGTTCATTACACGGAAGAAAGTATGTTCGGTTCATTCTGGTCGGTGACGAAGTACAAGGACATCATGCATGTCGATACCAATCACCAGATCTTCTCATCTGACATCAACAATGGCGGAATTCGAATCGGCGGCCGGGCAACTGATGCACCCGTTGAAGACTCACCCTTTCACTTGCCTATGTTTATCATGTCCGACCCACCTAAGCATGATGAGCAGCGCAAAGTTATCACTCCTTCTTTTACACCGAAGAGAATCCAGGAACTGCAAGGGTTGATCAGGGAGCGGGCGGGTAAAATACTGGATGACTTGCCCATCAATGAGGAGTTCAACTGGGTCCGAGAAGTTTCTGTCGAACTCACCGGGCAGATGTTGGCAACTATCTTTGATGTACCTCAAGAGGATCGTCACAAATTAATTTACTGGTCAGATGTTGTCGAGAACCTGGGGAATCCTGATTTCTTTGAAACACAGGAGGAAGGCTTCCAGGAATTGTGGAAATGTTTCGAGTATTTCGATGCGGTCTGGAAAGAGCGTCAGGCTAGAGATGAGCCTGGCGATGACCTCATCTCCATGTTGGTTCATGGGGAGGCCACAAAAAACATGACCCCCAATGAATTTCTCGGGAATATGTTACTGCTGATTGTTGGTGGCAACGATACTACCCGGAATTCTATTTCAGGTGGTGTTCTGGCCTTGAACAATCATCAGGATGAATACGAAAAACTGAGGGAAAACCCGTCTCTGGTTGCCAAAATGGTCCCGGAAATTATTCGTTGGCAATCACCGGTCGCACACATGTGTCGTACCGCAATGGAAGATACTGAAATAGGCGGTAAGAAAATTAAGAAGATGGATAAGATTGTGATGTGGTATATCTCGGGTAACCGGGATGAAACCGAAATCGAGCAAGCAAACGAATTCATTATTGATCGTGAAACACCACGCAAGCATCTTTCTTTCGGTTTTGGGATTCATCGTTGTGTTGGTAACCGACTTGGTGAGATGCAACTCAACGTGCTCTGGGAAGAAATCCTGAAACGTCATCCCAACATTGAAGTGACCGGTGATCCAGTGTACCTGCGGTCGAACTTCATTCATGGTATCCGTGAATTGCCTGTCACCATTCGAGCGTGAACGAGACCTGTATTTTATAGGGAAACTGGGGTCAGAGTGAAAGTTTCGTATTGAATCAGATGTGAAAGGAGCTTCCATCTCATCGAAGGCAGCAACTGAATGACTTGACGGGAATGAGAAGGATGATCAAATTTGGAGTGCTCGGCGCCGCAAAAATAACTCCGAGGGCACTGGTGTATCCGTGTCTTGATGAACCAAAAGCTTTTATTAGCGTTGTCGGTGCGCGTTCACGTGATCGGGCAGCCGGGTTTGCCGTACATCATGGAATCGCTACTGTCGTCGATGACTACGCCAGTGTCATTGCGCACCAGAGCATCAACTCAGTCTATATTCCGCTGCCAATCACCGGTCACCACGAATGGGCCATCAAGGCTTTGAATGCCGGTAAACATGTCCTCTGTGAGAAATCTTTCGCCGCGAATGCCACAGAAGCGCAGGAGATGGCAGCAGTCGCAGATAAAACAGGTCTGGTTCTTATGGATGCCTTCCATTATCGATACCATCCAATATTCATTCGAGCCAAGCAGATTTATGACAGCGGAATGTTAGGTGTCATTCGCGAGGTTAATGCGGCCTTTCATATCCCGGCCGCACCTGATCCAGATGACATTCGTATGAATTATAAGACAGGAGGTGGTGTCACCATGGATATTGGCTGTTATCCCATTTCCTGGGTTCGTCACATCACCGGGTCAGAAGCCGAAGAAGTAAAGGCTGTTGCCGAGGTCGGCCCGCCGAATGTTGATCTTTATCTGACGACTGAAATGCGCTTTCCAGGGGATATCAAGGTGACAACTTCTGGTGACATGCGTTCGTCTGCGAAGTTTGAAGCAAGTCTGGTCGTGACCGGCGACAAGGGCGAGATGATTGTTAACAACCCACTGGTACCGCAAATGGGGAATTCTCTGGAGCTGATCATTGATGGTGAATCAAAGATTGAGACATTCTCGCGTCGACCGACCTATAGTTATCAGCTTGATGCGTTCATAAACGCTGTTGAAAATGGAGGTTCACTGCTAACAGGTCCGGAGGATGCTGTCAGGCAGATGAAATTGATTGATCGCTGCTATGAAGCTGCCGGATTACCAGTTCGCGGAGATAGTTCGGTGATGGGCTAATACAATTTCTCAGCCGGTTTCTGGTGAGTTGAGTTGGGGCAGTAATTTAATCGATCAGCGTCTGGTAAATCCTTGCCCTCAATTCACGACGAATTGGATAGGTTGAAGACGGGATCAGTTGTGTCAGGAACACAACGTACAGATCTTCTTCCGGGTCTATCCAGAAAAAAGTACTTGCCGCACCACCCCAGTGGTATTCGCCTTTCGATGTGATGGTTTGAGCCGTAACCGGGTCGAGCACGACCGCACCACCAAGACCAAAACCAATTCCATCGTAAGTTGTCTCGCTCCACACCGGCTGCCCCATAGCTGCCATGTCACGGTTTTCCGGTAGATGATTCTGACGCATATACTCAACAGTCTTCCGACCGAGCAGCCGTTGGCCATTTAACTCGCCACCATTTAAGAACATCTGACAAAATTGTGCATAGTCGTGCATGGTCGAGGTCAGCCCGCCACCACCGGAAAAGAAAGTGGCAGGCTTCAGGTACTTGTTTTTCGCCGAGGTCTCCTGAAGCTTCAGTCCGCCTTTTCGATCAATGTTAGTTGCCACTGCCTTACCGACATTAGACATACCACCGCCTGCGGTGGGGCCGTACATTGCTGTGAACCTGCCGTGGTTTTCCTCCTCGACATGAAAACCAGTATCAATCATTTTCAGTGGTTCAAAGATTCTTGTCCTGAAAAACTCCTGCAACGAAATTCCCGACCAGACCTCGACCAGACGACCGAGTAGATCGGATGAAATACTGTAGTTCCACTGGCTTCCTGGCTCACAGATAAGCGGTATCGTTGCCACCTTGTCAGCCCATTCCTCGAGCGTCATTGATTCGTTTTCTTCAATCAGTTCGCGGTACCTGGAATCTACGGCATTGATCCTCATAAATCCGTAGGTCAGGCCTGACGTATGCGTCATAAGATGTTTAATGGTCATCAACGTCACCGCTGGCTTCACGTCAGCGATGCCAGCACCTTGCCATACCATTGGGTCAGAGAAGGAAGGAATGAATTTTGAAACGGGGTCATCCAGTTGAAAGTGACCCTCTTCATACAACATCATCGCAGCAACTGTTGTTATTGGCTTGGTCATCGAGAATATTCGTACGATCGAATCTTCTGCAAATATTTTTCCGGTTTCTGCTTCCGCGAGCCCGGAAGTCTGGAAATAGGCAACCTTGCCGCGACGTGCAAGTAAAACACTACATCCGGCCAGGCGTTCTGAGCTGACCTGCTCATGTAGCCATTCAGTCAGTCTTGTCAGTCGCTCGGATGACACACCAACAGATTCCGGGTTTGCAATTTCCATGCTGCTTACTCCAATTAGATTTTTCATTAGTTAGTTCCTTCCAGGGAACGTTACATCGCGGTGCTAGTTTCTTGATAACCCATCGATAATTAAACCAACAGTTGGCCGCCTTACTAAATTTAGTCCAAAACATGACTTTACGGACAGAAACCAGTTAAAGGAAAATCAAGAATAGACCAGCATCTCACCCAACTTCCAGCAACATGAGTTGGGTTTATGGCGCGACCTGCGATTCCGAAATCAGGAATCCTTAGCATGCCGCCCCTTTGTTTTTCTGGTCGGTATGGCTGTCAACGGATCATCAGGCCAGGGATGCTTTGGATATCGGCCTTTCATATCCTTTTTCACTTCGTGATAAGACGTTTGCCAAAAGCCCGCCAGATCCTGTGTAACCTGGAGCGGTCTGCCTGCTGGAGACAATAGATGGATAAGCAAAGGTACCTTGCCGCCGATAATCTCAGGTGTCTCCACGCAGCCAAACATTTCCTGCAATTTCACCGCCAGAACGGGTGGGGACGGGATATAGTCAATCGTGATGCTCGAGCCTGAAGGTACGTTCAGGCGGGATGGCGTCAGTTCACCCATTTGTTGTGACTGTTCCCAGGATAGAGCTGATTTGAGGATAGCTTTCAGGTCCAGCTTTTTGAAATCGGACAGGAGACTTATTACCTGGAGATATGGCCCTAACCAGTGTTCAAGAGTTGCCATCAGGTTGTTGTCAGTCACGTCTGGCCAGTTATCATCCGGAAGGTATCGTTTGATCAGGATAATCTTTGCCTGCCATTGCCGTAACTCCGGTGTCCAGGGTAGCAGCCCGAGGCCCTGTTGCCTGATGTGTGCTATCAGGGCAACCTGTTTCGCTTCAGCCGGAACAGAATCCAGCTTATTGCGATTCAGTATGAGCGCACCAATCATTGAACGCTGTTCGGCCACAAAACGTTTGTTCTTTTTATCCCAGTCGGCGATGGTTTGATCAGACACCAGATCCTTGAGGGCAGAGTCGAATAATTCAGGGTCAAGCAGCGCAGCCGAACGAATGGTATCGCCCTGGCTTCTGGTCGAGCCACTGACCTCGGCAACGGCCAGCCAGCTGGATCTAACCAGCGAAGAGTTGCCAGTGAGACTGGCGCTTCGGCCATTTGCCAGTTGGTAACCACCAGAATGTCTTCGCCTGGCAATTCGATCAGGGTAGGCGCAGGCAATCAATAAACCTGGCACCTGTGTAATGCTCACATTGTGATCATTCTGCTTGATATGGTGTTGGCTCAGATTCTGGTCAAATTGTTGAGCAAGTTGTTCAGTGCGCCTTGCCCAGCCTCGATAGCGCGCAGGGCAGGCTGCCACGCCGGTTAAAATATCTAACCGGTCACCAATGTCGGGTCTGTCATCGAATGGATCGCGATCAGAAAGTAAGCTGGCAAGCAGAGTCCCTATTTGCTGATGTCCGAGTTCGGCGCTCCGAATGAGTAAATGGGAAAGCCGTGGATGTACTGGCAATGATGACATCATTTCGCCATGACGTGTCAGTGCAAGATGATTGTCTATCGTTACCGTTGCACCTAACGAGTCAAGCAAGGCTAGTGCCTGCTGCCATGGTCCCGTGGGTGGATGATCTAACCAGCTCAGCTCTGCAGGATCGCTTACTCCCCATTGTAAAAGCTGCAATGCCAGTGAAGCCAGATCAGCCTTCATGATCTCAGGTGTCGTATGCTGGGCGAGATGTTCCTGCTGGTCAGAAGACCACAACCGATAACATATGCCAGGTCTTAGCCTGCCGGCTCGCCCTGCTCTCTGGATGCTCGAGGCTTTTGATATCTTGACGGTTTGCAGGCGAGTCATTCCTGTCGCGGGGTCGAACACGGGTTCCCTGGCGAGCCCGGAGTCAATAACAACGTCGACGCCATCAATGGTCAGGCTGGTTTCAGCAATATTGGTTGCCAGCACGATTTTTCTGTCGTCAGGGTTTTCAAGTGGTGCGATGGCAAGTGCCTGCTCTTCAATCGAAAGATTGCCAAAGAGCGGCCGTAGTTGAATATTTTGGACGTGGTTTCTAGTGAGTGCGCCTGTCAGCTCATCTGTGGCACGGCGAATTTCACCCTGTCCTGGCAGGAATATAAGAATGCTGCTGTCTTCGTTTTCCTGCAATGATTTGATTGTGGTGCTAACCACACGATCGACAATCTTTTCTCCGGGCTTGCTGGCCCGACCATAGTGCACGTCAACCGGGAACTGTTTTCCCTCGCTGGTGATAATCGGCGCTCCATCTAATAACCCGGCGATTTTTTTGCTCTCGAGCGTTGCCGACATGACCAGTAGCTTTAATGGATTGTCATCTCCTCTGAACATTGAACGACCTTTAAGGCACAGGGCTAACGCCAGATCAGAATCCAGGTTACGCTCATGAAATTCATCAAAGATCACCAGGCCGACATCCTCAAGTGAGGGATCCTGCTGCAGCATTCGTGTGAGAATACCCTCGGTGATGACCTCTATTTTTGTTTGGCGGCCTACTTTTGACTCAAGACGCATTCGGTAACCGATTGTCTGCCCTGGAGTTTCGTCCAGAAGACTCGCCATGCGGTAGGCAGATGATCTCGTCGCCAGGCGTCGTGGTTCCAGCATAACGATTTTTTTATGTCGCAGCCAGGACTGATCCATCAGGGCAAGTGGAACGATGGTGGTTTTACCAGCACCTGGCGGTGCCTGCAGGACGACCAGATCCTGCAACGTTAGTTGTTGTTTAAGATCCTCAAGAATCTCTTCAATAGGCAGGTCTGAGAAAATCAATTGTGACAACAATTCATGTGATGATATTCAGAATGCGAGAACAGAATGATTTTAGCATATCCAAATCGTTAGTCAGGTGATCTCCTCTATGTTGCTTCTGCCTGGATTTACCATCAGGAGGTATGGCAACCTGCTTTTGTACGATTAGCCATATGCAGGTGATCCCGCCTGGGACACGGATGAAGTGTTTGTGTCAGTGAAACATATATTCCTGGTGCTCGATGTTTATCTAATCCTCTGCCATGTTTTGTTACGCTATCCATTGTGCCTCAGCGGCTGTTTGTTAGGATGTGATTTATTAAGTGATTCTTGCAGGAAGTAAAATGGGGGAGTCGATCTATCTACTAGAGGCAGTATTCGTTGGCGCCGCTGCCATCGTGGCCACAAATCTGGACAACATACTGCTTTCGATCAATATGGCCCAGGCAGATGGCATCAAACG
>SMVA01050717.1_pt1 | contig 17673 bp, 17 predicted proteins | sample 2456451 | NCBI WGS metagenome assembly SMVA01 (sample SAMN11095933, study PRJNA526329) | marine sediment metagenome | biome: Marine sediment; feature: Surficial sediment; material: Deep marine sediment; isolation source: Hadal surficial sediment | place: Pacific Ocean | collected 2014-05 | depth...
ATCCCCAAAGAAACTCAATGATTGTACAAGGTGCGGAAACAACTTCTCCCCAGGGTGAATCTTTTCTGTACCAGGTCATAGGATGACTGATCAGATTATCATCGTATCGCTGAAATTGTTTTTCAGGTGATGCGAATACATCATATGAACCGAGCGACATTCCTTCTTTCAGCTGGTGCAGAATTCTTAATTCTGATGGATCACATGGCCTCAGGTCTTTCGCCTGTAGTGTCGAAGCGCTGTGATCTCCCAGGGCAGCTGTTCCGGAGCAAACCAGCAGGCCATCCTCTCTCTCCATCCAGACGTCGACCTGATTTTCTCCATCAGCCAGTGGATTCGCGAATACCTGGACCTTTTCAAGATCCACGGTCGCATTTTTGAAATTTAAGGAAAGATTGCCTCGCTCAAACCAGGCCTGGCCAAAAATCTCCACCAGGGTTGGCGGAAACTGGTTCATATGGACATCGCCAGCGACCGTACCACCACGAAAACCTAATTTTGCCGCCGTGGCATCGTCATGAATACTTCCTTCACCGGCATCGGCAGACCAGTTGCGCGCTGCCCAGAGTGGACCTGTAATTACTTCAGTCATCTCTTTTCTCCATTTTTTTCTTTCAATCAGCTCGCCAGGAATTTGCTTCGCGATACTACGAAATTCTGCATCAGGGAATCATACAAATGCGCTCCATGGCAACTTCACCTCTACCTGGATAGCGCCACATGACATGGTCATCTTTCATATAACGGGTGACGATGACCAGGGGTAAGCCGAATGGTCTAAATGACATCACCTTATCCGCCCATTCGATGGCGGCCCATGTGTTGGTGCAGCGAGGTGGTTCGATATCACGCGAGCCATTCGTCAATGTGCCGTCAGTATGAAAATCATGGATAATTCCAGCTGCGGTAACAACTACACGATCACCGCATTGTTCGATCCTCTCAATGTGTTTGTCACCCGGTGCAGTACTTTTCCACAAGCCACGAAGGTCGGCGGCGTCTGGTGCTAACGGTTCTGTGCAGTCTGCGAGCACAGGCATTGGCCATTCTTTCCAGCCACAACCGGGAGTGTAGGCTTTGGGGATATCCTCAGCGCGTTTACCCTTGCCATCCAGAACAGGTAAATCGCAGTAATTTACGTCAGCGCCATTGCCGGAAAACACGGCCGGGTCGGTAGTGTCAGTAGGTCGGGGATATCCAAACAACATAGCTGCGGCGAACACAAAAAATAAACCCAGGATGATCGACAGCCACTTCAGGAATTTGATCAATTGCGCCGACCGAATGTAAACATGTCCAGCAGTGCAAAGATTGAAAAAAGCAGAAGTGCTATCAGGATTCTGGCATCCCCTGGATGGAATATCGACTCCACAGGAAAGGCAATGGTTTTCGTCAGCGCTGCCATTTTATATTCATGTCGTTCACCGAATGCAGGATCAGTGGCAATAGCGATAACATCACGACGGCTGCGATATCTGAACAACGCACCCTGATCCCAGTGATCCGCGCCCTCAATGCCAGATATATCCATGGCGTCTGCGACTGCCCGGCCAAAAAATACCGGGTGAGAGGCGCGTTTGAACTGCGCCGGGTACATGTGTTCCATATAGTGATTAATGAGCACCATAGGTCCTGCACCAGGGCCCGTTGCCGGTAATTCAGGTGGCGACTCATTCATATCCAGCAGGTTCACCATAATGAAATCGTTACCTGTATCGGTGCGCATGAAGTGTTCGAGATTCCTGATGGACTGAGGTGACCTGCCACTTTGCTCAACTCGCAGCAATACAGCGTCAATCTCATCATCCGTCATGGGGCCATCGAGGTTGGTATACCAGATAAAAAAGAGTGTGTAGATAACCAGGCCAGTGGCCCAGAGAAAAAATCTTTTCATTTTTCTTAGCTCGCTAGTTGGCAGGCAATGTGCTACATAATCCTTACTAAATCAATCGAAACTTCAATTCAGAGCCTGTGCCAGGAGATAAGGTCATGAAAAAACTAAGAACCGACGATAGTCGATTCGAGAACTTACCAGATTATCCTTTTGCACCAAATTATCAGGAGTTATCTGATCTTGATGGAGACACTCTGCGGATGCACTATGTGGATGAAGGCGCGGGAGAAGTCATTCTTTGTCTTCACGGCCAGCCATCCTGGTCCTACCTGTATCGCAAAATGATACCAATATTTGTAGAAGCAGGTTATCGGGTGATCGCACCCGACATGATCGGCTTTGGTCGATCGGATAAGCCCACAGAACGCGAAGACTATACTTACGCCAACCACGTGGCCTGGATCAAAAGTCTGATTGAAAACCTGGATCTCGCGAACATCACTTTGTTCTGCCAGGATTGGGGTGGGCTGATCGGCTTGAGAGTCGCCGCTGAAAATCCGGATCGCTTTGCAAGAATCGTCGCTGCAAATACAGGTCTTCCGGATGCGCAGGATGTATCGGATGACAAGGTCGAGGAAGTCAGTAACCAGATGCGCGCCTACTACGAGTCGTTAGCTGTACCTGCCAACGTCATTGAGATGGGCACTGCAATGGGAAGCGATACCTCGGGAATGAGATTCCTGCACTGGGTAAAGTACTGCGCAGAATCCGCGGGCTTTTCTCCACAGGAAGTACTGACCTTCAGTGTCGGAACACTATCAGAAGCTGAACAACAGGCTTATGGTGCGCCCTTTCCTGATGAATCCTATTTAGCCGGTGGCAGACAATTTCCATCGCTGGTGCCGATCATGCCGGATAATCCAGCCATTGTTGCCAATCGCGCCGCCTGGGCGGTGTTTAAAGAGTGGCAAAAACCATTTCTCACGGCGTTTTCCGATTCTGACCCGGTGACTGCAGGAGGACAGATTCGGTTCCAGGAATCAGTGCCGGGTGCGCAGGGTCAGCCGCACATCACTATCAAAGGTGCCGGACATTTCCTGCAGGATCAGGCACCGGAGGAATTGGCCGAGGCGACAATCAAACTGATTGTGGATAACCCTCTCTAGTAAAAAGAGAACTGCGGCAATGAAATTGACGGCAATGACTGGCGTCTTTGATATTCAGTCAATCATCGTGCGAATGGTCACAAACCACTGCTGGTGCGAATAATCTCATCCGAGTCTGCTGGCATGGAGAATGCGGTGCCGTCCTGACCCAGAGTGTAATCCGAAAATACTGCATCCACACCATCGAGCCAGGCGGCCTCTGCACCTGGAAAAATCAATGGCGGCAGGACATGGTAGAAGAGCAGATGACCGACGCCAGCATCCCTTGCAGTTTCCGCCGCCTCCACCGGTGACGCATGGTAGTCCAGGATATCTGAGGTAATCTTTGCCATGTACTCATTGCCAACCTTCTCGGCGGTTTCATGCATCAGCCCAACCAGGTTCGGCGCAAGCGCTTCGTGGACCAGCAAATCAATGCCCGTGGCAAAATTAATAATATTGGCTGACTTGTCCGTGTCACCACTGATCAATGTACTCCTGCCTTTATAAGTGAAGAGATAACCGACTGCGGGTTTGACCGGCGCGTGATCAACCGCCAGCATCTGGATCTTCAACTCATCTGCCTCATAGACCGTCAACAGTTCACCATCTTTTGGCAGTCTGAAACTCTCGGCGATGAGCCCGCGACCCGATAGTGGCGCAACCTTGTCACCGTGATGCGCATTGCGATGAACCGCGTCCTGGGCGTAGGCCGAATTGAAACCATCAACCACCTGCTGAACTCCTGTCGGACCGATTACTACAAGTGCACTGGTATTGCCGTTTTGTACCCAGCGAATGGTGGCCAGTTCACCGAGACCATCGATATGGTCAGAGTGAAAGTGTGTTAATAACACCGCCTCGATCTGGCCCAGGGAGTAGCGCATCCTGGAAAGGATTCGAGGGCTATTGGTACCGGCATCCACAATGAACAATTTTTCACCGGCAACCACAGCAACACAGGCGCCGGAACGTTTTGGATCAGGCAATGGTCCACCCGCACCACACAAGGCGACGTGTAGACCATCCTCCAAGTCTGTGGCAGTACTTGCAGTCATGACAGCTTCCAGACCGACCGACATAACGCGCATGGCAATCGCGCCTCGCTGGTTATATATCAGTGCGCCAGTCAGGGTGATAACCACCACTGATATCAGAAGCTTCTTCATCATGGGTTCATTCCATCCGGCCTGGATGGCCTTGTTTATCGGGTTTAGTTCGGCCAGTAGATATATTCATCACCTGGTTCATATTCTTGTCCTCCATGCTTGTCGATCAATTGCGGTGCGTCCAGGACGCTTGGCCATAACGGATCGGCCTGCTCGGCATTGTGAACGGTCAGCAATGCTTCAAGTTCCGCGAGTTTTCCTGGCTCGATGCTGGCCAGGTTCCGTTGTTCTGTCGGATCGTCGATAAGGTTAAACAGCCATCTGCTGTCCGGGCGGTCTGCTCGTATCAGCTTCCAGCCCTCATGCTGAACTGATTGATGGTGCCCCTCGCGCCAGAACAGTGTTTTGTGCGGAATGCCCTGGACAGCCCCTGTAACATAGGGGATGAGGTCTACGCCATCGAGTTTGCGGTCAGTTGGCACTTGGGCTCCTGCCGCAGCCGCTATGGTATGAAACAGGTCTATATGATGGACCGGTGCGCTCATCCTGCTATTCGGTGGTATCCGGGCAGGCCATCTGGCCATAAAGGGAACGTGGGTGCCACCTTCAAAGTGCGTCAGCTTCCAGCCCCGGTAGGGTTTATTGATATCAGGCAGTCCGATGTAACCGGCGCCACCGTTGTCAGCAGTCAGCAGGACTAACGTATTGTCGAGAAGTCCCAGTTCTTCAAGTTTCGCGGTGATTTTTTCAACACTTCTATCCACTGAATGGATCATCGCTGAATAAACCCGGAGGTGGTGATCTTCAATATGTGCGAACTTGTCGTAGTCCTCTTTTAAGGCTTGCAGTGGGTTATGGATTCCCCAGTGGGCCAGGTATAAAAAGAATGGCTGGTTGCGGTTATTCTCGATTACCTTTAGTGACTCGTTAGTATAGTAGTCAGTCAGGTAGCCATCCGGCTGAAATGGTGCACCACCATTGAATTGAGCCATGTAACGTGCATTCGCCCAGACCATTCGTTCAACTCCATTTTCTTCCCGTTTGGCGTTGACAACATCCGGGTGATTCTCCGGCAGATACAACATCCCCGCCATGTAAAGGCTATCATCGAACCCCTGATCTTCTGGGCGCATGCCATTGGTGCCGCCAAGGTGCCACTTGCCAATGTGGGCGGTGTAGTAACCAGCATCTTTTAGAACTTCTGCGATAGTGACTTCTTCCGGCGGCATGCCCAGATCTGACATTTCAGGCATCTGCGCGACTTTTTCATGATCGATGTAGATAGGGAGAACGGGCTGTTCAATGTCCTGCATCCACTGAAAAATCGTCGCGCCGGATTTGAAGAAAGGTGTGAATTCGAATCCGAACCGGGTTGAGTATCGGCCAGTGAGAATCGTAGCCCTGGATGGTGCACACACCGCATTGGCAGCATAGCCATTCTCAAAGATGACACCCTGCCTGCCAATGGCATCAATGTTCGGGGTCATCACCGAGCCATCTCCCGCTCCGCCGTTATAGAGGGATACATCATTAAATCCCATGTCATCGGTCAGAATAAGGATAATGTTAGGCGGGCGATCCTCAGGTGCTGCGCTGGCAGTGTCTGGACCCCGGGTCCAGTTTGTAGGAATGTTTGGCGGCACAGGGTTCACCAGTTCCCTTACCTTAGGAGCGACCCAGACGAGAATCTCAATACGTTTCTGCCAGGCAATGCCAGACGCAATCACAATGATGATCAGGAAAATACCAAACTTCTTCATAGCGCCTCCGGAGTTTCAGCGGAGCATAGTAGCACCCAAACTAATATCAATACTCAAGTGTTGAAAAATATTCAGGCTGCATTCCTGCAGAATTTATGGATAATACCCGGTAACACTCCAGCCATCAGAACGATAGTACAGGCTGGGGTGAAAAAAAATAATAACCCGGGGAACAGCTATGCGAATTCTCTTTTTTATCTACGGTGTGACTTGTTACGTCATGTTTCTTGGCACTTTCCTTTACGCAATGGGCTTCGTCGGTAATTTCATTGTTCCTAAATCAATGGACACTGGTACTGTTACTTCGCTGGTTGAAGCGCTACTGGTCAATCTGGTGTTGCTGGGCGTATTTGCTGTTCAGCACAGCGTCATGGCAAGACAGGGGTTTAAAGAAAAGTGGACAAAAATTGTGCCCGAGCCCATCGAGCGAAGCACCTATGTGCTCGCCACCAACCTGGCATTGATACTCCTATTCTGGCAATGGCGCCCCATGGGTGATGTCATCTGGGATGTGTCCGGCTCGATGCTGGGATCGATTTTAATCGCCATATCCCTGGCTGGATGGCTGATAGTGCTTATCAGCACTTTCTTACTCGATCACTTTGAACTCTTCGGGCTAAAGCAGGTTTATTACAATCTGCAGGGTAAGGAGCTGATAAGGAGCGGCCTCAGGCAGCCTGCATTTTACAAAGTTGTGCGTCATCCAATCTACTTCGGATTTACCGTGGCGTTCTGGGCAACGCCGGTGATGACTACTGCACATCTGCTGTTTGCCATCGGCACATTGGGTTATATGCTGATCGGTATATTCTTTGAGGAACGAGATCTCATCTCGGTATTCGGTAAAGAATACGAAGATTACAAATCAAGGGTTTCAATGATTTTTCCACTGCCACCTGGGAAGTGACCTGACGCAGCCTTGTTGACAACAGGATACGCCCGACCGGGCCAAACTGACCGCAATGCTTGCTGAGTTTGGTGCACTCGTGTCAATCCTGCAGGGCTGGCAGGAAAGAGCGATCCTGTCTGCCTATCACGCCATTAATGGCATCGTCACAACTGACGCCAATTGAGCGGCACAATATGGATTGTCAGCAGGCGGGACACTTCCATAAGCCTGGTTCCAGATTATTCAGGTTACTGCTTCTTGATATGGATTCTCCAGCCACTTCCGGAACCGATGCTGTATTTATTCGCAAAACTACCCTGGTTGATCGCAATACTAAGCTCGCCGCTCGAATTCATAAACAACAGGTTCTCCCCGATAGCGACGGAACCAAAAGAGCGCACGTAGGGCATAAAGCCTTCGAAGACAACCTTGTCGCCATTCTTGATATTGATGCTGTAGTTTTCGCCAAATTCAGGTTTGATTTCGGCGAACAGGACACGGTCGATGTTGAAGGATATGTTCCCCAGTCGACCGGTTCCCCCGGTCACCTTGCCATGAAAAAGCCCATCCTTTAATTGTCCTTTGGATATTTCAAGCAATATGACCCTGGCATCAAGTAGTGGACCCACTTCTTCAAATGTGATGACACCGGCTGCCAGCCGGGCACCAGTATAGGAATATACATCCCGGCCGTGGAAAGTGTGTGACCAGGCTGTATTCTCACGTCGATTTACGGACTCATCAATTTCTCTGACTGCCTCAATTCCATAACTGGTTGCGGGACCTGATAATGAACCATTGTCAGGGCTAACGAAGTAGAGTCCGTTGCTGGTTTTCAGGACCACTGATTTTCGTTTGGTGCCAACTCCGGGGTCGACGACTGAAACAAAAACGGTACCGGATGGCCAGGTCTGTGCGTTGTATTCGAGGCTAGCGCTGGCTTGAGAGATATCATACAGACTAATTAGTGGTCGGATGTTGAAAATGTCCAGTTCCTTACTGACGGTGTAAGCCACTCCGGTCATCACCTGTCCGGCAAAGTCAGCTTGTATTATCAACGCATTTTTCCCGGTGGATGAGTGCTGATCAGCAGAAGAACAACAGGACGCAAAAGTGACCAGAGTAAATAGAGTAAAAGCAGGAATTTTCATCAAGATCCATTCTCGTTCATATCATCAGTGAACGCTCATTCTACACACACTCATCTTGTTTGAAATCGGAGCGGGGTCCTTGTTGGTTTGAAAAGCACTGTATAGAAACCCATAGGTAAGGTATTCCATTGAACGTGACTTCAGCTGGTCTAATCTGTACATCTCGACTTGTGCCAATGACGGATAGTAAGAATAAATATCAAAGGGAGTAGCGGATGTGGGTCAACCAGAATTTTTGAGAATGAATAGAGTTAACTTATTGTATTTATTAGTATTTTTGGCGCTTATGATGGTCAACATGATCTAATTTTCAAATAGCAGTTCCCCCTCTGGCCGGTTTCCTCTGGTTTCCGGCTTTTTTTTGCCTGTAGTAAGACAAATGATGCAGGCCAAATAAATTCAATGCCACGACGAGACAGTTCGTGATTGAGTTGACCGAGCCCGGTTTGCATGGCATTGATTGCCTCCAGAAGTTCCTGCCGTCCGCGCATCAAGTCCTGATCAGGGTCATCGCCGAGCCCATTGCTTGGCAGCATCGTCATGCTCTGCTTCATCATCCGGGACCTTGAAGATGGGGTCGATATTCTTTTGGTGGCTTGTGTTGAGGTGGTAGGAAACGACCGCACGCCTGGCGATGGTTATTTTGGAGCTGCCCATTTCATCTTTCCAGTTTTTAACATAATAGTCGTGAATGATTCGACTATAGCTATATCCAAGAGCGACAAGATCCATGGCATTCCCCTCGAAAATTTCAGGATAACAATTCTAATGCCCGGTTGATCAAGGGACGCATTGATAATTTGGTCACTTCCCAGGTAGGGTCGTGTCTTTTGCCGCGGCGATGCAGGCTAAGGTTGAAGCCTGTGATGATGGCAAATTTGTAAGCAGCCAGTGCACGAAACCAGTTCAGGTCTGCCAGGGGTTCGCCGTAGGCCTGTGTGTATAAGTCTACCAGGGTGTCTGGCTCCAAAAACATGGGTCGCTCGCCATCACCTGTCGCCCATGCCTTCCTATCACTGAAAGTACAGATCCAGCCAATATCATTTAATGTGGCGCCGACCCCGACCAGTTCCCAGTCGATAACGGCAAGTAGATCGTGCTTGGTTGAGAAGAACAAATTGGCGATCTGAAAATCCCCGTGGAATATTCCAACGCGTGCATCCGTGGGGATGTTCGCCAGTAACTTTTTGCGAACTTCAGGTGCCTGATCTAGCTCAAAGGGGTCGGCAGCCTTCTCAAGGAATCTATCCCACCGGGTAACATCTTCGGTAAACGGTATCGGCGGGCCGAGTCCTGGAACTGCGCTCTTCCAGTCAAGCTTGTGAATATCGGCAAGGGCAGCCATGAATTGTGATGCTAAATGGATCGAAGACTCACGGGAAAGTTTCTCTGCCCAGTCTCCCGGGCCGATGCGAATGACATCCCCATCAAGTTGTGGAACGATAAAGTAAGGTCGATCGAACCACTGCAGATCATCTCCGGACCATTTGACGCTGCAATGGGGAACTTCCGTCGAATCCAGCGCGGTTAGTATCTGCACCTGTCGTAGTACGTCCGCGGTACCTCGCCAGTTAACATTGGGGGGTGGAAGGCGAAGGAACCATGACTCTGAATTGCCATTAGAAGTCGCAGTAAAACCGTAGGCAAATCCAGCGTGGCCAGGCATAACAAAGACTTCAGACACGTTAACTTCGGGGTCATCATAGTGATGCTGGCAGAAAGGCAGGAGTTTTGTCGTTAGTTCAGATAACTCCATTGATTATTTTATCCTCATTTCTGTGGCATGCCCGGTTCATTTGCGTCAAGCAGGCAGTGTACTTAATTCCTCAGTGAGTGACAGGATAGGTTGCTTTCCATCAGGCCGTATCAGCGCTCGGAGAGGAGATGGTGAGATGTGGCAATTCTCGTGATCGTTGTCATCCAGCAAAAAAACGAAAAAACCGAGGCGATAAGCCAGAACCATTGAGGGAACAGGCACATTAAGCCGAAAACCAGTATTGTCTCAGTGCCTTCGGTTAAACCGCCAAGATAATAGATGGATTTAGTTCCTCGAAGACTTGTTGAAATATTTCTCTTCGCCGCAAAGATCGAGAGGGCGAGGAAAGATGATCCGGTACCGATGAAACTGAATATTAGCAATGCCCCGAATACAGCCTGGTCGGGTTGTGCCAGACTAAAGCCAAATATCACAGCCGAGTAGAAAATAAAATCCAGCACGATATCCAGGTAACCACCGAAATCGGTTATGCCCTGCTGACGGGCGATGGCGCCATCAAGTCCATCTGCAAGCCGGTTTAATAAAATGATGACAAGTGCTGCAACGTAGTAATGTAGGGCAAGCAGGGGAATGACTGTCAGGCCAAGAAGGAACCCGGCGATGGTGACCTGGTTGGCAGTGATGTTGGTGTTGTGCAGAAGTTTTGCAATCTTATTAAGGGGCGGTTCAATGTACTTGCGGAGTTGTGCATCAATCATCGATTTAGGGAGAGAATTGTTGTAGTCGTTTGATGATGATCAAAGCATCCCCTTCGATTAATTCTCTGGGGTCAATAAGAAAATATCCCTGGTCAAGATGATGATTTCGAGTGCGGATACCGGGCTCACCTTCGGCAAGAAACTTGACCAGGTCTCGAATGGAAAATTTGTCATCGCTTGCACTGATAGCGACCCTCTCAAAATCTCTACCGGCTTCATCGGGCTTGAGAACAGCCCTTATGTATTCAAACTTTTCCAACGCGGAAATTATGGTTTCATTTTTCTGCTTCAATTCCTCACTGCGGGCTGCGAAATCGAGTTCCTGGTATTCCTCGAGTGCTTTTATCAAGCCGAAAATCTGTTCCTTACCTACCTTCATGGTTCTTGCAATACCACGAAATTGCAGCTCGCAACTTTCAATCAGGTCCTTTCGTCCTGCGATAAAACCAACCGTAGGACCGGTAAAAGCCTTTCCACCAGAGTAGGTGACAAGATCAGCGCCTGATGAAATGTAGAATTGCAGATCTTCTTCTGCAGCGGCATCAATGATGACGGGGATATCCGCCTGGTGACACAAGGTAATACATCGATCAAGTGACACCATATTTTCCTGCACACAATGGTGTGATTTCACATAGAGGAATCCGCTGTTGTCCGTGGCTGTTTCCACTGCTTCAGAGAGCAGTCGTTCCGGGACTGAATTAGTATCACCAATGATCCTGGGTAAGCCGCCGCCAAGGCGAATCATCTGCTCGATACTGGCACCAAAATTTATGGCATGGCCTGCTTGCAGAATAATGTGATGTTCATCTTCCGTATAGGGTAGTTGCTGGACCTTCCTCAGGTTATTGCCAGCAGTCAGGGCCGCAACGCTGATAGCAATACCAGCGGCTGCACCGGTGGTGATGCAGGCTGCCTGTGCACCCGTGAGTGTGGCGATATGATCGCCTGCAGCCTGCCTGAGCAATGCAAGGTCTACATGTTTGCTTGCCGCTTTTGCCTGGGCCAGGGCCACTGAACCTGACTGCGCTGAGCCACCGAGGGCCGTTAGTTTTCCAGCTGCGTTAATGATTCGTGGAATATTCTGCATGGTAGTTTCTCTTTTGTAGGGGCTCCTTTCTTAGATCGGTGCTTCAACGTGGAATATTTCACCTGCCAGTAGAGTGGTTACAGGCTGAATCCAGTGGCTGCTGGTTCTAACGACTCCCTCGGAATCTTCAACCTCATGCTGTTCGCTGGTTTCGCTGAAGATGCTGATATTAGCGGGTCTACCTACCTCAAGAGTGCCAAATCCATGCTTAAGCAGACCAAGCGCACGGGCTGGTGTATAAGTGGTTGCCTTCACTACATCTTCAAGAGACAGTCCCAGCATCCTGAATTTAGTCATGGTCCTTGCCAGGGAAACGACATAGCGATTGATATTCCCCATATGCAGGTCACTACTGATAGTGTGTACCGGCATGCCCTGGTTCAGCGCTTCTTCGCAGATATCGAATGAGAACGATGATCGACCGTGGGCGATATCAATGATGACGCCACGTTCAACGGCTGCTTTGAATTCGGGGATCACCTTGCGCTTGTACCCCAAAACACCTCCGACCTTGCCGTGGTAAGCATGGGTAACGATATCACCTGGCCGCATCAATTCGAGAATTTCTTCAATCACAGGGGGTGCATTACCAAGATGAACCATCAGTGGTGTCCCGGTCAATTCGGCAGCCTTACGTCCAATTTTTACGGCCTCAATTCCCATCAGTCCGGTATGCGTGGAAGAAGCGAGTACCTTAACACCCAATATCCAATCAGGATTTCTCTCTATTGCCTTTACAGTACCTGACAGAGAAATAAGTTCCGGCCTTGCAGAATGCCCGCCATCAATTCCCGGCAATCCCGGGGAGCCAATATTGCATAGGGCAAAGGTGGCCGTGTCCTGGGTCCTGATAACGAATTCTTCAAACGCATCAATCGTTCCGGGTCCTGCAGAACCTGTATCAACGAGGCATGCTACCCCCTGTTGAACTCCAATACGATCGGCTTTTAGCCTCGACGTCTTGAACAGGGGGTGGTCGAATATATGGCAATGCATGTCGATCAGCCCAGGAGTGACGTATAGTCCCTTAGCATCAATAGTATCGATAGTATCATCACCCGATAAGCCAGTATCGATTGCAGTTACAATGCCATCCTCGACAAGAACGTCACGGACGTCAAATCGATTATCCTGATGGTCGTATACACTGCCACCCTGCAGAAGCGTTTTTGTCATAATGTTTTTCTGACCAGATGTGATAGGTACATTAAAGCAAATCTGGGGCCAGAGTGAAGCACCTCGCCCGCGGTTGTAAAGATTGTCGTGGGGACAATTGTCCATATAAGTGCATAGTTGGTGAGGCAAGGATTGGCTGATTCCCGGTGACCGGCAATGGAAACCAGGTGAATGATGAGTGTTAGAGAGTAAAGTGTCGGATGAGAAACTGAAATTAATTACCAGGGAGTGTTGCAAAAATGAAAGCGATCAAGATCATTGCGATTCTACTAACCGTTTATGTGGGTATTGTTGTCACTTTTGAGTCCCTGCTTGGATATTTCCAGCCGGTGAGTGAGAGGACACTTGTTATCACAACAACAGATGAAGACGGGGCTGCCAGTGACCGGGTCCTCGCCAGATTGATAAATAACGGTGAGCTCTACGTCGCGGTAAATCATTGGCCAAGAGCCTGGTATTACCAGGTACTGAAGAATCCAAATGTACAGGTTGAGTTCGAGGGAGAAACAGGGAACTACATGGCTGTCACTGTGGGCGATGAAGAATATGATCGTGTTGATGCTGAAAATAAACTTGGTCCCGTTATTCGTTTTCTTACCGGTTTTCCGCCGCGGTACATTCTCCGGTTAGATCCTGGTTAGTGGCAGGAAACAACCCGGTGTTAATGCTTGTGGGTACCTACACTCGCGGTACCGGCTCCCAGGGTATTTACGGGTTCGAATATGACCGATCATGCGGGCAGTTCAGCGCGATATCAATTAATGATGGCATAGATAACCCTTCTTATTTAATAAAGCATCCTGGGCTGCCGGTAATCTATTGCGTTAATGAAGTGCGTGATTTTCTGGGTGAAGGGGGGGCGTTAAGTGCTTTTAACTTATCCCCTGAAGGTCATCTTAAACTTATTAACCAGGTCGCTTCACCTGGTTCTGACCCATGTCATCTTGAGATTGCACAACAAGGTCGCCTGCTTCTCGTTTCGAACTACAGCAGTGGCACATTAGCCACGATTACAATCGGGGCCTCAGGTGAACTGGAAGGGTTCAATAACTTTATCCAACATACAGGTCATAGTGTCGATCCCATGCGACAAAGAAGTGCGCATGTTCATTCTATTAAAACCGGTAGCGATGACAGGTACGCTTACGTGGCAGACCTGGGGCTGGATCAGATCCTGCGTTATTCTCTGGATTCTGGCGGACAGATAAATACCGTTGGCCGAAAGACCACTCGAATGCGACCGGGTGCCGGGCCGAGGCACTTCTGTTTTGATGCCGCCTTCGAGCACTGCTTTGTCATCAATGAGCTGGACAATACGATTGTCTCCTTTGCTGTTAATAATAGTGGTGAGCTGATTGAACTTACCACTCATAGCACATTACCTGCGGGCTACGATGATGCGAGCTACGGTGGTGAGATTCAATTATCACCTGATGGGCGATTTATTTATGGTTCGAATCGGGGACATGATTCTCTGGTGGTTCTTGAGGTGACCGATGGCGGTTTACTCAAACTGGTGCAGCACATTGAATCAGGCGGGAGGCATCCAAGACACTTCAAGATAACACCTGACGGGTCGCGCCTCCTTGTTGCCAATCGTGACAGCAATAATCTGGTGATGTTTGATAGAGATGAAACGACTGGAAAGTTAACTCGTTGCGGTGATGGTCTCTGTGTCCCTGCACCTGTTTGCGTACTGTTTGTTTGAAAGCAGCCTGTCGCTCCCTTAAGTTTTAGCCTGTTTGGCGCGCTGTCGTTGCCGCCGGGTAACACCATCTTCGGCATTGCTCATGTCGGTGATTGCATCCAGGTTATCAACGAATGATTCGAATGAAGCATCGGTTCCCAACCTGACGCCATCATTGGCATACATAGCGGCAGTGGAGAAGTTGCCACCCGCTGCCTGAATTATTTTCCCGGTGGGCGCCTCTTCACTGCACATATAAATCACGGCGGGAGTGACAAGTCCCGGCGCTCGTTCTGCCGGTGGATTGTCTGGATCGAAGGAATCTCTTCCCGGCAGGTCTGAAGTCATTCTGGTTGCTGCACCTGGTGCGAGGGTGTTGATCTTAATGTTATGGCTGGCTCCTTCGAGAGCAAGCACATTCATCAAACCGAGCATACCCATTTTTGCCGCGCCATAGTTTGACTGGCCGAAGTTCCCCCATATTCCCGACCCGGAAGACGTAAACACAATACGCCCGTAATTCTTCTCATACATGATAGGCCAGGCAGCATGAGTCACATAGGCCGTGCCATTGAGATGAATAGAAGTCACCAGGTCCCATTCATCCAGGGTCATATTCTTAAATGACTTGTCGCGCAGTATCCCTGCATTGTTAACCAGAATATCAATTGTGCCAAAGGCATCAACGGCATCTGTAATGATGCTCATTGCACCAGCACGGTCAGAGACAGAGGCTTTGTTTGCAATCGCTTCCCCGCCAGCCGCTTTGATTTCTGCGACAACGCGATCGGCCATATCGCCTTCACCGGATCCATCAACGCTGCCGCCAAGATCGTTGACGACAATTTTTGCACCTCGCTTTGCAAACTCCAGTGCGTGCGCTTTCCCCAGACCACCACCGGCACCTGTAATTGCAACCACCTTACCTTCAAATTCACTCATAACACTCTCCTATACATTTACCTAATTCTTCGATCTAGTTTTTCGCTCTGTTTATCTCTAGCTGCTTCAGGATCTGCTGATGTTTTTCTCGCGTAAGATCGTAATGGTTATAGCACCATACCGACACTACGGCAAAACCCGCGACAATGGGTCCGTATAGTAGCCCAAGACTTATTAACGTATCAGGCGGTATGTCAGCGGCAGTCTTGATATCTGGACCGGTAGGCCAGTTAATCAGGTCAAGGGTGATACCGGCGACAAGGGTGCCGAGGCCAGAGGCACTTTTATTTGAAAAGGAGACTGCGCCGAAGAAAATGCCTTCCTGTCGTTTACCTGTTTTTAGTTCATGCTCATCGGCTATATCAGCTACCATGGACCCGAAGCTGACCAATGCCTGCACGACTCCGGCGCCCTGCACGAACTTAATGATGACCAGCGTCCATATCAGGGCACTTGTACCATTCTCAGGAAATAGATCAACCAGTCTCAGCACGACCGGAATAATCTGGCACACTGCCCACCAGCTTGTGCCAAATACCACACCAGGCTTTTTGTCCCATTTCGAATGAATGTAGCCTGTGAAAAAAGTACCGAAAATAACGCCGATAGGGGCGGCAACCTGGTAGTACGTCATGTCGGCAGAACTTAATTCCCAGAAGAATGTATTCATGTAGAGATTGAGTGCGCCATCAACCCCAACCATCAAAAATACGATGATGACGCCGAGGAACAACCAGCGAAATGAGGCATTCTCAAGTGCAATTCTTGTTTCAGAAAATACCCGACCAAAACTAAACGGTGCAGGGTTTTTGGGCCCCTGTGGCAGGTTCGGTATTTCCTTATGTGTGCCCAGGGCTGAAATCCATATCGAGACGACCATCAGCACACAAAGGGTCATCGCATAAGGTGCATATGCCTGCGGATTCAGCTGCCCGTTGACGAAGTCCTCGGACTCGATAAAAAATACCTGAAAAGCAAGGATGACAGCGACCAGGGCACCCGTTGTACTGAATGCCTGTCGGAAGCTAACGATGACGGTCCGCTCTTCAAAATTCTGTGTCAGTTCTGCGCCAAGTGAAATATGGGGAACGTGATACAGCGTCATGGCGGTTCGGGTGAGAACAGAAAAGACCACCAGCCAGGCGAACGTTGCCATTTCACCCATGTCCGGGGGAGAAAATAGCGCATAGAAACAAATAGCAAGGGGAATGGCTGATACATACATGAACGGGTGTCGGCGTCCGAACCTGCTTTGCCAGTTGTCAGACAATGAACCGGCAAGTGGGTCCGTAATAGCATCGAATATGAGCGCAATTCCCAGCGCTAATCCACAGAGGGTTCCTGAAACATCGAGAACCTGGTTGTAGTAGAAGAGAACGAATAACCCGAAAGATGTGTTCTTCAGCCCCTCGGCGAATTGGCCGATGCCATAAGAGACTTTGGTGGGGAACCCTATTTTTCGATCACTGGACATCGACTCAACTGTAACAGAAGTCAGATAGACTGCTCAATGAGCTAATTTTCCTTGAGACTGATGTTCTGGAATTGCAGCTCGTTGAGGGTGTAGTAAACACCCTTTAAGTCCAACAGTTCATCATGTGTACCAAACTCTTTTACTTCACCGTTTTTTAGCACCAGAATCTTATCTGCTTCCTGAATAGTCTGCAGTCGGTGAGCGATGAGAATGGAAGTTCTGTCCTGCATGATCTTCTGCAAACCTTTTTGTATGAGCTGCTCAGTTTCCGTATCGATACTCGCGGTTGCCTCATCAAGAATCAGGATTTCAGGATCAGCTGCCAGTACCCTCGCGAATGCCAGTAATTGCCTCTGCCCTTGAGATAAGTTCTGGCCACGTTCTACTAAAAGCGTGTCGTATTTATCCGGGAGTGTCTCGATAAATGTATCCGCACTCACCAGCTTCGCCGCCTCTATTGCCTGCTCGCGGGAAATGTGCGTGTTGCCGAGGATAATATTGTCAAGAATGGAGCCTGAGAAAATGTGAAAATCCTGCAGGACGACTCCAATTCGCCGCCGTACCTCACTTGAATTGATATCGTTGAGATCAATATCGTCCAGGAAAATCGTCCCATCAGGAAAATCGTAAAACCTCCCCAGAAGCTTGATCAAAGTGCTTTTTCCCGAACCCGTTGGTCCGACGATGGCAAGTTTTTCACCAGGTTTTATCGACACGGAAACATTTCTGAGAACAGGCTGTTCAGGCGCGTAGCCGAAGGTCAGGTTTCTAAATTCCAGTTTCCCCTTGATACGTTCAGGCAGTATCACCGGTACCTCTGGTTCAGAGACTTGCTCATGCCAGTCCAGCGCCTGGAAAATTCTCTCTGCACTCGCCATGGCCCGGAACAGTACATTATATTGTTGTCCGAGCACCCTGATTGGTCGGATAAACATATCAAC
>SMVA01402717.1_pt1 | contig 17666 bp, 11 predicted proteins | sample 2456451 | NCBI WGS metagenome assembly SMVA01 (sample SAMN11095933, study PRJNA526329) | marine sediment metagenome | biome: Marine sediment; feature: Surficial sediment; material: Deep marine sediment; isolation source: Hadal surficial sediment | place: Pacific Ocean | collected 2014-05 | depth...
GGAGGGACGATGAAAATAAAAGAACACCTGACCAAGGGCGAAATAACTCACTTCACCGCTAAAAGTGATTTCCATGGCTGGCGCCTGTTGATTGCGAACTGGTCTGCTATTGTCGCCATATTTGCGCTGGTTGCGGCTTACACCAACCCGCTTACCATTATGATTGCCATTGTTTTGCTGGGCGGCAGGCAACTGGGCCTGGCGGTGCTGATGCACGAGTGCGGTCACCGTTCCCTGTTTGATGCAGCAAAGCTGAATGACGTGCTGGGGCAGTGGTTGTGCGCACTGCCTATCATGAACGATTTACCCAGTTATGCCCGGGGGCATTTGCGACATCATCAGGCCGCGGGTACACCTCAGGACCCTGATCTACCCAATTACCAGGCCTACCCCATTGCCAGGGCGAGCTTTCGACGCAAGGTCATACGGGACCTCACCGGCCAAACCGGCATTAAGCTACTAAGCTATTTGGTGAAGGGTTCGGCCACCGCCATGTCAAATGAAAAAAGGCAGGGCAGCAAGCCCTTGTATCAGCAAATTGCCGTTCAACTGACGATGATATTTGTGCTGTCCCTGTTTGGCGTGGCCTGGCTTTACCTGCTGTGGGCGGTGGCCTATCTCACTACGTTTATGCTGTTTATCCGTTTGCGCCAGGTGGCGGAGCATGCGGCGGTACCCGACTTGTTTGACCCGGACCCCAGGCGCAATACCCGTACTGTGCTGCCCCACTGGTGGGAGCGTGGGCTGCTTGCACCGAACATGGTGAACTACCATATGGAACACCATTTCATGGCCAGCGTGCCCTGTTATCGACTGCGGGAACTGCACCGCCATCTTTACCGTAGCGGGGCCCTGGGAGATATGCCTGTTTTTGTAGGCTACCGCGCCGTATTTCGTCACGCCGTCGTAGCCTGAGGTGCTGTCCGGGATAAAGCATGCGCTGGGTGCCTGTGTGTTGTTTGGCCCTCAAGCTGTGTTGGCAGAGGGCTTTGATGACAAGGTGGAGGCGCTTGTACGCCCCTGGGCCTCGGCGTTGTCAAACATCATTTTTTATGAAATAGACCTGTTCGGCCAGGGCTTCCCCCTTATCGTCCTGTGGTTGGCTATCGCCGCCATCTTTTTCACCGTGTACATGGGGTTTCTGAATATACGCGGCTTCTCCCTGGCAGTGCGCCACGTGCGCGGTGAGTTTCACAACCCCAACGCTCGCGGCGAGATATCGCATTTTCAGGCGGTGGCCACGGCCATTTCGGGCACCGTTGGCATTGGCAATATTGGCGGTGTGGCGGTGGCTATTGTCATAGGCGGGCCGGGCGCTGCATTGTGGTTAATGGTGGCTGGCTTTTTGTCCATGTCCACCAAAATGGTGGAGTGCACCCTGGGCGTGAAATACCGCAAACACAACCCCGATGGCTCGGTCTCCGGCGGGCCCATGTATTATCTGGAGCATTACCTGGCAAAAAGAGGCGCGCCGCGCTGGGGTAAGCTGCTGGGTAGCTTTTACGCACTGGCCCTGGTGATAGGCTGCTTCGGCATAGGTAATATGTTCCAGTCCAATCAGGCCTACGTGCAGTTTGTCATCATCACCGGCGGGGAGGCGAGCTTCTTCGCCGATAAAGGCTGGTTGTTCGGTCTGGGTATTGCCGCTACCGTGGCTGTGGTAATTATTGGCGGTATTCGCTCTATCGCCCGGGTAGCCGCCTATGTCGTACCGTTCATGGCGGTACTGTATATCGCGTCCTGCGTGATTATTATCGCCATGAGTTGGGAGCAGATTCCCGGGGCGATCAATCTCATTGTCAGCAGTGCATTTACCGCCAACAGTGTCACCGGGGGCATGATTGGCGCTATCATTGTCGGCTTCCAGCGGGCTCTGTTTTCCAATGAGGGCGGTATTGGTTCGGCCTCCATCGCCCACTCTGCGGTGCAAACGGATGAGCCGGCCTCGGAGGGTTTGGTCTCCCTGCTGGAACCGTTTATCGACACGGTTGTTATCTGTAGCCTGAGCTCGCTGGTTATCGTCACCACGGCCTATCCCCAGGGGCTTATGGATGAGGGCCTGGCGGGTATCGCCTTGACCTCGGCCTCCTTTGCCCACCATATAAGCTGGGCGCCATACCCACTGGCAGTGGCGGCTCTGTTGTTCGCCTTTTCAACCAGTATTGCCTGGTCTTACTACGGCCTTAAAGCTTGGACCTATTTATTCGGTGAGGCAAAGCTTACCGAAATGATATTCAAGGCCATCTTCTGCTTTTTTATCGTTGTGGGTTGTATGATTCAACTGACGGCGGTATTGGAATTTTCCGATGCCATGGTGTTCTTGATAGCCATTCCGAATATTCTCGGCCTGTATTTCTACGCCCCCGAGGTAAAGCGGGAGATCAACGACTATATCGCCAGGCTTAGAGCGCGCGAAAAAACCGCTCAGTAGGGCTTGTCACCGTCAATGGTAATGCGCTGCAGGCGTCGGTGCGCAGGGAAGTAATCGTTGATGGGTTTGTGTTGGGTGCTGCGATTATCCCAGATGGCGATACTGTGGGGCCGCCATTGAAACCGGCAGCTGTATTCCGGCGTGCTGATGTGTTCAAACAAAAAAGTGAGCAGTGCCGCACTCTCTTTCTTGCCCAGCCCCTCGATATGGGTGGTAAAAAGGGCGTTGACGAAGATGAGTTTCTTGCCGGTTTCCGGGTGGCTGCGTATTACCGGGTGTCGCACCGGTGGGTTGGCAGACACTGCATCCGCCAGTCGTTCCCGGCCACCTTCTTCCGCCAGGCTCTCCTTGAAGCCATAGGCGAAATCGTGAACGGCGCTCAAGCCCTCCAGGAAACTACGCATGTGATAGGACAGGCCATCGTAGGCTGTGGTCATACTGGCCCACAGGGTGTCGCCACCCCGGGGAGGCACAATGACTGACCTCAGGATAGTCGCCATGGGTGGGTGCTGGCGAAACGTCATGTCCGCGTGCCAGGCTTCTATTTTAGTGGGCTTCTCGGCGGTACTTTCCAAAATGGTGATTTCCGGGAACCCCTCTACCGTGTCGTAGGCGGGGTGTGTTTGCAATGGCCCAAAGGACAGGGCCAGGGCTTTTTGCCGCTGGGGACTGATGTCCTGGTCACGAAAAAAGATCACCTCGTATTCGTTGAGTAATTTGCGCAGCCGCAGCGAATTTTCGTGGCTTAATTGCGTGGACAGATCGATGCCGCAGATTTCGGCACCCAGGGCACCCGCAATGGGTTTGATTTCAAGCATCTTCAGGTCTACCTGTAGTAACAATCATATTCTAGCATCAGCTGGGACTATGGCCAGTGTGCGGCTTAAAGTTGTGCTATGGAAAGCGATAAATCCTGTGCCAATGGTTCCACAGAATCCCTTTGCTTGGCACTGGTTATGATGGCGGTGCTGGCCTTCTCGGGTAACAAATAAGTTTGTGTCACGCGCTGCAGATCGGCCAGAGAAACATCGAGAATTTGCTGGCGGAACAGCTGCCGCTGGGCATGGCTGCGCCCGGCCAATCGGGCGTGAAAGTGCGCCTTGGCTTCTCCTGCGGGCGAACCGGGCTTATCCAGGCTGCCTATTACACCCAGAATGGCTTCCTCCAGAACACGAAATTCGTGATGGGTATTGAGCATCCAGTCTATGGCGGCATCGAAATCATCCAGCGTCTCTGCCAGCCTGGGGTCGCGGTAGGAGTAGAATTTAAAGGCGGCTATACCAGAATCCTGAGACGCGCCACCGCCGTAGGCCCCCCCCTGTTCTCTGATGGCCCGGTGCAGAAAACCATTGCGAAGAACACCGCCCAGTACCGTTAGGGCAGCGGCATCGGTATGGGCAATGGCTACGGTGGGGTAGGCCCTGGCGCAAAAGTTTACCTGGGTATTTGTGAGCCAAATCTCGCCTACCCGCTCACGCACTGGCTGCAGGCTAAACTCCCGGGTACCTGGGGTGCTGGTGTATCCCTGCCAGAGTTCGCCGGTCTGTGCGATAAGCTGTGGCAGTTTTTCCGCTTCGGCAATGGTCAAAAATTGCAGGGGCATGGCACTGATCTGTTGATGTACATCGCCCAGCCTGGCGGCAAATGCGCTGAGTTCGGCGGCGTCGTGCAGGCTGTCATCGAGTTCGCGCAGGGCTTTGATGCCGGCCATTCCGGATACCTGATGGTTCAGCTTTGCCAGGGGGCTCATGCCCGCGCAGGCCGCCGCCATGGCCAGGCCGTGACCGTTACCGGTTATTGATTGCTCGCGCCGGGCGCGTTGCTGGCTGATCAAATCGCGTATCCGGGCGGTCTCGTCGAAGCTAACCGCTTCAAGCGTATCGCGCATCAAACGGCTCTGCTCCTGCGCATTGCGCAGCAGTGCCTTGGAAGAAAGAATAAAATTGGCGGTGACGCTCTGCTCGGAATCTACCGCGCCGCGCATGGAGGTGAAGGCATTGATGGAGCCGACAGTGGCGGCCTGATTGTGTTGCGTATCGAGGTAGGATCCACCGTGGAGACCCAGTTCGGTTAAAAAGCTGGTATAAAAGGGCAGGGCTTGCAGGGCGTTTTTATCCAGTACGGGCAGCTGACAAATTACCTGCTGGTAAACCAGGCCGTTGGTACCCTGGTCGTAGGCGCTAAGCTTGATGTTGTTGAGTTCGCTGTGCTCGAAATGAGGTTCCGGAAAATCACTGGCAACATCGGCCAGCTCAACCTTGGGCAGAATGCTTTCGTCATCCACTTGTAGTTGACGCTGTGCCAGCTTGGCCGCCAGGTTGACGATGTCCTGTTTCTCTGTGTCGCTCATATGCGCCTTGGCCTTGGCTAGGCGGGCTGATTCAGCGGCTATTCGAGTCGCAGATAGTTCCCGGTCCGGGGTCATAACCAGAGTTACGCGGTGCTGGTTGTCCAGCAACAGGGCTTTGGCGAGAGTGCGTATATAGTGCGGGTCCTGAATTTTCTCGCGCAATTTGGAGATGACCGGTTCCAGGTTGAGCACGGCAATGGGGTCGGCGTAGTGAGTGGCGGAGCTCAGGGCCTGGAGTATCAACTGCAGTCCATAGGGATAGCCATCGCCGCTGACCTCGCGCTGGTGCAGTTCCAGTTGGTGCAGTACGGCCTCCACACGCTCTTGCGGCACACCGGTTGCTGCGACCTTGCCAATAACGTCGAGAACCAGAGCTTCTACCGCGTCAACGTTAGCCGCCTCGCTGCCCTCAACCCCGCAGCAAAAAACCATTTCCCGCATAGAGTCTTCCAGCCCGCAAAGCGGGGAGGGTGCCTGACCCAACTCTGTGGTTTCCAGGGCGTGTAGCAATGGCGATGCACTGTTGTCTGTCAGCACACTACTCAACAGCTGCGCTTCCAACAATTGTTCCAGGTTGTTGCTCTCACCTAGCATCCAGGCAATGACGATATGGGTTTTGTTGTCAACTGGCGCGCTGTCGTCATAGGCGTAGCATTCTGTAACCCTGAGCGGCGTAGCAAAACGCGGCTGCGGCTGCACTTCGATTCGCTGCTCCAGTTTTTCAAAATGCCGCAGTGCTTTTTCTTCAAAAACAGCCTGATGCTCGGCTGCGCTCACATCACCAAAGGTCATCAGAATTGCGTTGCTGGGGTGGTAGTGACTGTGGTAAAAACGTTTCAGTGCCTGATAGCTCAGGTCGGGGATACGTTCCGGGTCGCCACCGCTGTTATAGTGATAGGTACTCGTAGTAAAAAGATGTTCGCACAGCGTGCTCCACAGCGTACTGCTGACCGAGCTCATAGCGCCTTTCATTTCATTAAATACAACCCCTTTGTAGACCAGTTCGCTGTCGGGGTTATCGGCTTGCGAGAATTCCATTCTGTGACCTTCCTGGGCAAAATCCAGCGGATCCAGACGGGAGAAAAAGACCGCGTCCAGGTACACGTCCAACAGGTTGCTAAAGTCTTTGCGGTTTTGGCTGGCAAAGGGGTAGGCGGTCCAGTCACTACTGGTAAAGGCATTCATAAAGGTGTTGAGTGAGCGTCGCAACATCATGAAAAACGGGTCGCGCACCGGGTAGTGCTTACTGCCGCACAGGGCCGTGTGTTCCAGAATATGGGCAACGCCCGTGGAATCCTGGGGCACGGTGCGCAGGGCGACCAGAAATACATTTTCTGTGTTGTCGGCTGCCAGGTGCAAGTGCGTTGCGCCGGTGTGTTTATGGCGGTATTCCTCAACCTGTATGTTCAGCGATTCGATACTCTGGTGTCGCAACAGTTCGAAGGCGGAATGAGCTAGTGGCTGGGTGCTTGTGGGCATAATCGGTCTCGTCAGGGTGTGGTGGTGTGAATAGGGGGTACAATTTCAATCTGGTATAGCCAGGGCCAGCGCTTGCCCGTCACCCAGATAGTGTTGTCGGCCGGGTTGTGGGCTATACCGTTTAATACGTCGGTATCGTCGCGGCGTTCATTGTCGGGCAACAGGCCGTGCAGATCAATACTGGCGCTGACCGCGCCAGTGTTTGGATCGATAATCACAATGCGGTCGGTGGCCCAGATGTTGGCCCATACCTTGCCATCGACCCACTCCAGTTCGTTGAGGCGGTGCAGCGCTTGTCCCCCCTCGGTCACCGAAATTGAGTGGCTGAGCTGCAGTGTCTCGGGCGACAAAAAGTACAGCTGGTCACTGCCATCACTGTAGATGAGCTGCGTGCCGTTGTTGGTCATGCCCCAGCCCTCGCCGGGAATACGGAACCACTTGAAGCCCTTGAGGTCAGCTTTGTTGTATACAAACGCGATACGACTTCGCCAGGTCAGCTGGTAAACCTTATCGCCCATCACCGTGAGTCCCTCGCCAAACAGGCGTGGGTCCAGTTGCTTGCCTGCCTCCAGGGCACCGTCTGTCATGTTGTATCGCAGCAGCTGCGATTCACCGTACCGGCCGGTACTGACATAGAGTTTGTCGTCGACAATTTGTAGGCCCTGAACAAAGTTTTCACGCGGCTGGGCCATGCTTGCGGTTACCTTGTAGCCGTGTACCGGCTGGGCGCAAACCCACGGGGCCTGAACGGCGAGGGTGGCGAGCACCAGCACAGATGCAACTGATCGTTTCAGGCCTGCGGTCACGATAATGTTTGCCATAGTTTTCAAATCACGTTTACGCGTTCTTGCGCTTGAGGTCGCGAATAATAAACCGGGCGGGAGCCAGGGCCCGGTGCAGTTCCCGCGACAAGGGCATGGGCTCGTCGCAGATAGCACTGGCCAGTATCTCCGCGGCCAGTGGTGTGGATGTTAGCCCGCGGGAGCCATGTCCGGTAGTCAGATAAACACCGGGGATAAATTCACCCGTACGGGGGATGATCCGACGGGCATTTTTACGCAGTGAGCCGTAGTTTTGCAAGAACAATGTTCTGTCGGGCACCGGGCCCACCAGGGGCAGGTAATCAGGGCTTGCACAGCGGTAGCCAACGCGCCCTGCCAGGGCCTGTTCATCCAGGGTGCTAAGCTGGCCCTGCCAGGCGGGAACGGCTACACCCAGGGTGTCCAGGTTCTTCCGATGATCGGCAACCCGGATGCGCGCGTCGTCATCCTTAGTTTCGAAAGTGGCCCCTATGCAGTGCTCTCCCAGTCTGGCCGGTGCGATATAGCCCTTGTGACACAGGGCCGCGCGCAGCGAGCGGGTCTGCTCACTGGCCGGTAGCCCGGTGGTTTGGCCGCGAATGGCCTGCAGGGGCAGCCATTCCAGCTTGCACAAGCTGGCCGATGCTATACCCGCCGCTATCACCACGCAATCCGCCTGCGCCAGCACCTTATCTCCGTGCATAGCGACCCAAGCCTTGTCCCGCTGCTCCAGGGCGAGCTTGCCGGTATGTTCCAGCAGCCGGATGTTGCGGTGCTGTAACAGTGCATGGCACACGGCGCCAGGGTGCAGCCAGCCGGAACCGGGATACCAGTAGCCCCCTTTGTTTTGCTCCACGCCCAGAAGGGCATTTGCGTCCGCGGCCGATAGCACGCTGGCCAGCCCCGGTACCAATTGCAGCAACGGGGCCAGGGCCGCCATATCATCCATTTTGTCGCTCTGGTGAAAGGCGCCACAGAGTTCGCCATCGATTCCCACTCGCAGTGCACCACTGGCAAATAATTGCTGGTAAAAACGCAGGGCGAATTGATAACTTTGCAGGGAAAAATCACTGAGCGGGGAATGCTTTCGAGACAGACGGGTGTACAACACGCCCTGTTCGTTACCGGAACCGGCGTTGGCCACTGCGCCCGCGTCTAACACGCAGACATTGATATCGCGGTTGGCCAGCGCCCGGGCGGTGGTGCAGCCAGCGATACCAGCGCCTATGATAATAACCGATTGCGGTGCCGACGGTGGGCTCAGATCGATATCCCAGGGCGTGGCATGAGCGGCGCTGCGGTGTGAAAGAGCGGCGCTGCTGGGCCTGAGTTCGCCGCGCATACATTCACGCTTTTTGCCATAGCCGGACAGTTTGAACACCTCGAAGCCGACATTGAGCAGCGCTCTTCGCACCTTGCCCGCTGCGGTGAATGTGGCGAAGGTGGCGCCTGTGCGGCTGGTCTGGGCAAGGCTGTTGAAGAGTTTATCGGTCCACATTTCGGGGTTGCGATTTGGCGTAAACCCATCCAGATACCAGGCATCGACGGTCTTTTGCTGGTAACTGGCCATCTCGGCGACAGCGTCCTGGGCATCTTCCCACCACAAGTCCAGAACCACTGCCCCATCCTCCAGTAATATCCTGTGCTGCCCCGGAATGGGCTGGGGATAATTATCCAATAACAGGGCGGCCAATTCGGCAAGCGCCGGCCACGACGCCAGGGCGCGGCGCATATCGTCCCTGGCTAGGGGATATTTCTCAATAGACGTGTAGTGCAGGCGCGGGCGGGGCAGGGCTTGCTGTCGCCACAGCTGCCAACTGAGCAGGAAGTTCAGGCCCGTGCCAAACCCCGTTTCAACAATGTGGAACGACGGGTGGGCATGAGACAGGAATCTTGCCGGCAAACGGTTGCCCTGCAAGAACACATATCGGCTCTCTTCCAGCCCATCCTGGGACGAGTAGTAGTAGTCATCAAACCGTGGCGAGTGCGGGGAAGCCCCTTCTGCCCAGTTTATCTGCGCGCAGTCCAGCGGCTGCCAGGGAGTGTTTCCGCGAATCATCCAGCGCTGGGGTTCAGATTTATTCCGGTGGGTAGCCAGGCCGGAATATGCGGCTTGTCCAGTTCCAATAGGTCGGCGATAGAGAAAATGTGAAATTCTGGCGTTCTATCGGGTGGGGCAAACAAGGTGATTAGATAGTCGGCCGCGTTTATGTCCTGGGGTAGGCTGACCTCCCAGAGGTCATTGCCCACGCGCAGGGTCGATTCCCCCGGTTGCAGTCTTATCCGGGCAACATACTGGTTCTTCCCGGCGGGTTTCAAACTTCGGTTCTCACTGGCGATAAGCGTGCCGAACAGGCGAGTTTCTATGGCGCAGATCAGGACGATATCGCGCCGGCTTTCGGGAATTTTTTTGTCGCTGAGGCGCTGAGTCATACGGGCCAGGGCGGTGTTCGCCTCCTGGCCGTTAAGCCGCACTTTGTCCGCACTGAAAGGAATGTTCGCCAGGTCGGCGGCATCGCGTTGCGCGGCAAGGCGCTGGGCCAACTCCCTGTCCGTGGGCTGGGTCTTTTTCGATTCCTCCAACGCTGCGTAGTGCCTGGACAGCAAACTCAGAAGGCGCGCTACATCCTTACTATCGCGGCTATGGTAGCCTTCATCGGGGGCCGGGCTAGCGGCGACGGCTGATTCCGCGACCGCCGGTATTACAGCCTGGGTCGAAAATACGGCAGTGCACATCAGCAGCGCAAATAACGTGGTTTTCCGCCACACAGTGTGGGTAGGAGATGGCGGCGGCATTAAGAGAATCCATGCAAATACGGGCCGCCAGTGTATCAGAGCTTCGCATTCGCGGGTATAGTGTGCCAGCTATCAATCCTGAACAAACAAAGCTCGAGGTTTTCATGTCCCAAGTACAGAGCCAGTCACTTCCACGGGATAAATTTCTGACCATGGCCGCCAATTTATTGCATCAGCGCCTGCTCGATGTGCCCAGAACCCAGGCCAAGAATGTGTTCAAGGAAATGACGGCAGGGCGGGTGATAAACCTGGCTACCGTGAAAATGGAAGACCAGTCCACTGTGCGCTTCACGGTTAACCTGGATTACTCCGAATACAAGGGCAAGTTAAATTTTAGTGGGTTTCGCAGCAGTCTCACACTGTTGATTTCAAATCTGGGCAGGGCTTTGAATGACAACAGGGAGATCACTATGTTCTCGGCAGAAAATGATGAAAACTCCACGATTTTTGGGGTGACGGCGGTTACCCAGGATGACAAAACCCCCAATACCATGGTGTTGGGTGCCAACACAGCCGAAGGCCGGCCGACGGTGATGTTGCGCCTGATGTATATCGACAACAGCCAGTTTGTTGACCAGCAATCGCAGGGTGAACAGACCGCCTAGCTCTGCTCATGGGGGCGAATTTCTACGACGGGAAGCTCGGGCCGGTCAATTAATACTTTCTGGGTAGGTGCCATCACCTCGGCGGTGCCACTGGCAACCATTTTTTCATTTTGATTGAAAACCTTGCACTCCAGGGTGACGGTCTTTCTCCGGTCACGCTTTTCTGTCACTTCCAGTTGAACAGACAGCGTATCCCCAATTTTTACCGGTAAGCGAAAGCGCAGGGATTGCCCCAGGTACACGGTGCCTGGCCCGGGCAACTGCATGGCGATGGCCGCCGAGATATATGCACCGGTTAACATGCCGTGGGCGATGCGCCCGCCAAAGACTGTGGTGGCAGCAAACGCTTCATCCAGGTGCAGGGGGTTGGCATCACCGGAAACCGCCGCAAACAGCTGTAAGTCACGCTCCTCCACTGTTTTGGTGTAACAGGCCGTTTGGCCGATTTCAATTTCGTCGTAGGTAACATTACTCAGTTGTGTCATGACACCTTCCTCGATTGCTGAATGGCAAACTCTTCTTCGGGGGAGTACACCAGGGTTTTGCGGCCGTACACGGCAAAATACACCAGGCCACACAGAAACCAGATTACCACCCCGATGATACCCGGTCGAAAATCGGGATTATTGAACAGTAATACCAAAACGGCGGCGGCTATCAGCAGCGCAATCCAGGCGCCAAATTCTCCCAGCGGGCTTTGGTAGGGCCTGTAGATGTGGGCAAACCGGCGTTTCAGCAGAATGTAGGACACCGTTTGCATAACGTAGGCGATGACCGCGCCAAACACGGCCATATTTAAAATCACCCCGCCAAAGGTACCGCTACCGTTGGGGTCTACCAGAAACAACACCATCAAGGTGGTAAAGCCCACCCCGGAACCACTCAGCAGCGCGATGTGGGGTGTTTTGCGCTGACCGTGAGTGACAGACAGCCAGTGGGGGAAGTAGCCCGCTCGGCTCAGGGAATAGATATTGCGGCCGAAGGCAAAAATAATGGCATGGAAACTGGCGATTAATCCGGCGATTGCCACCAGACCCAACACCTTGGCACTGCTGACCCCCAGGGTGTGGGTAAAACCATCCAGTAGGGGTTCTTCGGTCTGGGAGCCAAAAAAGGCAGCGCCGCCGCCTATACCCATATTCAGAAAGGTGATCAGTACAGCGGTCACCACCAGGGTTCCCAGGCCCCAAATTAAACCACGGGGCATGTCCCGGCTTACATTCTGGTATTCAACGGTACCAATGACCTGCTTGTCACCATTGGCCATGGCACTCTCCTTATTATTGCTTTAGAAGATTCTTAAATCGGCTGGACGCGATAACCGGCTCGCCAGCCCGATAACTTTCATGATTATTGTCTATGGTCTTCAGCTTATACAGGTAATTTATCATTAGCCCACCAGATTGCGAAATGCCACGTTTTGAGGTGTCTGCCAGCCAGTCAATTTGGGCGATGATGGCACCGTTATTGAGGTGAAAGTGTGCCACCGAGTTGAGGGCCGTGCCGGAGCTGTGCTTCTCGTTGAGCAGATAGTGGGCACAGAGGCGTTGCAAAGGTTCTTTTATCGCCTCGGCCAGCGCCTCATCTTCATGCCAGTGGTGACGCGACAGTATTTCGTTGACAGCTCTTTCGGGTGAACTTTCATTCGAGACCGACAGGGCGGCTGCTGCTTGCTCGCGGGTGAGCAGCTGCGCAGAGCCCTCTGTTACAACGTGGTCCAGCCAGCGCCTGAAACCTGGAACCGGTGAGAGGGTGGCAAAGGTGGTCAGTTTTGGCAGTTCCCGGGATAAATCATCGACCACACGTTTGATCAAAAAATTGCCAAAGTTGATGGCTGATAGCCCTGCCTGCGCGTTGGATATGGAGTAAAAAATAGCGCAGTCGGCAGCTCGCGGGTCGCCCAGCGGGGCATCTTCGTCCAGCAGTACCTGCACGTTGTCGGCAATGCCTTTAACCAGGGCCACCCAGACGAAAATCAGCGGTTCGTCCGGCATGCGGGGGTGAAAAAAGGCGAAGCAGCGGCGATCCGAGGCCAATCGGTTTTTAAGGTCGTCCCAGCCCTTGATCTCGTGCACAGCTTCGTAGGCGAACAATTTTTCCAACAGTGATGCCGGGGCCTCCCAGGTGATTTGCTGCAGCTCCAGAAATCCCACGTCAAACCACGCCGTGAGCAGGGACTTTAGGTCGGCCTCCAGCCCCCGCAGTCGTCTGTCTTTTTTGGCCCAGGGAATGAGTTCCGCACGCATGTCCACCAGAAACTTTACACCTTGGGGCAGGGCATTAAACTGGGTGAGCAAGCGCACTCGCGGAGCTTTTAGAGCGGTGCGCAGCACCTGTTCGGCGCTGAAACGCGCCTCGGCGTCCCCGGTATTGGCAAGGTCTTCCACGGCCTTGTTAACCGCCTCGGTATTGGTGTCAAATTCCGTTGCCAGAACGGTCAGAAAACGTTTGCGACCGGTTTTATTCAGTGACAGGTAGACATGGCCCAGGGCGGCCGCACGTTTGCGTGCCGACACCTCGCCGCCGCGCCGGTCCAGGCAGGCTTGCATGTGCTTGATGAGTTCGTCTTTATCCTGGGTGCTCAGGTCGGGGCTGGCGGTAAAGCTGGGCAAGCCGTTGCTGTCTGAGGCAATGTTGTCCCAGGCATTTTTTGCGTTGCGCAGAGCGCGATCCCAAAAGCTAGATTTTTTGTGTGAACTCATACGCGCTATCTATCATCATCTTTATTTTCTGGGTGTTCTATTCTACTGCATCCCCGGCATTCGGACACTACCCTATGGTGTAGTTGCACAGCGCTCCTTTGCCCTATGGAACAATGACCGTGCTATAGTCGCTGCCCATTTTCGGAAAGCCATTGAATGCCCGACGCGCCAATTCAGCCCAGGATTGTAGCACCCATAGACTACCCTGCTGACCTGCCTGTGGTGGAGCACCGGCGGGAGATCGCGCGGGCGATAGACGCGCACCAGGTGCTTATTCTAGCCGGTGAGACCGGCTCGGGTAAGACCACGCAGCTGCCCAAGATCTGCCTGGACATGGGCCGTGGTCGTCTGGCCATGATCGCCCATACTCAGCCACGACGACTGGCGGCGCGAACAGTGGCCCAGAGAATAGCCCAGGAACTGAAGTCTTCAGTTGGCGAGTTAGTGGGGTTTCAGGTTCGATTTACCGACAAGGTTTCTAACAGCACCTGCATCAAGTTGATGACAGACGGCATTCTGCTGGCCGAAATTCAACGCGATAAACTACTGCGTAAGTACGACACAATCATTATCGATGAGGCACACGAACGCAGCCTGAATATCGATTTCCTGCTGGGCTATCTGAAACGTTTACTGCCACAGCGTCCCGATCTGAAGCTTATTATCACCTCGGCGACTATCGATGTAGGGAGTTTCTCCAGGCACTTTGAAGGGGCACCAGTGATAGAGGTGACTGGCCGCACCTACCCCGTTGAAACTGTGTATATAGATTCTGTGAGCGACCGCGACAGCGGCGTGCAGGAACAGATATGTTCCCTGGTGGCACAAATCGACGCGGGAGAATTTGGCAAACGCGGCGATATTCTGGTTTTCTTGTCCGGGGAGAGAGAAATTCGCGAGCTGGCGAAAGTGTTGCGACATCAGCGTGAAATTGAAGTGCTGCCGCTGTATGCACGGCTCAGCCATGCGGAGCAGAACCGGGTGTTCGAGCAGTCAAAAAGACGCGGCATCCGGGTAGTGCTGGCCACTAATGTGGCCGAGACATCCCTGACCGTGCCGGGTATTCGCTATGTGATAGACCCGGGAGAGGCGCGCATCAGCCGCTACAGTTTTCGGACTAAAGTACAGCGTTTGCCCATTGAAGCCATCTCCCAGGCCAGTGCCAACCAGCGCAAGGGACGCTGTGGCAGGGTGGAGGCGGGCGTTTGCCTGCGCTTGTACACCGAGGACGACTTTACCAATCGCCCGGAGTTTACCGACCCCGAGATAAAGCGGACCAATCTTGCTGCAGTTATTCTACAGATGTTGCTACTGCGTCTGGGTGACATCGAGGCGTTTCCGTTTATTAATCCGCCAGACCCTCGCATGGTGCGCGATGGCTTCAAGTTACTGGAGGAATTGGGGGCCGTGTCAGCCGCTGGTGCACTCACCCGCACCGGACGAAAAATGGCCAGCCTGCCTGTGGATCCACGTTTGGCACGTATGGTTCTGGCGGCTGCACAGGGGGGATGCCTGGAGGAAATACTGGTTATTACCAGTGCCCTGGCCGTGCAAGATCCTCGGGAACGCCCCGCGGATAAACAACAGCAGTCCGATCAGATGCACGCGCGATTCTCCCACGAGAAGTCTGACTTTATGGCGTGGCTAAACTTGTGGCGATATTACGAAGAGCAGCGACAGAGCCTCAGCCAGAATCACTTGCGAAAACTCTGCAAGCGGGAATACTTGTCTTTTATGCGCATGCGCGAATGGCGCGACATCCATTACCAATTGACTCTCGCGTGTCGCCAGCAAAAGATGCGCCCCAGAGCTACGCTGCCGCAGGAGGAGAACTACCAGGGTGTACACCGGGCACTTCTGGCCGGATTGCTGAGCCATATCGCCCAGTTTCAGGAGGGCCATGAGTACCTGGGCAGCCGCAATCGCAAGTTGCAAATTTTCCCCGGCTCCTCCCAGTTCAAAAGAAAACCCAAATGGTTGGTGGCCGCCGAAATTGTTGAGACCAGCAAAGTCTATGCGCGCAGCGTGGCGGCTATCGACCCCCGGTGGGTGTTGGATATAAACCCGGGTTTGCTCAAGTATCACTATTACCAACCGCGCTGGCAGGCCAGAAGCGGCCAGGTGATGGCCTACCAACGAATCACGCTCTTTGGCTTGACGGTCGCTGATAAGCAAGCGGTTCATTACGGCCCCCTCGAACCGCGAGAAGCCCGGGAGATGCTAATTCGGGAGGGCCTGGTGGCCGCCAAATTCCACCCCTTTCCCCGTTTTCTCAAGTACAACCAGCGCATGGTACGCGAGTTGGAAGACCTGGAGGCGCGCACGCGTAGACGCGATATCCTGGCCGATGACAACGTTTTATACCGCTTTTACGATGAGCGCCTGCCAGACGATATCTATACCGCGAACCGACTGCGGTCCTGGTTGAAGAAAAACCCGGAGCAGGAAAATACCCTGAAACTGCAAAGAGAACAATTGCTGGCCAAAGACCTGGGCACGGGGCTGGGGCAGCAATTTCCCGATCACCTTGACTGGCAGGATATGCACTTTAAGCTGAGCTACCAGTTTGAGCCCGGCAATGCGGCGGACGGTGTTTCTGTTACGGTACCTGTGGCCCTGTTGAATCGGGTGCCGCGATTTTTGTTTGACTGGCTGGTGCCCGGGCTTCTCAGGGAAAAATGCATACAGATGCTCAGGGGCCTGCCCAAGGCAAAACGCAAGCACCTGGTGCCCGCCCCGGATTTCATCGACAGGGCTCTGCAGCAGCTGTCTCCCTCTAATTCCGATCTGGCGCAACAACTGGCACTGCAGTTGTCAAAGCTGGGCGGCATAACACTTGCTGCCAGTGACTGGGAAATGGCCAAGCTGGACGATTATTACCGGATGAATGTTCGGGTAGTGGATGCCGCAGGTAAACTGCTTGAGCAGAGCAGGGACCTGGCGCAGTTAATTGAAAATTTCCGCGATGATACTCGCCACAGTATGGGTTGCGCGGTGGGGGAGTCGCCAGCGAAATCCGGATTGACCCGCTGGAACTTTGGCGATGTGCCGCGGGAGTGGCGTTTTCGCCAGGCTGGTGTGGATATTGTGGCCTACCCTGGCCTGGTCGATAAGACTTCGCATATCGACATCGAACTGTTTGATTACCCGGCGCAGGCACTGCAGCAACAGCGCCGGGGTGTGCTGCGCTTATTGCGACTACACAGTACTGCCCAGGTAAAGTATCTGTTGAAGCAATTGTTGAAGGGGAATAAATTCAACCTGGTCATCGCGGGCGCGCAACTCGACAGAGGCGGCTTGCTACAGGACCTGGTAGATGGTGCCTATGTCTGGGCGATGAAACTGGACGGCGACCTGCCCTTTGAGCAGCGGGTGTTTGAGCAGAGTTTGCAAGCCGGCAAGGGCCAGGTGATAGCGTGTGCCAATGAACTGGAAAATATTCTGTTCAATACGCTGGATGGTCTGGCCGAACTGCGCCGGGAAATGGCCAGAATCGATGGCGGCAAAACGCCTGTTGCCCTAGCGGACATTAACAGGCAGCTACAGCGCTTACTTCAAGTGGGCTTTCTCAGTGGCACGCCCCAGGAATGGCTGTGTCAGTACCCCAGATATATGAAAGCGTTAACAACCCGCTTACAACGCTTGAGTGGGCAGGCGGCCAAGGATGGCAAGTATACGCAGATGCTTGAAGGTGTGGAGTCCAGACTCTGGAAGCTCTGCGACGACAGGCCCGGCTTGTTCCACATGTGTCCACAGGCCGGGCAATACCGCTGGATGCTGGAGGAATTCCGGGTGTCTCTTTTCGCCCAGAGCCTGGGAACACGCCTGCCAATTTCTGAGAAACGCCTGCAGGAACAATGGCTTAAGGTGCAGCAATGGGTGTCGCTTCACCCTCGATAGTTACGCAGAAACGCGCTGGGGGTTTTGTGTAAAATTACCACTGGGTGGAGGTTTCAATTGAAACTTCGTGCCTATTACTGTGTCATAGGTATCACGATAGCTGCCTAGCGGCACTTCGGCACTGGGCTGCGGTTTTTGGCGAGTGCAAAAAAAACTAAACTAAATCAAAAGGGATCCAATCATGGCTAATTCTATGAAACCAATTGCTGCAGCGCTGGGTGCGGCATTTCTTGCAAGTTCTTTTGCACCCGTTGTCTCTGCTGAGGCCAACCCATTTTCAGCTCAGCAGCTGAGTGGAGGCTACGACCTGGCCAGCTATGGCAAGGACGCTGAAGGTAACCGCGGCGACAAAAAGGCTGAAGGTAGCTGCGGCGACAAAAAGGCTGAAGGTAGCTGTGGCGACAAGAAAGCCGAAGGTAAATGTGGCGACAAGAAAGCCGAAGGTAAATGTGGCGAAGGCAAGTGTGGCGACAAGAAGGGTCACGCCGAAGGCAAGTGCGGCGACAAGAAGGGTCATGCCGAAGGTAGCTGTGGCGACAAGAAGGCTCACGCCGAAGGTAGCTGCGGCGACAAGAAGGCTCACGCCGAAGGTAGCTGCGGCGA
>SMVA01121629.1_pt1 | contig 17663 bp, 15 predicted proteins | sample 2456451 | NCBI WGS metagenome assembly SMVA01 (sample SAMN11095933, study PRJNA526329) | marine sediment metagenome | biome: Marine sediment; feature: Surficial sediment; material: Deep marine sediment; isolation source: Hadal surficial sediment | place: Pacific Ocean | collected 2014-05 | depth...
CATTGATTTTAAAGCCCTTATCTACAACAGCCTGCGCCGGTGCCTGCTATCTGCGCCACTACCTGGCGCAACTCGCCACCGCTCCCGGGGCAACTCGCCACCGCTCCCGGGGCAACTCGCCACCGCTCCCGGTGCAACTCGCCACCGCTCCCGAGGCAACTTACCACCGCGCCTGGTGCAACTCGCCACCGCGGCTGCGCTTAGGGCGCCGCACTCATGAATCGGATCGCCGCGAGCAGTTCTTCGTCACTGCACTGCAGGCACATGCCCATCGGCGGCATGACGGGTGCAATCCCGTTGCGTGTGACATCCAGGAGCAGCGTCTCCCCCTTGGCCAGACGCGGCGCCCAGTCAGCCGTATCACCCGGTTTCGGCGCGCCGCTGATCCCGGCCATGTGGCAGGAGAAGCAGAACTGGTTAAATATCCGCTCACCACCGGCAGCCGCCTGGGCCGCGCCAGTCGTCGCGCCGTCAGAACAGGCAGCAAGGGTCAACACAGTCAATCCAAGCGCCATTATGGCTTTCACTCGCATCATCGGTTTCCTTCCAGATCAGCTGTTTCCATCAGGCGTGCTTCGAGCGCGCGAAAAATTTCCATGCGTTCAAGACCTCACTCGGCCAATGCGTACTCGTCGGCATCCTGCCAGGCGGGGAATGCAGTGCGATGGGCCTCGAGCGATTGTCGATCGAGCGCCACATTGAAGACGCCTTCCCCGGTTCCGGCGTCCAGCAGGAACTCACCTTGCGGATCGTGGACGGCACTACCCCCGGCGTATCTGACGTCGGCGCCATCCACCCCGAGTATGTTCACCCCGACAACGTAACTCTGGTTCTCTATCGCCCGGGCGCGAAGCAGAGTTTGCCACGCAGACTGCCGGGCCGCCGGCCAATTTGCGACACAGAGCAGCACATCGTAGTCGTTACGATTTCGGAACCAGACTGGAAAACGAAGATCGTAACAAATCATCGGACACACCCGCCAACCGTTTAGCTCAATCACAACCCGGTCGCCGCCTGCCGTGTAATGTTCATGTTCACCCGCCATGCGGAACGTATGGCGTTTGTCGTAAGTGACGATCGAGTCCGTCGGCGACACCCAGACGAATCGATTGAAATATTGATCGTCCTCTACAATCACCAGACTGCCACAAATGGTTTTCCCGAGTTTCTGCGCGGCTTCGCGCAGCCAGCAAACAGTCGTTCCTGTCATTGGTTCCGCGACTTCCGCGGACGCCATGGTAAATCCCGTGCTGAACATTTCCGGCAGGACGACAAGTTCGGTTGCCTCGGGCAGCTGCTCGAACCAACCATCGAACAACTCACGATTGGCCGCCGCATCATGCCAGCGAGTCGGCGTCTGGATGAAGCTCAAATTGAGGATATTGGCCAATTCATCACTCACAGGCTGCAAAGTATCTCTGCACCTTGATACAGAGTTTCGTCATCTTTGGCAAAACAGAATCGCAGGACTTTGTGTCCGGGATCGATGTCGTAGAACGGCGAAACTGGAATCGACGCGATCTTCGCCTTTTTTGTCAAACGCACCGCGAGGTCGGTGTCTTTCTCGTTGGAGAAACGCTCATAACCAAGCAACTGGAAGAAAGACCCCGCACTGGGTACGACATCGAAAGGTGAATCTTTGAGAAACTCGCAGAAAAGATCGCGTTTACGCTGGTAGAACCCACCCAGTTCCTGGTGATGCTCCGGGTGGTCGTGGAGATAATCCGCAAGACCCAACTGCACCGGCGTGTTGGAGGTGAACGTGACGTACTGGTGAATTCTGCGGAATTCCGTCGTGAGATTACGCGGTGCGCAACAATAGCCAATCTTCCAGCCGGTCGTGTGGTAGGTCTTGCCCAGCGAGGAAACCACAAAACTCCGTGCAAACAGTTCGGGGTCCCGACACAGACTTTCGTGTTGCCGGTCATCGAAAATAATGTGCTCGTAGACTTCGTCCGCCAGCAGATAAATTTCGCGATTGGCAACGATATCCCGCAGGGCAACGATATCCGAAGCTTCCCACACACTGCCTGTCGGGTTGTGGGGGGTGTTCGTGATGATCAATCGAGTGCGCTCGTTGAGCAGATCGGCCACCTGGTCCCAATCGATGCGGTAGCCCGGCGGGTGCAGTGGAACATGCCGCGTCACGCCGCCCTGCAACCGGACCACGGGCTCGTAGCTGTCGTACGCGGGATCGAAAACGATTACTTCGTCCCCCGGATGCACGACCGCGGCAATGGCACAGAAAAGTGCCTCGGTTGCCCCCGATGTCACCGTGACCTCCCCGGCCGGATCCACCACGCAGTCATACAGGTCCAGAACTTTTTCGGCAATTGCGCTGCGCAACGACGCGACCCCCATCATCGGGGCGTACTGATTGTGACCGTTGCTCAGGTAATACTGCACCCGCTCGAGTAATGCTCTGGGTCCGTCAAAGTCCGGAAAACCCTGGGACAGGTTCAGCGCGCCCTCAGCAGTTGCGAGTTCGGACATGACGGTGAAAATCGTCGTGCCAACGTCCGGCAGCTTGCTGTTGATGATCGGTGGGCGATTCATGGAGGCGCATTGTGCCATTTCTGCAACCAGCCGCGCTCTCGTTAAACCCGCCGCAAGCGCTCTCGTTAAACCCGCCGCAGGCGCTCTCGTTAAACCCGCCGCAAGCGCTCTCGTTAAACCCGCCGCAGGCGCTTTCCAATATCAATATATTTTGATATTACTTTCGTACGCTGCTAGCATCGCGCCTCCAGACTCTCCACCCCCCAGACAGGTGCACCCTCCGTTTTGGCACAGGTTCAGTCTTCAGATTCGCCGGCGAGCGACCTCGATAGCGTCGTCAGGCTCGGCAAGGCCACCGCTGACCGGCTGCGCGTCGCCATCCTGCAGGTCCTGCATGAAGAGTCCTATTCCGTCTCGGAGCTCTGCGAACTCTTTGCTGTGCCACAACCCGCGCTCAGCCATCATCTGAAGATTCTCCACCAGACTGGCCTTGTTGCAAAACGCCGCGAGGGTAACAGCATCTTCTATCGGCGGGCTTCCCAGGCCAATCTGAACTCGTGCAATGCATTGCAACAGGCGATGCTCACTACGATCGATCAGATCCCGCTGGCACCTGCGACCGCCCAACGGGCGCTCGCGATTCACGCAGCGCGACGCGCGCGCAGCGAGGATTTCTTCGCGCGCTACGCGGCAGAGTTTGCCGGCCAGCAGGCGCGAATCTGCGAACCCGTGATCTACACCGATACCGTCAAGGACATACTGGAAACAACCGGCGTCATCGCCGGGCAGACTGTCAGCGGCCATGCGCTTGAAGTCGGGCCTGGCGACGGCCACCTCCTGGCGTGGCTCGCAGGGCATTTCGCCGAGGTCACCGGAATCGATTCGTCACCCAGCATGCTCGAGCGCGCACGCCACAATACCCAGACACTGGATTCGGTAACGCTCAGGCACTGCGACTTCATGGAACTCACCGGCGTCGACCAGCATGGATTGATCATCGCGGCGATGGTGATCCACCATCTGGCATCACCGGCGAACTTCTTTCAGCAGGCAAAGCGCCTGTTGCAGGAAACAGGCACGCTGGTCGTTGCAGAATTGTGTCGTCACGACCAGCAATGGGCGAGCGAAGTCTGTGGTGATCACTGGCTCGGGTTCGAGCCTCTTGAGCTTCACGAGTGGGCCGAGCGCGCAGGTTTCCACGCCATCGATTCCCAGTTTCTCGCCCAGAAGAACGGCTTTCGAATTCAGATCCACAGCTACCAGATCGACAAATCCAATTCTTCTTCCAATACACAGACACAACCCCAATGCAATGGAGTAACGACATGACCGACTCTAAAGTCGCGGACTACAAAGTCGCAGATACCTCTCTGGCAGACTTCGGCCGCAAAGAGATCGCCCTTGCCGAAGCTGAAATGCCAGCACTCATCACGCTGCGCAGTAAATACCAGGAGGCGCAACCGCTGGCCGGCGCAAAGATCATCGGCTGTATCCACATGACCATCCAGACCGCCGTGCTCATCGAGACGCTCATCGCGCTGGGCGCCGAAGTCCGTTGGTCATCCTGCAATATTTTCTCAACGCAGGATCACGCCGCCGCTGCGATGGCAGCGAGCAACGTGCCTGTCTTTGCCTGGAAAAACGAGACCGAAGAAGAATACCTGTGGTGCATCGAGCAAACGATACTCAAAGACGGCGCACCCTGGGATGCCAATCTCCTCCTCGACGACGGTGGTGACCTCACCGGCTTAATCCACGAAAAATATCCGCAGATGCTCGATTCAATTCACGGAATATCCGAAGAAACCACCACAGGCGTACATCGGCTCTACGAGATGTTGCAAGATGACGAGCTCAAAGTGCCCGCGATCAACGTCAACGATTCGGTCACAAAATCTAAAAACGACAATCGCTACGGCTGCCGTCACAGCCTGAACGACGCCATCAAGCGCGGCACCGACATGCTCATGGCCGGTAAGCGCGCACTGGTGATCGGCTATGGCGATGTCGGCAAAGGTTCCACCCAGAGCCTGCGCCAGGAAGGCATGATCGTGCGCGTTGTCGAGATCGATCCGATCTGCGCGATGCAGGCCTGCATGGACGGTTTCGAGGTTGTCTCCGCCTGGCGCAATGGCATAAACACCGGCAAAGCCGAAGACGTCAACACCAGGCTGCTGCAGGACACCGACCTTATCGTCACCTGCACCGGCAATGCCAACGTCTGCGATGCCAACATGCTGCAGAGCGTCAAACGCGGCGCGGTCATCTGCAACATCGGCCACTTCGACAACGAGATCGACACAGCCTACATGCGTGAAAACTGGCGCTGGGACAAAGTGAAAGATCAGGTGCACCAGATTTTTCGCAGTGACGATCCGCGCGACTACCTCATCCTTCTGTCTGAAGGTCGTCTGGTAAATCTGGGCAACGCGATGGGCCATCCTTCGCGGGTGATGGACGGCTCCTTTGCCAATCAGGTCCTCGCCCAGATGCATCTCTATGAGCAGCGTTGGGCCGAACAACCGGAAAATCAGCGGGCGCCAATCACCATCGAGGTGCTGCCTAAGAAGCTCGATGAGGAAGTTGCGAAGTTGATGGTGGAGGGCTTCGGCGGAGTCATCACGACGCTCACCAGCGTTCAGGCCGATTATATAGGGGTGGAACCGAGAGGACCGTTTAAGTCAGAATCCTACAAGTACTAGCAGCGTATTGAAAAACACGCTGCTGGATTCTGGCCAGGCGGGAGTTCGCATTCGCGAACTCCTAAGCAGGTTGCTAAGCAAACTGCCTATGGCGCAAACGCAAATCAATCACTTACGTGATTGATTTGTGATATTCGACGAAGGCCAGAGATGGCCTGCGGAGGTTGAACAACGATTGTAAAATCGTTTTTCAACAAGCTAATAATTGGCAACCGGGAGCTCGCCATGACAACACCACTGATATGCCTGTTGATCGTCATCTTCATTCCATTTGTGCTGGCCGGAACGGGCGGTTACTTCCGCGTCAGGCAGCTCGGCAGCCTGGACAACAACAACCCGCGCGAACAGGTCCGCGAACTCACCGGAGCGGGTGCTCGCGTTTATGCAGCGCAGCAGAATGCGTGGGAAGCGACAGCGCTTTTCACCGCCGCTGTGGTCGCCGCATACCTGCTCGAGGCGGATCCTGGCATGTCCGCCACGCTCGCTATCGCGTTCGTGGCTTTTCGGGTTCTGCACCCGATTTTTTACATTGCGGACATCGCGCCTCTGCGGTCGCTTACCTTCCTCGGCGCATTGGTGAGCGCGGTGTGGTTGTTTGTACTCGGCGCTTAGCTCTGCAGGTCTCGGCTAGTTCCTGTCCAGAAACTTCGAATCTGAAGTCGCGGTCACCATCGAACGAAGTGCAGGAATTTCTGGACAGGAACTAGCTGGAGGATCCCTAGTTAGTACTTGCCCGCGAGTTTTGCATGGTCCCAGCTGATGTACCGCTCAGGAGTGAACTTGAGGACTATGCGCTTCGTCGCGGTTTTCGATACCGCGCCAAGCAGACTCTCGAGTCGAGCTTCATCCACTACCTGGCCTCTGGTGTTGATCTTCACCAGCGTGTCGCAAACGGCGTCAAAATCATCGACAACTTCTGTTGCAGCATAGATCAGCACGCTTTTCAGGTCCGCATATTCCTCGCCACTCTCAATCAGTAGTGTGGCTCTGCTATCGCGGGTGAAGTTCAATACCTTCTGGCTCTTGCGGAAGGTCGTGCAGTACACACAGCCTGCTGCATCGAGGTAAAACCACATGGGCATGGGGTGCGGATAGCCATCTCTGCCGTTGGAAATGATGATCAGCGTCTTCGTCGAATTCATGAAGTTACGTACTTCAGCATCGGTTAGCTGAATCAGCTCGCGGCGTGATGGCATGTGCCTGCTCCGGAAATTTCTGCGCACCGGCATTTTCCCCGGCACTCAGCATGACTACAATAGCCCGGTTTTCTCAACCGACTTGGCGGCCGCGCCGAAGCATTCATGGCACAACAGTCCATCAACGACCTGATCGAACTCCTGGACCTCGAGGAGATTGAAAAGAATCACTATCGAGCTACGAGCCCCAACGATGGCTGGCAGCGGGTCTACGGCGGCCAGGTGATCGGTCAGGCGCTGGTGGCGGCATCGCGAACGGTGCCCGAAGATCGCCAGGCACATTCCCTGCACGGCTATTTTCTGCGTTCGGGTGACACCCAGTTTCCGATTCTCTATACCGTCGACCGGATCCGTGACGGCCGCAGCTTCACGACACGGCGCGTCGTCGCCATCCAGCACGGCAAGCCAATATTCAACATGTCGATATCCTTTCAGGTGGACGAAACGGGCTTCGACCACCAGTTGCCGATGCCTGAGGCGCCGCGACCGGACACGCTGCGGGACGAGCGGGACCTGCGCCGCGAATGGGCGACCCAGGTGCCTGAAGAATTCGCCGAGTCATTCGACCGTGACCGACCCATCGACATCCGGCCCGTGGATCCTGTCGACATCTTTCACCCGGAGAAACGTCCGCCGTTTCAAATGTGCTGGATGAAATCGCGCGAGCGGCTGCCGGACGATCAGCGCCTGCATCAGTGCGTGCTGGCTTACCTGTCCGACTGGTCGCTGCTCGACACCGCGATGCTGCCACACGCCGTGAGTTTCGCCCAGACCAAGATGCAGGTCGCAAGCCTCGATCACGCCATGTGGTTCCATCGGGAATTTCGCGCCGACGAGTGGTTGCTCTACGTCCAGGACAGCCCCAGCGCCAACGGTGCAAGGGGTCTGAATCGCGGTCTCATCTACAATGAGGCCGGTGTCCTCGTTGCGTCGGCCACCCAGGAAGGCCTGATCCGGGTGCATGCGGACGACTGACTCTCTATATCGGACGCTGAAGGCTCTTTATTTCGGAGGCTGAAGGCTCTTATCGGAGGCTGAAGGCTCTTTTATCGAACGCTGGGGCTCAACGGTAACCGAAGTTTCCAGTGGACAGATCTTTGTAACGCTCGAAGAGACGCGTCTGCCGCGAGTTCGTGTCCTGCCATTCACCATCGATCATGACTCGTTCGGCCCATTGGGTGATTTCGAGCGGATCACCCGTCCAGATGACCAGATCGGCCGGCGCCCCTGGCTGCAGCGTGCCAAGACCCGACTCGAGGCCCCAGATCTGCGCCGGTATTCGAGTGATGGCTTCGAGAGCCGCGGCATGATCCATGCCGTTGGCTACCGCGTTTCCGGCCACCTGCCGCAGCCAGCGGGCATTCTGTGAGTCTGCGACGGTGAAGACGACCTGCACTCCTGCCTGTGAAAGTAGTGCTGCATTGTCGAGACGCGCACCGAGGCGTTCGAACGAACTCGGCAGGTTGGCCAGAACATCTATGACAACCGGGATCCGTCGAGCGGCGAGTAACTCACCGACTCGCCAGGCTTCGGTTGCGCCCAGCACGATGAGGTCGAGTTCGAAGTCTTCAGCCAGCGCCACTGCCTCGCGAATTTCGTTCGCCCGGTGTACTTCCAGTGCCAACGGCACACCTGCGCCTCGAAATCGTTTGAGCGCCGCCATATCGGCGTGACTGAAATCGCCAGGTCCTGGATGGTAGCGACTCGCCTGGTAGCGTTGTGCCTGCGCCAGGCCGCGGCGCATTCTCTGCACGACGGCGCTACGGCTGCCGCCCACGTAGCCAGAAGTCGCGGCACCAATGGCGCCAAACAAGGCAACGTCAACAGAGGTCAGAATGTCCCGATCCGTCAAGCGGATGGCCACCCCCCAACCGGCAAACGGATCATTGCCCGGTTGCGGCGCCACGATCGCTCGCGTCACCCCGTCCCGCCGATTGACCGCAATCGCGGTCGCCGCGTCATTGAGCGCATAGCGGATGTCGAATGCAGCACCCAGCGGATGTTCGGTCACTCTGCTGTCAACCGTGGTCGCAGCACCGCCGATTTCGACGATGCCAAGCTGTGAGTTGGACACGATCAACCCGGGCGTGACAACTTTACCCGCCGCGTCGACAACCGCATAGCCCGCTGGAACGTCGATCGCTGAGCCGACTGCTTCGACATGGCCGTCCGCAATGAGGATGACGGAGTCCTCAACGATGATCGCGCCTGCCATCGTATGCACGACAGCGCCGAGGATGGCAGTATCGGCATGGCTGGCTCCGGACACAACCAGTGCTGTGATACCGGCAAGAAGATGCACCCTCATAACGCACCTCCATTGACCGTCTGCTGCAGATCGAAATCGGTCCGCGGCTGCCGGGCGGGATCATTACGATCGTAGTAGCGGTAACCGTCGATATAGACCTGCTGCGCACGGCTGTAAACGCTGAAGGGGTTGCCGTCCCAGAGCACCACATCGGCCGCTTTGCCGACCTCGAGCGAACCCGTCTCGGCGTCGATGCCAAGTGCGCGCGCGGCGTTCAGCGTGATCCAGACGATCGCGTCGGCCTCGGTTACCGTCATCCCCTGCCGCCGCGCCGCCGCCATGGCTTTGGCAGCTTCCTGATTGAGTCGCTGGATGCCCACAGCCGAGTCCGAGTGGACGATGGCGCAGGCACCGGCGGCATCCACCAGCGCAATGTTCTCATCGATGCCGTCGAACGCTTCGAGCTTGAACCCCCACCAGTCGGCCCACATGGCCGAACAGATTCCCGCCTCGGCCAGCAGATCGGCGATCTTGTAGGACTCCACTGCATGATGAAACGCCGTGATCTTGTACTGGAACTCCTTCGCGACATCCATCATGAGCGCCATCTCATCGGCCCGATAACAGTGGTTGTGAACGAGAATCTCACCTTCGAGCACACCGATGAGCGTATCCATGGCAAGATCCGGCGCGGGAGGCGCTGGCAGAACGGCGGCAACGACGCCAGGTGTCGCGGCTTCGGCCGTGGCAGCATCCGCATTTGCTTGTGCATCCGCCGCCCGCGCGCGTTCCTGCATGACGTGGCGCGCCTGCGCCCAGGCGGCGCGAACGCCCGCGATATTTCCCATGCGGGTCGATGGCGCCTTGTCTCGCGAGCCATACACCCGTTTCGGATTTTCCCCGCACGCCATTTTCAGCGCTTGCTTGGCGCCGGGAAATTTCATGCCCTGGACCGTTCTCGACGGCACGTTCTTCAACGTCACGCCACGGCCGCCAAAGAGGTTTGCACTGCCGGGAAGGATCTGCAGCGTGGTGACGCCACCGGCCAACGCCAGGGGAAACTGCGGGTCCTGCGGCCAGACCGAATGCTCCGCCCAGACCTGTGCGGTGTTGGGATCGGTTGCTTCGTTGCCGTCCCGCGTCGCGGCGATGGCGGGTGAGGGATAGTCGCCAAGATGAGAATGCACATCGATGATACCGGGCGTCAGCCACATGCCCGCGGCATTGACCACCCGCGCGCCAACCGCTGGCAGATCTGGACCAATCGCCGCGATACGACCCGCACTCAGCCGGACATCGACAACCGCGAGAGCCTCCCCCGTCCCCGTGAGCACGCTGGCACCTCGAAAGACGACATCTTCCGCGACGCGCGGCACGTAGCTCGACGCAAAGGGTTCGCGTGCTCCGGCCACCGGGCTCGCGACCAGACCAAGCAAAATCAGCGGTGCAATGAAGTGCTTCACAACGCGGCATCCTTGTAGACCACGCCACCTTTCATCACGAAGTGGACTTTGCCGAACTGCGTGACATCCGTCAGCGGATCGCCCGGCACGGCAATGATGTCCGCATGCTTGCCCACGCTGATGCTGCCAAGCACGTCGGCCTGGCGCAGCAGGTCTGCGGCGACCACCGTCGCACTCTGAATTGCCTCCATCGCCGGCATGCCGGACTCGATCATGTAACCGAATTCCTTCCAGTTGTCGCCGTGTGGCGCCACGCCGGTGTCCGTACCGAACGCGATTTTCACCCCGGCCTTGTAAGCTCTGGCGAACGTCTCCTGGCTCAGCGGACCGATCGCGGCCGCCTTCGGCCGAACGACTTCCGAAAAATAGCCGGGCGTTGCCGCCTTCTCGGCAACGAACCTGCCCGCGGCGATCGTGGGCACGTAGAAAGTCCCGTTGCGCTTCATCAGCCGCATAATCTCATCGGTCATGTAGGTACCGTGCTCGATGGAATCCACGCCACCGATTACCGCGCGTCTCATCCCCTCGGTGCCATGGGCGTGCGCGGCAACCGCAAATCCATAGTCTTTGGCCGCCGCCACAATCGCTTGGATTTCCTCGATCGTGAACTGAGGATTCTGGCCGCTTTTGGCCTGACTGAGCACGCCGCCTGTCGCGGTGATCTTGATGAGGTCAGAGCCCTCCTTGTAGCGCGCTCTGACCGCTTTGTAGGCATCTGCCACACTGTTGACGACGCCATCGGCGGGGCCCGGGTCGCTGCGCAGCCGCCGATTGACGCCATTACTCGGATCCGCATGACCGCCGGTGGTCGCGATCGATTTGCCCGCGGTAAACACCCGTGGCCCCACCACCCAGCCTTCGGCAATGGCGCGCCGCAGCGATTGGGCGATCGACGCGCTGGTGCCGAGATCGCGAACGGTGGTAAACCCCGCCATGAGCGTGCGCCGGGCATAAACCGTCGATCGTATGGCAAAGTCCGCTGGATCCCGGGTGAAGGCTTCCAGCCGGCGGTCGGCGTTGTTCTCGCTCGCAATATGGACGTGCATGTCGAGCCAGCCCGGCATAACAGTGGCCGTAGTGAGATCGATGACCTCGTCAGTGGCGTCTCCAGGCCTATAACCGGACTCCACAGCCACAACTTTGCCACCAGCCACGACAATCGACTGCTCCTTGCGCACGACCCCCGCGACCACGTCTATCAGCGATCCCGCATGAATGATCGTCGCGGCCTGCAAAGGTGGCGCCACCGCAGCCAACAGCAACGCGCCCATCACCACAGGCAAAAATCTGACCGATCCCATACTTCCCCCCCTTTTTGCATTCCCAGGAGGGCATTGTCGCCCGACCACATGTCGCTGCCAATGCGCTCGGTGTTGAATTTCGCTACTACTCTATGTCGATGTAGCTGCAGCGACCGCGTCTACCCTCACGCGGCGTGGATTAAAGCGAATTCGGCTAAGTACGAGTATTGCAGGTTGGGGGGTCTATGGGAGCGGTGACCGGCCAGCCGAGCGAGCGAATTGACCCGCAGGGGCAAGTTCGCGGAGTGAGGGAATCCCGGAGAGACTGGCCGGCGCTCCCATAGACCCCCCAGCCTGCAATACGGAGCCCGCCAACACAGGCAACCCTGCCCCGGCCCGCAATACGCGGCCAGCCACTACACTAACGCCGTATTCCCTATCACTCGAAGCGTGTTGCTGAAATGACTGACGCTATACATAACCCGGGCAGGCAGGGATAATTATCGGTTTTGCGCCTCAAGCTGAACCAAAATGCGGCTGGTACGGGGCTGATCGAGCAACGGAGAATAAAGTGACAGAAGTGCCGGCCGACATCAAAAAAATAACGGCATCCGTAGAGGCCCTGAAGGCGGATTTCGAAGATCACAGTTATATCTGCAGCGATCAGATAGCAACCGCCGTGTATCTCGCCTACCACCTGCGCAAACCCATCCTCATCGAAGGCCCGCCGGGTGTGGGCAAGACGGAACTCGCCAAAACCACGGCGGAGATGTTCGAGCTGCCGCTGATCCGCCTGCAATGCTATGAGGGGCTCGATGAAGCCAAAGCCATTTACGAATGGAAGTACGGCAAACAGCTCCTCTACACGCAAGTGCTCAAGGAGACGCTCAGTGACGTGCTGCAGGGCGCGCAGGGTTTCGCCCAGTCCGTCAGCCGCCTGCACGAGTTCGGCGACATTTTCTTCTCCGAAGAATTTCTCGAACCGCGGCCGTTGTTGAAAGCCCTCAAGGAAGAAGATGGCTGCGTCCTGCTCATCGACGAGGTCGACAAATCCGACCATGAGTTCGAAAGCCTGCTGCTTGAACTGTTGTCCGACTTTCAGATTTCCATACCCGAGATCGGGACCGTCAAGGCCACCAAAGAGCCGCCGATCGTGTTTCTTACGAGTAATAACACCCGCGAGATATCCGATGCGCTGAAGCGCCGCTGTCTGCATCTGTATATTCCCTTCCCCGACGTGGAAATGGAGCAACGCATCATCCACGCACGGGTGCCGGAGATTCCGCCGATGCTGCGCAAACAGCTCGTCAATTTCATTCAGGAACTACGCGATCTCGATTTAAAGAAGCTTCCCGCGATCAGCGAGACCATCGACTGGGCACGCACGCTGCTACTGCTGCACGCTGAATCGCTGGACCCGCAGCTGGTGCGGGACACACTGAACGTCATCCTGAAGTTTCAGGAAGACATCGAAAACGTGGATGCCGAGATCACCACGTTGACCAGCAAAGCAATGAAGTAAACCAGCCAGTCGATGGACCGGACTCTAGCCAATTTCATACGCGCGCTTCGCAACTCCGAAGTGCGCATCTCAACAGCCGAAACACTCGACGCCTTCAATGCGGTGGAACTCGTCGGTTATAGAGACAGAGCGTTCCTGAAACGCTCGCTGTCCGTTGTCTTGTCAAAAACGGCAGATGAGAAGGAAACATTCGACAACTGTTTCGATCAGTTCTTCTCTTTCCAAGACATCCGGGGCGAAACAGAATCCGCCAACGACGCCGACCAGGAGCACGGCAACGCAGAAGGCGGCGATGGCGAAGGCGGCGGCGCCGGAGGCGACCCCGAGCAATCCCGTGGAGCGAACGCTGCCAGCAGCAGTAATAAAAAGAAGAAGTCGAAAAGCGCGCTCAGTGCGGAGGGAGAAGCCGAAGAGCCGGACTTAGGCCCCGGCGAAATGAGCGAGACGTCTTCCAATCTGGGGCAACTCCTGATGCTCAATTCCCGGGTCGAACTGACTGTTGCGATGGCAGTCGCGGGTGAAGCCATCGACCTCATTGAAATACAGGTCTTCACCCAGAAAGGGCTCTACACCCGCAGAATCATGGAACAGATGGGCCTGGCCGATCTCAACCGCGAGATCTCAACGCTGCGCGACAGCGCCCAGGTGCCCGACCGCCGCCTTGGTCAGGAACTGCGGCGGCGCAGGGACTGGCTGCGCGAACAGATTCGTGACTACGTCGAGAAACAGTTTCTGCTGCACGCCGATGCATCAGGCAAGCGCCTGCGCGAAGATCTGTTGCGCAAAGTGAAGCTGTCGAACGTCGAACACCGCAGCTTCCGGCTGATTCAGGAAATCGTCTACAAGATGGCCAAGAAGCTGTCCTCGCTGCATTCCCGGCGCAAGAAAGTCTTCAAGCGCGGCCAGCTCAACATCACCCGCACCCTGCGCAAAAACATGAGCTACGACGGCGCAATCTTCGATCTGCAATGGAAATCCGTGAAGATCGACCGGCCGAAGGTGTTCGCGATCTGCGATGTCTCGGGTTCGGTTGCGAACTACGCACGCTTCATGCTGATGTTTCTCTACAGCCTCGAAGAAGTCATGCCGAAAGTACGCTCGTTTGCATTTTCTTCCGATCTGGCAGAGGTCACCGACCTGTTCGACCGCAATTCCATAGAGGACGCCATCGCCAAAACATTGCGCGACTACGGTGGTGGTTCCACCGACTACGGCCAGGCGTTACAGGATTTCAAGAAACTCTGTCTCGATGATATCGACAATCGGACAACCATCATCATCCTGGGGGACGCCCGTAACAACTATGGGGATCCGCGCACAGACATCATGAAGGAGCTGTATGATCGTTGTAAGCGGCTGATCTGGCTCAATCCTGAGCCGCATTCCTCCTGGTCGATGGGCGATTCCGAAATGCGTAAGTACACGGCCTACTGCCACCAGGCAGATGAGTGCAACAGCCTCATGCATTTGGAGCGCGTTGTGGGTAACCTGCTGCGGAGCGTGAATTGAGGAAGCCGAATTAGCGCATGACTGCCGCAGTAACCGAAGACAGCTTTACCCAGTCTGCCGGCAAACAGCTGCTCGGCTTCGCCGCGATCAGCGTCGGCAGCGTCGCTCTGCTCATGCTTGGCCTCTCGTGGGCATCGAGTCTCACGAGTTCCGGCTCCGGAACCGGCGACGCCGTCGATCCCACGACCAGGACCATCACGTCTTTTCTACGCACAGAACCACCACAACTCAATAGTTCACTTGCCACCGATCAGGTGAGCGGCATGATTCTTGGCCATGTGATGGAAGGCCTGTTGCGCTACGACGAGAACAACCAGCTGGCGCCCGGCGTCGCCCAGCGTTGGCAAGTGAACCGCGATGGCGCGACCTTCTGGTTGCGTCCCGAGGCCGCCTGGAGTGACGGCGTCGCTGTGACTGCGCATGATTTCGTCTTTGCCTGGCGGGTCGCACTCGATCCCAAAAACGCGTCCGAATACGCCTTCATTCTCTATCCGGTGAAAAATGGCAAGGCAATCAACTCAGGTGAGGCGCCGGTCGAAACACTGGGGGTCACCGCACTCGATGATCACACCCTCGTGGTTGAATTCGAAAGACCCCTCGCCTATTTCGACAAGCTCGTCGCTTTTTCCACTTACTACCCGATCCGGGAAGACTTCTACAATGCCACCGACGGCAGTTTTGGTTCCGACGCGGCCACTTTGCTCTACAACGGCCCGTTCGTCATCAGCCGCTGGGTGCACGGTGCGAGCCTGCTGATGGAGAAGAATCCGCACTATTGGAACGCGGATCGGATCAGCATCGACCGGCTGGACTTCGCCTACATCACATCGGACGCCAATGCCACGCTCAATCTGTTCAAGGACGACAAGATTGCCTACGCCACACTCCTTGCGGAGAATCTCAACAACGCTCTGGAGCAGGACTGGCACATCGAACGCTTCATGGACGGTTCTGTTTTCTACATCGAATTCAATCACCGAGATGGCAGGCCAACGGCGAACGTAAACCTGCGCAAAGCCATGCAACTCGCCACCGATTCCGCCGAGCTCGTCTACAAAGTCACGAAGCTTCCAGGCTACCTGCCCGGTGAGTCGCTGTTTCCGATCTGGTTGAAAGGCGTCAACGGCTTTTTCCGCGAGGAATACCCCGCCCCGGTGGCGCAACTGGATCTGACGCAAGCGAGAATTTATCTCGAGAAGGCGAAACAGGAACTCGGCGTCAGCGAGATCCCGCCGCTGGTGCTGTTGACCGGCGACAATCCCATCTCCAGCATTCAGTCGGAGTACTACCAGCAGGTCTTCCGCAAGAACCTGGGGCTGGAGCTTAAAATTGACAAGCAGATCTTCAAGCAGCGGCTCGCCAAAATGCTGTCGGGCGAATTCGACATGGTATTGGCCGGCTGGGGCCCCGACTACGATGACCCGTTGACGTTTGGTGACTTGTTCGCTTCCTGGAACCTGAACAACAGGGGCCGTTACAACAACCCGCAACTGGACGAGTGGGTGGCCGTTGCCCAGACCTCACAGGATCCTAAAACCCGCATGGACGCCTTCGGCCAGATCCAACAGATTCTCTTCGACGACGCCGTACTGCTGTACAACTACGAACGTGGCATCGTCTACGTGACCAATCCGCAGATGCAGGGCCTGGTACGACGCGCCGTGGGACCTGACCCGGACTACACCAACGTAACAATCATCGACGGCTAGACGTTAAGAAGATGTGGCGATACACCTTTAAGCGCCTGATCCAGGGCATCATCACCATCTGGTTTATCGCGACGGCGACCTTCTTCGCCATGCACAGCGTGCCGGGCGACCCGCTGGCAAACGACAAGGCGGTAACCGCGGAGATCCGTGCCAACCTGGAAGAAAAATATGGCTTGAACCGGCCATTGACCGAACAGTATCTGATTTACATGGGCAATATTCTGCAGGGTGATTTCGGCATCTCATTCACCCAGCAGAACCGTCGGGTCAACGACATCATCCGCGAGCACTTTCCAATCTCTGCGATTCTCGGCATCCTCGCGGTCGTTTTCGCCGGGCTCGGCGGCGTGTTGTGGGGTGCACTGACCGCGCTCTACCGCAATCGGCTGCCGGACATCGTCATCATGTTTCTGGTCATTCTCGGTATCTCGGTGCCGAGTTTCGTCGTCGCCGCCATCAGCCAGCTCACGCTGGTCAACATCAACGATCTGGTTGGATTTTCGCTGCTGCCGGTTGCCGGCTGGGGCACCGTGTGGCACATGCTGGTGCCCTCGATGGTGCTGGGGCTGGGCACGATGGCCTATCTGACGCGACTGATGCGTTCGTCAATGCTCGAGATCGTGAACGCCGATTTCGTGCGTACCGCCAAAGCCAAGGGCCTGCCGGCCACCCGGGTATTCGCCAACCATCAGATTCGCAACGCCATTCTGCCGGTGATCACGGTGCTGGGGCCCTCGATCGCTGCGATCACCACCGGCGGCTTTGTCGTCGAACTCGTCTTCGCAATCCCCGGCCTCGGCCGCTATTTCGTCCAGGCTGTGCAACAGCTCGACTACACGGTCATCATGGGCACCACCGTTTTTTACGGTGCCTTTCTCGTCTTCATGGTGATTATCGTCGACCTGCTGTATGGCTGGATCGATCCGCGCGTGCGCCTGGAGTAATGCGTGGCTGAAGCAACATTAAGCGCTACCGATTTCGAGCCGCTGCGCGAAACACGGCAGATTCAAGCGATCAGCCGGCCGTCTCTGTCGTACTGGCAGGACGCGTGGCTCCGCTTGAAAGCCAACACCCGTGCGCTGGTATCGCTGTATCTCGTGGCGGGCCTGTTGGCATTCACGACCATCGGCCCGCTGCTGTGGCAGGTGGATCCGGCGGCACAGGATGTCGAACAGATCAGTCAACCGCCGGGAGCCGAACGCAGCGCTACCGTGGTTAAGCCTTATCAACCCTGGGATGGCTCATCCCTGCTCACGCTGAGCAGCGGGTTGCGCCTTGCGGAGGCTGCGAACAACCAGTCGGTGCGGCTGATGTGGGATGCAACCCCTGCGGCGAACCGCTACCGCATTTACCGCAATATCTTCCCGATCGGTGCCGGCGGCGCACTCGGACTGCCGCTGGCCGAGAACTTCGGACTCGACTCCACCACCTTCGAGGACCGGCTCGATCTCGTGCCGCGAACCTACTATTACTCGGTGGTCAGCTACGCCGCGGACGCCGGCGTACTCGATACCCAGACCCTGGAAGTCACTGTAAGCCGCGTGATTACGGTGGCTGAAGTCCGCGATCGCGCTTTA
>SMVA01408532.1_pt1 | contig 17662 bp, 16 predicted proteins | sample 2456451 | NCBI WGS metagenome assembly SMVA01 (sample SAMN11095933, study PRJNA526329) | marine sediment metagenome | biome: Marine sediment; feature: Surficial sediment; material: Deep marine sediment; isolation source: Hadal surficial sediment | place: Pacific Ocean | collected 2014-05 | depth...
GAGATGGCCAGGGCGTTCATGGGACGCAGATCGTTCCACCAGATCCGGCAATTCGACTGGACCGGAGATGCCGAGCCCTATCTGCCGATCTTCAGCATCTTCCCACCGAGGTCGGACGACCTCGACGAGTGATCAGCCGGAGATTCTGTGTAGCAATTGCACCGGCCTCTCCCGATAGGCCACCTCGAACTCGTTCGACGCGATCAGATCTGCGACGACGCGCTCATCGATCCCATCCCGGACGAGCACCCACTCCACCGTGGCAGGATCGGGAAGGGGCAGGCCAGGTGCCGAGTAGTTGTGCCGTTGCCATGGATTTGGGAATTGGTACACGACACGACGGTGGGTGAGATGAGGGACGTACATGTTCCAGGCCGACACCGTGGCATCGGGTGGGATCAGCGCGATCGCTGCTCTCGCGGCGTCCTGGTCTGGACTGGGGGTGGCCCAATCGCTCGCCAACGGAGATGCCACGCTGAAGCCGAGCGCAGCGACGATGGAAATGACGACTACGGATTCGAGCCGGCGGCCGTCCCTTTGACGTCCCATCCTGGCAGCGCCGATAGCCGCAGCGATCACCACCCCAACCAGCAGATAGATCGTGTAGTGGTACTGGACCTGATACTGGTAGGTGTGAGTGGAAACGACGTTCGCCACCGTCGCCGGTACCGCGATGAGCAGCGCTCGCGGCTCGAACAGCGCTAGGGGAATTGGAAGAAGCACCACCGCCAGATAGCCGATGCGGGCTGGGTCGGCCAGCGCTCCGACGAGAACCTCGGGATGGATGACGAGACCACTTGCGATCCCGACAACACCCTGACCCAGGTCGGCGTAGCGGTAGGCGTACAACAGTTCACCGGTGGGCGAGAAATGCGGGATCAGCAAACCGAAGCTCACCGCCATGGCGGCAACGGCGAAGGCGCCCGTGATCAGCGCTTGTCTCCGCTTGCCGAAGAACCACCAGACAAACAGCGCAAACGGGATCACAACCATCCCGACGTCCTCTTTTGCTAAGAGAGCGATGACGACGACGGCGATGGCCCAGCGGTCCCGATCACGGGCGAACAAGAGGAATGCGCCGATGAGCAAAGGGAGGACGAACTGCTCGGGATGGAAGCCGTCCCTGGCGTTCCACCCGACCGCTGGGTGGGCGAGGTAGCCGAGCCCAACCAGCGCCGCCATGAATCGCGGTGCGCCGACCGCCCGCGCCGCCAGATAGGCGAGGGGCCCACCCACGGCCATCACCACGACGGTCAGGACCAGCAGCGCCTCTGCTTGGGGCACCACCCAGTACAGGGGGGCAAGCGGGAGCAGGATGTACGACGAGTGGTCACCGAAGAGAAGCAGCCCGCGCACGGTGCTGAATGGGGTCTCGAACCTGCTCAACAACCACAGGGCTTGGTCGAAGATGGCGAAGTCGAAGGCGTTGATGGCGAACCGTCGGTACTCGGTGATCATCCTGATCCCGAACACGACGGCGAAAAGCACAGCGGCTCCGCCGACGCCGACGCCTACCCAATCGACGGGTCGTTCCGCTACTTCGGGCGCGGTGCTGGTTTCGGTCGCCACCTCGACAGGCTACAGAGAGGCCGTGAGACCGTATTACGTATTACGTAGCGGCCTAGACACGCTGGAAAGCGGCCAACGGGTTAGCCCTTTGGGTCTCGGGAGGTAAGAGTTGCCAGTGACCGGCAGCAAAACCACGGCCACTGGGTGCTCTTTCAGTTCGGGCTCGGGATTTGGTAGCCGGGAACTGGTACCTGGGAACTGGGAAACTTCGGAATTGACAGTGATGGACTCAAGTTATACCTCGTGGAACCACTAAGCTCGTTGGAAATCCTTTCTAGAGCTGGAAAACAAGGAGTCAACCAGATGGCACGTGCTGTAGGCATCGACCTCGGAACCACCAACTCGGTGATCTCGATCCTCGAAGGTGGGGAACCCAAGATCATCAGCAACGCCGAAGGGCACCGGACGACCCCCTCGGTCGTTGCCTTCGCCAAGAACGGCGAGGTGCTGGTCGGCGATCAGGCCAAGCGCCAGGCGATCACCAACCCCGAACGCACCGTCCGGTCGGTGAAGCGACACATGGGGTCGGACTGGTCCATCGAGATCGACGGCAAGAAATACAACTCCCAGGAGATCTCGGCGCGGATCCTGCAGAAGCTCAAGCGCGACGCCGAGGCATATCTCGGTGAGGACGTCAAGGAAGCCGTGATCACAGTCCCTGCGTATTTCGGTGACGCCCAGCGACAAGCTACCAAGGAAGCCGGCCAGATCGCCGGTCTCGAGGTGCTGCGCATCGTCAATGAGCCTACCGCCGCTGCGCTGGCGTACGGACTCGACAGCGGGAAGGACGACCACCTGATCCTCGTCTTCGACCTCGGTGGTGGGACGTTCGACGTCTCGATCCTCGAGATCGGTGAAGGAGTCTTCGAAGTCAAGTCGACCCACGGTGACACGGATCTCGGAGGAGACGACTGGGACGAGCGGGTCATCGACTGGCTCGTGACCGGCTTCAAGAACGACCACGGCGTCGACCTGTCCACCGACCCGATGGCGATGACACGCCTCAAGGAGACGGCGGAGAAGGCAAAAATCGAGCTGTCTTCGGTTCAGGAGACAGAAATCAACCTGCCGTTCATCACCGCCACCAACGAGGGGCCGATCCATCTCCTGCAGACCCTCAAGCGTTCGGAGTTCGAGCAGATGACCGAGGATCTCGTCGAAAAGACTCGAGGACCATTCAAGGAGGCCCTCGAAGACGCCGGCGTAAAGGTGGACGAGATCGACCACGTGATCCTCGTCGGCGGCACCACGCGAATGCCTGCCGTCCAGGCTCTCGTCAAGGAACTCGCAGGCAAGGACCCGCACCAGGGTGTGAACCCGGACGAGGTCGTCGCCGACGGTGCATCCCTCCAGGCAGGCGTACTCACCGGGGATGTGACCGGGATCCTGCTCCTCGATGTGACCCCGCTGACGCTCGGCGTTGAGACCGAAGGCGGTGTCGCCAACAAGATGATCGAGCGCAACACGACGATCCCAACTCGTCGCAGCGAGATCTTCACCACCGCAACAGACAACCAGCCGGAGGTAGAAATCCACGTTCTTCAGGGCGAGCGGCCGATGGCCACGGACAACAAGAGCCTCGGCCAGTTCAAGCTGCCCGGGATCGCCCCCGCACGACGCGGCGTGCCCCAGATCGAAGTGACCTTCGACATCGACGCCAACGGCATCGTTTCCGTGTCCGCAAAGGACTTGGGCACGGGTAAGACCCAGCAGGTGACGATCACCGGTGGCACTGCGCTGTCCGATGAGGACATCGAGCAGATGATCGAGGACGCCGAAGCGCACGCCAAGGAGGATGCCGAGCTCAAGAAGGCTGCCGAGGCCAGGAACAAGGCGGACCACGCCGCCTATCAAATCGAAGGCCAGCTCGAGGAGCACGGAGACAAACTCACCGACGATGAGCGCAGGGAGCTCGACGACAAGGTTGCCACAGTGCGCACCCTGCTCGATGACGAATCGGCGAGCGGCGATGCACTGAACAGCGCGACCGACGATCTCATGACCGGTGCCCAGGTGCTCGGTCAGAAGGTCTATGAGGCATCGCAAACCGCACCTGAGGCCGCCGAGGCCAGCGACGATGATTCGAGCGCCGACGCGGACGATGTCGTCGAGGCCGAGGTGGTCGAGGACGATGACGACGCCTGAGGACGGTCGCGAGTCACAAGTCGCGAGTAGCGAGTCTGAGGACCCGGATGCCCCCTCGTCACCGGAGGAGGGGGACCCTGGATCGGATGCAGTCGAGCTCGCTCTGGAGGGGGATGCGCCTGAGTCGACGGCACATGGCCTAGGGCTCGAACTACCCAGCGACCCTGCTGCCGCCGAAGCGCTACTCCTCGGGGAGCTCGCCGAATCGCGCATGGAGGCCGGAGAGACCCTGGAGACGCTGCAGCGAGTGGCAGCCGAGTTCGACAACTACCGCCGTCGCGTCGATCGGGATCAAGCACAGAGCGTGGAACGCGCCTCGCAGCGCGTTATCGAGAGCCTCCTGCCAACGCTCGATGCCTTCGATGCCGCCCTGGCAGTCGAAGCATCGACGGCGTCCGAAGAGAAGATGCTCGACGGGATGCGCTCGATAAGGGATCACCTGCTCGAGACCCTGGCGCGGGACGGACTCGAACCGATCCCTGCCCTCGGCGAGCTCTTCGACCCCAAAGTACATGAGGCGGTCTCGGGGGCACAGGCCAGCGATGGTGAGCTGGTTGTCGATTCGGAACTGCGTCGCGGGTACACGATGCAGGGGAGGGTGATCCGACCCAGCCTGGTGACGGTGGACCATGCGTAAGGAGTGGCTGGACAAGGACTACTACTCCATCCTCGGCGTGGCCAAGGGTGCCTCGCAGAAGGAAATCAAGAAGGCGTTTCGGAAACTGGCCAGAAACCTCCATCCCGATAGCAACCCGGACGATGCCTCGGCCGAGGCGAAGTTCAAGGACGTCAATGAGGCCTACGAAACCTTGTCCGACCAAGAACAGCGCAAGGAATACGACCACGTCCGCGAGATGGGGTACTTCGTCGGCGATACGGGCGGTCGTCAGCAATACGTCCGGTACGACGATGTTTTTGGCGGCGGTGATGCGCGCAGCGGCGGCCTCGAGGACCTGCTCGGCGGCTTTGGTGATGTGTTCGGCCGCGCCGGGCGCCGGCAGCAGGTGCCGACGCCCGGCCAGGACTACGAGGCCGATCTCAGCTTGACCTTCCACGATGCGTTGTCGGGTGACACCAAGACGCTGACGATCAACGGCGAGCAGGTCAAGGTGAAGATCCCCCAGGGAATCGCGGACGGGACCAAGATTCGGCTGCGGGGAAGAGGCGGGTCGGGAGCCAACGGCGGCCCCAACGGCGACACGTACGTACGCGTCCACGTCGCCGACCATCCGATCTTCGCGAGACCGGACAAGAAGAACCTTGCGATCACGGTCCCTGTCACGTTCGTCGAGGCAGCCCTGGGCTCTGTGATCGAGATCCCGACCCTGAACGGATCCACGAAGATCCGGGTCCCCGCAGGAACCCAGAGCGGCAAGACGATGCGTCTGTCCGGCAAGGGTGTGGAAACGGCGAACGGATCCGGCGATCTCCTCGTCACCGTCGAGGTAGCCGTCCCGACCAAGCTCACCGACGAGCAGCGCAGCCTGCTGGAGGCACTGCGAGATGAATCGCAGGCGGACAACCCGCGGGCACACCTGGGGGTGTGACGATGGCCCAACCCGACGAAGCAGCCGTCTACATCATCTCGGTCGCTGCAGAGCTTTCGGGGATGCATCCGCAGACGCTGCGTATCTACGAGCGAAAGGGTCTCATCGAGCCCTACCGGACACCCGGTGGGACGCGACGCTACTCGGAGGCCGATCTGGAACGGCTCGCCACCATCCAGGAGCTCACAAGCGTCGGGGTCAATCTCGAGGGAGTGCGACAGATCCTGTCGTTGCGCAACGACAACGATCGGCTCCGCTACCAGGTCCGGCGGTTGCGTCGCATCATTGAAAACGCCCAGGCCGGCGGGAACGTCGAGGCCAAGGTGATCGAGATCGGAGTGCGGCGTCGCTACCTGCCGGATCTGCTGAGAGATTGAGAGCAAGTCGCAAGTCGCAAGTCGCAAGTCCGAGTTCCCAGTTCCCAGCAGTGTCGATGCGGGTCGCGTACAAGAGTTGTGTTTCTGACGGCTGACGACTGACCACTGGAAGCGAGCACGAGCAAACTGGGAACTGGAAGCGAGCGCAGCAAGCGACCTGGTAACTCAACCCTCCAGCAACCGGTGGATCTCCGAACTGACCATCTCCGACGTGATCAGGGCGTGTTTCTCGATGGCGAATTGGGGCCAGGGAGCATCGGTGGCGGCGAACCTCCTGACCGGTGCCACCAGGTCGTAACCGCACACCTCGGCGATGGTCGCCGTGACCTCGGCGCCCACACCGCCGGTCCGCTGTGGCTCTTGGACGAAGAGCATTCTGCCGGTCTTGCGCACACTGTTTGCCACCGTGTCGACATCCCAGGGGTAGATCGTTCGCATGTCGATGACCTCGACCCCGATCCCTTCTTCGGCCGCCGCCTGTGCTGCTTTGAGCGACACCGGGACCATCCCACCGTAGGTCACCAGGGTGAGATCGGCTCCTTCGGTGCGCACCCGCGCCTTGCCGATGGGGATCTCGTAGCGGCCCGCCGGCACCTCCTCTTTCCCGGCCCGGTACAGCACCTTTGGCTCGAGAAACACCACGGGGTCGTCTCCGGCTAATGCGGCGGCGAGCAAACCCTTGGCGTCGTAGGGCGTCGACGGGATAACCACGACGATGCCCGGCACGTGCATGAAATACGCCTCGGGGCTGTCGCAGTGATGTTCGTGAGCCCCGATCCCTGCCCCGTTGGGCGACCGCACTACGACCGGTACGCCGGCGTGGCCGCGGGAGCGAAAGCGGACACGGCCGAGGTGGCTGGCGATCTGATCGAAGGCCGGATAGATGAACCCTTCGAACTGAATCTCGGCGACCGCCCGGCTCCCCGAGATCGCCATGCCGATGGCGGTGCCGACGATACCGGACTCGTTGACGGGGGTGTCGATGACGCGTTCATCGCCAAACTTGGCATGCAGGCCTTCGGTGATGCGGAACACACCTCCCGCCACCCCGACGTCCTCGCCGAGCAGCACCATCGACGGGTCGTCCTCCATGGCTTCGTGGAGGGCAGCGTTGATCGCGTCCGCCATTGTCCATGTCTCGGTCGGTCCGACGGGCTCGGTCTCATCGCCGGCGACCCACACCTCATCGGGAGTGAACGGACTCTCGGGCTCGCCCGCCGCTCGCTCGATCTCGTGGAGTTGATCGACCAGCAGCTGCGGAACCTTGGCGTAGGCATGCCTGACGATGTCGTCGCGTCCGGGGAGCTCGATGGCCTCGACCCGCAGCAGCGCCTCGTCGAACTCGGCGGTGGCCGACTGCTCAGCTGCCTCCTGGCGCCCGGCGTCCCACAGGCCGCGGCCCTCCAGATAACTGCGCATCCTGAGCATCGGGTCGTACGGGCGGAATGACGATTCCTCGTCCTGGGTCCGATACAGGTGGGGATCGTCGGCGGTGGCGTGCGGACCGTACCGGTAGCACACAGCCTCGATCAGGGTCGGGCCGTCACCGGCCACGGCACGGTCGACGGCGTCCACCGTTACCGCATACACGGCCAGCGGATCCATGCCGTCGACCCGAACCCCCGGCATCCCGTATGCCGTCGCCTTGTGTGAGATCGTCTCCGAGGCGGTCTGCTTCTCGTATGGCACAGAGATGGCGTAGAAGTTGTTGGAGATGACGAACACGGTCGGCGTCTTCCACACCCCGGCAAAGTTGAGCCCGGAGTGAAAATCAGTCTCCGAGGTACCCCCATCGCCAAGGTAGGCGACGGTGACGACATCCTCGCCGCGCTGTCTGGCGGCATACGCATGGCCGACGGCGTGGGGCAGGTGGGTGGCGATCGGAACGGTGGGCACCATTTGGTTGTACACCTTCTGGTCCCACTCCGCATTCGGCAGTCCCCGCCAGTAGGAGAGGACGACGTCCAGTGGCATCCCCCTGGCGATCTGGACGCCATGCTCGCGGTACCCGGGGTAGGCAAAGTCGTCGGGTCGCATCGCCATCGCAGAACCGACCTGGATGGCCTCGTGTCCTTCGAGGATGGCGAATGTGCCCAGGCGACCCTGCCGCTGGGCCGCGGTTGCGCGCCGGTCGAAGACCCGCGTATTGATCATGTGCGTGTACATCTCGACGAGTTCGTCCTCGCTGAGACCGGGCTCATCGCCGACGACGGCGCCGCCCTTGTCCAGGACGCGAACGAGCGCGGGGTCGTCGAACAGACTCGGATCCATCATGACGTCACCCCGACGGCGTCGAGTGCGCGCAGAAAGCGACGATTCTCATCCTCGGTGCCGACGGTCACCCGGATGATCGGCCCCATCGGCCGCACGATCACACCCTCCTTGAGCAGCCGGTCTGCAGCATCCGCCGACTCGTCGGCCACCATGGCAACGAAGTTGGCTTGGCTGGGCGCATACTCGATGCCCCGCTCGGTCAGGCCATCCTCGAGCTGGAGCCGCCCCGCGGTGTTGGCAGCCGCGCGCTCGGCCAGATGTTCATCGTGGGCGAGGGACTCGAGCGCAGCCACCTGGGCGATCGAGCTGGCGGAGAAGGGTGGCTGGGTCGTCTTCAGCTTGGCGATGGTGTCGGAGTTGCCTATTGCATATCCAATGCGAAGGCCGGCCAGGCCATAGATCTTGGAGAAGGTCCTGGTGACCACGACATTTTCCCGTTCGGATGCGATGGGCAGCGCTGTGGCGTAGTCGGGGGCGGTCACGTAGTCGTGATAGGCCTCGTCGACTACCACCAGCAGGTGATCGGGCACCGCATCGATGAACACCGCCACATCTGCGGCCGACCGATACGTCCCGGTCGGGTTGTTTGGGTTGCACACGTAGACCGCTGTGGTGTTGTCGCGGACGGCGGCGTGCATGGCATCGAGGTCGTGGCGCCAGTCCTCGTCGAGCGGCACCTCGATCGGCTCGGTCCCCGCGACCAGAGAGGCGATGGCGTACATGATGAAAGACGGGCGGGCGTATAGCGCGCTGGTTCCCGGCCCGCCTACGGACAAGGCGATGCAACCGAGCAGCTGAGTCGATCCGGCGCCGAGCCACACCTGAGCCGGATCGACGCCGTGCCGCTCAGCAAGGGCGTTGACCAAGTAGTAGCCGGAGTTATCGGGATAGCGGTTCACGTCGGTCGCAGCAGCGGAGATCGCCGCTACAACCTCGGGGAAGGGCTCGGTGGGCGATTCGTTGGATGCCAGCTTGGCGATGTTGGTGATGCCGAGTTCGCGCGAGACTTCGGCGATGGGCTTACCTGGGCTGTACGTAGGAATCGCTTCCAGGTCGGCTCGATACGTTGGCAAGTAAGGAGCTCCTTTCGGTCAGAGCGCTCAGGCTGCAGGGTACTTGGTGGCAAAGTCGCAAGTCTCGAGCCAGGATCCGACGTACCCACTTCCGCTACTTGGTACTTGCTACTAGACCACAACCGTCTCGCCATCGGGCTGTTGAATCACGAAGGCGATGACCATCGACTGGCGACTCGGCCATTTGGCCAGGGTGGAGGCGGCGGTGTCGTTGGCTTGGCTGCGGAATTCAGCAAACGAAGCCGCCTCCTGTGGGCGAGCCATGAGCTCCAAGCCGGGACGGCCCTTCAGCCGGCCTCGAACCAGATCGAACCCTTCCATCTCGACGACCGCCAGCCCAAGGTCTTCGCACTTGCGGATGAACGCCGCCGCGACTGTGACCGGGAAGAAACCCTCCCCGTCTTCGGATCGATGGACGGCTTGTGGGTCGAACTCGGTGACGAGAGTGGTCGTGGACGGGTCCTCGTCGTCCCAGTCGTCGCCTGTACCGCTGAGATCGACGAAGCCCTCGTCAAAGGCAAGCGGGTCCACGATCCGCTGCGCCGTGTCGAGCACCCGGACGAGATCATTCAACTCGAGATCGTGAACATCGTCGCCGACCGGGTAGATCTGGACCACTGGTACCGACCCATCCCAGAACACCATGCCGACGAATTCGTCTTCTCGCCATAGCTCGACGACTGTTTGGTCGAAACCGTCGCGATCGGTCTCGACGATCCTGAGCGGGTACATGCGCCTCCCCGAGGGGAAACCAGCCTATCTCCGTATTACGTATTACGTAGTACCCAGAGCCTCACGCAACAGGGACATGCTCGAGATACGAACCGACAAAGATCAGCTTTCGACGCGAACACCGCGCCAGAAGGCGACGTAGCCGGTGATCTGCTCCGCTGCCTGACTCGGGGCCGGGTAATACCAGGCGGCTTCCGGGTTCACGTCACCGTCGACGGCCACGTCGTAGTACGAGGCGAGACCCTTCCACGGACAAACGGTGTGCGCCGCGCTCTCCGCCAGGTAGTCCTGGTTCACCGAATCGGGTGGGAAGTAGTGGTTGCCTTCGACGACGATGGTGTCATCGCTCTCTGCGATGACCGTCCCGTTCCAAATTGCCTTAGCCACGGTTCATCCTCATCGTTCCTCGCCTCGCGGGCTACCCCTTCCTCCGTCTTCTCGCCATACGTAATACGTAATACGCAATACGTATTCCCTAAAGAACCCACGGGATGAGCCGGTACGGGACCGTGGAGCGGTACTCACGGTACTCGGGGAACCGCTCCATCAGCAGATCCTCCTCATGACCGGACTTTGCCATGAAGAAGGGGACAAAGACGAGGGCGACCACGAGCACGGCGGGGTTCAACACAGCGAGCGCAAGCCCGATCGTGCCCAGCACGACGGCCAGGTAGATCGGATGCCGAACCAAGCGGAACGGTCCCTTCCGTATCAACCGGGCGTGGCTGGTGGGGGCGGGGAACAGGGAGAGTGACCGTCTGATGAGGCCGAGCGACCATACCCCGATCACGAGGGCCACACCCATCAGCGCCAACCCGCTCCCCTGAGCGAAGCCGAGACCGACCCCCTCGCTCACCGAATCGGTGCCGAGCAGCCCCAGCACATAGAGGCCCAACAGCGCCAGCTGCCCGACCACCCACCATCCGCCGCGCTCGGTGAAGGTCACGCTCGCACCCTCCCGGTGGTCGCCATTAACCAGACAGACTGGTAACTGGGAACTGACAGCTGGTCACTCTCTTCTTCACTTCACCACGGTTGGGCTTCGGAGATCGATCCGCGTCGGCTCCTTCTCGGTGTCGATGCGCCCGGGCAGCTCGACCCAGAAGCAACCGCCACCGAGCTCGTCGGAGCGCCGGTAACCCGCCTTGCCGCCGTGGGCTTCGACGATGGCTCTCACCACGGCGAGGCCGATGCCGGTGCCGGGGACCAGGCTGTTGTAGCGGTTGGGACCGCGTTCGAAGCGTTCCCAAATCACCAACTCGTGCTTTTTGGGTACTCCTGGGCCGGAGTCGTGCACCTCGACGACGAGGGCCCCTCCGTTGGCGAACGCCTTGATCAGGCATGCGTTCCCGCCATAGCGATCGGCGTTGGTAATCAGGTTGACGAGAATCTGCTCGAGGCGCTCGGCGTCGACGTGGGCGATCAGCCGTTGCGGTACGTCGACCACAACGCAATCGTGGTCGATGGAGGTGGCATTGAGGGCATGCTCGATGGTGCCGCCGACGTTGACCTCGCTGATGGTCAACGACATTCCGCTCGGATCTCCATCGGCGAGGAGCAGCAGATCCTGGACGATCCTGGCCAGGTAGTTCGCCTGATGGTGGACGACCTCGATCAACTCGGCGCGCTCCCCCGGCCCGTCCACCTCGTTGTAGTGCAGGATCGACAGAAACCCGAGCATGGCGGTCAACGGCGTCCGCAGCTCATGGGAGATCGAGGAGACGAGGTCGGTCCGCTGCTGCTCGATCAAGACCCGGTTCTCACGAATGGCGAGGGCCTGGCGACCGATGACCAGGATCGCAACCAGGAACGTAGCGGTCAGCAGCAGGCGGTCGCCGGTATCGATTTTGGAATCGGCCATGCGGCTGACCAGAACGAGGAGCATGGCGATGGCCGCCGTATATGGCGCCATCAGCGACCACAGCGGTGTGGTGCGATCGGCGTAGTGTCTCGGCTCAGGCTCGATATCGACGATGAGTGCGGTCGCCAGAAATGCCGCGGCTGCCAGCAAGAACACCCCGTACAGCGGCTCGGCTTCGGCAAAGCTGTTCCCCACTCCTGAGACGAGGAAGCTCACGTCACCAACCGTTTGCAGCAGCATGGCGACGGCGAAAAACATCAGGCGGGGATCGAATCGATAACTGGACCGCCGCACGATCGCGATCATGACGACCACGACCACGCCGAGGTCCAAGAGCGGGTACATGGAACCGATCACACGTTGCCAGATCGGAGCCTGGGCGAGACCGGCGACGATCCCGCTGAGGACTAGCACCCAGAACAGGGCGGCGATCGAGATGGCCCCGATGAGGCCGTCCAGGACGATACGCACGCGCTGTAGTGGATGGCCGGCGGTGTGGGGTAACAGGGCGAACCCGAAGATGGTCAAGCTGTACCCGGCTAGGAAGAACAGGTCGATTGGGCCGAACGTCGGTGCGTTTCCGGTAATGGTGACTTGCAGGGCCAGCACCACGAGACCCATGGCGGCGATCATCAACCCGATGCCAACCAGAGTCCACGCCCGGCGCTCCTCCTGGTCGACCTTGTGGGCCTTGTGCATGAAAACAAACCCGGCAGTGGCGAGGCCGGCGAACGTCCCCACTATGCCCGCAATTGCCCTGGTCTCGGCGTCTCCGAGGACTACGGCAACGCTGGCGACTGCGATCACCATGAAGACGACGAGCGCGTACCAGGGGACACGGGCTCTTGCACGCGCGAACCCGGCGCGCGTCACGTCCGTCAAACGCATCTGATCGTTATCGGCGCGATTTCGGAACGGTTGTAGCGATATCAGGGCCGGTGGGCGGGCTGGGAACGGCGGTGCGCCGCGTCGGTTGGGGCATCATCGGAGTCGTCTTCTTCGAAGGGCGCCAACGCTTCGTCGCGCAGGTCGATGACGATGTGCGGCTCGGCGCCGACCTCGGGCAGGTGATGGGAGAGAGCTTCGAGAAGATCGGTGAGCTGCTCCCGGCTGTGGTGGAGCGACTGGTTGAAGCGGACGCCACCCTGTCCGATGGGGACCGCCGGGTAGGCGGCGATACTGAGGTAGAAGCCGTCGGCCATGAGCCGGCGGATCATCTCGGCGCACTGGCCGGTTGACCCAACTCTGACGAACCAGATGGGGGTTGCCTCCATCGAAACCACGGGCAAGCCAAGACGCACCAGCTCGGAGCGCATGAACTCGATGTCCGAGCTGAGCCGCGCCTGTAGCTCCTCGTGCTCAGCCGAGAGATGAATGCCGGCGGAAGCGACCGCCGATCCCAAATCGGGCGGAGGGATGGGGCCAGAGAAGGTCAGCGGCCCACCCACGAGCCGAACCCGGCGCGCCATCTCCTCATCTCCAAAAATGAGCACCGCCCCAAGCGAGCCAAAAGCCTTGGCGAACCCGGCGGCGATGATCATCCGATCGTTGAGCGGTACCCGGGACAGGACGTGGCCGCGGCCGTGCTCGCCTGCCCACCCAAATCCGTGAGCGTCGTCGTAGTAGACATACAAGTTCGGATAGATGGCCTGCAAGGCCGCCACATCCTCGACGGGTGCGGTGTCGCCGTACATGGAATAGATACCATCGGCCAGATACCAGACCTTGTTGAAGTTCCCCGCAACTTCCGCCAACCGGTGGGCGAGGAATACCATGTCTCGGTGCGGGACGGACTCCACGGTCACACCGTTGCCACGAAGGTTGTTCGTCGCCAGGTGAACCGAGTCGTGAGTCTGGGCATCGACCAAGGCAAGATCGTCCGGCCCGACCAAGGGCGGCAGCGCTGCCAGGTGCGCCAGTGTCGTGGTTTGAGCGATGGCGACCGCACCGCCCGTCATCTGCCGCAACTGTTCGTCGAGTGTCTCGTACAGCGGAATGGCGGTGTAGGTCGGAGATGATGAATAGCTAGTTCCGTACTTCGTTATCGCTTCGATTGCTCCCGCCTTGAGTCGCGGGTCGTGGTTGAGCCCGAGGTATGAGCACGAGCTGAAGTCCACCAGGCTGCGGCCGTCGAGTGTGATGGTTGCACCGTCCAGCTCGTCGTCCTCGAGGTAGCGGTGAATGACGCCGAGCTCGACCGCGAGACTGATGCGGCGCTCAGCCATATCGAGCAAACGGTCGTGTCTCGATCGCATGATCACCTGTCTGCTGGACTGCGTGGCAACCGCACCTTAGAGCGAGGACTAGTCAGTTGCGAAGAGTTTTCGCGAGCTTGCAGAGGGTTACCAGCGGGCGAGCTACGGCACGACGGTCTTGACCACCACGTCGGTGTACCCCAGGCTGGTGAAGAACCCGGTCAGAAAGTTCTCTGCGCTCGTCTGTGCTCGATCGAGGATCCCGGCTTCGATCGCCTGCGCTTCGAGGATTCGCTCCGCTTCGGCGCGGGTGTCCGACTCCAGCAGATCATCGCCCTTGGTGAACAACCCGGTGTCGCGGTCGAGCACGGTGGTGCTGTTCGAATCGAGATACGTGTAGAAGATTTGCGCCCTCGGGATCTCAATCGCGAGCACGCCCGTCTCCTGGTTGACGGCGAACGAATCCTCGGTCAATTCGGAGAGATCGACACCGGCCCCGATCCTTGCCACCGCGAACAGGTGGAGACGATCACCGAGTGCGAGGTTCAGGATCCCGTGGTCGTCGCCGCGTTGGATCGTCGTCGTTTCCACCATCTCGACCGTGGTCAGCTCGGCGAGCTCTTGGAGCTCGTCTACGACGACCAGCCCGACCTCCTGGAAGGGCTCGCCGACGATGAACGCTGGAAGGCCTATGTTGAACGAGGGCAGATTGGCCAGCAACAGGCCAACGGCGAACACCGCCGCGATGAAAAAAGCGGCGACAACGCCGATGGTCCTGCCAAGCGTCCGATTCGGTGTCTGCGGGATTCCCATGGCGCTACCTCCTCCAGCAAGGGTATCCGCGCCCCGATGACACTTGCTTGAACAGGCATTCCATGATATCATGCGTTGCAAGATATATAGCGAAACCTAGGAGACAAGGCTCGCGGTCTCCGCGCGGAGGATCATGTGGATCGCAGCTCGCAGTTGCTCAAGGGCGTGCTCGATATGTGTCTGTTGTCGCTGATCGCACAAGAGCCGAGTTACGGCTACGAGATGGCGGCAAAGCTGGAGAAGCGGGGCTTGCGTCTGGTCAGCGAAGGGAGCATCTACCCGGCGTTGTCCCGACTACAGAAGACCGGGATGGTCGAAGGGTACTTCGTGGAAGCGGACGGGAGCGGTCCCCCGAGGAAGTATTACCGGATCGCTGCAGACGGGCAGTCGCACCTCGAACTGTGGACCGGTGAGTGGGAGGCGCTGAGCACCGGTGTGATGTCGGTACTGAATGGAGGTGTTGACGATGACTAACCGCACGATCGACCAGATTCTGTCGGGCTGCACCCGAGTCTGGGGAGCCCGCGATGTGCCTCCTCAGACCATCGCCGACATGCGAAGCGAGCTCCACGCCCACCTCGATTCCGCCGCACGCGCCGGAAAACCCGTCGACGCCGTCGTCGGCACCGACCTCAATTCCTTCGCCGAGGAGTGGGCTGCAATCTACGGCGGGGCGCTTGACCAGCCAGATCCCGCCACCCCCTCGTCGTCCGAATCAAGATGGATCTGGTTGACAATAGGAACGTTGGCCGTCGCGTTCGCGGTGATGGCCATTCTGGCACCGAAGGGAGATACGATGAACGCTGATCAATGGCAATGGATTTGGGTCGGGATCGCCGTTGTGCTCGGCATCGGCGAGCTTCTCACCGCAGGGTTCTTCCTGCTCCCGTTCGCGGTTGGCGCCGCCGCCGCTGCCATCCTCGCCTTCCTCGGAGTGAACTTGGGCCTTCAGCTGGTGACCTTTGTGGTGATATCCGTGCTATTCCTGGCGGTGTTGCAGCGCTTTGCCAAACAAGAGCAGCGCGACGGCCCAGAACCAGCGGGTGCGGGTCGATTCCCGGGGAGACATGCCTTCGTCCTCGAGCCGATCAACCGCCGCCAAGGGACGGGGAGCGTTCGGATGGAGACCGAGCAGTGGCGGGCAACCACCGACGGAGACGAGGAAATTCCCATCGGTGAGGAAGTCGTGATCATCGAGGTGCGAGGCACCCGGCTCGTCGTCGAGCCCAAGTCGTCTGGCACGTGATTCGGAACTGATTCGGAAGTTGTCGAGAGAGAGGAACTGAGATGGAAGCCGCAGCAGCAGTAGTGGTCGCCTTCATCGTCCTGCTGGTCGTTTACGTGGCGCTGGCGATCAAGATCGTCCAGCAACACGAGAAGGGATTGGTGGAGCGTTTCGGCCGGTACCAGAAGACGGTGGGGCCGGGATTCAACATGATCGTGCCGTTCATCGAGAAGATGCAGAAGGTGGACATGCGCGAGCAGGTCGTCGACGTGCCTCCCCAGGAAGTCATCACCAAGGACAACGTGGTGGTGACGGTCGATGCCATCGTCTATTACCAGGCCACCGACCCGGTGAAGCTGAAGTACAACGTTGCCAACTTCATCCTGGCGGCCACCAAGCTGGCACAGACGAACCTGAGGAACGTCATCGGCGACATGGACCTCGATTCGGCGCTGACGTCGCGCGACACGATCAACACCGAGCTGCGGGGGATCCTCGATGAGGCAACCGACGTGTGGGGAACCCGCGTCGTGCGCGTCGAGATCCAGCGCATCGATCCTCCGGCCGATGTGACCCAGGCGATGCATCGCCAGATGAAGGCAGAACGTGAACGCCGCGCCGCGGTCACCGAGGCCGAGGGTGAGAAACGGGCGGCGATCCTCCGCGCCGAGGGCGTGAAGCAAGCGCAGATCCTGCAAGCAGAAGGTCAGGCGAAGGCGATCAAAGAAGTCGCCGACGCCGAGAAGTTCCAACTGCTGACCGTCGCCGAAGGTGAGGGGCAGGCCATTGAGCGGGTGTTCGCCGCCATCCACAACGGTGATCCGACGCCGGACCTGATTGCGATCAAGTACCTGGAGGCGCTGACGGAAATCGCAGATGGACAGGCCACCAAGCTGTTCCTCCCGCTCGAGACCGCAGGCATCCTCGGGTCGATCGGCGCCATCGGCGAGCTGTTCACCGGCTCCAGGGATGGAGAGGTGACGACGACTTCAAGGGCTGGGCCGTCACGGACGGAGTCGTCCGAGGAGTAGAAACGAGAGCCGAGTCGCCGGCTGATCTGGCTCGCGGCTTAGTCGCGTCTGCATCTTTGCTCCCCCCTCAGGGGGGAGTCCCGCCCGAAGGGCGGGGAGGGGGGTCAGACCTTTCGTCGACGGAGCCTTGACCCCCTCCGCTACCGGCTTCGCCGGCGCCACCTCCCCCTGAGGGGGAGGCAATATCAGCTGTCGCCTCGCCTGGGGCCAAGAACGACGGAGGACCTATCAGGGTGCGGGTTTCACCACGGCGCTGGAACCAATACAGGGCGACCAGCCCTAGGGCCACAGCCAGAATCGATACCCAACCGTTTCGGCTCAGCCCGACAAACCGGAACGTCGTGTCGGTTCGCAACAGCTCCATGAGGAAGCGGCCCGTGCCATACACGACGAGGTACACGGCGATCGACGCTCCCTTGAACAGTTTCCCTCTCCGCTCCAGCAACAGGATGATCGGCACCGTCAACAGCAGGTTCCACAACGCCTCATACAGGAATGTGGGGTGGAATGTGGCGAAGTCGGCGTACTCGAATGGGCGGCTGCCGGGTTTGATCTCCACCGCCCACGGCAGCGTCGAAGGCCCGCCGAACAGCTCCTGGTTGAAGTAGTTGCCGAGGCGCCCGATGGCCTGCGCAAGCGGGATCCCGACGGCAACGGCGTCGCCGTAGGCGAAGATGTCCCCCCGCCAGCGACGCAACAGGAAGATCGCGGCCAACGTACCGGCGGTGAGCCCGCCGTACAACGCAAGCCCACCCTCCCAGATGAACAGAACTGCCCACGGGCGGTCCACGAAGGCTCCAGAGTGGGTGATGACATAGCC
>SMVA01082568.1_pt1 | contig 17660 bp, 13 predicted proteins | sample 2456451 | NCBI WGS metagenome assembly SMVA01 (sample SAMN11095933, study PRJNA526329) | marine sediment metagenome | biome: Marine sediment; feature: Surficial sediment; material: Deep marine sediment; isolation source: Hadal surficial sediment | place: Pacific Ocean | collected 2014-05 | depth...
AAAGTGCTTACGATGAATTCTGTTAGTGGAAAGTAATAAGAATGAATACTAAAAACCGTCTGCCTCAAGCAGACGGTTTTTTATATTTGAATTATGAAGCAACTCGTGCATATCTTAAGTTATCCGCTTTCCGCAATCTTTTTTATCCTTTTTGTGCTTATACTGTTGGTATTTGAGCCTATTCAACGTATTTGTTTACGCATTTTTGGTTACCGGGCGCATAAAATTAGTGTAGCGCTGTTCGATGGGCTGTTTTTGCTTTGTTTGCACATTGTGAGGACGACATTTCGATTTAAAATTGAAGGTGAGATTCCTGAAAATGTACCGATCATTATTGTATCGAATCACCAAAGTTTGTGGGATATCCCACCTCTGATTTGGTTTCTTCGCAGGTTATATCCCAAGTTTATCTCTAAAAAAGAACTGGGACAAAGGATTCCATACTTTATTTGATAATTCACCCCAAGCGTACGTACTTCCTGTGAGTATTAATAATTCCTGGAAATTGCAACGTTATGGGATGTTTCCTATACCGTTATTTGTTCGATTGAAATTTTTGGTACACCCGGCGGTTAAAGTATCCGAATATAATTCAGAAGAGCTAATAGACAAAATCGAATGGCAGATCAAAGCGGAAATCGTTTAGAATAACTTTAGTTGAGGATCCTTACACTTCAAATAATGAGAATTATCCAATTTGGGCATTCTTTTACCTTTTAGATATTTTGCACGGGCGAGCGCAATAGTATCACTGATTTGCCGGGCGATAACACCACTTCCTTTCATCCGCCTACCCCATGTACTATCGTTGAGCTTCCCATCGTGGCATTGTTTAATTTGATTGAGGATCCTATCGGCTTTCCCTGGGATGGATTTATGGGCCCAATCTTCAAAAATGGTAGCCACTTGTCCATTGAGCCTAACTATAATGTATGCAACGCTTAAGGCACCCAAGTTGGCTACTTTTTTTATCAACGGAATAATTTCATGACTATTCAAAGATGGGATAATAGGAGCCAACATCACATTGACAGGAATACCGTTTGCGGAAAGTATTTCGACGGCCTTCAATCTATTCTTAATACTTGAAGTTCGCGGTTCGAGTAAACGACGTGTTTCCTCGGAAAGGGTGTTGATAGAAATAGAAACTCTAACAAGATCGAGATGTGCCAGGTCTTTCAGAATATCCAAATCCCGAAGTATCAAGGAATTCTTAGTGATAATTCCGGTTGGATTTTTCCACTTATACATCATTTTTAAACAAGCCCTGGTAATCTCTAATTTTCGCTCAATGGGTTGATAACAATCTGTATTTCCCGAGAAAATGATGGTATCTCCTTTCCAATTCCTGCTCCTTAGTTTCTTTTGCAGCAATTCCGGTGCATTTTTCTTGACCAATATGAAACGTTCAAAATCAACACCGGCTCCATACCCCCAGTATTCGTGGCTGTTACGGGCATAACAGTAGACGCAGCCATGTTCACAGCCTTGATACGGATTGGCGGAATATTCTATGCCCACATCCGGGCTATCCACTTTATTGACGAAGGTCTTGGGATGTACATCTATGTATTTGGTCTTGTTTTTATCTGCGAGTTCCCCTTCAATCTCACAAAAGTTGAGGTATTCGTCTAATACTTGATGCTCATGCTTCAAAAAACGACTGTGAACTTTCTTTTGTGCGCCACGGCCTTTTATAAATTGGGACATAAAAAAACTTTGAAGGTGAGAGTACTTCAAAGTTAATTCATACTTGGAATATTTCCAAATATAATAGGAATTAATCCAATATATTATAATCCCGGGAACTCAGGTTTACGTTTTGTTAAGAATGCATTGATCCCTTCCTGAAAATCGGCTGTTCCAAAACATTTGCCAAACTCAATGATCTCGGTGTCAAATCCATTTTCACCTTCTTCATAGCCTGCGTTAATAGCATTAATAGCAGCAGCTATAGCCACGGAAGAGTTACGCATTATTTTGCCTGCAATTTTATGAGCAAGCGGGAGTAATTCCTCTTGCGTGGTTACATGGTTCACCAAACCGAATTCCAAGGCTTTATTCGCATCGATCATTCCAGCAGTCATTACCAATTCCATAGCCCTACCTTTACCCACTAATTGAGGTAAACGCTGGGTGCCTCCATATCCAGGGATAACTCCTAGTGATACTTCGGGCAATCCCATCTTGGCATTATCACTTGCTACCCGAAAATGTGCCGCCATGGCCAATTCGAGTCCACCACCCAAAGCAAAACCATTGATGGCAGCAATTACAGGAGTATATAAATGCGCAACAAAATCAAATAACAACGCCTGTCCGTGCGCGGCTAATTGTTCTCCCTGAGATACAGAATAATCGGCAAACTCACTAATATCGGCGCCGGCAACAAAAGCTTTTTCACCACTACCTGTAACGATAATAACTTTGGTTTCACGTTCTTCCTCAGCCTTTTTAAAAGCCTCATGCAATTCCTTGATGGTCGATCTGTTAAGTGCGTTTAGTTTTGACGGGCGATTGATCGTAATAGTAGTGATTCCGTTGTCAAAATGACTCAGGATGTTTTCGTAACTCATGGTGAGATATTTTTGGGGATTAGTCGTACAAGTTAATCAAAGGAAAATGTAATTCAAAGTTCTCCATCTCAAAACAAAATGCTAATTGGGGATCACTACTTTAAATAGGGCACCCTCACCCTCTTGGGATGTGAAGGTAATTTCTCCTCCATAGGTCTCCATAATTTTTTTCATCATAGCGAGTCCTAGTCCCATGCCACTGGTTTTGGTCGTGAACTTCGGTTCAAAAACTTTGTCTTTATTTTCTTCGGAAATGCCTATACCATTGTCCTCGACTGTGATACAGGCAAAGCTATTTTCAGAAAAAACACGCACATTGATCCTGGGGTTCTCCGGTTGCTTTTGCTCAATAGCCTGAATACTATTTTTGATCAAATTCGTTACGACACGGATCAATTGGGTTCGATCAAATTTTGATATGATCTCTTCTTCTTCAGAATTAAAATAAATATAATCCTCGTTAAAAATATCGAGTGTTAACTTGGTAATACGAACCACATTAAGTGTTTCGTCCTTTTGAGCAGGCATATCGGCATAAGTGGAAAAGGCCGAAGCTATAGAACTCATCGTATCGATCTGTTGAATTAGAGTGCTGCTAAACTCATCCAGTTTGGCTTCGATATTTTCGTCTTTAGCATCGAATTTTCGTTGGAAACTTTGTACGGTCAGGCGCATGGGTGTCAACGGATTCTTTATTTCATGTGCTACTTGCTTCGCCATCTCACGCCAGGCGGCTTCTCGTTCGCTCGTAGCTAATTGTGCAGCGCTATTTTCCAATTCATCGATCATCCCATTGTAGGCACGTACTAAATTTAAGATCTCCTGAGTAGTATTATCGTCCAACTCAATTTTTTTGTTACGCTTATCAAGACGAGTCTCGGTCATTTTTTCGCTTATATGATTAAGAGATAGAGTGATATATTTCGCCAGAAAATAAGCCAGAGCAACAGCGATCAATAAGGTAAAGGAATAAGCAATTCCCATTCGGGTGAGATATTCTTTGAGCTCCTTGTTGATGAAGTTATCATCTTGAATGTAGGGTATCTGAAGAATCGCCAAAGGTTCGAAGGATGCATCTGTGATATACGAATACGACGACTGGTATTTTTGTCCGTCTTCTTCAAAGTTTTCCAAATATCTTTTGTCCGATGAATTTTCAAGGGCATCTATGATATAGCGTGGAAGCTTCGCCTGTGAAGTGTCTAATAAGAAGGTAGCTTTTGACGATTTTAGCAGTTTCCCCTCGAGGTTATAGAAATAAATATCGAGCTGGTTGACATCTTTTATTTCATAGATCTTATTCTTGAATATCAAGGGGATCTTATCCGTTTCTACGGGGTAAGTTGTATTTTTTAGAACATAGTCGATGTATTTAGTGATAGCGAGTTCTTTTCGCAACAAACGATCATGGTGATAGTCCCTGGCTTCCTCCCGGTACTGGTAAATGGTAACAATGGCGATAAGGATGGAAGCGATTACCACCAATAGGAGCATCGATAAAAAAATTCGAAAACGCAACGATTTACTAAGCCTCATGCATTGATTTTTCTCTAGGGAAGATAACAATAATTAAACCAAACCGGAACTATTAAAAATTAATCACGGCAGCCATCCGAACGAAATACTTATTTGCTATAAATTCTTCTCTCTTATTCGTTTGTAGAATTTATATCCCAGCATTATTAATACCGAAAACAGGATAATCCCAACGGTACCATAGATCCAGTTCACGGCGTTCTTCAGAACAGCCAAAAAGACAATAGCGAAGAGTAGGATAATAGATCCTTCATTGAACAAACGCATAAAGTTGGATGAATGTTTTACCACATCTACCTGAAGTTGCTTAAATATAATATGACACTTTAAGTGATAGATAACGAGTAAAACAACGAATCCCAACTTTATTTGCATCCAGCCATCACTGATATAATAGGATCGAAGGACCAACAACCACACGGCAAATCCAATGGCTAATATCATCGAAGGCCAGGCTATGATATACCACAAACGTTTTGCCATCAACTTGAATTGCTTTCCCAATATTTCTTTTTCGGGTGAGGGTTTGTGAAACGCCTCTATTTGATAGACAAATAATCGCACTATGTAAAATAACCCGGAGAACCAGGTGATCACAAAAATAAGATGAAGCGATTTTATATAATTGTATTCCATATTCATTCTCCTCTATGGCGGGGTTTGTTGCTGAAAATAAGTCTGAAAAGTTCGTTTCTGTTTTAATCTACTTCTTCAACAAAAAGGTAATTCAAATTCAATGAATTAAATGCTGCGTTAAAGGCAGAAATCTCATCAGAAACCAGTTGGTCAAACTTTAGCAATTCTGTGTTGATCTGCTGCGTTAATTCGTTTTTCACGGCAATATCCTGTTTAGTTGGCGGAAAATCGTCCATACTCACTAAACTGTTCAAATGCGCCAATTTGTTCGTTAATTTTATAGGAAAGTTCAATGGATCTTGCCCACTCCTATTTTTGGTTTGGTACAATGCTTTCTCAATTTCTAAAAATTGCTCGCCCAAAGTCTTTGCTTTTTCAACCAAATTTTTTACCTGCTCGTCTTCTTTGTACCGTTTCTGAAAAGCCTCCAGTTGTTCATTGATCCTTCGTATTTTCTTGATGGATTTATGGGCCTTATCCACAGTTGTGTTAATATCTGTAATGAAATCGAATTGGCGTTGCATCCCTGAAATATCAGTCTCGGTGTTTTTATCAGGTGAAATCGTAAAGAACTGCGATTGTACTTGACCTTCTACCTCTAGTACCACTTTGTATGTTCCGGGTACGGCTTTGGGCGCATTGGTACTCGCCCACCAAAGTATCATCTCTTTCAATCGTTCGGCGCCTTTACCCCGGGTATCCCATACAAACATATTGGCTCCCTTCTTTACTTCCAGCTTATCTTCCTTACTTTTTGTACTGAAGGATTTGATAGTATCATTCTTACTATTGAGATAACTCAATTTTATTTCTTTATCCTTCGGGTCTTCCAAATTAAAATAAGTGATAACCCCTGCCGGATGATTCATCCCTGTTGTAAGCGATTTTTTGCTGCTATTACCTCTCATTCGGTAAGCTTCTTTTGGTTTAAATAAAAAATTTTCTTTTCCTTTGGCTTCTGCGAGTTGATATAAAACCGTTAGATCGTCAATGATCCAAAGACTTCTCCCTTGAGTGGCAACAATTAGGTTGTTGTCTTTCAATGCCAGATCGGTAATGGGCACGATGGGTAAATTCAACTGGAACGCCTGCCAGTTTACACCATCGTTAAAGGAAATATACATTCCTGTTTCCGTACCTGCATATAATATTCCTTTCTTATTTGGGTCCTCTCGCAGAACTCTCGTAAAATGTTCCTCGGCAATTCCTGCAGTAATTTTTTTCCAGGTTTTTCCATAGTCTGTGGTTTTGTAGAGGTAAGGAGCAAAATCTCCTGTTTTGTATTTTGTACCTGCTATATAACAGGTTCCGGCATCATAGCGCGAAGGTTCAATACTATTGATCATCATCCATTCAGGCATTCCTTTTGGTGTTACGTTTTCCCAGTTTTTCCCTCCGTCCAGGGATACATTCACCAATCCATCATCACTTCCCGTCCACAGCAGACCTGGAGTTACAGGCGATTCGGCTGCGGCAAAAATGGTGCAATAATATTCTACCGAAGTATTATCCTGGGTGATAGGGCCTCCTGAAGAACCGAGCTTTGAAGCATCATTACGTGTCAGATCCGGACTGATCACTTCCCAGCTTTCTCCCTCATTGGTAGTGAGGTGTAAATGATTTGAAGCTGTGTATAATTTGTTGGGATCATGTGGTGAGAAGAAAATAGGGAAATTCCACTGGAAGCGGTATTTCATATCTTCTGCACCATGCCCCATGGGATTATCAGGCCAAACGCTTATACTGCGTACCGTTCTATTTTTATGATTGTAGCGCGTGAGAAAACCGTCGTAGCTACCACCATAAACTATATCGTTGTTTTTTGGATCTACTGCGATATGCGCACTCTCGCCTCCTGCTGTCCTCTCCCAATCGTCTTCGTCTATGTTCCGTCCCTCGGTACGGTGCGGAATTCGAATGGTGGAATTGTCCTGTTGCGCAACGTAAATTCGGTAAGGGAAGGAGTCATCCGTAGTAACTCTATAAAACTGTGAGGTTGGCTGATTGTGATAGGTGCTCCAGGTTTCGCCACCATCATAGGTTACCTGAGCACCGCCATCGTCTCCAATGATCATACGATCCGGATTTTCCGGGGAAATCCAAAGGTCATGATGGTCACCGTGAGGCGTGTTGTAGGTATCGTATGTTTTACCTCCATCGGTACTTTTATGGTAACGAACATTTAAGACGTATATCACGTCTTCATCTTTTGAATCGGCATAGATTCGCGTATAGTACCATGCCCGCTGCCGTAGTTTTCGTTCACTATTGATATTACTCCACGTATCACCACCGTCATCACTGCGGTAGACGCCCCCTTTTTCTTTGTTCTCCACGATCGCCCAAACACGTTCGCTGTTTACGGGTGAAACGGTTACACCGATAATTCCTAAGGTATCCTCTGGAAAACCCTTATTCTTGGAAATTTCCTTCCAGGTATCACCGCTGTCCGTACTTTTCCAAAGTCCGGAACCTTCACCACCACTACTCAAACTATAAGGTGTGCGACGCACATTCCAAGTAGAAGCGTAGAGAATACGGGGATTGTTGGGATCCATAATTAGATCGACTGCGCCGGCATTTTCATTGGTAAAAAGGCTTCTTTTCCAGGTTTTCCCACCATTGGTACTTTTATAAACACCTCGTTCTTGGGTGGGTTTGTAAATATTTCCAAGTACGGCAGCATAGACTATATTATGATCTTTTGGATGTACCACAATTCTGGGAATGTGGCGTCCTTTTTGTAATCCGCTTTGCGTCCAGGTCTTTCCGGCGTTCTCAGTTTTCCAAATTCCATATCCTGAAGAGACGTTACCGCGTACCGTGGTTTCACCACCACCTGCATAGATGACATTGGGGTCGCTGGAGGCCACTTCAATAGAACCGATAGAGCCACCAAAAAAACCATCACTAATATTGTCCCAGGTTCGACCACCGTCGTTGGTTTTCCAAATCCCACCCCCGGCAGCGCCAAAATAAAATAAGTTGGGTTTGTGAGGAACACCCGTTACCGCTGCGCTCCGACCACCACGAAAGGGCCCAATAAGCCGATATTCCAAAGCATCATATAAACTTTCGTTATAGGATTGAGCAATAGATATTTCAGAAGAAATACTGAAGAAAATCGAAACTAGTAATATGGAAATTGAGAAAGGGAATCGTTTCATGAGTTCGGTTTATAAAGGGAGTTTAAAGATAGCGATATTCCACATATTTATAATGGGTCGGAAAATGAATACCCTAAAATAGTGTTGAGATTCACAGAATCCACTTGTTTGAAGATTTCGGTTTGATTAGACTTAGAAAATCGGGGTTTACTCAAACCTAATTCGATGGATCTATGATCGTAATAATCTGCTTTTGACGGATGTTCCGGATTCACTGCATTAAATATGTACCCGTAAGCCTGTTGTTTGATTATTTCTAAAATGATCCTGATACAATCCTTGCGATGGATCAAATTTACCGGCGCATCACCTCCTGTTAAATTCTTGCGTCCTGCTAAATAACGCGCGGGTTGTCTGCTTCCTCCAAAGAGTCCACCAAAGCGAACAATACTGCATTTGCAAGCTGAATTGAGAAACAATTGTTCTACTTGAAATAACTGGCGTCCTGATTCATTTTCAGGATGAGGGAAGTCATTTTCTGTAATTTTTCCTTGTTCATCACCGTAGACAGATATACTGCTTATAAAGATGCAGTGGGTTACTGAGGACTTTTCAACTTCAGTTAAAAAATGGGACATTTTCAATACATAATCCGATCCGGTATTTCTACCTAAACCAGGCGGGATCATCACTACCAAATCGTCTACCTGAGCTAAAAAATCCTGTGTATTGCCATATACACCACGTTCAGAAATTGTGATCGGATAAACTTCGAAACCGTTTTTTTTGAGCGAGATGGCTTTTTCCAATTGGGTCACACTTCCTTTTACTTTGAAGCCCAGGGATTTAAGTTTTTGGGCCAGGGGTTGTCCCAACCATCCCATACCAGCAATTGCGATGGTTTTACTCATTGGCCGATGGTGTTATGGTGTTTTTTACGGCAGCTCGAATTTCGTTGATGTTAATTTGGCTTTTAACAATTACGGCATCGGTAGTAACAAAAGGTTTAGGCATGGTATAATCGGGTCTTCTGTTAATAGTGAAGGCAGGATTATCCAAAAGGTCTAATGAATATTCCAGAACACTGAATTGTGGATCGACACCATCGGCAATAGAATATTTGACTTCTAGGGAGTCGTTTTTGGAAATAAAATAATCCATCAATAAATTGTTATCGCGCCCACTTAAGACATAGCCGGTGCTGTCTTTAGGAACGTTCATTCCATTGTAAGCGAGTGAGTTGAACCGGACACTCTGGTCTGCATACAGCCTTAAAATATGAACATCGCGCTGTGGTATGATGGTAAAAGTGATTTCCCGGTTATTGTCGATCAATGTATCCCGATTGATTTTTATTGCGAATTCCGGCAGGTTAATTAAAGGAGCTTCGGAGGCATAAGTATAGCCTGTATTGTACTTGCTTCCGGAAGAACTCACGACATATTTTGATGCTTCTTCGGGATCTTCCCCTAAATATCCTCTAGTCCAGCTGTCGAGGATATCGTCATAAGTTACCCAATAGGCTTTTTGATTTTCGGCATCCCGATCTTGATAATAGACCAGGCTATTAGGTTTTCGTCGTGATTCAGAAAAACCACTACTGAAATGTGCGCTCACAAGAAAACTTAAGGCCAGAATAAAAAAGAAAATGGAGAGAAATCTTTTATAGCGGTAAAACCCAATGACGCTCAGGAGTAATCCAAAAAGAAGTACCGTTAGCACAGTGCTTGCCACCAACATCTTCAAGCCCAATCCTACCGGGAAAAACTGAATGAGCGGGCTAAAAATCAAAACAGCAGGAGCACCCAGAAGCACCATTAATAAAATGTTGGGTCGTTCTTGACGGATCAAAACCCAAAATGACAGCAAGCTAAAAAATACGGGGATTATAAAATAAGCAGCGCCTTTTAAATAGAGCGCTATGCCAACATTTATGATCAGCCACAATGATATAGGAGCGACATAAGCGCTGGCGATATTTAGGAGTTTGAATCTGCTATAGACCATAAAAGTAATGGCGAGTGAAAGCATGACAAAGAATGCGATATAAGTATGCCCGTTGTAGGTAAAGCCATGTTGGATCTCATTATATTGAGGGTAGATAATCAGTAGTAGTTTCCAGCCAAAAAACCCAATAAGGCCACAAATGGCAAGCGATAATGACAACGCTCCAAATCCTCTTCCAATTTCTTTAGCCGCGAGATTTCCTTTTTTAATTCCGAAGAAAATAAACATAACAAAAACGACAATCGCCAAAATGAGCATAGGATATATCCAGGAATATGGATAACTCACCATTTTAATTAAAGGAAAATTGAAATAAACATCGTCTGTATCACTCTTCATGTCCGATATATCCGCATCGCCAAAATAATGCATAAGGGGTAGTAGATAACTTCCTTGATGTTGGAGTGAATTTCGGTTCAGATTATCAAAATTGTCATTCGCTGTATGATAATCGAAATGGTCATCGATAAAGGCGAAGAATAATCCATCAATATCCCCGTCTTCTCTAAGCACCGTTGAGTCCGTGTCATTCGGGAGCATTTTATAAATACTATACATCAATGATGAGGCCACCGGGTACTCAGGATTGGCATCTATAAATGCTTGAATAATAGTGTGGTTTCCTTGATTGGTTTCCAGGATCATATTACTGGGGCCACCACTGCCACGGGCTTCGAAGTTGAGGGCCAAACGTACGTCTTTCGCCCAAGGGTGTTGGTTTACAAATAGGTCTGCACCGTCCAGATCCACTTCTTCGCCGTCTGTAAATAGAATGATAATATCGTTTTTAGGCTGTTTACCACTTGCTTTGAAGGCACGAAGACTTTCCAAAATGGTCACCACGCCACTCCCGGCATCACCTGCTCCCATAGATGCCACCATCGCACTGTCATAATGAGAGAAAATTAACAGGGCATTCCCGGGCTGAGTGCCATCAATGCGAGCTATAATGTTGACAGGTTTGATAAGCCCTCCCCAATCATTATAGATAAAGCCCTCCTGGGTTTGCGGTTCTAACCCCAGATCTTTCAATTGTTGCACCAGGTATTCCTGAATTCTGAAATGTTCATCATTACCTATAAAATGAGGTGCTTTAGTAATTTCTTTAAGGGGGATTAGGGCGCGTTCGGCTGAAAATTCAGTTTCGGGAATGGAAGCAGGCGCCGCTTCACGAGGCATTAAACTGAAAAAACTATAATAAATAAGGCCTAATAAAAGCAAGAGCGAAAGAAAAGCGTTCATTCGTTTCATAGAGAATGGATTGGTGTTTTAAAAGTACGATTAAATGTTGAAATATCTCTTTCCAGATAGCTGCACTTCAGGGAGTCGGCATTTGACTTTCCCCTTTGGAAATGGGAGTTGAGCGCGAAGCTGGTCGGGGCATCATCATTGAACATTTTTTACCTATCTTTAAGAAGCAAAAACTCAGTGTTATGGGAATTAAAAGTTACATAGGGAAGCGGGCAAAACCTACCAAAGGTTCGACAGAAAACATAAAGGTTTCCGACTATATGAGCACGAACCTCATCACTTTTAGACCTGAACAATCGGTGATGGAGGTAATGAACACTTTAATCAAAAAGAAAATTTCAGGGGGACCGGTGGTGAATGAGAAATACGAGCTTGTTGGAATTATTTCTGAAGGAGATTGCATGAAACAAGTGAGTAATAGCCGATATTATAATCAACCCATGGAAGACTTAAAGGTCGAAGATCATATGGTGACCGAAGTAGAAACCATAGATGGTGATATGAATGTATTTGATGTTGCCGATCTATTTCTAAATTCTCGCCTCAGGCGTTTTCCTATTCTTGAAGATGGAAAATTAGTGGGATTGATCAGCCAAAAAGACGTCTTAAAGGCCGCATTGCATTTAAAGGGGACTAGTTGGAAATAGACTTGAAGGGAAACCCGTAAATCCTTGCGTTTTCCTTTTTATGAGGAGTATCCTTCTATTTAATATCTCGTTTTACCAACAAATAAAAATCGTTATCTAAGGCCAGGTATGCTTGGTCGTACACATAGAAATACATACTCCCCGCTTTGGTAGTGTAAGTACCCGTGCAGTACTCGAAGAGGAAACCGTGTTTGATCAGGGTGGTTTTGGTAACCTTGGTTTTGTCCTTGGTGTTAAGGGCTTCGAGGATACGATGGTTTTTACGCAACCGGTTGTTAGTAGTACGGATTTCATTTTTACTGTCCTTGTTAAGTGCATTATTATGTGCATTGCGACAGGCATCACTACAGAATTTCTTATCTGCACGACCTATTATTTTTTCTCCGCATTCAAGACAGGTTTTGTTCATACCCAAAGTTAAATATTATTTTTTTGAATTATCCTTTTCTGTAGTGATGGTAAATCGATAAATCGCCTCAAATTTTAGATAAAATCCTCCATTGATCGTTGGGTTCAACTGTGTACGATCGTCACCAAAGCTAAAAGCTGAAAGGCCAAAATCAATTTCATCACCTTTTGTATAGACCTCAAAGTCATTACTGGAATAGCCAAACTTAGCGCGTAATAGGACACTTTTGTCAAGTCCATTGAACTGCATATAACTCGCAAATTCAAGGGAGCTTAAATCCACATACTCATTTGCATTTTCTTTCGTAATATTGAAACTACGTCCAATCCCAAAATAGTCTATCCCATAAGTGAATATGCCACAAGTGTAATTGATATCGGTAGCAATTGGTAAGGAAATGTCCATTTCAAATTTACCATTTGGACTCAGGTAATACCATCCAAAAATGGGAGTGCTAAAAATTCCGAAGGCCTCGGAAGAACCATAAAACCCGAATCGATAGATCAGGTTTTCTTTCCGTTGAAGTTTCAATATTGCAAAACCGCCAAAATAAAAATCATCCCCCGAAATAGTATTATAGTCGGATGCTATCTTCGGAAGTAAAACAATGGTGCTACTCCATTTGTCATTGTAAGTTGAAGCCAGGCCTAATTTGAGGGTGGTGCTATAAAGATTGGTGAACTCTGCTTCCGGAAAAAGTTGTAAGTTATTTCGGCTAAATGAAACTCCGGTTATCAAAGCGTTCTTTTCATTTAAAACCACGGGAAAAGTGAGGTCGGCTTCAAAAGATTTTACCCGGGTACTACTAGTTGTACCTTCAAAATTGTTATTAAAAGTTTGTCCATATCCAATTTTAAAAAGGTCGACATAGTCTTGTGCGTTTCCAAAACACGGAAAAAGTAAGAGTGTAAAAAGTAATTTCTTCAATGGATTACTTGTTTGAGATAAAGATATAAAATTTGTGTTAGTAAAGTGGGTATAAAATTTCGCCTCAGGAAAATTTCAGAACATAAATCATACTATATTTAACAAAAACCTATAGCTATGCGAGCAACTAGAATCCTACTTATATTTTTATTGGTTATCTCTGTATTGAGCTGCAAAAAAGACGACGATGGTAGTATAACTGTCTTTTTACTCAACAATGAAAACCTGGCAGGGACCCACGCTCTCACATTTCTGTCGGTTGTAATCGATCAAACCTTCGATATTAATGGGATTCCTGTCACTTCACATACAACTGTAGTTGGCGACACCTTTCAGGTGCTGTTTGTATTCGCCGTAAACGGAACCTATACTGCAGAAGGAGAATTTAGAGTTACAATTACTACAACAGTAGCCGGCCAATCAGAAACCGAAACTGAGATTGTTGTTTTAGATGAAAACGGAACCTATCAACTGAATGCCAATGCACAAACGATCACTATTGATGGCGGAGGCGAATTCGGGAACGGAATATTTGATGTTATCTTATTTAATGAAACCGAATTTAGGATAACACAGGAATTAACAGACGATAGTAATAACATTATAACCGATACCGATACCGAGCTAAGATTTGTAAGACAATAGGTGCTTTTTAAATTAAAAAATACTCAGCAGCTTCCATTTTTTGAATAGTGTCTTTATAGGGTGTTTGTGGATGTGTTAATTTCTTGTTCAAAGCACGGTCCCTATGGTCTTTTTAGCGAAAATTTCTTACTTTCGCAACCTTATTTCAAGATAACGATCCATGAGTGCTAAATTTAAAGAATATAAGGGTTTAGACCTTCCCAAAATAGCGGATGAGGTACTCGATTTTTGGAAAAAAGAAGATATTTTCGAAAAGAGTATTTCCATTCGTGAAGGGAATGAACCTTTTATATTTTTTGAAGGGCCTCCATCTGCCAATGGATTGCCCGGGATCCACCATGTTATGGCTCGTGCCATCAAAGATATTTTTTGCCGCTATAAAACGCAAAAAGGGTATAGAGTAGATCGTAAGGCTGGTTGGGATACCCATGGATTACCCATCGAATTGAGTGTGGAGAAGGAGCTGGGAATTACTAAAGAAGATATTGGAAAGAAAATTTCTGTAGCCGAATATAACGCTGCTTGCAAGAAGGCCGTGATGCGCTATACCGATGTGTGGAATGAACTCACCGAACGACTCGGCTATTGGGTGAATATGGATGATCCCTACATCACCTATGAGCCTAAATATATGGAAACCGTATGGTGGTTGCTCAAGCAGATCTACGACAAGGGTCTGCTCTATAAAGGCTATACTATTCAACCGTATTCGCCAAAAGCCGGAACAGGATTGAGCTCCCACGAATTGAACCAGCCTGGGACCTATCAGGAAGTAACAGATACCACCGCCGTGGCCCAGTTCAAAGCTATTGAGAATACCTTGCCGGATTTTCTGAATGGCTTTGGAAACATCTACTTTCTCGCCTGGACGACAACCCCCTGGACCTTACCCAGCAATACCGCTCTAACCGTCGGTCAAAAGATAGACTATGTGTTGGTTAAGACTTATAATCAATATACTTTTGAGCCTATCAACGTAGTGCTTGCAAAGAGTTTGGTGGAGACTCAATTTGCAGGAAAATTTGAAAGGACTGAAGAGGAGTCCTTTTTACATCAATTTAAGGAAGGTGATAAAAAAATACCTTTCTTTAGTGTTAAAGAATTTAAAGGAAAGGATCTAGTTGGAATTCGCTACGAGCAACTATTGCCATATGCACTTCCAAACGACCATCCCGAAAATGCATTCAGGATAATATCCGGGGATTTTGTGACCACCGAAGAGGGTACAGGGATCGTCCATACGGCCCCTACCTTTGGTGCCGATGATGCCAAAGTCGCTAAAGAGGCGAACCCGGAGGTACCTCCCTTGTTGGTAAAAGATGAAAATGGGAATTTAGTGCCTCTCGTGGATCTGCAAGGACGTTTTCGCCCCGAGATGGGAGAATTTGCCGGAAAATATGTAAAGAACGAATATTATGAGGATGACGAAGTACCTGAAAAAAGTGTGGATGTTGAAATTGCCATCAAATTAAAAATTGAAAATAAGGCATTTAAAGTTGAGAAATATGTGCATACATATCCCAACTGTTGGCGAACCGATAAGCCTATTTTATATTATCCGCTAGATTCATGGTTCATAAAAGCGACGGTATTTAAAGACCGTATGTATGAACTTAATAAACGTATCAATTGGAAGCCCAAAGCCACGGGAGAAGGCCGTTTTGGAAACTGGCTGGCAAGCGCGAACGATTGGAATCTCTCCAGATCCAGATTTTGGGGGATCCCACTTCCCATATGGCGCAGTGAAGACGGAAAAGAAGAAATTTGTATTGGTTCTATTGGGGAGTTAAAAGCTGAAATGCAAAAGAGTGTGGATGCGGGCTTGATGTCCGGGGATATTTTTAGCGATTTTGTAGTAGGTGATTATTCCGAAGAAAATTATGGCCAGGTAGATCTACACATGAACATTGTGGATGAGATCATATTGGTTTCACCCGGTGGACGACCTATGAAACGTGAGCCGGGCCTAATTGACGTTTGGTTTGATAGTGGTTCGATGCCTTATGCACAATGGCACTATCCCTTTGAAAATAAGGAAAAGGTAGAAAAAACCTGGCGCAAAGCCGATTTTATAGCCGAAGGTGTGGATCAAACCCGCGGCTGGTTCTATACCTTGCACGCAATCGCTACCGTGATTTTTGATGATATTGCCTACAAAAATGTAATATCGAACGGACTCGTACTGGACAAGAATGGACTAAAAATGTCTAAACGACTGGGGAATGCTACAGATCCTTTCAAAACCCTGGATACCTATGGTGCGGATGCTACCCGTTGGTATCTGATCAGCAATGCAAACCCCTGGGATAACCTGAAATTTGATCTTGATGGAATAGCGGAAGTAAGAAATAAGTTCTTCGGAACACTTTACAATACCTATAGTTTCTTCAGTTTATATGCCAATTTGGATAACTTCGATTATTCCGAAGCAGATATCCCATTAGAAAACAGACCCGAGATCGACCGCTGGATCCTTTCCGAATTAAATACTTTGATCCAAAGAGTGGATGAAGACTATAGTGATTATGAGCCAACCCGTGCGACACGAGCTATCTCCAATTTTGTTCAGGAAAACCTGAGCAACTGGTTCGTACGATTGAGTAGAAGACGTTATTGGAAACCTGCAGGACAAGGTCTTTCCGGGGGAGATAGTAATGAAGCCGATAAAATCTCAGCTTACCAAACCCTTTATACCTGCTTGGTGACTGTTGCTCAGTTGGGAGCCCCCGTGGCGCCCTTCTTTATGGATCGATTGTATAGGGATTTGACGCTTGCCAGTAAAAAAGAAAGTAAAGAATCTGTTCATTTAAGTAACTTTCCCAAGGCGAATACGACATACATCAACAAGGAATTAGAACATAAAATGCGGCAGGCGCAAACAATATCCTCAATGGTATTATCGTTACGTCAACGAGAGAAGATAAAAGTACGTCAACCACTGCAAAAGATCATAATTCCTGTATTGGATGATGCTTCGAGAAAAGAGATCGAAGCGGTTTCGGATCTGATCAAATCTGAAGTGAACGTGAAGGAGATAGAATTGATCGACGAAGCTTCGGGTATTTTAGTGAAACAGATCAAACCCGATTTTAAGAAATTGGGGCCTCGATTCGGAAAAGACATGAAAGCAGTAGCGGCTGTAATCCGGCAATTTGAGCAGTCTGCCATTTCAACATTGGAAAAAGACGGTGAAATATCTGTTTTACTTAACGAAAAAAGCGTTACATTGAACCTTGACGACGTTATTATTAGCTCACAAGACATAGAAGGATGGCTTGTAGCTAATGCAGAAGGAATCACCGTAGCGCTGGATGTTACCATAAACGATGAACTCAGGAATGAAGGGATTGCGCGGGAGTTGGTGAATCGCATCCAAAATTTAAGAAAAGAATCCGGTTTTGAAGTGACAGACCGAGTGGAAGTGACCTTACAAGAAGATTTAACCCTGAAAACTGCTGTAGAGCAGAATATAGCTTACATTAAACAAGAAACCTTAACCGATATACTACAATTTGAAGCGGAAGTAGAAAATGGAAAGGAAATTATCTTTGATAATATCGTGACAAAATTGAGTATTAAAAAACATTAAAACCATGTCTAAGGCAGTAAAGAGTCGATATAGCGATAAGGAATTAGAAAAATTTAGAATTCTGATCCTGGAAAAAATTGAAAAAGCACAAGAGCAACTTCATTTGATAGAGAGTGCTTACAAAAATGATAGTAATAACGGTACAGATGATACCTCACCGACGTTCAAGGCGTTTGATGAAGGAAGTGAAGTAATGAGCAAGGAAACGTCTTCTCAATTGGCAATACGCCAGGAGAAGTTTATTCGCGATCTTAGAAATGCGCTCATTCGAATTGAGAATAAAACCTATGGAATTTGCCGTGTAACCGGTAAACTGATCAACCCGAAGCG
>SMVA01466503.1_pt1 | contig 17656 bp, 17 predicted proteins | sample 2456451 | NCBI WGS metagenome assembly SMVA01 (sample SAMN11095933, study PRJNA526329) | marine sediment metagenome | biome: Marine sediment; feature: Surficial sediment; material: Deep marine sediment; isolation source: Hadal surficial sediment | place: Pacific Ocean | collected 2014-05 | depth...
ATTTCCTTGCCAAAAAGATAGTTGGGTCCTCCAGAGAAATCTGAAACATGTCCCCCGGCCTGTTCAACAATGAATGCTCCGGCGGCGATATCCCACACATTTAAATTATATTCAAAGAATCCTTCAAACCTTCCACATGCCACGTAGGCTAGATCTACCGCAGCGCTTCCAAATCGCCTGATCCCGTGGCATGATTTCATCAAAGTGGTAAGGATGTTCATATATCCACTAAGGTTCTCGAAGTTATTATAAGGAAATCCTGTTGCTATTATTCCATCTGATAGATTCTTTTGGTCTGAAACCTGAATTGGTTTATCATTGCAGAAAGCACCCTCCGATGAACCCCAAAAGCATTCGTCTTTATTAATTTCATAAACAATTCCTAAAACAAGCTTTTTACGAAAGGTCAGTGCCACACTTACGGAGTAAACAGGTATCCCATGAATAAAATTTGTTGTACCATCTAACGGATCAACTATCCATTGGTAATCGTTGTTGGTTTGTTCTTCAGTCCCTTCTTCAGCCACAAACCCTGAATTCGGTAATAACTTCTTTAATCCCCGAATCAACCTGACCTCAGCTTCTTTGTCAACATAAGACACAAGGTCGTTGAGCCCTTTGGTTTTGACCATTGATCGGTCAAACCTTGTTGCTTCCATCTTTATAAACTCACCTACTTCTTTAATCAGGCTGATAGCAGGATCTAAAATAAGAGATACTTTTTGGTCAATCATACTTTTGTTTTGAACTTTACAAACGCAGAAAGTACAATAAGTAGTGACAACCAAACCGCAGTTCTGCCCATGTACTCTCCGTACTTACTCATCATCGAAGTTACTTCATTATCAGGGTTTTCAGTTGCCAAAAGGAACGACCAGTCCGTAATGGTATTTTGAGAAAGTAATTCAGGACCAAAGGTTAGCTGAAGCAGCATCAGATTTGATATCGCGATTGGTAAAGCAATTGTGATCACAACCATGATCATAGTTCTCCATCTCCAGAGTCGCTTTTGTAGTGGCATACCATAAAAAAATACCATGAAAAAGAACAAGTTTACAATAAGGATCCAAACAGTCCCTCCAAGCACTCCAGAGTAACCAAACCACTGAATCCATGATGTGCTGTTAGAAAATGCATATGCTAAAACCAGGGTATTATCGATTTGATCAAGGTACAAAATCAAAAAATCAATACTCGCTCCGAATAATATGAAAGAAAGGAGGGCAATTGAAAATTTCATCGACCTTCGAATTATTCTGAAGGATACTAATAAGATGGTATTAAAAATGAAGAAAAAGATGGCATCTTCAAGATTGGTAAAACCAACTATTCCTTGAAAAAGTGAAATAATCAGTAACCCTGAAATTAAAATGGAGATGCTGGCAAAGGTTTGCTTTTCCCGATCAACAATTGCCAATAATGGAGCATAAAAGAAAAATATACCTATTGGAAATGATGAAAATATTTTTGCTTCAATAAAACAAATGATTGCGATGACCGCATAAATTATCAGATGTTTATTTGATTCCATCTACCACAAGCACAATCTCACCTTTGATATTTTTTCTTCCTTCAAACAATTCAAGTAACTCGTCGAGAGATCCATTTTGGGTTTCCTCGTGAATTTTAGTTAATTCCCTTGAAACAGATGCAAGTCTGTTTCCACCCAGGACTTCAACCAGTTGTGAAAGCAACTTTTTCAACCTGTGAGGTGACTCATAGAATATAATTGTCCTGTCTTCATCCTTTATCTGATTGAGTCTTTTGTTCCTGCCTTTTTTGTGGGGTAAAAATCCTTCAAATACGAATCGGTCGCATGGAAGGCCAGAATTCAGTAAAGCAGGAATCAAGGCTGTAGATCCTGGCAGCGATTCAACCACAATATTATTTTTCAAGCAGGCTCTGACAAGCATAAACCCCGGGTCAGATATTCCAGGGGTTCCGGCGTCACTTACCAGTGCCATCGTTTCCCCCTCTTTCATCCTTCTTATCAGGACATCTGTAATTTTATGTTCATTGTGCTGGTGGAAGCTTTTTAAGCTATTCACAATATCATAATGATTCAACAAAATAGAAGTCTTTCTGGTATCTTCAGCAAGAATTAAATTTACTGATTTTAGTATCGCTATTGCCCTGAAAGTAATATCCCCAAGATTACCAATGGGAGTTGGAACCATTATAAGGGATGGTGGACTTTTATCCATCGATCAATCTGTCGATAGCTTCAGCCAGATTCCGATCTTTTTCAGTTACAACATTTCCAGAATCATGAGTACTCAGTGTAATTTTAACTTTATTCCATACATTTGACCAGTCCGGATGGTGCTCGTGTTTTTCTGCCAATATTGCTACTCTTGTCATGAAAGCGAATGCTTCAGAGAAGTCTTTAAAAATAAACTCCTTTTCTAATTTGTTATTTGATTCTGTCCACATTGTTATATCTTTTTAGCTTTGATAATGTATTGAAATTGAAGTCCTGAGGTATCAATTTCAACAATTTCGAATCCTGCATTTTTTAATTCAGCTATAGCCAGCTCTTTTTTTATTTTTACAGATTCAGATGGCCCTACAGGCATTGCACCCAATTTAAAATCTACCAGTATCACCTCACCAAGAGGTTTGATCCCTTTGTGGATCTTTACCAGATAATCCAGTCTGTCATCAATGAAATGATATGTATTGACTAGGAGTACCAAATCAACTTCCTCATGTTTGAGCATCGGATCATCAGCCTTGCACAGACGTGTTTCAATCTTTCTTGTGATGCTGTTATCGCCAAGTTCAAACTTTCTGTCTTCAATATATTCCAGGAACCGGTTTTCCACATCAATAGCAATAATTTTTTCAGCATCCGGAGCTAGACGAAATGTGAAATATCCTGTTCCAACCCCAATATCTGCGACAACTTTACCATCAAGGTTGCCCATTTTATCTACAACAAGGTCAGGGTTTTGCCAATAGTCTCTGGTAGGGCTATCGTATTGTTTGAGTATCAAATCAACATTCTCAACTTCATTGTTTGAAGCTGTAGATTGATCTATCTGATTGTTTGAAAAGGCCGGGTTATCTTGTTTACCAGATTGCCGGACACAGGAGACAATTACCAAAATAAGGAGGATGTTCAGAATCTTCACTTTCACAGCTATGTAAGATAGCGATTTTATACCTCAGGCTATAAGGCGATTAAGCCCTCAATCTTTGTTGCAGCTTTATAAATCTCAATTACATCATCAGATGATCCTGCCATTATCTCGGCAGTCAAACTAACGTACTTCCCATTTTTTGAATTCTTATGGGTGACTTTATGGTTTGGTAAAAACAGATTTTCAACCTCTTTTTCATGTCCAGCAGGAACAATGAATTTGAACATATACAAAGACGGCCACGAATTACTATTATCCAGTTTTACTTTGAAGTCGTCAAAATCCATTGGTGGATTGCTAAAAGAACTTATATCGCTCATCCACAATATTAGCTCCATCTTTAATCGCCTCAGAGATATAGTAAGAAGTTCTACCTTCACGGCTTCCGGCAATTTGAGTTTTGTAAACCGAATAATCTGCAATTTCAGGAGCTGGAGTAATGTTATCAACAGTAGCAACCATTACTCCTGATCTGGTTTTCAATGGAGCTGAAGTATTACCGGCTTCCATGGTAAAAATAAATCCAATAGCTTCAGGAGCTGCACCAACATTCGGAATTGAAGATGAATTTTCTTTTAAAGCAACCGTCTTATGTACATTAGCTCCTTCCCCGTAAGAAGCAGCAATTTCATCAACTGAGCCTGATAGAGAAGAAAGTTTTCTAATAATATACTCTGACTTCTTTGCATTAAGAACCGCACGTTCAACCTGGAATTTAACGTCATCAAGCGACGAAGTTCCTTCTTCAATCTCATTCGTCATTACAACAACCACGTAGTTGTCATCTTGCTCAAATACCTCGGACACCTCATTTAAACTTGCCTCAGTAAATAACCATCTAACTATCTGTCGAGTGCTTCCAATGCCTGCAATGTTTGATTGTGTGGCTTCTATATTCGTTGCCTCACGCACCTGATACCCATCTGCTTCAGCACTTGATGAAAATTCAGCTTTATTGGTATTGGTACCGGCAAAATAATCCGCTTTTCTAAATGCTTTATCTATTGTCTCATCACTTGATATAATCGTTCTGTCAATGGATGCTATCTTGAATTGCTTATTGATTTTGACATTCGTAACATCAATGATATGATATCCAAACTCCGTCTCGACAAGGGTATTTAACAAACCTGTTTTAGTTGATCCGAAAATAGCACTGGCAAATGGTTTTACCATCTCATTTTCAGGGAACCATCCCAGATCACCTCCTGTATTAACTGTTGCATCCGTACCATATTGACTTGCCATTTCAGCAAAGTCAGCGCCTCCTTTTAGCTCATTGAGAACTCTTGTAGCTTCTGTTCTTGCAATAGATTTTGATTCCGGTGTATCATCCGTCCACTTAAATAGAATGTGGCTGGCCCGTGCAGATAGTAATGTGTCTTCAATAACTTCGATAACTTTATATATTTTGAATGCATCCCGTTCAAGAAAAGGTCCATACACTTCCCCCGTAGTCAGACTAGTAACCTGATCACTCAAGCCTGCAGGTAGTTGTTTCGGCATATATTGAGATAAAAAGTTTGATCCATCAGAATTGATCTTTGCAAAAAGAGAATCATCGTTTACGATTTTAAATTCTTCTATCACATCTTCAATGTCCATTTTGAAAAAAGTGGTGTCTTCTGACGAAGCAATCACCGGGAAGGTGACAAAGCTGATCCACTTTGAAGCCTTTACTTTAAAATCTTCGCTGTTATTCTTCAGGTAACTTTTGAGCTCCGATTCAGTTGCACTTACCAAAGAATCATTCACAGCAGAAAATGGAACGTATAAATAACTAAGGTCGGCGCTTGCAGTTTGGCTTTTATAGAGTCTCCTGGCTTCCTCTTTTGTTACGTATGTAGATTTGTTTAAAAGATTTTCATATTTAATCCTTCTACGCGCTGGTGCAAGGTTGCTTTCAAAAGCAAACCATTGTTGTTGCAGCTGTCCCGGTTGAGAACTTAGGTTTGCAAGAAAGTTTGCAAGTATGTTACGATCAAACAATCCTGTTTCCTGGTTAACAAATATAGGAGCTCCGGTTATTTCAGGGCTGATATTTTTACCTTGTACCAGGTCAACAATCTCTTCATCACCAACATTTACGCCAAGTGCTGCGTACTCATTCCTGAATGCCTTCTCAACAATCATTATTTCCCATGCCTGGTTTCTTAGAGTAACCATTTCTCTTTCAGAAGGGTTCCTTCCAAAATTTGCAGTATAGTTAGATGCAAATTGATCAATCTGAATTTGATACTGTTCTAATGTGATTTTATCTCCTGCAATCTTCCCAACACTATTATCTCTTCCGGAAAAGAGGGAATTGGATCCAAGAAAGTCAGCCAGAATAAAGGATACAATGGCGAAAGCTACGAATCCCACGATTACCTTGCCCATTTTATTCCTCAACGTATTAATCAATGCCATTTCATTAAATTTTTTAAGACCGCAAAAATAGGTAGTTAAATAAGAAAAATCAACAGTTATTCCTCCAAAGAGTTGTTCCAGTTCGAAGAACTACTTACTGTCTAAAATAGTAACTGAAACAGTCTCAATGCCACTATGGTGTACGGTATCCACCTTGAATTCAAATCCATCAATCACAATAATCTGGTTTTTAGAAGGAAGATCTTCGGTTATTGAAAGTATCAATCCTCCCAATGTTTCATATTCTCCTTCAGGCAAATCCCAGAAATACTTATCATTCAGGTAATCAATTTCATGTCGGGCACTTAGTAAATAAATATTTTCTGAAAGTTTTTGTTCTACCAGTACCTCATCATCGTGCTCATCGTGTATCTCTCCGAATATCTCTTCGATCACGTCTTCCAAAGTGACTAATCCGGAGGTTCCTCCAAATTCATCAACAACCAGCGCCATACTTTTGTGCTCTTCAATGAAATTGAAAAGTAACTCATTGGCCAACATTGTTTCCGGAACAAAAGAAATTTCTGTAAGAATGTCACCTATTTTTTTCGGTTTTTTGAAAAGTGCCTGTGAATGGCAGTATCCAACCACATTGTCAATTGACTCCTTGAATATTAAAATTTTTGAATGGCCACTACCTACAAATGCTTTTTTCAGTTCTTCAATTGAATCAGATTGGTCAATGGCAACAATCTCAGTCCTAGGGATCAAACACTCTCTTACTTTTATTGATTTAAACTCCAACGCATTGTCAAGAATTTTTGTATCAACTTCCAGCTCAGCATTTGTACTATCTTTTTGGAAATACTTAATGAAGTTGTTAAGATCTGTAAGTCCATATACAGGTTTGTTTTCCTCATATTTCATCCCAAATAGCTTCGTTATTATAAATTTTGATAATCCTGCAATTAATAATACAATCGGGTAAATAATGATATAGAATATCCTCATTGGTAATGCAATTGCCCTTAACATCCAGTTTGGGTTGATCATAAAGAGACTTTTTGGAAGAAATTCGGCAGTTAACAACACAATGAAAGTCGATATTATAGTTTGAATAAGAAGTATCCAACCAACATTATTGATTGCATCAGGCAGAATAGAAACTATCCAGGGCTCTAAGATCCTTGCCATAAAAATCCCATATACGACTAAAGATGTTGTATTGCCAATCAAGGTGGTACTAATAAAATGGGAAGGTTTGTCCAGGAATTGTGTTAGAATTCTACCCGTTATTGCCTTCCCTTTCCCAAGTTCAATATGGAGTTTGTTTGCAGAGATAAAAGCGATTTCTGAACCTGAAAAGAAGGCAGAAAAAAACAAGGATACAAGGATAACAATGATGAATTGCTGTTCCATTACCTCGTTCGTTTCATAAGTCTTTTAGATTGCCTGTTCCCCTGTGGTCTTTTTGAGGATTTCACTTTCTCCTTTTTCTTCTCTTCCTTCTGGCCAATTAATCTTGATAAAAAATACATACTTAAAGAGACCATGAATATCCAATACGAGATTTCAAATCCATATATAATAGTTTGATGAACACCAATGATTAAAAATGCAGCAGCAATAAACAGAATGATGGTACGTGCTCTATTCACTCCTCTAAATTAAATGTTCCCTGAGGATTTTTAATGACATACCTTGAAAAATCCTGTCTTGCTGTCAACCCTACTCCGGTAAGGATTTGATCATCCGTTTCAATTCTGACAAACTGATCGGTGTAAACATTCTTTTCAACTGGATTCCAGAACAACTCCTCTGTGAACAGCATTTCTCCACTCTCTGTGTTTCGAAGCCTTACATTTCCTTCTACCTTCCAAATGTTAGTTTCTTTTGTAAAATAAGCATAATCACACCTAAGTGAGCCTGTAGTACCTCCAAACCGATCATAAAACTCAACATACCCTCCTTTTGGCAGCTCCTGGTCCCCCGAAATAAATTCATGAAGTACCGATGTTATTAATTTCCCCCGAATCACTGCAGAATCACTACGCTCTATTACTGCGTTTTCAAGGATTCTTAAAGGGCCGGTGTAGGGCTCATATTCAATAATTTCAGATCCATCACTGCAAGCGTTCAGCATGAAAAAGCAACAAATACCCGATATAACTAAACTTCTAATCATTTAACTTGAAGGTCTGGCTTTCAAATAAACTGTTTCATTGACCCAACATCTGAGTTTCATGGGTTCACCTTCTAGCTTTTCATCTAGAAAAATATCCTGCCTTGAAGGAAATTGACGGAGGGATGATTCCATCATCTTCGTATTTCCGGCTTTCTTGTATTTCTCATATGCGGCAATGTATATCAATCGATCGTAAACCCGACTCTCTAGTTTTGAACACTCCTTAGCACCGTAAAAGTAAAGATTACCTATCCCATTCCAGGCATTCTTATTTCCAGTATCAATCTCCAGTGCCTGCAGAAAATATCCCCTTGAGGAAACATTATCTTCCTGTCGTGCGTACAGCTTTGCCAGGTCAAGAATCACATCAATTTTTTCCTCGTCAGTTTTAGCAAGTTGAATGGCTTCCGTGAAATAACCAATTGCACAATCAATATCCTCATTTGCAAGGCATCGCTTGCCAATTATTTTATACCCTATTGTGTATGTTGGTTCATTTTCATGAATCATTTTAGACACATTAAAAAAAAGAGCATCATCGGTACATCCTGCCCGCCACATAAAACCAAATATCTTTTTTGCTTGATCAACAGATGGATTGGCGTAGTATTCTCCTCCCATTCTTCCCCTGACAAAATTGCAATCAATTCCTTCTGGTATTGCCTCGGTCAGCAACCTGTCAATCAGGTCCTTTTGAGCTTTAAGGTTTTGACCAATGTTCATTTTATAATCCACTATCATGGAGATCTTATCGTATCGTTCAAAAACCTCTTCCGTAGTCAGGTTATTAAGAACAAGTTTGTTTTGTTTGACAACATCCATGTAAGCCGGCAAGTTGCTATTAAGTACGTCATTTCCTGAAATCCTGAACGTGATGTCAAATTGGTTCAAAAGGAAAGGCAAGTGATCATTGGAGGATCGCAAATGTTTGTAAGCCTTGTTGACTTTTCTGTTCATAACATTCACAGAGTCACCAAAATAATGCATCCTTAAGTCATACATCAAAAGCATACTATCGACGAACACTTGTTTATGAACTTCTACAGTTTCATTTATTGCAAGGTTCTCATAGATTTTACTCCCGTTCTGGTAAATCGAAAGATTCAGCTCCGGGGCATTCGTTAACAACCAGATTAAATGATTTGCTGAATGTCTATAATCCTTGAGACTAAGATAATCCGTATAAAGTGCATTGAATTCTTCAGCTTTTACCCGGTCCTCTGGCCATATCCATGCTCTTCCATTTCGTTGAGCAATTAACGGGAATGTAGCTAAAAAATAAAACAGGAATAAATAAACCAATTTATTCATAAGTACCTTATTTCAATTTACTAATTGAATTTCGGTCTTACAAACCAGCGTGAATCATTGAAGGTGATACCAAAATAGACTCTGACAAAATTCTCACGAATTAATCTATTGTCGATGGTTCCCCTGGTTCCATATCTAAGTCCGAAATCCACAGTTGAGAAATTCTTGACTGGTAAAGAAAACCCAAAATTCATGCCAAATTCAGTAATTTGTGTATTCTGAAGGTAGTATGGTGTGTTTTCATAGTTAAATCCAAAGCGATAGGTAATTCGTGAAAAGTAGTTATCAACAGAAGAAATATCTGGTGTAAACTCACCACCCAAGACAAATTTCATAGAAGTTACCAAATCATTGTTTTCGCCATTTGCATCGAGGTAATTATCCCATTCCTGCATGGTTACATCAAAACCGATCATCCATTTGTTTAGCTTCTCAAAGGATACTCCACCGCCATATGAGGCCGGCAATAGGATTGTACTCATTACATTATTTTGTACGGTATCTATCTTGATAGGTGTATTAGTGGTAGTATTTGTAATGATGGTTTGGAACTGCGTTACTGTTATGTCATTTTCAAAATTATAAATACCCCCAATCGAGACTCTATAATTTTCGTTGAATATTTTCTTGTATGCAAAACCAAGCCCGTAAATGAAATCACCGGCTGTCAATCGGGCACTCGTTGTAGGTACATATGGACCAAATGGTTCGGAAAGTACAATGTTATTTACTTTGAAAATTGAGCTGAACAGATAAGCAACATTTCCTCCTATATAGAGACTTTTTGTAAGTTTTGCTCCTGCAGAGAATATAAATTGATTAAACCCTCCTTCTCCTTTATTAAAAGTAGTTACAACAGCATCAGGATCGCCATTTACTGGTAATTCTGATTTAAAATTATAATTCACCCTGGAGTAGGGCATCATTCCAAGACTTAGCGCAACCTTGTTTTGCTTTAGAGGCCATATCATATTGATGTATCCCAAATTAGCCCCTTGCGCAACTTCCCTGTCTTCCTCCTGCCAGATTGTCCTTGATTCACCTGAAAAACCTGTCGTGAATGAGTAAACCCCATTTTCAGGCAGTAAGGCCGGATTTAGGGTATTCTGAAAGAAATAGCTGCTATTGCTTATACCCAGGCCACCCATGGAATTGTGCTGGACAGTTGCCCTTGAGTATATATCCCCTATGCCAAGTGCAGAGTAGGGCGAAAATGTCTGAGAAAGCGCCATTCCCTGAATCCCAAATACCAGCAATACAACACTACCTAACGCTCTCATCTGCAATATTATGCTCCAAAATCTTGTTTAATCCTACCAATACCAGTTTAGGAACCGCAAAGATGTCGGCTTTTAGTCGTTTTTCAAAGTGTTTTGCTTCCCCACCACACAGAAAAACCTGAATTCCTGGATAAATTTGAAGGTATTGATCAATCAACCCGTCAATTTCCAGAACCATTCCGTTTATAAGTCCACTTTTCATGGAGCCGATAGTTGATTTTCCTATCAATGGTATTTCGGATTCCATTGGTTGCTGGGGATCAATAAGCGGTAGGTCGCGTGTTAAGTTATGCATTGCTTCAGCCCTCAGGCGTAAACCTGGCGAAATAATCCCACCCTGATACACGCTCCCTCTTTCCAATATGTCATAAGTAATACAGCTTCCAGCATCGATGATTAAACTATCCTTTCCTGGTAAGAGTACTGAAGCACCAACAGCGGCAGCAACCCTATCTACACCAAGGGATTCAGGTGTTTTGTAATTTATAGTAATTGGTAACCTGGTATCTTTTGTTAAATTTATCAGGGTACCTTTTACTTCAGGAATAGAATCTTTGAAGGGCCCCACTGAACTTATCAACAAATTATTGGGATCAATCTCCCTGATAATCCGGGGAATATCGTCGTGCGCGATGACACCAATTTCACCTTGCATCTGTTCATTGACAAACGAGGCAAACTTTGCAGATGAATTTCCTATGTCCAAAACAAGATTCATTATTTTTACTTCTTGTGAAACGAAAAGAAACCAATTAAGGTATTTGAATTGATGCAAAAGTACAGAGTTATTGGGATGATGTCAGGCACATCGGTCGATGGATTGGATATTGCTTATTGTGAGATAAGCACGGACAAATGGGAAAAAGCAGATTTTTCGCTACTAGCATCAAGAATGATCCCCTATCCTGAAAATTTAAAAAGAAGCCTTATTGAAAGCATCTCATTACCCGGACAACAACTAGCCTATCTTGATATCGAGCTGGGTGAATGGATAGGCGATCAGCTGGTATCATTTATTTCAGACAATGCCATTAGTCGCTGCCTCGTTGCCTCACATGGCCATACGGTTTTTCATCAGCCTGAGAAAAAATTTACACTTCAAATAGGAAATGGTCAGGTTATCCATCGGAAAACTGGCTTCCCGGTAATTTATGATTTTAGAGTGCTGGATGTTTGTTATGGAGGTCAGGGTGCTCCTTTGGTCCCCATTGGAGATGAACTGCTGTTTTCAGAATATGATTTTTGTTTGAACCTGGGAGGTTTTGCCAATGTGTCTTACAACAATGGTAAACGTCGTGCCTTTGACATTGGGGCTGTAAATATTGTACTGAATGAGTTGACTTCGATCATTCATTCACCCTATGATGAAAATGGGAATATTGCCCGGGGGGGTAACCTAATTCATAATCTAAATGAAGAACTTCATCAAATTCCATTTTACAATACTCCCCCTCCTAAATCCATAGGAAAAGAATGGGTGGAACAAAAGGTGATGCCTGTAATAAACAAATTCATAAAGAATAACCCTGTTGAAGATATTATCTCCACTTTCACTACCCACACCGGTGAGATCATTGCAAAAACAATTTATAATCTTTGTACGGAAAATAAACTTGACCCAACGGTTTTTACCTGTGGAGGAGGTTCCCATAACAGTTTCTTATTGGAAGTAATTGCATCAAACTTACCAGGAGGTCAAATGGTGAAACCTGATTCCAAAATTATTGACTTCAAAGAAGCCATTGTTTTTGGGCTTATGGGGGTATTAAGAAGTCTGGGCCTGCCAAATTGTTTAATGTCCGTAACTGGTGCATCAAAAGACACATCAGGGGGCATAATTATCGGGGAACTTTAGGTCTCTTTTCATATAATTGAATACTACATTTGTCCAATCTATAAATGGTATGATTGAGTTACTTAAGAAATTTGAAAACAAAACTCCTGAGATTGTATTTGAATGGAATGACGCCGAGACTGATGCGATTGGATGGGTAGTGATAAATTCATTGCGAGGTGGTGCCGCTGGTGGTGGAACACGCATGAGACCGGGGCTAGGTAAATCTGAGGTTGAAGCACTTGCAAAAACCATGGAAATCAAATTTACTGTTTCTGGTACACCAATTGGTGGCGCTAAATCAGGGATAAATTTCGATCCAAACGTTACACGAAAAAAAGATGTATTGAGACGATGGTACGCTGCGATTAAGCCCCTTCTAAAATATTACTACGGAACCGGCGGAGATCTGAATGTCGATGAAATAACCGAGGTAATTCCTATCACCGAAGATAATGGGATCTGGCATCCACAAGAAGGAGTATTCAATGGCCATTTTCAACCTACGGAGGCACAAAAAGTTAACCGGATTGGTCAACTAAGGCATGGAGTAAAGAAAATCCTGGAGGATGAACAATACTCTCCTGATATCTTTAAAAAATATACCGTAGCGGATATGATTACAGGTTATGGTGTTGCTGAAGCTGTTAAACACTATTACACCCTGTGGAGTGGACAGCTTGCAGGAAAAAGTGCGATGATCCAGGGATGGGGTAATGTGGGTGCTGCTGCTGCCTATTATCTAAGCCTGGAGGGTGTTCTAATAAAAGGAATTCTTGATAGAACCGGTGGAATTATCGATGAGAACGGATTGGGTAAAGATGATATCAAACATCTTTTTCTCAATCGAAATGGAAATCAACTCCAAACTGAATTACAAAAACCTTTTGATGAAGTAAATGATAAAATCTGGGACCTGAATTGTGATATTTTTATACCAGCAGCCGCTTCAAGATTAGTCTCAAGTGATCAGATTGATCGAATGATAACCGCAGGGATAGAAGTGATATCATGTGGTGCAAATGTGCCTTTTAATGACCCGGAAATATTTTTTGGACCCACAGCGGAATTTGCTGATTCAAGCATTAGCGTAATTCCCGATTTTATTGCCAATTGCGGAATGGCAAGAGTTTTTGCGTATTTAATGGGCAAGAATATTAAAATGGAGGATGAAGATATCTTTACTGATGTATCCTCCACAATCTACAGAGCGTTAAAATCTGTTCATCAGATTAATCCTGAAACTAAAAATATTTCAAAGTCTGCATTGGAAATTGCATTGAAGGATCTGGTTTAATATTAAACGTTAACTCTTGCGCTATTACAGCATAACGGTTAGATTAAGGATAAATTAAATCACATTGCTAGCTCGTCGTATTCTTTTTTTATTCCTCCTGTTTTTTTTTCTTCAAAACTCAGATGGGTTTGGTCTGAATTTAGATGAAGGTGAATTAATAGTCACCACGGAGTTATTATTATCTGACACCTCAAATGAAAGTCATCATGAAGCGCCGGGATGGACTGTAATTCCATTTGCATTGCTCCTGATGATGATTGCAACAGGACCACTGTTTTTTGAGCATTTCTGGCACAAAAACTATCCTAAAATTGCTGTTATCCTGTCGGTAGTCGTTGTGCTGTATTATTTTTTTGTATTACACAATGTCCATGCACCGGTACATAGTTTTTTTGAGTATTTCCAGTTTATATCCCTGCTCACATCATTATATATAGCTTCGGGTGGAATTAATATCAAAGTAGATAAAAAATCTACGCCACGTGCCAATGCGATTATTCTAATCATCGGTGCCATTATTGCCAATATAATTGGTACTACAGGGGCCTCCATGTTGCTAATCAGACCGTTTGTCCGACTCAACAAGGATCGCATAAAAGCTTATCATATTGTTTTCTTTATTTTTATCGTTAGTAATGTCGGAGGATCATTGACCCCGATAGGAGACCCGCCTTTATTCCTGGGATTTTTAAAAGGCGTACCCTTCTTCTGGACCCTGGAACATAATCTTTTTCCATGGCTCATTGCAGTAATTTTTCTTGTTATTGTATTTATTTTTGTGGACAGGAGAAACCACACCGATGAAGAAGATGAGCCAGTCACATATACCAACAAAACGTCCATAATTGGAACCCGAAATTTTATTTGGCTGGCAATCGTTGTTTCCGCTGTATTTCTTGATCCAAACGTTTTCGAATGGGTTCCAGCTATCATTTATGAAGGGACCAAATTTTCCTTTGTCAGGGAAATAATTATGCTTACCGTTGCCTATCTGTCTTACCGATTTGCCAACCAGGAAGCAATCAAAAGCAACGATTTTAATTTTGAGCCAATTCGCGAAGTTGCTTTCATTTTTGTAGGCATTTTTGCAACCATGATGCCTGCCCTCGAAATGGTAAGTGCATTTGCGTCAAGCCCAGAAGGCATGCAACTCATCAATCACAATACGCTTTATTGGGGCACAGGGATTTTGTCTGGATTCTTAGATAATGCCCCAACATACATTAACTTTCTAACCGCAGCAATGGCATCAAAAGGTGCCGACATAGGGACGTTTAGCCATGTAGTGGAGTTTTCCAAAGAAGGGATCTATGAAAATTCAGTTCTTAGCCTCAAGGCAATCAGTGTAGCTTCTGTATTCTTTGGGGCCCTTACCTACATCGGTAATGGCCCAAACTTCATGGTTAAATCAATTGCAGAGCAGGTAGGAATTAAAATGCCTTCATTCTTTGGATATATCATACGATTCTCCATTCCAATACTACTGCCGCTCTTCCTGCTGACCTGGTTAATTTTCTTTTACTTTTCCGGTTAGTCTAAATCAAAAAGCCCTTTGTTCAGATTATTCAAGGCCATTGACTTGTGTTTTGAAGCTACCAGCATTGAAATATTGTAGCGACTTCCGCCATAAGATATCATACGAATTGGCACATTTGACATAGAATTAAAAATCTTGGAAACCAATCCTTTGTCTTCCGAAACAAGATTGCCAACAATGCAAATAATGGATTGATCGTAATCAACTTCCACCTCACCAAGAGTCTCCAGCTCAGAAATTATTTTGTATAAATTTGACTTGTCATCGATAGTCAAACTGACTGCAACTTCCGATGTGGTGACCATATCGATTGGTGTTTTAAAATTTTCAAATACTTCAAATATCTTTTTTAAAAATCCGTAAGCCATCAACATTCGGGAAGAACGGACTTTGATTGCAATAATGTTATCCTTTGCGGCTATCGCTTTTACCATTGCTTCCTTTGGTCTTTTTACCCGGGTGATCAACGTTCCTTCTGCATCGGGATCCATGGTGTTCTTTATTTTTACATTGATTTCGTACCTTTTTGCAGGTTGTACGCTTGCAGGGTGCAATATCTTTGCGCCAAAATAAGCTAATTCGGCTGCTTCATTGAAAGACAGTTTTGCAATTGGTTTTGTTTTTTTTACCACCCTGGGATCGTTGTTGTGCATTCCGTCAATATCAGTCCAAATTTGAATCTCCTCCGCACCTATTGCAGCACCAAGTAAAGAAGCAGTATAATCACTTCCTCCTCTCTTCAGGTTGTCAATTTCACCATTACTGTTGGTGCAAATAAAGCCCTGTGTCACCCAAATATCAACGTCTTCTTTTAACAGAGGTTTGGCTTTTAATGCAATGGTTCCTACTTCAGGTTCGCCGTCTTTATTCAGAATAATTAATTTGGCAGCATTAACAAGTTTTGTTGATATTCCGCGGGATTTCAACAGTAACGTAAACAACTGTGTCGAAAACATTTCACCCATTACCACAATTTCATTGACAAGTTGTTTTGTATATTTTTTAATGGAAAGAGCTGACAATTCAATAACCCACTCCTTTAGCATTTCGTGGGATCTATGGTGCTCATTTGGAAACAATTCCATTATATAATCAAGGTACTGGCTTTTTAAATCGTCAATCAGACCAATTACCAAATTTTTGTTATTTTGACTGCGTGCATCACAGATCTCATACAACTTATTCGTTGTACCGGATATTGCAGATAAGACAATGAATTTTTTAGCAGTGTCTTTTGTAACTATATCAGCTACATGGTTCATCCTGGCTGCATGGCCAAGTGAGGTTCCTCCAAATTTTACTACCTGCATTTTACTTCGATTGAATAGAGAGCATTTTTATGGCCGTGATCGCTGCTTCATCACCTTTATTGCCGTGTTTCCCTCCAGCCCTGTCGAGGGCCTGTTTCATGGTATCCGTAGTTAATACCCCAAAAATCACCGGCTTGTTATATTTCAGGCTTACATCTTTAATACCTTGTGCGACAGCCTGATTAATAAACTCAAAATGCCTTGTTTCACCCTGTATTACAACTCCCAAACAAATTACGGCATGAATTTTCTTTTTCTTTGCCATCCATTGAGCTGCAAGAGGAAGTTCATAACTTCCGGGTACATCTACGCGTCGAATATTATCAGGTTTAACTCCATGATCAAGTAGAGTTTGGTGAGCTCCGGAATATAATGCTTCGGTTACCTGATCATTCCATTCTGATACTACGATGGAGAACACACGTGAACTCATGCCAGACAGATTCTTTTCAGAGTAATTGCTCAGGTTTTTATTTTTGGATGCCATGGTTCAAAGTTATAAAAATAAAAAAGGGGATCAAGCTAGCGCCTCATCCCCCTTCAAAAATCAATTTCAGAGTATTAAGAGGCTGCCAATGCTTCCAGCCTTGCTTTATCCCTTTTTGCTTCTTCTACTTCTGAAGACGATTTGAATTTTTTTATTATCTCATCCAAGCAACTCACTGCTTTCGCATATTCCTTTTGTGCTTCAAGAGCAATTGCCTGTTTCTTTAAGTAAACAGGTGAGAAATACTTATTTGGTTCGTTATGAGCAGCTTTTTCATAATATTTTGATGCATTTTCATACTTTTCTAATTCCATGTACGCATCCCCAATCAGGCTGTAAGACCTGGACTGCACCAACAAATCCGAAGCACTGAATTCTTCGAGAAATAAGATAGCCTGATTATAGTTACCGAGCTTTAAGTTGATTAATCCGGCATAATAGTTTGACAAGTTCGCTGACTCGGTACCTGAATAATCGTTAATGATATCTTCAAATCCAAGGTTGTTTCCATCCCCAACTAATGCAAGATTAAAGCTATCTTTTTCAAAATAAAAGACTGCCTGAAACATATCGTCCTGGGCAAGTTTACTTTGATTATCCATGTAATACTGAAAAACCATGAATCCGGTTATTGCAACTGCTATTATACCTCCAATCCAGATTGCAACATTTTTATTCTTTGTCAGAAACTCTTCTGTTTTACCGATTTTTTCAGCAAGAACCTCTGGGTCTTCGTAAAACTCCCGTTTACTCTCCTTGGCTTCTTTCTTTCTTGTTCTGGCTGCCATTATTTAACTTAAAAATTTGAGGGCGCAATATTACAAATTGATTTAGACTTAACAAAGATTTAACCTTCCACAAAAGGATAATCTTCTTGCACATATACATCCGAAAACGCTTCGCTTTGATCCGGAAATTTGGAC
>SMVA01213468.1_pt1 | contig 17655 bp, 16 predicted proteins | sample 2456451 | NCBI WGS metagenome assembly SMVA01 (sample SAMN11095933, study PRJNA526329) | marine sediment metagenome | biome: Marine sediment; feature: Surficial sediment; material: Deep marine sediment; isolation source: Hadal surficial sediment | place: Pacific Ocean | collected 2014-05 | depth...
AATGCCGAGGAGTTGGCGGAACTGCTAACGAAGGAACAAGGCAAACCGCTCAATGGCATGGGCTCCCGCTTCGAAATAGGCGGGTGCTCCGGTTGGGCGGGCTACACCTCGAGTATTGGCTTGGCCGACAAGATCATTGAAGAAAGTGACGAGAAAACGGTGTTGCAGACTCGCGTACCGCTTGGCGTGGTTGCTTCCATCACCCCCTGGAACTGGCCGGTGATGATCGCGATCTGGCACCTGGTGCCGGCCATTCGGACCGGTAACACCGTTGTCCTCAAGCCGTCACCGTATACGCCGCTCAGTACCCTGCGGATGATTGAGTTGCTCAATACGGTCTTGCCACCGGGCGTGCTTAACGTCATTTCAGGGGGCAACGAACTTGGCGCGGCGCTCACCGATCATGATGGCATCGACAAGATCATTTTCACCGGCTCGATTGAAACCGGCAAGAAGGTCATGGCCAGTGCGGCGAAGAGAGTGACGCCGGTAACGCTGGAGTTAGGCGGCAATGATGCGGGCATCATGCTGCCGGGTACAGATCCCGCCAAGTACGTCGAAGGCCTGTTTTTCGGTTCCATGCTGAACTCGGGACAAACCTGTGGCGCGCTGAAGCGGCTGTATGTGCATAAAGACGACGTAGACAATGTTGCGCAGGCATTGGCGGAGTTCAGCAAGAATATACCGGTTGGCGATGGCATGGACGAGAACAGCATGCTTGGGCCGTTACAGAACGAAATGCAGTACAACAAGGTCGTGGATCTGGTCGAGGACGCCAAAGCCAATGGCGGCAAGATAATCATCGGCGGTGACCCGGTTGATGGGCCAAACTATTTCTACCCGGTTACCTTTGTTACTGGAATATCGGACGGCGTGCGCCTCGTCGATGAAGAACAGTTTGGGCCGGTGCTGCCGATTATTGCCTACACGGACCTCGACGATGCCATCGCTCGAGCCAATGGAACGCAGTTTGGACTGGACGCATCCGTCTGGGGCGATGACCGGGAAAAAACAGCGGAAGTCGCTAACAGGCTGGAAGCAGGAACCGTCTACGAAAACAAGCACGCCGAAATCGCGCCAAACATACCGTTTGGTGGTATCAAGTGTTCGGGCATCGGCGTTGAATTTGGCGAAGAAGGGCTGGCCGCCTATACTTCAATCAAGGTCATCAATAGAGCAGCGTAGAAAAATGAAAAGACTCTCTTGCATATTGTTGTTACTCGGCACATCTGCGTTCGCAGAAATAGCACCGGAACCACTGATGGTGATCAAGTCGTTGCCGGACTCCTATCCACCGCACTGGATCATCGCGGTGGATGTGTCCTTTTTTCACATGAGCAATGGCAAGATCATTGTTCTTGACGCCGGCTCCGATGACACGCATGCACGATTCAAGGGAATGTTTAACGGGTCATTCATCCCGCAGTTCTACCAGGGAAAGACGAAACCGCTGCTATACATTATTGAAACCTACCATTCACGTGGCAACAGGGGCGAGCGCACAGACGTGCTCACAATCTACGACAAGGCAAATCTTTCGCCAGTGGATGAGGTGATCATTCCGCCGAAGCGGACCAGTGGCATGCCGACAAATTTTCATCTGCAACTGGTCGATGATGAAAAACTGGCGCTCATCTATAACTTCACGCCGGCGCAATCTGTGTCGGTCGTGGATATGGACAAGAGGGAATTTGTCGGGGAAATCCCGATTCCAGGATGCGCGCTGGTCTATCCCATGGCCGGGCGCGCATTCGCTTCCCTGTGTGGCGATGGTGCGATGTACAGCGTGCAACTGGACGAACATGGCGCCCAGAAGTCGAGTAGCCGCACTGAGAAGTTTTTCGATCCCGACAACGATCCGATCATGGAAAAGGCGGCAATACACAATGGTGTCGCTTATTTTCCGAGTTTCGACGGCAAAATTGTGCCAGTCGACCTGAACGGCGAGACGCCTGAAGTATTGCCGTCATGGTCGATGGTTGAAGGCGTAGATGGAGGATGGCGACCGGGCGGAATTTCGGTCATTGCTGCTGATTCCAAGGGTTTCCTGTACGTCATGATGCATTCTGATGGTCGTGAGGGATCACACAAGGATCCGGCATCCGAGATTTGGGTAGTCGACACCGCGAAAAAGTCAGTATCTCGTCGCATCGAACTGGAAATACCGGTAATGACGATTGCTCTGACTCGTGACGACGAGTTACTCGTTGCCACAACCGTAGAAATGAATATTGATGTTTATGACGCAAACAGTGGTGAGAGGCTGCGGACGTTGAGTGGCTTCGGGCAGGAGACGCCGTTCATGTTGTACGGTGCCTACTAAGTAACTAGAGGGTTGGTGAATATGAAGTGGCTGGACAGTCTTACGGAAAAAAGAACACGAACCATTGCTCAGCGCTCGTCGCGCCGTAGTTTTCTCGGCAAGGTCGCCGGCATCGTTGTCGGCGGAGCTGCAACGGTACCGTTGTTACCGGTAGCCCGGGCGAGTGACGATAACAATCCTGCGCCTGCCGAGTCGGGCGATCCGAACAGTTGCGATTACTGGCGATACTGCGCTGTCGACGGTTTTCTTTGTGGTTGTTGCGGCGGCACGATGAATAGCTGTCCACCCGGTACGGAAATGTCGCCGATTACCTGGATTGGTACCTGCGAAAATCCGGTGGATGGCAAGAACTACATTATTTCCTACAACGATTGCTGCGGAAAAAGTTCCTGCGGAAATTGCTTGTGCACGCGATCGGAAGGCGACCGGCCCGTTTATCGCCCGCAGGTATCGAACGATATTAACTGGTGCCTTGGCACCAAGAGCAGTGTTTACAATTGCTCCACCGCCATCGTCATTGGTACGGCGCTGGACAAATGAAGCGCCTGATTTTTTGTCTGCTGGCCGCTGGTATCGCATCGCCGAGTCTGGCAGACAATGCCGAATACTCTGCGGACGACTTCAAGCCGTGTGCGGCCTGTCATCTCGATGATGGCGCAGGAATTCCTGGCGCGTTTCCCAAGATCAGGAACAGAGCGGCAGCAATGGCGTCGCTTGAGGGCGGCCGCGAGTATCTTGTCGCTGTCGTGTCCTCGGGCTTGATGGGGCCACTAACCGCAGATGGCATGAGCTATATGGGTGTCATGCCGGGACAAAAGGGCGCAATGCAGGCAGACGCAATTGCGGCGGCATTGAACTACCTTGTCCTCGAGCTAACCGACGACAAGTCGACCGGGATTACTCCGTTTACGGAGGAAGAAGTGGCAGCGTCACAAGCAGCGAACAGCTCGGCAGGGCTGATGATGGCCGCAACCGTCCGTACTGGTCTGATTGAGCAACACGGTGATCAGTGGCCGCAGTAATCCGTAGTCTCGTAATCTCTATTCTCGCTTGCCTGCCTGTCTGCGTATCAGCTGACGACGTCCAGGCCAAAGTCGACTACCTGATTCATTGCCAGGGATGCCATCTTCCTGAGGCGGTCGGCGTGGCGGGCAAAGTGCCGCGCATGAAGAATTTCCTCGGTTATTACCTGCATTCCGAAGACGGTCGTAGGTTTATCGTGCAAGTGCCGGGCGCCGCGACGGCGAATCTTGATGATGCGAGGCTGGCTGACTTGATGAACTGGTTACTGCTTCGCTATAGCAAAGCTGAACTACCGTATGACTTCGAACCCTACACCGCAGCAGAAGTGGGGAAATTACGACCCAAACTCGACCCAAATCCGGACGAGACAAGAACGAGGATTCTTCTGGATATTGCAAAGGATGTGCCGGCGTTGGCCGCCGAAATGGAAAGTGAAAAAGGTTACTAGAGGAAAATACTCGATGAATTATATTGTAGTCGGTTTTATGCTTTCTATTTCACTCGTGGCTTGCAATGATCGGCGGCAGGAGCCTGAGGCAGTTGGCGATCTGACCCGGTACTCGATATTGGAACTTCGCGCTTTATTGGATGACAAAAAGACTACAAGCGTCGATCTTGTCGGGCAATTGTTCGACAAGGCCGATGAGCTGAAGAGTCTGAATGCCTATATATACGCGGACCGAGAACGGGCCCTGATACTCGCCGCTGCAGCTGACGCCACCCGCGCAACTGGATCAATAGACAAACCTCTTCTCGGAATTCCTATCGTTGTAAAAGACAATATTCATGTTGCCGGGATGCCAAATACAGCGGGAACACCTGCGCTAAAGGGGTTTACGCCAAGTGTTAGTAATGGCGTAGTCAACAGGTTACAGGCCGCCGGAGCGATAGTAATCGCAAAGACTAATATGCACGAATTGGCGTTTGGCATAACCAGCAATAATTTCCATTTTGGAGCTGTTGGCAATCCTTATGACGAAACCAAGTTTGCTGGCGGCAGCAGTGGAGGTACTGCCACTGCAGTATCGGCTGGCCTGGCACCGGCTGGGCTGGGCACCGATACAGGCGGGTCGGTTCGTATTCCTGCCGCGCTCACCGGAGTCGTCGGTTTTCGCCCCAGCAGTGGTCGATACATATCCACCGCCGTGACACCTATCTCAGCAACCCGTGACACAGTTGGTCTTATTGCAACCAACGTAGCAGACATCATTCTCCTCGACGGTATAGTGACCGGAAGAAAATCATCACTTGATAAGGTTGATGTGCGGGACTTGAGGCTGGGGGTACCCCGAGCATTTCTCTACGACAACGTTGACGTAACGGCGCTGGTGATTATCGAAGATACCCTACAGAAATTACGCGCTGCCGGAGTGACTTTGGTAGAAGCAGATGTTGAAGATATAGAAGCGCTAGTAGCGCAGACCGCTTTTCCGATAGCGCTATACGAAGTTGTTCAGCAATTGCCTGTGTACCTGGAAGAATTCGACACGGGCGTTAGTTACGATCAATTGGTCGCTGGTGTCGCGAGCCCGGACGTACAGGGCGTATTCGGCATGTTGGCCGGAGGCGGCCCGATAGACGATGCGGGCTATGCGGCAGCAATGGCGGCAAGACAGTCTATGAAAGAATCATTCAGGAAATACTTTGCCGAGAACAACATCGATGCCATCGTTTTTCCGACAACACTGTTGCCCGCCAGATCGATTACCGGAAGCGACGAGACAGTGGAATTGAACGGCGCACAGGTCCCGACATTTCCGACCTACATACATAACACGGATCACGCATCTATTGCCGGTCTGCCGTCTATCAGCATTCCCGCTGGATTGACCCAGTCCGGGTTACCGATCGGTGTTGCGCTCGAGGGGCCGGAGGGGACTGACGGACGGCTCTTGGCAATCGCTTTGGCTATCGAGCAAAAGTTGGCTATGGATGCGCCTTAGGGTGCCAATTCATCAATATTTCTTTCAATATGAAACGGTTTCAGTGGGAATTATTCTTACTCAGGTTAACGAACATCGTTGAATATTAACGAAATTCATTGAATATTCGAAATTAATGTTACACGTTTTCAGATTTTCCAAAAAATATTGTAACAAATACTTGTTTAATGCTTAACCATTCTGCTATAAAGTGTCTTCATTACATTAACATGTTAAGTATATATCGATTGCAGGGGCGGGCATCGAAAGTCGGTTGCTCATTTCGATCGATCAGACAACCTGGGGGGAGTCAAAGTGAAATACATAAGCCGAATTGCGTTATCAATTCTCGGACTTGCGGCAGTTAGCATAACGGGCGTTGCAAGCGCTCAGATGCTCGAAGAAATTATTGTTACCGCGCAGCACCGCGAAGAAAACATTCAGTCAATACCCGTAGCGGTAACGGCACTTAGCGCCGAAACACTCGAAAAAGCGGATATTTTTGACGCTGGAACGATTGCACAGTACACGCCAGGTCTTGCGTATGCCGAGTTTTCGCCCGGACAGGCGAATATCTCTATGCGTGGTATCAGTTCTGCAGATGATGGCGCCGGACTCGACAACTCGGTCGCATTGTTTCTCGACGGCGTCTATATTGGCCGCGGTGCAAGTATCAACTTCGACATGTTTGACCTCGAACGCGTCGAGATATTGCGTGGCCCTCAGGGCACCTTGTTTGGCCGAAATGCAATTGGTGGCGCGATTAGCGTTGTTACCGCGAAACCCACCGACGAATTCGAATTGAAAGTTGGGGTAACCGCAGGCAACGAAGGGATTCTTCGCTATCGCGGTCTGATTAGCGGACCGATTACTGAAACGCTATCCGGCAAAATTTCTGCAACCCATCGTGAACATGACGGATATGTTCAAAACGTTGTTTTGAATAAGGGTCAACAGGATGAAAATCAGACCTCAGTACGCGGCCAACTAAACTGGGCACTGGATACTTCGAACTGGTTGTTATCCGCAGACTACATGGAAGACGATCGAGAGGATATGGGTCGTACGCCGGTCGTCGACAACGCGCCATTGCAGGCGATACTGGCACAGAACGGCGTGACCGGGCCACGGCAAAATGCCGCATCTGCAGACGGCCACTCGATACGAAATGCCGGTGGAATTAGTTTGACCGGAGAGATAGATTTTGCGAATGGAGTGCTTACGTCCATAACTGCGTTCCGCCAGTCCGAGACGGATTGGGAGATGTTATCCGTGGGAGCGCCTCTTGGTGGATTGGGCCTTCCGTTTGATGAAGTGGTTGATGATATTGTCGAAGACATCGACACCTTTTCGCAGGAATTTCGCTGGACATCAACGCTGGACGGGAAGCTGCAATATACAGCAGGCTTGTATTATTTCACTGAGGAAACTAATCGAGTCGAAATCTTCCGTATTACTCGCGCAGGTACCTATGGTGATCCCACGGCGCCATTCAGGATTACCGATGTTGGTGACCAGGCAATTATCGGTAACGAATACGCACGCACTGCAAATGAAACAACCAGTATTGCCGCGTATGGCCAATTGACTTATGAGTTGAGCGATGTACTTAGTCTGACCGTTGGTGGTCGATATACCCGGGACGAGAAGAGTTACACCGCCGAGTCGGTCAACTGTGCTCTGGTCGCAGCCAACGATCCGTCCATCATTGGCACGCAATGGGAGAATTTCGCACCGTGTGGCGGTGTCGGAGGCAGTCTGAATATCATTGCCGAAGTGTTTGAAGTAAACCCTGAAGATAGTTGGACCGACTTTTCTCCAATGGCGGCGCTGCAATATCAGGTGAATGACAGCACCATGTTGTACGGTAGTGTGTCACGCGGATTCAAAAGCGGCGGGTTCGCAGGATCACAGGGAGTAGAGTCGAGCGCGTCGCTGCCAGTTGATCAGGAAACGGCAACAAACTACGAGCTCGGTTTGAAAGGCGACTTTTTGGGTGACTCGCTGCGCCTGAACGGTACTTTGTTCTATACGGACTATCAGGACTTGCAAGTTGTTCGATTCGGACCAGTGCCGAACTCGGCATTCGGTACATTCGTGACGACAAATGTTGGCTCCGCGAACATTAAGGGACTGGAGCTGGAATTTACCTGGTTCTTATCAGAGCAGTTTTCACTCAATGGATACTACGCGTATCTGGACACCGAGACGGAGGACCTGGTGTTCGAAACCAGTGGAGGGCTTATCGATGCTTCGGGCAAGACCTTGACACGGGCGCCGGAGAACACAGCCAACATCTCGGCTATCTATGAACTTCCCACAGATATCGGTGATTTCGACTTCCGGTTGTCGTTTAGCCATACCGATGAGCAGCGTACTGATTTCGTCGACGACCGAATTATTCAGGATCCTTCGGACATTTGGGACGCAAGGATCGGCTGGGTGGCACCAAAAGGCAACTGGGACGTTGCACTCTGGGGCAAGAATCTGACAGATGAGAGCTACATTGCCCACATGTACGTAATTGGACCTGGTGGCATTGGCGTCTGGGGCGCGCCGCGAACGGTTGGATTGAGCGTGAACGTATACATCAACTGATTGATGTCAGCCGAGCAGCACACCTGGAAAGGGCGCAATCTTGCGCCCTTTTTTGTGCGCAGGGCGACGGAGTTGGAGAATGAATAAGACAGTCACCTTAATACTATTGGCTCTGGTTGCTGCCTGTGGCAGCAAAGACAATGAAGTCCTTAATCAGGTACGCGTTGTAAGAGACAACTTCGGTGTTCCTCATGTCTATGCCGATGATGTCTTTGGATTGTATTACGGCTACGGCCATTCGGTTGCCCAGGATCGGCTTTACCAGATGGAGATGACGCGGCGTAGCACGCAAGGCCGGGTCGCTGAAGTGCTTGGTGCAGAATTTCTGGATTACGATAAGGAAACCCGGCGACTGTACGATCCAGCCTCTATTCGTCAGCAATTGGCGGGGCTCGCGAATAGCGACAAGGATGTATTCACCGGGTTCGCTGCTGGTATGAACGCGTGGATTGCGGAGATTTACGCCAGTCCTGAACGCCTGATGCCGAAGCAATTTATCGACAACGATTTCGAGCCACCAAATTGGGAGGCCTACGATGTCGCTATGATCTTTATCGGCACTATGGCCAATCGATACGGCGACTTCAATACTGAATTAGACAACCAGCAGATCTACCAGTCGTTGCGTGCCCGGCACGGCGAGGAGAATGCCGACCATTTATTCAACCTGCTAAACCCTCGATTCACTGATAATGCGCCGACAACGATCCCGCCGGGAGACTGGTCCGTGCCGGTGCCGGATATCATGGAGATCTCGCGGCAGGCGATGGCCGTTCCGGACAATTATGTTGCCTTTGCCCAGCCGGTCATCTCCGGGATGAGCAACTGCTTTGTCATCGGCAAAGACAAAGTGAAAGGCGCCAATTCGATCCTGGTTAACGGGCCACAATTCGGCTGGTTTAATCCAGCCTATGTGTATTCGGTTGGGCTTCACGGCGCGGGTATCGATGTTGTTGGCAATACGCCCTTTGCGTACCCGATGATCATGTTCGGACACAACAAGACGATCGCCTGGGGCAGTACCTGGGCCGCCGGTGACATTGTGGATATCTATGCAGAGCAGCTCAATCCCGACAATCCAAAAGAGTACCGCTACAATGGAACGTATAGGCAACTGGATCACCGTGTTGAGACTATTCAGGTACGTGGCAGCGAACCCGTGAATCTCGATGTGTACCGTTCAATCCACGGGCCGATCCTTCACGAAGATCCGGATGCCGGACTCTTCTACGCAAAACACAGAGCCTGGGACGGCCGTGAGCTAGAGACATTGCTGGCCTGGCTTGACGCGACGCGCGCGCCAGATTTCGAGTCCTGGAGAGCCGAGGCGGTGAAGTCGGCGATAAATGTGAACATGTACTTCGCAGACGTGTACGGAAATATTGGCTATTTCTTCGGTGGGCATTATCCGGAGCGTGTGGTCGGGCATGACAATCGATTCCCGGTTTCAGGCGACGGGAGCATGGATTGGATCGCCCGCATGCCGGACAGCATTGCGAACCCCCAGATTCTCAATCCGGGCAGTGGCTTTATAGCGAACTGGAATAACAAGCCCGGACAAGGAGTTATGAATCCGGACTTTTACTTTTACAGCTGGTCGGAAGCGGATCGCGTCGATATCTTGAACAACGCACTTGATAGCCAGGCATCGTTTACAGCAGATGAAGCGTGGTCGCTGTTAAGGATGAGTTCATATGCAGATGTTCATGCTTCTTACCTGCTGCCAATGATCGATAGCGCCATACAGGAACAAGATGATGATCGATTGGCGGCGGCGAACGGGATCTTGCAGCACTGGGACCGGCAATCGCTCGACGATGATGAGGACGGCTACTATGATGGTGCTGCCACCGCCATTTTCCGTACCTTTGTTGGAGTCCTGCTCAAAACTGTTTTGAGCGACGATTTGGGTGATGTATACGGTCCCTTCTCTTCGGTCGGCTACCCGACCGCGGACTTACCAACCGCCGCGGGTACGAACATTCAGTCAGGCATGAAAGCAGTAATCGAATCGCTCTCAGGACGTGGTGATTATGACCTGCTAAACGGCGAGCAGGTATCGGCCGTCATCGTGAGGTCCCTCTCTACTACACTGGATCTTCTGCAGAATGATATGGGTAGTGACATCACGAAATATCGATTGGCAGTTGCGACAAGACCATTCTCCAACATCAATTTCCTTGGCATTCCTCAAGCTGACAGTGCTGAAGTCCTGATCGCACCGATCGAGCAAAACAGAGGCACGGAAAACAACATGATCGTGATGAACGAAAACGAAATCGTTGGCTGGGAGGTAGCGCCACCAGGGCAAAACGCCTTTGTGAGTCCCAATGGTGAAACGGGAACACATTATGACGATCAGTTTGAGATGTATTACACATTTGGCAAAAAACGCATGTGGTTTTACGCCGAGGATGTTGAAGCGAACAAAAAGACAGAGATCGTATTGACCTACTGAAGATTGGATATGTATTCCTGTACTGAGGCCACACCGCGCTCTTTCGCTTCGAACAGGCTTTCCAGGTGTTCGCGGGAATTGACAAGGCCTTTGGATCGTATAATGCCGTCCTGATCGAGAAGTATGGCAAACGGCAGTTTTCCGACTTGGAAGGTCAGGCCGAGATTTGACGATAAGATGTAGGTGAAGCCCTGTAGCTTATACTGTTCAATAAATGCTTTTTGCCCGGCGCTGTCGCCATCGCTCGCAAGCATGATTTCCAGCCAATCCTTCTCCGCTTTTGCCGACGATTCCAGTACGGGTAGCAACGTTTTGCACACGGGGCAATTCGGCGACAGGAAAAAAACCAGTGTGCTTTTCTTGTCGGGTCGTGCAGCACCGATGGACAAATCCGTGCCGTTGATGTCGGAAACTTCGATGACGGGCGAAGCCTCCCCAACCTTGGGGCCGCCACTTACCATGAGCGCACCCGCGGGTGCTATTCGTTCATGAAGAATTCCTATCTGGCGTGCGAGCGCCACCACGGTGAACGTGAGACCGGCTAGAAGAATCCAGAGCGTAATATTTGATACCAGAAGTGCTGTATTCATAATTCCAGTGCTTTCAGTGCGAACGATTAAAGCGTGTGCTGCTTGCAGACAAATAAGTTGCAGCGAAGTAGAGCAGAATAAATGTAGCAACGGCTGCGATTGCGGTAAACCAGTCGAGCAGGGTCAATGGTCGCGGGTTGCTGGTCGCGAGAGTGAGTATGGCGAGCGATATTAATCCAACGTTACGATAGACGAGCGTGATGCTCAGGGTTTGCCTGATGGCGGGTCCCGAACAACCACAGTCGATATCGAGCCGTCCGCGAATCAGGTTTATAGAAATTGCCGTCGTGTATGCAGTCAGTAGCGCCGCAGCCAGGCCGCTGCCAACCGGACTGTTAGCGACCAAACCGGCCACCGCCGCGATTTCGAGGATCATGATGACATACGACGCAGGCGCTAGCAGTGGCTCGGGTACCAGGCGATAATTTTGCAGCGTCGCTTGAAACACAAGCGGCGCCTTCAGCTTGTGATTCAGGGCGAGTATGAAAACGACCGCCAATACCCAGCGTGCTGCAAGCGCAAATCCGGGATCCAGAAAATAGCCCTTAATCATTGGTAGGATTAGAAAATCGTCTCAGGTCTGGTCATAATCCAACTCGATCTCTTCCGTCTTCGGTGTGGATTGGCAGGTAAGAATATAACCTTTTTCGAGCTCCCACGGCTCCAAAGCGTAGTTCACCGCCATATCCACCTCTCCCTTGGTCAAGAGGCAGCGGCACGTCGAGCACACGCCACCGTTACAGGAGTAGGGCAGGTCCATGCCGCTGTTCCTCGCTGCATCAAGAATGGATGATTCGTCCGGACCCATGCGAAATGTCTGACGATTACCGTCGATAACGGTTGTTATTTCAGCGCCGCCCTTGGGAATGTGTTTGGGTTTGGGCTTGCTCGCTTTTTCACCCTTCAGACCGGCGCGGAATCGTTCCGAGTGAATCCGGGTTTTGTCATAGCCAAGCCCGACGAGGGTCTCTGTTACATCGTCGATCATCGGGTTGGGGCCGCAAAGGAAAATATCATCGGCACGATTATTATTCATGAATGCTTCGTGCAACTCTTTGGCTTTGGCTCCATCGACTCGGCCAGCGTACAGCTCGATGTCAGTTGGTTCCTGGCTCATGATGAAATGCAACGCAAGCCGTTCACCGTAAATATTCTTTAATGCGAAAAGATCTTCGATGAACATGGTGGTCGAGCGTTTACGATTGCCGTAGAAAATCAGGAAGCGGCTGTCCGGCTCGGTTTCGAGAGTCGTCTTAACGATCGACAGAATCGGCGTAATACCGCTACCGGATACGAATGCGGCATAGGTCTTCGACTCATCCGGTGCCAGCGGAATATTGAAATGACCGTATGGGGGCATAACCTCAAGCACGTCGCCAACGTTGAGTTGGTCGGCGATATAGTTGGAGAACAAGCCGCCGTCCTGGATTCGAACACCGAGGCGTAACGTGTCGTCATTCACGCTGGCGCAGATGGAATAGGTCCTGCGAACACTTTTCTTGTTCAGGAATGCGCGCACAGGCAGGTGCTGCCCCTGCTGATACGAAAAGTCGTCCTCAGCGTCGTCGGGAATTTCCAATGTCAGGATGACAGAATCTGCTGTTTCCGGTGTTTTTTCGACAATGGTTGCTGGGTGAAACTTGGGCATGCTATTCGCTTTTTATTGAAGGCACTTGAAGTATTCGAAAGGCTCGAGACATTCGCCGCACTTGTAGGACGATTTACAGGGTGTTGAGCCAAACTCACTGACTAATATGGTTTTCTCGCTGGAACAACGTGGGCAGGAGATCTGCAGCCCCTGGTGAAACAATGCACGTTTGGACTCGGCGGCGTTGTCCGGTGGCACGATGCCGTAATTGGCCAGTTTTCGCCGGCCATCCTCGCTAATCCAGTCTGTCGTCCATGGTGGTGTCAAAACGCGTTGTGTTCGAATGTTGCTGAAGCCATTTTGTTCCAGTTCAGCGATAACGCTTTCCTGAATGAACTCCGTTGCCGGGCATCCCGAGTAGGTCGGTGCAATACCGATCGTGATCGTGTCCCCGTCGATCGTGACTGACCGGATTACGCCGAGATCGGATAGTGTTAATACAGGAATTTCCGGGTCGGGGAGCTGTCCGACAATTGACCATACGAGCTGTTCCTGGGTTTGCGAGTAATCCTGGGGAGAAGCCATTATCGTAGAAAGTTCCTGGACTGCTACCAGGTCGCGCCAGGATAGGCACGTTGCAGGAACTGCATATCGGCAAGCAAGTATCCAAGGTGCTCTGTATGTCTGCCTTGTTTGCCACCGGACGCCATCCATTCCTGGTCGGGCATCGTAAGAGTAGCCTCAGTTAACGCCGCAGAGAGAAACGCCGCCCACTCATCGCGCAAATCCGCCGGGTTTGGCCCGGTGCCGGATTCGGCGGCCCACAGGTCGATCTCATCTGCCGTGAACATTTCACCCGTGTAACGCCAGAGATCGTCGATTGCGAATTGCATGCGCCGGTGACTCTCATCTGTGCCATCTCCGAGACGCATTAGCCACAGCCGCGCGTGTCGCAAGTGATATCGAATTTCCTTGCTGGCCTTGATGGCTATTTCGGCCAGGCGAGATTCCGATGACCCGGCAAGCGCATTGAGCTGTAAGTTGTAAAAACTCTCGAAATAAAACTGCCGCGCAATGGTCATCGCAAAGTCGCCGTTCGGTTGCTCAACGAGTAGCAGGTTGTGAAAGTCCATGCCGTCTCGCAAGAACGCGAGGTCATCTTCAGACCGGCCCTGGCCCTCTAACTCTGCAGCAAGGCTGTAAAGCAATCTCGCCTGGCCAATGTAATCGAGCGCGAAGTTGGCCATTGCCATTTCTTCTTCGAGTTCAGGACCTTTGCCAACCCAGTCGCCAAGTTGCTGGCCAACGATCAAGGCGTTGTCGCCGAGTCTGAGCAGGTAGGCAAACAACTTTTCCTTGTCGGCACTCACAGGTTTTCTACGCCTTCCGGAACTTCGTAAAAAGTAGGATGCCGATAGATCTTGTCTTCAGCAGGCTCAAAAAGCGCTGAAGATTCGGCCGGATCCGATGCCGCTATTGTGCTCGACTCCACCGCCCAGATGCTCACGCCTTCACCGCGCCGGGTGTACAGGTTGCGTGCGTTGTCCATTGCCATGTCAGCGTCGCTGGCGTGCAGACTGCCGACGTGACGATGGCTGAGCCCTGATTTCGCACGGATGAAAATTTCAAACAATGGCCAGTCTTGTTTGCTCATTTTGATAGTCCTTGATTCTTCAGGCGGCCTGCTCGGCGCGGCGCATCTGTTTTTCTGTGTATTGAATAGCGGCTTGCCGTACCCAGTCACCGTTCTCGTGTGCGCTTTGTCGCGCGCGCAGCCGTTCGCGGTTACATGGGCCGTTGCCGGCAAGTACCTGCTTAAACTCGTTCCAGTCAATTTCCCCGAAATCGTAGTGCCCAGTTTCTTCATTCCATTTCAGATCCGGGTCCGGAACTTTTAGCCCAAGGAAATCGGCTTGAGGAACGGTCACATCGATAAATTTCTGTCGCAGATCGTCGTTGCTGATGCGTTTGATTTTCCACGCCATCGATTGCGCGCTGTGGCTGGAATTTGCGTCATCTGGACCGAACATCATCAGAGCCGGCCACCACCAGCGTTCGATCGAATCTTGCGCCATGCGTTGCTGCTCTGGAGTCCCGGCACACAATTTCACGAGGATGTCGTAACCCTGCCGCTGGTGAAAACTTTCCTCCCTGCATACTCGCACCATGGCGCGTGCGTACGGACCGTACGAGCAGCGACATAACGGAATCTGGTTCATGATGGCGGCGCCGTCGACCAGCCAGCCAATGGTGCCAATATCGGCCCAGGTCAGGGTGGGGTAGTTGAAGATACTCGAATACTTGGCCTTGCCCGTTAGCAACTGGTCGACAAGATCATCGCGGGAGACTCCCAGGGTTTCGGCGGCACTGTAGAGATAAAGTCCGTGCCCGGCTTCGTCCTGTACCTTTGCGAGCAGAATGGCCTTGCGTTGCAATGTCGGGGCACGCGTAATCCAGTTGCCCTCGGGCAACATACCGACGATCTCGGAGTGCGCGTGCTGCGAAATCTGCCGGATCAGCGTCTTGCGATAGGCGGCTGGCATCCAGTCTTTCGGCTCAATTTTTTCTTCCCGATCGACGCGTTCCTGAAAGCGCTGTGCAAGCGCCGCATCTTCGACAGGAAATTTTCCGTCGTCGCCCTTTTGGTCGAGGCCCTGTGTGTACATGGTGCTTCCCTCAGTGCCGCAAAACGCGGTTGCTTAATTTGTCACAAAAATCAGGAAAAATCAAATAATTTTGTATCGCTTATTCCCCAAGTATCGGGCGCCCGAGCGCCATAGAGCGACCCCTGAATACCGCGATCAGGCGCTCTTCCTGGTTCCTGACTTCTACGTCATAAACGCCGGCCCGTCTTCCTCGCTGCGTCTCCCGGGCTCTTGCGATCAGTTCATCACCCAGTCTTGCCGGGTACAGGAAATTGACGTCGGCGCCGGACGCGACCGTTACCTCGTCGTAGCAATTGCAGGCAAAAGCGAAAGCACTGTCGGCGATCATGAAGATAAAGCCTCCATGGCAAACATCATGGCCATTGACCATGTTTATTGTGACTGTCATGTGAGCTTCCGCGACTCCCGGTTCGATAATCGTTATTGACATGCCAAGATCGCGTGACGCCTGATCGTCGCTAAACATCTGCTTCGCGCATGCCCTCGCGAGCTGCAGCTTATCCATTATTTTCCCTGATCGATTGGCGGTCCGATTGAATACCACCGAAACGCTCGTAAAACGACGGGCTCGCTGGCGGTAGTGGGCCGTCCGCATTTTCCAGCGCGCCGGTCAGGAACTGTTCAGTGGGGCCGGCAACCAACGAATATATATTGCGGCAAAGCTGGTATGCCGATACGCCGTTCCAGCGTTCCGGCAATAACTCCGCGGGAAGGAAGGGGTCGCGCAATAATATCTTGCGGTATTCGTGTATTAGTAGCGTTCGTAGCTGGAATGCGGTCTTCGGATCGGGATTGCGGCTGCGACGTGCCGCCTGGTATACAGGCCGAAAGCGTTGCAGAAACTCTTCATAGCGATCATCGAGCTCCTGCAGGGACCAGGATTGGCTAACCAATTTCTGCAGGTATCGCTTGCGCTTGCCGTTATCTTTGTTAATAGCCTGCATAAGAAGGATTTGCTCGTTTCCAGCAAGTTGCTCGAGCCGCTCGTCGACGCCTCGCATGTCGGGCGCCGGGTGTGCAAGCACATTCGGAGAGAACGGTGCGAAACCAAGCCAGCTGAGTTCTTTGCGAATGTTATCGCGGTATTGTGATTCCACGCCGGCGAGCAGCACCAGGCACCAGGTGCCGTTCCAATCCTGACGTGGCCCGCTGTAAATTCGGCGGCTCGCCTCGTTAAATCGAAGTCGTCCAGTGGACGTCAGGTTGTAAAAACTCCGTCGACCGATCTGCTCGCTCTCCAGCCAGCCCTCTTTGGCGAGGCGAAACACTGATGTACGCACCAGGCGTTCATTGATGCCAAATGGTTCAAGTACGTTGATCAGACTTCCCAACCAGACAGCGCCTCCGTGCGGTGCAATAGCGTCGCCGAACAAGCTGATTACCAGTGACCCTGTGCGAATCGGTCGGCGCGAGTGAAAACCCTCGACTACTTGCCGGGTAGCTTCGCGAAATCCAGTAGATGTGGCTTCAAGTGCCTGTTTTCTCGCCAATGACCCCATGGTTGCATACTCCACCCGAAAAATGTGATACTAATGATACAATAACGAAAAGATTTTTGTCTCATATTCTTATCACCGGGGGTGTAATGATGGTATGCCGCGCCGCAGATCCGGCCACCCTGGATCCCATAGAAACAGCAAGTATCGACGAGCTCCGATCGTTGCAATTGCAGCGACTGCAAAAAACGCTACGGCATACCTATGACAATGTCACGCCATTCAAAGCGAAGTGCGATGACAAGGGCGTCGCACCGCAAGACCTCAAAACACTGGAAGACCTGACGCTGTTTCCGTTCACGGTCAAGGACGAACTGCGCCAGAACTACCCTTTCGGCTTGTTCGCGGTACCACAGGAAGACATCGTCCGAATTCACGCGTCCAGTGGCACCACCGGCAAACCAACCGTTGTTGGCTATACGCAAAACGACATCGATATGTGGGCCGACGTGGTTGCCCGCTCGATCCGGGCAAGTGGCGGGCAGCGCGGCGACAAGATCCACATCGCCTACGGTTACGGCTTGTTTACCGGAGGCCTCGGTGCGCACTATGGCGCAGAACGGCTTGGTGCCACAGTCATTCCGATGTCGGGCGGGCAGACGCCGAAGCAGGTGCAGCTGATGCAGGACTTCGAGCCGGACATCATCATGGTGACGCCGTCATACATGTTGAATATCGCAGACGAGTTTGAACGGCAAGGACTGAATCCGGCAGAATCGTCACTAAAAGTAGGCATATTTGGTGCCGAGCCCTGGGGCGAGGGCATGCGCGCTGAAATCGAAGAACGATGTGGACTGGATGCGGTTGATATTTACGGTTTGTCCGAGATCATCGGTCCCGGAGTTGCAAGCGAATGCATAGAAACCAAAGACGGGCCCACAATCTGGGAGGATCATTTCTATCCGGAAATCGTCAATCCTGACAGTGGCGAGCCGGTCGAAGACGGAGAAATGGGCGAGCTTGTATTTACCTCGCTAACGAAAGAAGCGCT
>SMVA01148698.1_pt1 | contig 17653 bp, 17 predicted proteins | sample 2456451 | NCBI WGS metagenome assembly SMVA01 (sample SAMN11095933, study PRJNA526329) | marine sediment metagenome | biome: Marine sediment; feature: Surficial sediment; material: Deep marine sediment; isolation source: Hadal surficial sediment | place: Pacific Ocean | collected 2014-05 | depth...
CCCTGGCTCAGTGCGGCCGCGCTCATGTCAATGTCTCGGGGCCGAAGGCCAGCGGCAGCAGCGCGCCCAGAGTCACGGTCCGGCGCAAGCCCTCGGTCCCGCAGACGTGGATCGGCAAATCGTCGCCGGCGAACTCGTAGAGCTTCTGCCGGCAACCGCCGCAGGGTGTGCAGAGTTCGTCGCCGCCGGCCATGACCGCGGCTTCAACGATGCGCGTCTCGCCGGCCATGACCATCGCGGCGATAGCCGAGGCCTCGGCGCACCAGCCCTGGGGATAGGCCGCGTTCTCGACGTTGCAGCCGGCATAGAGCCGGCCGCTTTCGCCGCGCACCGCCGCACCGACCTTGAAGCGCGAGTAAGGCGCATAGGCTCTGGCCATTGCCGCCCGTGCGGCCGCTACAATGTCGCTGTCCCCAATCTGGCTGTCGTGGGTCATAATCTAGCGTTCCTTCACGTAGGGTTCGCCGCTGGCCCGTGGCGCCACCGCCTTGCCGATGAATCCGGCCAAGAGCACCACGGTCAAGATATAAGGCAATGCTTGAATGAACTGGACCGGAATGGCGCCGATCACGGGTAGCTCGACACCCTGTAAGCGCGCGGCGACCGCATCGAGGAAGCCGAACAACAGGCAGGCGAGCATGGTCGGCACCGGCCGCCATTTGCCGAAGATCAGGGCCGCCAGCGCGATGTAGCCTTGACCGGCCGTCATGTCGCGGCCGAATGCGGCGTTATGGGCGGTCGAAAGATAGGCGCCGGCAATACCGCACAGAATACCGCAGCAGATCATCGCCCGGTAGCGCAGGCCGGAAACCGAGATGCCGGCGCTGTCGACCGCTTCCGGATGCTCGCCGACGGCGCGCAGGCGCAGGCCGAAGCGGGTGCGATAGACCACCCACCAGGTTAGCGGCACAGCCAGGAAGGCCACGTAAACCAGAATGTTGTGCCCGCTCAGGAGTTCGCGATAGATGGTGCCGAACACCGGAATTCCGGCCAGGGCCTCGGTGCCGGGCCAGACCATGGCGGTGAATCGCGCGGTATCGGGCAGCGGCGGCGTCTGGCCGCCTTGATGGAACCACGCGATGCCCAGAATGATGGTCAGACCGGCGGTCAGGATGTTGATGGCGACGCCGCTGACCACGTGATTGCCCCGGTGGGTGATGCAGGCGAACCCGTGCAGCAGCGCGAGCGCGATCGAAGTCCCGATCCCGGCCATAAGCCCCAGCCAGGCCGAGCCGGTCACCGCCGCCGCCGCCGCCGCCGCGAAGGCGCTGCCCAGCATCTTGCCCTCCAGGCCGATATCGACGATCCCGGAGCGCTCCGCGAACAACCCGGCGAGTGCCGCCAGCACCAGAGGGGTCGCGACACGCAGCGTGGCATCGAGCGCCAGGACAGACAGTAGGAAAAATTCCGCCACGATCTAAGTCTCCACCGGCAGAGCCGCGCCGCGGCGTTGGAACAGGCGTTCCAGCTGCGGCCGAAACATGTGCTCGAGCGCGCCGGAGAACAGGATCACCAGGCCTTGAATCATCACCACCAGATCGCGGGTGATGGCGGGGATTTCGAAGGCCAGCTCCGCCCCGCCCTGGTACAGCGCACCGAACAGCAGGCTGGCCAACAGGATGCCGGCCGGATGGTTGCGCCCCATCAGCGCGACGGCGATGCCGGTGAAGCCGTAGCCGGCGGTGAAGTTGAGCAGCAATCGATGATGGACGCCGAGGATCTCGTTCACGCCGACGAAGCCGGCCAGGGCGCCGGAGATGCACATGGCCATGATGATGACGCGGGCCGGCCGGATGCCGGCATAGACGGCGGCGGTCTCGTTGCCACCGACGGTGCGTATCTCATAGCCCCAGCGGGTGTGCCAAATGAACACCCAGACCAGGACGCAGCAGACCAGCGCCCAAACAAACGACAGGTTCAACGGCGAACGCGCCATCTCGATGCCGATCGCGCCCATCGCCTCATGCATGAACGGTAACCAGGCGTTTGGCGTGAATTCGCGGCTTTCGGGCGACATCTGGCCTGGCTTTATCAGCAGGTTGACCAACAGGTAGACCATCAGCGCGGCGGCGATGAAGTTGAACATGATGGTCGTGATCACGATGTGGCTGCCGCGTTTGGCCTGAAGGTAAGCCGGTATGTAGGCCCAGGCGGCGCCGAAGACCGCGGCCGCGGCGATCGACAGCGGCACGATGAGTATGAGCGGCAGTGTGTCGTCGAAGGCCAGGCAGACCAGTCCGACTCCGAGACCGCCGATATAGGCTTGGCCTTCGCCGCCGATGTTGAACAGCCTGGCGTGGAAGGCGACGGCGACCGCCAACCCGGTGAACAGGAAGTTGGTCGTGTAATAGAGCGTGTATCCGAGGCCCTCGATGTAACCGAACGCGCCAAACAGCAGAAAGTGCAGGGCGGTCAGCGGGTTCTCGCCGATGCCCAGCACGATGAGGCCGGTGATCGCCAGGGCGAGGAAAAGATTGACCAGCGGGACCAGCACCATGCCGACCCAGCGCGGCGGACCGGAAGTTGCGCCGGTCATCTGGGCGCCCTCACCCCAGTGCCCACGGCCGTGTCCAGGGCTGCGTCCTCCGGCACGACGTTGGCCATCATCAGGCCGAGGGCCCGCTCGGTTGCGGCCGCACCCGCGACCTCGCCGACGAACCGGCCTTCGAACATCACCAGAATCCGGTCGCTGAGCGAGAGGATTTCGTCCAGCTCGACGGAGACCAGCAACACCGCGCAGCCGGCGTCACGCATGGCGATCAGGCTCTTGTGGATGAATTCGATGGCGCCGATATCGACGCCGCGGGTCGGCTGACCGACCAGCAGCAGTTCCGGATGACGCTCCATCTCCCGGGCCAGCACGATCTTTTGCTGGTTGCCGCCGGAAAAGTTACCGGTCAGCAGACTGGGATCCTGGGGCCGAACGTCATAGGCGGACATTTTTTTGCGGCAGTCGGCGACGATCTCGGCGCGGTTGGTCAGAATCGGGCCATTATAGGCGGGGTCGTCGTGATACCCGAGGATCGCCGATTCGCTGGCCTTGAAGCTGGCCACCAGCCCCATACGCAGGCGGTCTTCCGGCACATGGGCGAGCCCGGAATCGCGCATTTCGTGGGCGTCGAGCGGGTGCCCGGGTGTTGCCTCGCGGCTGCCGACGGCGATCCGCCCGCCTTGGAACGGGAGGATTCCGGCCAGCGCCGCCAGGAGCTCGCTCTGGCCATTGCCGGCGACGCCTGCGATGCCGACGATTTCGCCCGCGCAAACCGAGAAGCTGACGCCATCGAGCCGGGTCACGCCGCGCTCGTCGATCAGGCTCAGGTCTTCGACCGCGAGCATCTGTTTTCCGGGCTTGCGGGCCTGTTTCGCGACCCGCATCAGGACCTTGCGGCCGACCATCAGCTCCGCCAGTGCCTCGGTCGAGGTCTCCGCCGTCTTCAGGTGCGCCACCATCTTGCCTTGGCGCATGACCGAGACCGCCTCGGTCACCGCCATGATCTCGCGCAGCTTGTGGGTAATCAGGACGATGGTGACGCCCTGATCGCGCAGGGTCCGGAACACGCGAAACAGACGCTCGGTCTCCTGCGGGGTCAGCACGCCGGTCGGCTCGTCGAGGATCAGGACGCGCGCGCCCCGATAGAGTGCCTTGAGAATCTCGACCCGCTGCTGGACTCCGACCGGAAGCTCGCCGACCACCGAATCCAGATCGACGTCGAGACCGAAATCGGCCTCGAGGCGCTGCAACTCGCGGCGGGCCGCCGCCAGGCCGGGGCCGAGCAGCGCACCGCCCTCCGCGCCGAGCACCACGTTCTCCAGAACGGTGAAGGGATCGACCAGCATGAAGTGCTGGAACACCATGCCGATGCCGGCGCCGATGGCATCGGACGTGGAGCGCAGCCGTAAGGGTTTGCCAAAGACTCGGATATCGCCGCTATCGGCCTGATAGTAGCCGTAGAGGATGCTCATCAGGGTCGACTTGCCGGCGCCGTTTTCCCCGATGATCCCGTGAATCGTCCCAGCAGGGACATCGAGTGAGATGTCGCTGTTGGCACGGACCGATCCAAAACTCTTATTGACGCCACGCAGCTCGATTGCCGGTGGCGCGGCTGCACCGCCGGCTTGGGCCGAAGGGTCGGCGGCTTCGGCTCGCATCGCCTCTGTGGTCGCGGCTCAGTAGGTGCAGGTGTTGTCGGCCATGTAATCATGGACCGAAATCTTGTTGGCCAGAATATCTGCCCGCGCCTGCTCCACCTTGTCCTTCATCTCCGCCGAGACGAGGCTGCTGTTGTGCTCGTCCAGCGCCCAGCCGACACCGTCCTCGGCCAGGCCGAGAACCTGGAGGCCGGGCTTCCAGGTGCCGTCGAGCGCGGTCTTGAAGGAGTTGTAGGCGGCCACATCGACCCGCTTGAGCATGGAGGTGAGCATGGTGCCCGGGTGCAGATAGTTCTGGTTGGAATCGACGCCGATGGCCAGCTTGCCGCTGTCCTTGGCGGCCTGGTAGACGCCAATCCCGGTGCCCCCTGCCGCGGCATAGACGACATCGGCGCCGCGATCGAACTGGCTCCGCGCGAGCTCGCCGCCCTTGGTCGGATTATTCCACGCCGCCGGTGTCGTCCCGGTCATGTTCTGGAAAATTTCGGCGTCCGGATTGGCGTACTTGACCCCTTGTTCGTAGCCGCAGGCGAACTTGCGGATCAGTGGAATATCCATGCCGCCGACGAAGCCGACTTTATTGGTCTTGGACGCCATCGCGGCGGCGACACCGACCAGGAACGAGCCCTCGTGCTCTTTGAACACCACGGACTGCACGTTCGGCAGATCGACGACCATGTCGATGATGGTGAAGCGGGTACCGGGGAATTCTTTCGCGACCTTTTCAAGCGCCGGCGCCTGTGCGAAACCGACAGCGATCACCGGGTCCGAACCGCGCTGCGCCATGCGCCGAAGCGCCTGCTCGCGTTGGGTCTCGTTGGTGACTTCGAACTCGCGATAGGCGATACCGGTCTCGGCGCGAAACTTCTCGAGGCCGTTGTATATGCCTTCGTTGAACGATTTGTCGAATTTTCCGCCCATATCGAAGACCACGGCCGGATTGAGTTCCGCCGCGCCAGCCGCGCCGCCGGCCATCGCAAAGGCCAGACCCGCCGCAAACATGATGCGTTTCATTGTATCTACCTCCCTGTGATCGGCCACCGCCGGCGCTTGCTGCCGGGCCAGCCGGTTTATTGCCTCGGCCATCATAGCCACATTGCGGCGGAAACCGCGACTGCAAACAACATGGTAGCCCCCGCGGAGGCGGCTTTATGTTAGCCTGCGTGGGTTCAACCGCTACCAGCGGATCAAAAGGGGAACGGCGGCGCAGTCCCGGAGGCTGCGCTGCCAGCGCCGGGAAGTGTCAATACGAACCATTGGGGGGAGGAACCATGCGTAACATCCTGAGACGTGCCGCGATCTGTACCGTCGCGATCGGCGTCCTAATGACCCTGCCGCTGGTCGCGGCGGCCGAGCCGACGAAAATCACTTTTCTGCATGTCAACGACGTTTACGAAATCTCGGCCAAACGCGGCCAAGGCGGTTTTGCCGAACTGATGACCTTGCTGCGCCAGGAGCGCGCGGCGGCGGAAATCAGCATCACCACATTCGGTGGCGACTTGATATCGCCCTCGGTCATGTCGGGCCTGACCAAGGGCACCCAGATGATCGAGCTGATGAATGCCATCGGCACCGACGTCGCCGTGCCTGGCAACCACGAGTACGACTTCGGAGCAGGGACCTTCAGCCAGCGCGTTGGCGAGTCCAATTTTCCCTGGCTCGGCACCAACGTGCGCGGCGCGGGCGGCAAGCCAGCGTCCGGCATGACCGACGTGTATACCATTAAGGCGGGCAATTTCACGATCGGCTTCTTCGGGCTGCTGACGACGGAAACCGATGTCCTGTCCTCGCCCGGTCCGGGCATCGCCTTTAAACCGATCGAGGAAACCGCGGCGGCAGCGGTCAAGAAGCTGCAGGAGATGGGCGCCGACGTCATCGTCGCCTTGACCCACCTCGACTTCGCCACGGACGTTGCGCTGGCGCGCGAGGTGCGCGGCATCCACCTCATCCTCGGCGGCCACGATCACGAGCCGATCATCTGGTCCGCGGGCGGCGTGCCCTTGCTCAAGGCCGGCTACGACGCGCACCACCTGGGCGCTGTGGACCTCTCGGTCGAATGGGTGGAGAAGCGCGGCAAGATGAAGCTCCAGGTGGTTCCGGCCTGGCGGCTGATCTCGACCGCCGGGGTCGCGCCGGACGCGGAGATCAAGGCGATCGTCGATGGCCACAACGCCAAGCTGGATGCCGAGCTCAACGTCGCCGTCGGCGCCACCAAGGTGATGCTGGATTCCCGCCGTTCCTCGGTGCGCAGCGGCGAGACCACCATGGGCAATTTGATCGCCGATGCCATGCGCGCGTCGGTCGGCGCCGATGTCGCGCTGACCAACGGCGGTGGCATTCGCGGCGACCGGACCTACGATGCCGGGGACATTTTGACCCGCAAGGACGTGCTCACGGAACTTCCGTTCGGCAACGTCACGGTCTTGATAGAGCTCTCCGGCGCCGATTTGCTGGCGGCCCTGGAGAACGGCGTGTCCGAAGTCGAGAACGGGGCCGGGCGCTTCCCGCAGGTTTCGGGCCTGACTTTCGAGTACGACCCGGCAGCGCCCAAGGGCGGCCGGGTGACCCAGGCGATGGTCGGTGGAAAAACCCTGGAGCCAGGGCAGCTCTACACCGTGGCGACCAACGACTACATGCAGGGCGGCGGCGATGGCTATGCGGTGCTCAAGAAGGGCAAGGCGCTGATCGATGCCGCGGGCGCCAAGCTCATGGCGACCGGGGTGATGGACTACATAACGGCCCATGCCCCGGTAGCCCCGAAAATCGAGGGCCGAATCCGGGCTAAATAACACCGCTTCGATTCGCGGAATCAGGGCCGCGGTCTCAGGGCGCTGGCAGGCCCAGCGCCGCAAATAGGCCGCGCAGACGCCCGGCATCGAGACGGCCGTTGCGGCGCGCGCCGGTGCAGAGGTCGATTCCGAACGGCCGCACCTGGCGGTAAGCCTCGGCGGCGTTCTCGGGCCGTATGCCGCCGGCCAGGAATACCGGCCGCGCGACCTCGGCCACGATCCTCTGGCTCAGCGACCAGTCGTGCACGCGCCCGGTGCCGCCAAGCTCCTTGACCGGCGCCTGGGGCCGGCCGGAATCGAGCAAGAGGGCATCGACCAAGGGCGCCAGGGTCTTCGCTTCGTCGAGGGATTCGGGGCCGGTGACGTGGATCGCCTGGACGATTTTCACGGCTGGCACGGCCCGGCGCAGCGCCCGGTAGGCCGCGGGCTCGACGGCATCGACGATCTGAACCGTATTGGTGCCGCAGCGCCGGACGTGATCGACGATGGCCTCCGGTTCGGTCTCGCTGGTCAGGAGAAAGGTTGCGACCGCGGGCGGCGCCGAAGCCGCGATTTCGGCGATGAGGGAGTCGTCGATCGGGCCGGGTCCGCTCGGCATGCGGCCCACCAAACCAAGCGCCGCGGCGCCATGGCGTATCGCCAAGGCCGCCTCCTCTACCGAGGCAATGCAACAGATCTTGACCCGCAACATGGCAGACATCTTCCCCGCTCGACTCGCAATACGTCGAAAAGATGGTGGGCACACGTGGGATCGAACCACGGACCTCCTCGGTGTGAACGAGGCGCTCTCCCGCTGAGCTATGCGCCCTTACCAGGCATCGCGGAGGCCTTGATGTAGGGCAGGGCTCCTGCGGCTGTCAAGCCGCGCCGAAGCCGAGCGCGGCGAGCGCGGCCGGCAGCTCGTCGAACGACTCGATGACCCGGTCTGCGCCCAGCTCTTGCGCGGGGGTGCCTCCGTAGCCATGGGCGATGGCGATGACCGGCAGGCCCGCAGCCCGGGCGGCCTGGACATCGTTGCGGCTGTCGCCCAGCATGACCGTCGCGCCCGGCGCCGCGCCGAGCTCCTCGATCAGGCCGAGCAGGTGACCGGGGTCCGGTTTCTTGACCGGCAGGCTGTCGCCCCCCGAAACCGCCTCGAATAACCCCTCGAAGCCGAGTTCGGCGACGATCGTCCGGCTCGGCGCTTCCGGCTTGTTGGTGCAAACCGCGAGCCGCCAGCCCGCCGCCTTGAGCGCCCGCAGAATCTCGATGGCGCCGGGGTAGGGCCGGGTCAGCTCGGTCAAACGGGCCTCGTAGATCGGCATGTAGCGGGCAACCAACGCGGCGAGGGCAGCCTTGGCGGGCACGCCGCCGGTCGCCGCCAGGGCACGCTCGATCAGTTTGGGCACGCCGTCGCCGACCATGGCCGCGACCGCTTCATGGGTCAGGCCCGGCCGGCCCTCCTGATCGAGCAGCTCGGCGATGGCGGCGGCCAGGTCGGGCAGGCTATCGACCAGGGTGCCGTCGAGATCGCAGAGCAGGACGGGCGCCTCGCGTGCGGTGTCGTTCATCGGGGGTGGAAATCCGTTACCAATTGTAATAATAGATGATTTGCGGGGCCGGCCGGCGCTGTGGCATGTTCCGGCCGCATTCGCGAGGGGTTGTGCCAGTCCGCGCCGCGGACGGCAAGGCCCCGGGACCTTCCAATAGCTATTCCGGACCCCGAACGATACGGCCCGATCGCATATGACCACCGACAAACTCACCGTCGTCGTCCTGGCCGCCGGCCAGGGAACCCGCCTCAAATCGGCGCGGCCCAAGGTGCTGCACGAGGTGGCCGGCAAGGCCATGCTCGATCACGTGCTCGACGCCGTCGCCACGCTCGACCCCGAACGCATTGTGGTGGTGCTCGGCCCGGGCATGGAGGCGGTCGCCGAGGCGGTCCGCGCGCGCGGCGACAACCATCGTACGGTCGTGCAGGAGCGGCGCTTGGGCACCGGCGACGCGGTCGCTTCCGCGCGCCCGGCACTGGAGGGCTGTCTCGAATCCGGCGACATCCTGGTGACCTATGGCGACACCCCGCTGTTGACAGCCGAAACGCTCCAGGCCATGGCCGCGGCGCGCCGTGCGCCCGGTGCGCCGGCGTTGCTCTGCGTCGCCTTCCGCCCCGCGGATTCGACCGACTACGGCCGCGTGGTGTGCGGGCCCGACGGCACGGTCGAGAAGATCGTCGAGCATGCCGATGCCAGCGATGCGGAGCGCGAGATTGCGCTGTGCAATGGCGGCATGCTGCTGGGCGACGGCCCGGTGCTGATGTCCCTGATCGCCGAGCTCGGCAACGACAACGCCAAGGGCGAATACTACCTGACCGATGTCTTCGCCCTGGCCCGGACGGCGGGCCACCGGGTCGGTGTCGCCGAAGTCGATCCGGACGAGATCATGGGGGTCGACTCGCGGGCCGATTTGGCGGCCGCCGAAGCCTTGATGCAAACACGCCTGCGCGCCCGGGTCATGGCGGGCGGCGCAACCTTGGTCGATCCGGCCACGGTCTGGCTCAGCGCCGACACCGAGATTGGGCGAGACGTTATCGTCCAGCCCAACGTGTTCTTCGGTCCCGGTGTCACGATTGGCGATGGGGTCGAGATCCGCGCATTCTCGCACCTGGAGGGCGCGCGGGTCGCGACCGGCGCCCTGATCGGCCCCTTCGTACGCCTGCGCCCGGGCGCCGTCGTCGGTCCGGACGCCCGGGTCGGCAACTTCGTCGAGGTCAAGAACGCTACCCTCGGCGCCGGCGCCAAGGCCAGTCACCTGGCCTATCTGGGCGATGCCGAGATCGGCGCCGAGGCCAATATCGGGGCTGGCACCATCACCTGCAATTACGACGGCCTGGCCAAACACCGGACCGAGATCGGCGCGGGTGTGTTCATTGGTTCCAACACCGCCCTGGTCGCGCCGGTGACGGTGGGCGCAGGTGCGATCGTGGGCGCCGGCAGCACCATCACCCGGGATGTCCCCGCCGGTGCGGTCGCGGTGGCGCGCGGCGACCAGAAGAACCGGGAAGGCGGCGCGGCGCGGCTGCGCGAGGCCCAACGCAAGCGCAGGGCCCGGGCCGAGGGCCACAAGAAGTAACGCTTGAAGAGGGGTGGGGATTCGATCATGTGCGGCATCATCGGAATCATCGGAACGGCGCCGGTCGCGCCCTTGCTGCTCGACGGGCTCAAGCGGCTCGAGTACCGCGGTTACGATTCGGCCGGTATCGCGACCCTGGTCAACGGCAAGATCGAGCGCCGCCGCGCCGAGGGCAAGCTCGGCAACCTGAGCGCGCTGGTGGATCGCGAGCCGGTCAGCGGCACCATCGGCATCGGCCATACCCGCTGGGCGACCCACGGCAAGCCGACCGAGGCCAACGCCCACCCCCATGCCAATGAGCGCGTCGCCCTGGTGCACAATGGCATCATCGAAAATTTCCAGGAGCTGCACGAGGAGCTGAGCGGCCTCGGCCACGAATTCGAGACCGAAACCGACACCGAGGTGGTGGTCCATCTGCTGACCCACTACCTGGACCAGCAATTGAGTCCACAGGATGCGGTCGCCGAGGTGCTGGTGCGGCTCGAGGGCGCCTTCGCGCTGGCTATTGTCTTTGCCGGCCGCCACGACCTGATGATCGGTGCGCGCTGCGGCAGCCCGCTTGCGGTCGGTTACGGCGACGGCGAGATGTACCTGGGCTCGGATGCGCTGGCCTTGGCGCCGCTGACCGACCGGATCTGCTATCTGGAGGAGGGCGACTGGGTCGAGCTGACCCAGGACGCGGCCCTGGTGCGCGACGCCTCCGGCGCCGAGGTCGAACGCGAGGTGCGCCTGACCGCGGTCTCCGGCGCGCTGATCGGCAAAGGTCAGTACCGCCACTTCATGCAGAAGGAGATTTTCGAGCAGCCGGCAGTGATTGGCGACACCCTGCACGCCTTCGTCAATCCGCTCCGGCGCCGGGTCGAGATCGAGGACTTGCCTTTCGATCTTTCCGACATTCCGCGCCTGACGATCTGCGCCTGCGGCACCGCCTATCTGGCCGGCATGGTCGCCAAGTACTGGTTCGAGCAGATCGCACGCCAACCGGTCGAGATCGATATCGCCTCCGAGTTCCGCTACCGCGAGGCGCCGCTGCCGGACGGTGGGGTCAGCCTGTTCATCTCCCAGTCCGGCGAAACCATCGATACCCTGGCCGCATTGCGCTACGCGCGCAGCCAGGGCCAGAAGATTCTCTCGATCGTGAACGTGCCCGAGAGCAGCGTCGCGCGCGAATCCGATGCGGTGCTGCCGACCCTCGCCGGGCCCGAGATCGGTGTCGCCTCGACCAAGGCCTTCTCCACCCAGTTGACCGTGCTGGCCTGTCTCACGCTGGCGCTGGCGCGGGCGCGCGGCACGATCGACGCGGCGGCCGAGGCGGCGCTGACCGCGGCGCTGACCGAGGTGCCGGCGCGGGCCGCGGAGATCCTCGGCCACGACGATTCGATCCGCGAGATCGCCGGGTTTTTGGCCGAGGCGCGCGACGTGCTTTATTTAGGACGTGGCAACATCTACCCGATCGCGCTCGAAGGCGCGCTCAAGCTCAAGGAGATCAGCTACATTCATGCCGAGGGCTATGCCGCCGGCGAGATGAAACACGGCCCGATTGCGCTGATCGACGATTCCGTGCCGGTGATCGTCTGCGCGCCCTCGGGACCGCTGTTCGACAAGACCGCCTCCAACATCGCCGAAGTCGCGGCGCGCGGCGGCTTGGTGGTGTTGATCTCCGATGCCGCCGGGATCGAGAAGCTCGGCGACCGGGTGCTGCACGCCATCGAGCTGCCCGAGGTCGACCCTTTCGTGGCGCCGATCCTTTACGCCCTGCCGGTCCAACTGCTCGCTTACCACACCGCGGCGATCAAGGGCACCGACGTCGATCAGCCGCGCAACTTGGCTAAATCAGTGACCGTGGAATAACGGCGGCTTTGAATTCGAGCCATGGAACCCGCGACCAGCCTGATCGTTATCGTTCTGGCTATCGCTGCGGCGGCTGCGGTGATTGGCGCCTGGGCCCTGGCGATTCGGGAGCGGCGCCGGTTCCGGAGGCTGGTGGCCTGGATCGAGGTGCAGCATGGCGCGCGCTGGGCGGCGCTGCCCGGGGCCGCGCGGCGCTTCAACGCGGCGGGTGGGGTCGAGCACCTACGCCAACAGGGTCTCGGTGACGACCCGGATTTCATGGCCCGCTATCGGGAGGTCAAAGGCAGCAAGCGCTGGCAAGTGATCCTCCAGGTGGTCGGTGCAACGCTGATCGGCACGATCTTCCTGGGCGTGCGCTATCTGGGCTGGATCTGGTAGCCGGGCCGTATCCCGGTTTGAAATTTGATGCACTGAAAGTGCGCGCCGAACTCGAATGTCCGCTCAGCGGGTGAAAGGGGTGGTCGCCCCGGGATGGCGATCGAGTCCGTTCACAGCCAATGAGCGGTGGTACCCTGTTCGACGTGACGGACGCCATATATATTCCACATTATGAAGCACGCGGTATTTACCATTCGAACTGGAAAAGATGCGGATTGGACCGCTTTGGGCCAGGCCGTGGCAAACATTCAAGACTTCGAGCACGAAATTGTCGGATATCCCCTCAGGCCTGGACGCGATGTCTGGGAAGACTATTTGTCCGATCTCCGGAACCGGTTGACCGCAGACAAGGGTATCTTTCTCGTCGCTGAGGCCAACCAAGAAATCGTCGGAGTGCTGGCGGGTTACGCCCACGAAGCTGGGGACTGTCTGGTCGCTTCAGAGTTCGATCGAAGTGCCTATATCTCGGATCTCTTTGTCCAGAGAGAATGGCGCCGACAAGGCGTCGGGACAGCCCTAATCCGAGAATTCGAACGGTCCATGCTTGCAAGAGGGCTTCACTGGATGACCGTCTGCGTCAAAAGCAAGAACCAGACGGCGCGCCAAGCATACCAAAGATATGGCTTTGAAGACTACGAGGTGACTCTTACAAAGAGACTTGTCTAGCGGGTCAGAGCCGCACTCTTGCGGCCCATCGCTGCCAAGTCCGCTCCGGGAGGAGGTGAAGCCGACGAAATCGGCGGAACAGTGGACGGTCAGGGCGTTGGTTCGGCAGGATTTCAAAATGAGCTGCCACAGGCAGCCGTGTGACCTTGCCCCGAGCGGGCCGGTGCGCTACAGGCATCGGGCCGAGGTTGCTCCGCGCGCACCGGCCAAGAATGCCCGTCACTGGAGGAAACAGCAGCATGTCCGGACCCAAGACCCTGCTCGACATGGCCGGTGCGCTGAACCGGCCGCAGCGGCTCGCAGTCTCCGCCGTGGTCATGATCGACGCCCAGTTGGAGTATGTGACGGGACGGCTGCCGCTCACCGGGGTCGGGGCGGCGCTCGAGGCCGGGGCCGAGTTGCTGGCCGCCGCGCGCGCCGCCGGCCGGCCGGTCATCCACGTCCAGCACCTGGGAAAGGGCGATGGCCTGTTCGGCCCGGATTCGGAATTCTTCGCCATTGCGCCCGAGGTGACGCCCGAAGAGGGCGAGCCGGTGGTCGAAAAGGCGGTACCCAACGCCTTCGCGGACGGGGTGCTGGATGCCAAGCTGAAAGCGCTCGGCGTCTCCAGTATCATTATCGGCGGTTTTATGACCCACCTCTGCGTCAGCTCCACGGCGCGGGCGGCGCTGGACCTGGGCTACGGCTGCAGCGTGCTCGCGCCCGCCTGCGCCACCCGCGACCTGCCCGACGGCCAGGGCGGCGTGATCGCGGCCGCCGATATCCACCGCATCGAACTCGTCGCCCTCTCCGACCGCTTCGCGACCATCGCCACCGATGTCCACCAATTTATGGACTGATGGGCCGAGTAACACAGTAATTAAATGTTAATTATCATAAAATAATTATTGCATGTGTAAAATAGTTGACTATCTCCCCCGACATGGTGTTTATTAGTCTTCGAGCGCCGATTTGATCCGTCAGCTTGCGGGTGCTCTTGCGAAAGCAGCTAAGCGACGGGTTCATGCGAGAACCGCCCGGCTGTGCCGCGGCGGTTGTTTTTTTGGAACGGAGAGCTCGGCATGGCAGACAGGATCGTGACCGCCAATCGCTTGAGCGACGGCTTGGTCGTCTATCTCAACGGCGCCGGCTGGTCCGGGCGCATCGGAGACGCCCGGGTCGCCGGCGACGATGCGGCGGCCGACGGCTTGCTGCTCCGGGCCGGGGAGCCGGGGCAGGCGATCCGGGTGATCGAACCCTATCTGATCGAGGTCACACAGGAAGGCGCCCTGCCGCGGCCGGTGAGCCGCCGCGAGGCGATCCGTGCCCAGGGGCCGACCGTGCGCACCGATCCGGTTTAGACAGCGAGACAAAAGGGATTCCGAGGTCATGTACCGCTACGACGAATTCGACCACACCCTGGTGCGCGAGCGGGTCGCCCAGTTCCGCGGCCAAGTCGCCCGGCGCCTGTCCGGCGAATTGAGCGAGGACGAATTCAAGCCCTTGCGCCTGATGAACGGGCTCTACCTCCAGCTCCACGCCTACATGCTGCGGGTCGCCATCCCCTACGGCACCTTCTCGGCGCGGCAAATGCACAAGCTCGCCGATATCGCGCGCCGTTACGACAAGGGCTACGGCCATTTCACCACCCGTCAGAACATCCAGTACAACTGGCCCCGGCTCGACCAGGTGCCCGATCTGCTGAACGAGTTGGCCGAAGTCGAAATGCACGCCCTGCAAACCAGCGGCAATTGCATCCGCAACGTCACCGCCGACCACTACGCCGGCGTCGCCGCCGAAGAGATCGATGACCCGCGCATCACCGCCGAGTTGGTCCGCCAGTGGTCGAGCCTGCATCCGGAGTTCTCGTTCCTGCCGCGCAAGTTCAAGATTGCGGTTACCGGCTCGCGCCACGACCGGGCGGCGGTCAAGGTCCATGATATCGGCCTGCACATGTGCCGCGATGAAAACGGCGCGCCCGGATTTACGGTCCTGGTCGGCGGCGGCCTGGGGCGCAGCCCCTTCGTCGCCAAGACGATCCGCGAGTTCCTGCCCAAGCGCCACCTTCTGTCCTATTTGGAAGCGATTTTGCGGGTCTACAACCAGCTTGGCCGGCGCGACAACAAGTACAAGGCGCGAATCAAGATCCTGGTGCACGAGCTGGGCGCCGAAGCCTTCACCGAAATGGTCGAGGCCGAATGGGCCGAGCTCAAGGACGGTGCGGTCGAGCTGCCGGCCGAAGAGTTCGCACGGATTGAATCCTACTTTGCGCCGCCCGCCTACGAGAAGCTGACCGGCGAGGCCTTGGCCGCCCAGAACCGCGAGTTCGAGGTCCGGCGTTTCGAAGACCGCGGCTTCGCCCGTTGGGTTCGCAGCAACGTGGCCGCCCACAAGGTGGCCGGCTACGCCATCGCCAATATCTCGCTCAAGCCGGAAGGCGGCATACCCGGCGACATCACCGCCGACCAGATGGACGCGGTGGCCGAACTCGCCGAGCGCTTCGGCTTCGGCGAGATCCGCGCCAGCCATCAACAGAACTTGCTGATCCCCGACGTCAAGCTCGCCGATCTTTACGCATTGTGGCAGGAGTTGGGACGGCACGGTTTGGCCAGTGCCAACATTGGTTTGGTCGCCGACATCATCTCGTGCCCGGGCATGGACTACTGCAGCCTGGCGACCGCGCGCTCGATCCCCGTCGCCCAGGCCATCAGCGAACGCTTCGCCGATCCGGCGCGCCAGCACGACATCGGCGAGATCGGTATCAAGATCTCGGGCTGCATCAATGCCTGCGGCCACCATCACGTTGGGCAAATCGGCATCCTCGGCGTCGATAAAAAGGGTGAGGAGTTTTATCAGATCACCCTTGGCGGCGCCGCCGACGAAAACGCCGCACTGGGCAAGATCGTCGGCCGGGCCTTCCCCTACGATCAGGTGGTCGATGCCGTCGAGACGATCGTCGATACCTACCTGGAATCCCGCACGAACGGCGAGACCTTCAACCAGACCCTGGCCCGAGTCGGTTTCGCACCGTTCAAGGAAAAACTCTATGCCACTAATTAAGGGCGACGCGTTTATCGACGATCCCTGGATTGCGGTGGCCGACGAAGAGGCTCTGCCCGAGGGCGCACCGGCGATCGTCAGCCTCGCGCGCTGGCAGGCCGAACGCGAGGTCCTGGCGGGGCGCAATGCGCCGCTCGGCATCCGGTTGCGCGCCGATCAGCCGCCCGCGGAGATTGCGGAGGACCTGGACCGCTTTCAGGTGATCGCGCTGGAGTTCCCGATCTTCGGCGACGGCCGCGCCTACTCCTATGCGCGTCTGCTGCGCGAACGTCACGGCTATCGGGGCGAGCTGCGTGCTGTCGGCAACGTGCTGCGGGATCAGGCGCTGTTCATGCGCCGCTGCGGCTTCGATAGCTTCGAGGTCGCCGAGGGCACAAGCGTCGAGGGCTGGCGCGAGGCGCTGGGCGAGATCTCGGTGTTCTACCAGCCGACCGAAGACGGCCGCCCGGCCGCTCCCGGACTGCGCAGCGCAGCGGGCTGACCGCTGGCCTGGTCGGCCGGATGCCCGCGCCGCCACCGGGCTTGTTGACTGAGCGATTGGGCACCGACGGGTATCGCTGATTGCTGTCGAGTGGGAGCGCCACAAGATGCCAACACGGAAACAGGACGCCGTCGAGCAACGGGCCGTCGACCTGATTAGGCGCCACGGTCACCTGGACGGCCCGGCGCTCCTGCGGTCCATGATTGAACGGGAGTTTCCGGGGCGGATCGCCGTCGTCTCGTCATTCGGCGCCGAATCTGCGGCGGTTCTAGGTTTGATCGCCGAGATCGATCCGGCGACGCCGGTCCTGTTCTTGGACACGCGCAAGCACTTTGCCGAAACACTGGCCTATCGCGACACCTTGGCGACGCGTCTGGGACTCGCCGATCTGCGGGTGATCGGTCCGGATACCTCCGCCTTGGCCGAGCAGGATTCGGATGGCTGGCTTTGGCAGCGGAGCCCAAATCACTGCTGCCACTTGCGCAAGGTTCTGCCGCTGCGCCGCGCATTGCAGGAGTTCGATGCCTGGATCACCGGGCGCAAGCGGTATCAAGGCAGTGCGCGCGCCCAGCTCGCGCCGATCGAGGTGGCCGAAGGGCGCATCAGGATCAATCCCATCGCGGCCTGGACAGCGGCGGAGGTCGAGGCCGCCTTCGAGACCGCCGGGTTGCCCCGCCACCCCCTCGTCGAGATGGGCTACCCCTCGATCGGATGCGCCCCCTGCACCCACTCCGTCGTTTCCGTCGACCCCTTACGCGCGGGCCGCTGGGCCGGAACGCTGAAAACCGAATGCGGAATCCACCGCGCGTAATGCGCCAGCCGTTCCAGAGGGCGCGCCACGATTCTGCCGCGCGATCGGGGTGGCGGGATACTTATGTTCGATTGCGCAAACGTCCGCGGATGTCATTGCAGTACTTGCCTGCAGGATTCGACAAGCTATGTGCGGTTTGGCGGTCGAGGCCTCGCAGGCTCGTGTCAGCACCTGCACTTAGCAGGGCATCGATCATGGCCACATAGATCTCACGTGTGGGGCACGGACGTGCTCGTGTGCAATAGGGTTTGGGTCTGGGGCTGAGTGCTCTGGTTCCTCTCAAGGATCGGTGCATGTTTCTGTCGGCATTGAGGGGAGAAAACGTCCGAATATCAGACACATACCGGAGTCGGAGTCCCCTTTCTATTGGACGAGCAATAG
>SMVA01232637.1_pt1 | contig 17645 bp, 19 predicted proteins | sample 2456451 | NCBI WGS metagenome assembly SMVA01 (sample SAMN11095933, study PRJNA526329) | marine sediment metagenome | biome: Marine sediment; feature: Surficial sediment; material: Deep marine sediment; isolation source: Hadal surficial sediment | place: Pacific Ocean | collected 2014-05 | depth...
CTTTGCAGCGCGATCGCCATCGCAAAAAACACATGGTCGATAATATAGAGCGCGGAGGCCAGTACCGCGCTCTCGGCGATAGCGTAGGCGAGAAAAATTATGATCAAGCCGCTGTATTCCAGCGTCAGGGTCCGCTTCTCACCCCAGAAACTCACCAGGCGGCCGATGCGTGGCCCCAGGTAAATGGTTAACACGCCATTCACCAGGAACAGCAATGTCATTTCACCGACACTGAAGCCGAACTTCTCCACCATGAGGAAACCGGCGAATACCATGAATATCTGTCGGCGCGCGCCGGAGAGAAAGGTCAACGCATAGTAAAGCCAGTAGCGTTGCCTGAGTATCATGGTCTTGTGTTGCTCGGCTTCCCCTTTGAAATGCGGGAAGGCGAGAAATATAAAGCAGGCGAAGCCGAGGGTAATGCAGCCGAACAGCAGGTAAATCCACAGGTAACTTACCTGGAAAACCTCGACCAGCAAGAATAACAGCGCCAGTACCGCCAGCCCGGTAAATGACGAAACCGCGATTTGCCGGCCCATCACCAGGGGCAGGCGCTCCCTGCTGATCAATTGCATCGACAGCGACTGATGTATGGTCTCGGCATAGTGGAAGCCGACCGACATCAGTACCGTGGTGAAATACAATCCCATCACCGTTGGCAGCATGCCGGTCATGGCAGTGCCGATACCCAGCGCCAATAGTGAAACAAAGGCGACAGTTTGTTCGCGCATGAACAGCAGTAAAAATACGACCGCAAAGGCGAGAAACCCGGGTACCTCGCGCAGGCTTTGTAAAATTCCGATTTCGATGCCGGTAAATCCAACCTGCTCAACCGAATAATTGTTGATCAGCGCCGTCCAGCTGGCAAAGCAAATCGGCACCGCCGCGGAAAACAGGTAAAGAAGGACTTCAGGTTTTTGTAGCTGTTGTTTTAACATGCGCGGATTCTGGGGCCAAAGTAACAATTAATCAATGCAAGCACTATTATTCGGTTTCTCCCTCGGTTTTTCCCTGATCCTCGCTATCGGTGCGCAAAACGCGTTCGTGTTGAGACAGGGACTGAAGGGCGAACATGTGTTGCTGGTGTGCCTGATATGCGCGCTTTCCGACGCCATTCTGATCCTGTTCGGGGTCAGTGGATTCCATCTGCTGGTTTCCGCCTACCCGGCGCTGGTCACCCTTGCCCGCGTCGGTGGCGCATCGTTTTTGACGGTCTATGGCATCATCAGTTTTTACCATGCGTTTAAACGGGAACAGTCACTACAGCCCAGCGACATCAAGAGCAATAGCTGGCTGCAATCGGCACTCACCTGCCTCGCCTTCACCTGGCTTAACCCCCATGTATACCTGGACACCGTGGTCTTGATTGGCTCGGTTTCGTCCCAGTTTGCCGGACAGCTTGTTTATTTCACCGGCGGCGCCATGGCCGCGTCCTTCGTTTTCTTTTTCGCTCTCGGTTATGGCGCGCGCCTGTTGCGCCCGCTGTTCGCCAGGGCGCGGGCCTGGCGGGTACTCGATTTCCTGATTGGTTGTATCCTGTGGGGCATCGCGTTTCGACTTGTATTCCTGTCCTAGGCAAGATACATTTTCGACACATTTACCCATGAGAAATGCCATGCGTTTAAAGGACAAGACAGCCATAGTCACCGGTGCTGCCAACGGTATCGGACTCGCCATCAGTAAACGTTTCCTGGCCGAGGGCGTCAGGTTGATGATGACCGATATCGATGCCGACAAGGGGCAGGCAGAGGCCGACCAACTCGACGGCGAAGTCATCTTTTTTCAAGGCGATGTCGGTGACAGCGCCAGCGTCGATCAGATGCTAGCAAGAACGGTCGAGCATTTTGGCAGGCTGGACATTATGGTGGCCAATGCCGGTATTATTCGTACCGGTGACTTTCTCGATATCAACGAGCGGGAATTCGATGAGGTCATTCGGGTTAATTTGAAAGGCGTGTTTCTGACCGGCCAGGCCGCTGCCAGGCAGATGGTCGCCCAGGACCCGCAGGGCGGCACCATCATCAACATGTCGTCTACCAACCAGGTGCTGGCAATCCCGCAGATTGCACCCTACGTGGTAGCCAAGGGCGGTGTCGGCCAGTTGACCAAGGTGATGGCGATTAGCCTGGTGGACAAAAATATCCGCGTCAACGGGATCGGTCCGGGGTCGATTGCAACCGAGATGTTTGAAAAAAATATTGCCACCAGTGAAAGCGCCCTGGCCGCGGTGATGTCGCGTACCCCGATGAAACGACCCGGTGAACCCGATGAAATCGCCTCGATCGCGGTATTCCTGGCGAGTGCGGACTCGTCTTATATCACCGGGCAGACGATATTTGCCGACGGCGGCAGATTGGCGCTGGCTTATACCTGCTAGCCCGCATTTCTCGCCAGGGGGCGGCATGGCGGTTCCCGGCTCCTGCCTACAAGCATTCGTGCTTCCTTGCACATCATCGCGCAGGGCTTTGGATTCACAAGGGATTTTCTGAAGGAGCGAAATAACAGTGCGTATTGCCGACTGAAGAACTACCTTGTGGATTCAAACAACCAGCGAGGGCCCATCATCCTGGTGAGAAATGCGGGCCAGGGCATGGAAATCAGAGCCAGGCGCTGACCTGGATGGCAACTATACCGACCATTTTATGTTAAATATTCTGTTACGTGAAAACAATAAAGGGGGTTTCTGGCAAATGCGAATGATAATCATTGGTCATTGGCCCCTTTATTGACGAGGGTAAAAAACATGGTAATATCCGAGGGCTTTATACCGCTGGATTTCATCTGATGAGCAGGGCGTCAAATACAACAATGACTACACCGCGGAGTCGGTCGGTATAGCAACCGGGGTGCTGGTAACAGCCTTGCACAATGCCGGTCTGGCAACACCTACTCATACCCCAAGCCCGATGAAGTTTCTCAGTAAAATACTGGAACGTCCTGACCAGGAACAACCATATTTGTTGCTGGTCTGTGGTTACCCGGCGGATGGTACCCAGGTTCCGAAAATAGATCGCCGGGCGCTAACAGAAATGTCGACATTTATTTAGGAGTTTGAGGTCTGTATGGTTAATCGGGAGAAAGTTGCCGCGCTGCTGTTTGATCTCGGCGGTGTTGTTATAGACATCAACTTTGACCTGGCCTTTCAGGCCTGGGAAAATAAATCGAAGCTTTCCCTCGAAGAAATGCGTAGCCGTTTTGAAATAGACACAGCTTACCAACAACATGAACGTGGGGAGATTAAAGCCACCGAGTACTTTAAACACCTGCGACAAAAACTTGAAATCGAAGGCAACGACGAGGACATCAGGCGCGGCTGGAACGCCATTTTTATCGGGGAGATCACTCAATCGTTAAATTACATACGAGCGGCAAAAAATCGATTGCCCTGCTTCGCTTTCACCAATTCAAACCCGACTCATCAGGCCGAATGGGAGACTGTTTTTCCACAGGTAACAGCCTGCTTTGACAGGATATTTGTGTCTTCGGAACTGGGGTTGCGAAAACCGGATTACGCCGCCTTCGATGCCATCGCGCAGGCTACCGGCATCGACCTGTCCTCGATGCTTTTCTTCGATGATGCCCTGGAAAATATAGAAGGGGCGCTCAACGCCGGTTTACAGGCTATTCATGTACGAACACCCATGGATGTGAAACAGGCACTGGTAGCCATAGGTGTTCTCTCTTAACCTTGCGCCCAGACAGGTCGTATTCAGGGATAGTTGCTTATGATTAAATCAACTGAAAGATTCTCGGATAGAGTAGCCAATTATATAAAATATCGGCCTTCATATCCGCAGCAAGTCGTAGATAGCATTGTCTCGGAATGCCAGATCGAGATTGGGGCCAGCGTAGCCGACATAGGTTCGGGCACCGGTATATTTTCGCAGCTGCTGCTGGCCGCGGATTTTCGGGTGTTCGCAGTAGAGCCAAATGAATCTATGCGCTCAGCCGCAGAACAACTGCTTTCAGGTCATACCAATTTTACCAGTATCGATGGCAGCTCGGAATGTACCAATTTAGCTGACGCCTCGATCGATCTCGTCACCGCGGCCCAGGCGTTTCACTGGTTCGACGGCGAGGCAACGAAACGGGAATTTTGTCGAATTTTAAAGCCCGGGGCCTACCTCGCTTTAGTCTGGAATCAACGCAGTCTGGATCAGCCATTTCAGCAAGACTACGATCGAATGTTACGCCGCTATGCGACGGATTATAATTCTGCAAACCATATGAATCTTAGCCTTGAAGACTTCGATAAGTTTGTTTATCCCGCTAAATTTACCGCTTTTGAATTTGAAAATTCACAAGATTTTGATTTGCCGGGTTTCCTCGGGCGGATGCAATCGTCGTCTTACACGCCTAAAATCAATACCACGCAGTACGAGGTTTTGATGAAGGCCGCGGAAGATTTATTCAACCGCTACGCATCGGGTGGGGCGATTAAATTCGAATATACCACGCGTCTCTATATCGCTCAGTTTAACCGCCAGAGGTCCACCCGCACCCTGGCCGAATGAATTCGGCCCTACCGGCATGGACGGTTAAATCGATCGATCCAACAACCCGTAGGGTCGAATTTATTCGACCGGGGGCGCTCAGTCGCCGGAGTCCAGGGATTTTTTTGCCAGGGCGATCTTTTGCTTGACTTCATCAGGCAGATCTTTGCAATCTTCGCCGTATTGGTACAGAAACTGCTTGAACATGCCGGCATCGAACATTAAATTGCTTTCCACGATACATTCCTGCCGGGTCGCGAGAACCTTTTTCTGGAGGCTTTCCCGGTCCTTGAATGGCTCGAATTGAAAATCCGATCGCAGTTCGATATCGCAAATAGTACCAAGAATAATCATGGCTTCCGCCCAGTGCCGGTCAAATGCAGGTTTGAGGAAATTCCGGGTTATGATTTCCCCGTCCTCCATTTCGATCTCGATGAACGGCTTTCTGAAGATCGGAAAACAGGCCCTGATACTTTTCATTTTTTGCAGTTTAGGCGGCCAGCAGACAATCTCGTCTATGACCGGATTATCAGCATAGTGATCCAGGGCAAGATTCATGGGTCGATGGCCGGCGGGATTTTCTTTTCCATGAATATGCTCACCGGATCGGGTTTATAGCTGCCATAGGGTCCGCGCTCGCGGTAACCGAGTTTGCGATACAGGCCGATCGCCTCTGGTTGTTTTACCCCGGTTTCGAGCCTGAAAACGCCAATGCCCCTGTGAGTCAGTTCGGTTTCCAGGAATTGCATGATTTTCACCGACAGTCCCTTGCCGCGATGTCGATGGTCTACAAACACGCGCTTGATTTCGGCATAGACTCCATCGTCGGTCAAGGTCTTGGCCGCCCCACAGGCGACCAGTTCGGTATCGATGCGGTAGCCTACGAACATGACATTAGCGAGTTTAAGTGACTGGTAATCCTCAAGATGATTACTCTCGGGCGGATAGAGGCCGGAATAAAAGGCGTCGGATCTTGCTATCAGGGCCTGTACTTCCGCCGAGTCCGAATCGAGAAATTCTATTGCCATGCTAGCCTGCAAATTGGATGAAGGGAACGAATGCCGACAGGCAGCCCTTCGCCGCTTCGCCAGAGGGCAAAGATAGCCGCGTCAGCAGAAAATTCCCGGTTGCGAATTGCATCGATTGCTACTTTTTACCCGCTTGAAACAGGCGCTCAAAGTCTTCGACGCCGGGCATTTCATCAAAGTGTTCACCCGCATCGGGGATAACATCCCAGTGCGCCCTGGATGCTTCGAACACATGCGCCGCAAGCGAAATTCCCGACGGCTCGTCAAGCAATCCCACCGGGACCCAGTAAGCACGGTCATCTCGGGTCAGATTGGGTAGAGGGCTGCCGCATCGGCGACAAAACTCGGATTTATAGCCGCTTTCATTCTGAAACGCCGATATCTCGCCCTGCCCGCTGATCCAGCGGAATTGCGCGGCGTCGATAATCAATGCCGCATTGGCGGAGGAGCCGCTCACCTTACGACACAGGGAACAGTGGCATTGATACATATTCGGAATAGCGCCGCTCAGCTCGAACACGACCTTGCCGCATAAACATTTGCCTCTCATCTTCCCCTATCCCCCGATTTAATAATCGACCCGGCCTTCGAGTTCGTCGAAGGCAACCATTATCGTATCTTGATAAGCCCTGCGCTGTACCAATCGCCGATGCCAGTCGAGTAGCTGTGCAGGTTACTTCCAGGCTCATGGTGTTGGTAATCCAGTTCCTGCTCATCCGGAATCCACAGCAGCTTGAGCAGGTTGTAAGCGTTTTTTCGACCCCAGGGTTACATCGTCTTCCCCGTCACTTACCAACCTACAGCATTACCGTGCCTTCGACGAGAATGTGCGTTTGGCCACCGATTTTTATATGACCCGGTTGCGAACCCGGCTGTATGAACACGCGACCCATCCGGTTTATGCAGCTGCCCTGGGCGACCGTGACTGCCCCCGCAAGCCGGCCCTCGGCCTGTAACCAGTGTGCCAGTGCCGAGTTGAGTGAACCGGTAATCGGGTCCTCGCTCATGCCGCTGGAGAGCGCCAGCATGCGTACCTCGTAATCGCACTCTGAACCGGGGGGATGGGCTCCGATGACGCCGATCGCCTTGTAGGCAGGCCAGCGTACCCGCGATGAATCCAGCGCCAGAACTGCCTCGGCGGCATCCAGCTGGAATACCTGCCATACCGGTCCATTATTGAGTTCGGCGGTGTGCAGGATTCGCTCCCGTGGAATCTCCAGTGCCTCGACAATGGCTTCGAAGTTATCGCTGCGCATCGCCTGTATCGAGGTCGGTGGCGCGGTAAAGGCAGGTAGATCCGGGTTACTGATATCGATTTCCACAATTCCAACACCACACTCCTGGCGTACTATACCGGCCTCGCGGGGAACGCCCCCGCAGTGCAACCAGGCGCTGCAACTGCCCAGCGTGGGATGGCCGGCAAAAGGCATTTCCCGACTCGGGGTAAATATTCTCAGCCGGTAATCCGCCGTTGCATCGACGGTTTCCAGGATGAAGGTGGTTTCGGCGAGATTGGTCCAGGCGGCAAAACGGCGCATGGTTTCATCGCAGAGGCCGTCGCCGTCGACGACCACGGCCAGCGCATTACCCCGGGTCGGCGTCGGTGTGAATACATCACATTGAATAAAGCGGCGCTGTTTCATGTCAGTTCCCCTCGATAGCGCAGCCGTGATCGGCTACCTATAGTCTTAAAAAATTCATTTACAGCCTCTCCTCGATTCGGCAATAGCGCTGGTTTGATTCATTCCGGTCATTCATCTCACTTTATGAAAGCCCCCAGGCTTAAGCGGTCTTCGATGTCAAAACCCAGGGATTTGTAAAAAGCCGCTAGCTCCCGGTTGGCAGACCGGATTTGTATGTTGACCTTGATACAACCGAGCTTCTTCAGCTCCTGTATGGCGTGGGCGACCAGCTTCGAACCCGCGCCGCTGCGGCGATGCCGTGGAGACACCGCGACCGCGTATAACCATCCCCGATGGCCGTCGTAACCGACCCTGCAGGCACCTATAATGCCGCCCTCGTCTTCGGCGATATACACCAGGTCATCTACCGCCAGTTTGGCGTCCAGCATCCGCGATGGTTCGTTGTGGGGCGGGTCATCGGCAAATACGCGGCGCCAGAGACCAATCAGCATTTCCCTGTCCCGGGACTGAAATTTACGTATATTCACCACAATCAGCTTCAATAAATGGTTTTCTTCATATGTTCGGCATAGTTTTGATCATAGCTGTCGCCATCAAATTCTACGCCCCGAGCCTCGGAAAAATATTGTGCCATCTGGCCGGCGCTGGGCAATTCGCCACGCTCGATATAGCTCGAAGAATCCCATAACCTGGACCTGACCAGCGCCTTTTGACACTGGTAATAGGCTTTATCAACTGTTATCGATATCACGCAGTTGGCCGGTTTTCCTTTGATCGAAAAGGAATCGCAAAGTGCTTTATCGACTCTGATCTGCGCGCGACCACTGACTCTGATGGTTTCCCCGGCATTAGGTACCAGGAAAATCAGTCCCACGTTCGGATTGGCGATGATGTTACGCAACGAGTCCAGGCGGTTGTTGCCCTTTCGATCCGGAATCAGAATATGATCCTTGTCGACGACCCGGACAAACCCGGGTGGATCACCCCGCGGCGAACAGTCAACCCCCTGGTCACCGTAGGTGGCCAGAATCAGGAATGGAGAGGCCTCGATAAAGCGACGATAATGATCATTTATATGGTCTATTTCCTTCCACAGGGAGCGTTCGCCGGGGCTGCCATAGATGGCTTCGAGCGATTCAATCGATGTAATTTTATCCAATTTTCCAGTTACCAATGGTTAATCTTTTGCAAACAGCCTGCACAGTTCGGCGTCCGCAATTTGCTGATTCGAAAATTCGAAGCTGCCCTGATCCAGCATCTGTCTGGCTGCCCGACGCACCAGGCCAAATGTGGCTCTGGCCAGCGATTCGTTGCATATTCCCAGACACTGCCTGCAGCGTATCTGCATAGGCATTTTCACCATCCATGCTCACCGGGATATGGACGGCAGCCGCGATTTCGCGGGTCTCCTCGATGGCCGTATCAAAACCGAATTCACCGCTCGAATCAGGTACCGCATGCACATAAGCCATACCCGCGCTTGTGGTACCGATTGCCTCGAACCTGGCCTGCTCCAGCAACACCGCGCTACCCGCGTTCCAGGCGTTCGCCATGATAAAGGCATCGCCGCCCAGATGCAGTTGCTGGAATTAGTTCGCTTTATTTTTCATCGATAATCCGACAGGCGAGTGTACACCGAAACGTAATTCCTTTAATTGGTAAATGAAATCCTTTCGCTTTTATATTCGGCGGCTTTGCGATCTTGACCAGGCCTGGCGCGGTATTCAATTTCCATTCAGGTGATGTCCTGCGAAATGTCAGCGGTAGAGCGAACTCTACAGAATTCGACATGCAAACTCACCAGGTTAATTGTGTGTATGTCATCGGCACTATACAGAACACCGTCATGGCCTTCGCGCTCGCCTCGCCAGGCGGTGAATTCGCCAGATAAAACCACTTTCTCGCCGGATTGGGATATCAGGATCAAAATATCGTTTTTGACCAACTCCATCACCCGGTTCGAATGATAACACCCGGCTCTTTTTCCCACCTGCCAGTTCGCAGAGTCAGGCCATCACCCAAACTCGCTACGACCTCTTTGCCAGCCCGGCAACAGGATTCAGCCGGGATTACCCGCACTCGCCGGGCAGGTGGGAAATGACCCTGGCATCGCCACAGGCGTTGCAGCCATTGGCGTAGGTGACCGTTTCCTTACCCTCGGCCAGGGTCGCGCACACGGGTCTGTAGTCCGCGGTACATATCTGTGGCCGCGGCGTGGTGCATCGAACCGCATCCTGTTCGAGTTGTGGCTCGCTGGTGCTCGCGCAGGAAAAAGCACTGCCCATGAAAACCAGCAAGGCGATTGACCTCAACGTTAGCGCCCCGGGGCATGGCGCGCTAATCCTGGTAAAATGGATGGAATTCATCGACCCTGCTCCTGTAGAAATTAATCGTGTTACAGATATCATGCGATTCTGGTTTGATCCCTTTCGCTTTCATGCGCTACGCCCGTATCGGCACAAACGCATTATACCCAAACTAGCCCTGACCGGGTTTTCGGTCGGATGGGTGGTTAATGCCATCGGATGTGGGAACATTTTCGATCAGAAATGGATTAACGCCCTCGAGACATCCAACGTTCACGCCATATTGATGCGGATGCGAGCGACGCTGGTGATGGGTGTAAATGCCACAAACGCTACAGAAATAGTGCTTCGCCTCTTTGCTATCGAATTGATAAAGGGTTAATACCTCAACCCCCGTGACTATTCTCAGGCCAGTGAGCCTGATGATAAACCTTCGTCAGCAAGCACCAGGTCACTTAATCCGGCATCTGCATCAACTCGGACACCTCGAGTGAACCGCCGATATCGAGAAACGGGCAGGCTTTCGCCATCTCCAGTGCCGCTTCCATGGAATCCGCTTCAACGATGGTGAAACCAGACATCGATGTGGTGCTTCCACTGGTAACCGTGCCGTCAGGATTCACTCTGTTGGTCTTCTTAAACGGATTGGCAGGACTAACCGCTGCGTCGCCCAGTGAAGACAGCCATTCTTTATATTTTGCGAAATGCTGCTGTCCTTCCTCCGGGCTGGATGGCTGATTACCGCCCAGGTAGGCAATGATGTATTGCGCCATATTCGTATCTCCTGTCATCGAAACGACATTATATTGCTTCCGTCCAATTTTCAATTAATACCGCAACGGCAGGCATATCGGTAACAGCCAGTCGATTTTACGTCGCCTTTGACCGTTGAATTCGCTACCATGGCGGTGATCCGATGCAGCCTGGCAAGATTTCATAGTGTGGGTAGATGGCAGTGTACTTGCAAAACAAATGATTGAACCGCCGCAAAAATGAAACTAATACATAATAAATATTATTTATAATACACTCAAAAACATAAAAATAATTTATAGATGATTCGCCAATGCTGTCCCGTTAACTTTCGATACATCGATAAAAGGGTTTATATTACAAGGGCTTCATAATATTCGATGGTTTTAGACATGATTAGAAATATTTATAGAACCGTCATTCCGATAGATCGGACCGCCGCTCAAGGGGCAATCTCCAAGGTACTGATATTCTTTGTAATATTCTTAAAAAGATACCCGCTTTCGCGGCGGTCCGACGTAACGGTATAACGACTACGTGGGACAGCATCGATGATTCGCGTAGAAAACGTTTCCAAGCACTTCGGTGGCTTGAAAGCAGTCGATCATGTCTCCATCCAAATTGCCAGTGGTTCGATTACCGGCTTGATCGGCCCCAACGGTGCCGGCAAAACCACCCTGTTTAATACCATTGCGGGCCTCTATACCCCGACCGAGGGTCATGTATACCTCGATGACGAGGAAATCACCGGGCTCAAACCCCATCAACTGTTTGCCCGGGGTCTGTTGCGCACTTTTCAGATCGCGCATGAATTTGCCCGCCTGTCGGTCATCGAAAACCTGATGATGGTACCCGCCCTGCAGTCGGGGGAAAACCTGATCAATGCCTGGTTCCGGCGCGCACAGGTCGAACGCGAAGAACAGGCGATACACGACAAGGCGATGCAGGTCATCGATTTTCTCAACCTCGAACATATTGCCGATGAGCTGGCGGGAAACCTGTCGGGCGGGCAAAAGAAATTACTCGAACTCGGGCGCACCATGATGGTCGACGCCAAGGTGGTTTTCCTGGATGAAGTAGGCGCCGGGGTAAACCGGACCCTGTTGCGCGAAATCGGTGATGCCATCATCAAGCTGAACCAGGAACAAAACTACACTTTTTGCATGATCGAACACGATATGGATTTTATTTCCCGCCTGTGCGATCCGGTGATCTGCATGGCCGAGGGCAAGGTCCTGGCCGAGGGCACTGCCGACCAGGTGAAAAACAATGAAGAAGTCATCGAGGCCTACCTGGGCCACGGTATGAAGCACAAGGGAGCCATCGCGTGAGTTTTCTGATCGGCGAAAACATGGTCGGCGGTTACGGCGGAGCTGACATTCTCAGAGGTTGCACGGTGGCGGTGGATGAGGGCGAAATCGCGGTTATCGTCGGTCCCAACGGTGCCGGTAAATCGACCGCGATGAAAGCCCTGCTGGGAATGATCGAGCTTAATTCGGGTAGCGTGCGCTTCCGCGGCAAGGAAATATCCGCGCTCACACCCCAGGCTCGAATCGCCCTGGGCATTGCCTTCGTACCGCAAAACAATAATGTATTTACCAACATGACGGTTTTCGAAAACCTGGAAATGGGCGCTTTCCTGCGCGAGGACGATATCAGCGAAACCGTCGATCAGATTTACCAGCTGTTTCCCATTCTCGCCGAGAAACGTAATCAACTTGCCGGTGAACTGTCCGGTGGGCAACGTCAACAGGTCGCGGTAGCGCGCGCACTCATGTCGCAGCCCTCGGTGTTGATGCTGGACGAGCCGACCGCAGGGGTATCCCCAATCGTCATGGATGAGTTATTCGACCGCATTCTTGAAGTTCGCCAGGCCGGCGTGGCGATCCTGATGGTAGAGCAAAATGCGCGCCAGGCCTTGAGTATTGCCGACAAGGGGTTTGTCCTGGTGGTCGGCGAAAACCGCCACACCGATAGCGGCCAGGCCCTGCTGGCCAATGCCGAAGTACGACGCTCGTTTCTGGGGGGTTAATGGAGATTTTCACCGATTTCATCAATGCCGTGGTTCTGCTACTGAACTTCGTCATAGTGCCGGCGCTTTCCTACGGCTCACAACTGGCGCTGGGCGCACTGGGAGTCACCCTGGTGTTTGGTATTTTGCGTTTTGCCAATTTCGCCCATGGTGACACCATGGCCTTCGGCACCATGATTACCATACTGGCGACCTGGTGGTTGCAATCCAAGGGGGTGAGCCTGGGTCCGCTACCCACGGCCTTGCTGGCCCTGCCTGTCGGTATCCTCATGACCATCCTGATTTTGGTCATCACCGACAAAGCTGTTTACCGCTACTATCGTCGCCACAAGGCGGTTCCGGTCACTTTCATGATTGCCTCCATGGGCGTGATGTTCATGATGAACGGCATCGTTCGATTTGTCATCGGGCCTAACGATCAGCGCTTTCTCGATGGCGAGCGCTTCATCATACGCGCCCGCGATTTCAAAGCCGCGACCGGATTGAGCGAGGGTCTGAGCATAAAGGTATCGCAGGGTTTGACCATAGTAATCGTCATCATGCTGGTCATTGCATTGTTCTGGTTTCTGCAGAAAACCCGAACCGGAAAGGCCATGCGCGCTTTTTCGGACAACGAGGACCTGGCGTTACTGTCGGGCGTCGATCCGGACCGGGTGGTGCTGGTAACCTGGATCATCACCGGCATTCTGGCGACGATCGCGGGCACTCTTTACGGACTGGATAAAAGTTTCAAACCTTTTACCTACCTGCAGTTGTTATTGCCCATGTTTGCCGCGGCGATCGTCGGTGGCATCGGCAACCCGGTAGGCGCCATCGTCGGTGGTTACGTCATCGCTTTTTCCGAGGTGGTGGTGACCTATGCCTACAAGAAGGTATTTATCTATTTGCTACCGCAAAGCCTGGAACCCGACAGTTTGCTGCAATTACTTTCCACCGACTACAAGTTCGCCGTGTCGTTTCTGTTGCTGGTGCTGGTATTACTGGTGAGGCCAACCGGCATACTGCGAGGCAAGGTGATATGAGCAATACCCGTAAAACCCAGATATCCTTTGCCCTGATCGCCGTTTTATTGTTGATTATAGGCTTTGCCCAGTCCTGGAATGTGTCGCTCGGTATTTTCAACCTGTGCCTGATTTCGGCGGTAATGGCGCTGGGCGTCAACATTCAATGGGGTTACGCGGGCCTGCTCAATGTCGGAGTTATGGGTTTTGCCGCACTCGGGGGCATGAGCGCGGTACTGGTGTCAAAGGCACCGATAGCGGCAGCCTGGAGTGCCAGCTGGGGACGCTTGTTTATCGCCGCGCTGTGTTTCGGCGCGACCATAGCCGCCTCGATTTATTGCTATCGAAAGCTATCGGCAGGCAGACACCGCAACCTGATCATCGCCGCCGCCATCGTCTTCGGTCTGTTCGCAACCCGCTTTTTTCTCGACCCGGCGGTCGCCGCGATCGAAGCCGTCGAGCCGGCCAAGACCGGTTTTCTCGGCGGGCTCGGCTTACCCATTATTTTCTCCTGGGTCATCGGTGGCTTTGTCGCCGCGGGCATTGCCTGGTTGATCGGCAAGGTGGCACTCGGATTGCGCGCCGATTATCTTGCCATCGCAACCCTGGGCATTTCTGAAATCATCATCGCGGTGTTGAAAAACGAGGACTGGCTCACCCGCGGGGTGAAGAATGTTACCGGGTTGCCCCGACCGGTCCCCTACGAGATCGATTTACAGGGCAGCGACTGGTTTCTCGACCTGGTACGCTGGTGGCACAGCGGCAGTCTTTCCGTGTTAAGCGAACCGCAACAGCAGGAAGCCTTGAAACAATTTGTCATTAGCAGCTCGAGCATATTCGTCAAACTTTGTTACACCGGGCTTTTTGCCGCGGTGCTCGCGATAATCCTGCTACTCAGTGTCACGGCATTGAATTCGCCCTGGGGACGAATGATGCGCGCGATACGCGACAATGAGATTTCGGCGAGCGCCATGGGCAAGGATGTCACCCGCCGCCACCTTGAAATATTTGTTATCGGCTCGGCAGTCATCGGTATCGGCGGGGCGATGTTGACCACTCTGGATGGACAGTTCACCCCGACCTCGTATCAACCGTTACGCTATACCTTCCTCATCTGGGTCATGGTCATAGTCGGCGGATCCGGCAATAACATGGGATCGGTACTGGGTGCGTTCCTCATATGGCTGGTGTGGATCGAGGCCGAACCGGTCGGCGTATGGATGATGGAGGTCGGTACCGGCTGGATGGATGAAGGCAATGCGCTGCGAATTCACCTGATCAACAATGCGCAGCACATGCGACTGTTTTTCATGGGGCTGGTGTTACTGCTGGTATTGCGCTTCAGCCCCGGCGGCATACTGCCCGAGGTGGTCAAAAAACGCGGTGCCAGGGTATAGACCGAAGCGGTCGACAAAAGCCTGGGACGAGAGCAATGCGCGGGGACCGGATCACCGACCCTGTCGGGTAGAGATCGACGCTTAAGTAAACCGGGGTAATGGCAATCCATTACCCCCTAGTTGAATTTACTACCGATCTCAGGCGAACCACCAGCGCTCGGTTGCCTTGTAACCGTCATAGTCAAAATTTCCCGCCATTTTGCCGTGCATGACACTCTTATCCAGTGCCATAATAAAATTGGCAAACATGGGGACCAGGGCACCGCCGTCGTCACTCACGATGACCTGGCATTCGGCGTACAATTCACGACGTTTGCTGGTATCCAGTTCAGCCCGCGCCTGCACTACCAGCTGGTTAAAGCGATCGGCCTGGGCACCCGTAGTCCAGGCGGTGTCGTTCCATTTACTGTCGGCCACGTAAGCGGCAGTGAACATCCAGTCTTCGGTCGGGCGACCACTCCAGTAGCAGGCACACCAGGGTTTTTTGTTCCACACGTTCGACCAGTATCCGTCTTTGGGCTCACGAATAACGTTAATGTCGATGCCGGCCTTCGCTGCCGAATCCTTCATTAACAGGGCAGCGTCGACCGCACCCGCAAAGGCCGCGTCGGAGGTGCTCAAGTCAAGCGTGACGTTTTCCATTCCCGCTTTCTTCAGATGATGACGTGCCTTGTCCGGATCGTAATGTCGTTGCGGCATATCGGCATTGTGATAGGGGTTAGCGGTTGAGATGGGATGATCGTTACCCAGTGCACCATGCTTCAGCAGGACCTTGTTAACCAGTTGCTCACGATCAACCGATAGCTTGACCGCCATGCGTAAATCGTAATTATCGAACGGCGCCACATTCACGCGCATGGGGAAGGTGTAATGCAAGGTACCGGTTGTTTCGACAATTTTTAAATTTGGCACCCGATTCATCAGGTGTACTGTTTTGGGATCAACCCGGCTGATTGAATGTACCTCGCCATTCATGGCGGCGTTTTGTCGAGCCGTGGTATCCAGCAAGGAAAGCAATTCGACTTCATCGAAATGGGCCCGGTCTGATTTAAAGTAGTTGGGATTGCGTTTGAGGGAAGCACGTACGCCCGGTTCGAATTTTTCCAGCGTATAGCCACCTGTTCCCACATAGGATTGCCAATCCAGATTGCCGTCTTTTACCGGCACGATCGGAAACTGGCCACTACTGACGATGGCCGGAAAATCCGCATTACCCTCGGCGAGTTTGAACACAACCTCGTATTTCCCCTGCGCGGTGATGCTTTCTACCGACGTGAGAAAGGATTTCCCCGCAGATTTCGTATCTTCCCCCCGGTGGTGGTTGAACGAGGCGATGATATCTTCGGCGACCAGGGTTTTGCCATTGTGGAACTCGACACCCTGGCGTAATTTGAATACCCAGGTTTTTGCATCGGCACTGGCCTCGTAACTTTCTGCCAGTTCTGGTATGGCCAGGCCATTTTCATCGATTTCGGTCAGCTGGTTCTGATAGCTATAGGACAGGCAACTGAGAAATCCATTCTCATTGGCCCCGGGTATCAGCGAATCGGTGGTAGAGCCGTAACCCAGACCCATCACAAACCTGCCACCTTTTTTGGGCATGGCCGCCTGCACCGACTGTGCCAGCAGGCTGGTTGCCAGGGGTGCAGCAAGGCCAAGTGCGGCGGCGCGTTTGATAAACTCTCGGCGATCAAGTTTGCCTTCGAGCGCAATTTTTTCTAAATTTTTGATGTCCATTTTTTTCTCCTCGGGGAAATGTGATTTATCGATGAAATAGGTAACTCGATTTTGTCATTGTGTAAATTCATACCATCCAGTATCCCTCCTTATACTCTTTTACCGGGGTATCGACCATTGCTATATTTCGTTCGACAAATTCGGATGTGTCGATAAACAGGCATTATCAGCCTCAGCCTCGATTCAGGGTCTTGATCTGTGCACGTCGATCGATCGCCCAGGCATACTGCTCGGGCCACATCTTATAATCCGGATCGGCGCCGAGCCGCTCGGCGGCATGCAGGGGCCAGAATGGGTCATACATCAATTCGCGTCCCAGCGCCACCAGGTCGGCGCCACCCGTCTGCAGAATATCCTCGGCCTGGTTGGCATCGACGATAACACCGACCGCCATCGATTTTATCGCCACCTGATCACGAATCCGCCGGGAGAAAGGCACCTGGAATCCCGGTTCTCTGGCCGAGCTTTTGCTCAGCGGCTTACCCGCGTCGTCACTACGAAATCGCGGAGCACCGGCAATTCCACCCGAAGAGCAATCAACCACGTCAACACCCAACGCGGCCATACACCGGCTCAGTTCTACCGAATCCTCCAGCTTCCAGCCCTCCTCCCTGCCGTCGATGGCGGAAATACGCACAAATAGCGGCATCTCATCCGGTAGCTGCGCCCGCACCGCCTCGATGACTTCCAGCGGGAAGCGCATACGACCCTGGATATCACCGCCATAGGCGTCGCTACGGTGATTACTGATCGGCGAGAGGAAACTGTGCAGCAGGTAACCATGGGCAAGGTGGAGCTCCAGGACGCGGAAACCGGCCGATACGGCCCGTCGCGTCGCGTCTACGAAGGCATTCTTGACCTGTTCCAGCCCGGCCTCATCCAGCGCTGACGGTTGCGACCAACCCGTGCCAACTGCCAGCGGCGAGGGTGCAACCGTCTGCCAGGGCGGCGTTCCTCGCGCCGCGTCATCAGCGCCCAGTGGCGTCCCGCCCCGCTCGACGAAGGGAGCTCTCGAAGACCCCTTGCGCCCGGCATGGGCCAGCTGGATACCAGGCACACAACCCATGGATTCGATAAACGCGGTAATCGGGCGTAGGGCCTGCGCCTGTGCGTCGGTCCAGATACCCAGACACTGTGGCGTGATTCGCCCACGGGCCTCGACCGCGGTGGCCTCGGTAAAAACCAGCCCGGACTTGCCCCTGGCAAAACTGCTGAGATGGGCGAACTGCCAGGGTTGCGCCAGCCCCTCTACCGC
>SMVA01296984.1_pt1 | contig 17635 bp, 11 predicted proteins | sample 2456451 | NCBI WGS metagenome assembly SMVA01 (sample SAMN11095933, study PRJNA526329) | marine sediment metagenome | biome: Marine sediment; feature: Surficial sediment; material: Deep marine sediment; isolation source: Hadal surficial sediment | place: Pacific Ocean | collected 2014-05 | depth...
CTGGATACGGAGCCCGCCGCAGACAACAGTCTGAGCCTGCACCTGATCGGGGAAGTGACCGAGGAAGGGGTGGGTCGACCCGGGGAATGGCACATCCGGCGCCAGGTGGATCTGTGGCAGGGCACCAGTGCCCTGGTGGAGCTGGCGCCGCCCGATTCCAGGGGGCAGCGGCTGGCCCTGTCCGTGACGCTGGTCGATGCCGGGAGCGATCCAATCTCCTCTCCGTTGCGCCGCATCGATCTGGATGTGGAAGTTGCGATTGTGGATGGAGGAGATGTTGTGGTTCTGGATCATCCCATGTTGCGCAGCCTGACCGGTGAGGCGGTGGTTTTCACCGTGGATTATGAGGTGCCGGCGGTTGACGGGCGCACCTTTGAGCATGTTCACCTTGACCTGGAGTTGACTCCGGGCTTCCCGCGCAAGGGCCGGGTGCCACTCCTGGTGGCCCTCACCGCCGGGTTCCCCGGCCATGAGGGGCCTGTCCTGGCCAGCCGCAGTGAATCCCGCCTGCTCCAGTGGGGAGAGATCTGGGAGATGGCCGTGCGGCCCCCGGGTGGCGGCAGCCCCTGGTTGCGAGTGAGGGTGATGGTCTTGTGGAAAAATGATGAGGACAGCCATGGCCGCGGCGGCAGCTGAAACCACCCCCACCGGCGGTGTTTCTGCCGCCCGGCGGCGCCATCCGCGCCGGCGAACTGCAACCTTCCTGCTGGAGGGCCTTGCGGCACTTATTCTACTCCTGGGCGTCTTGAACTTTTATGCCCGCACCGCCGCGGTCATGCCCTACACCGGTGTGGAGTGGGCACGTTCGTCCGACGGTGTGCGTGCCGTCCGGGTCGAATCCGGGAGCCCGGCCGACCGGGCCGGTCTGCGATCCAGTGATGTCCTGCTGGCCCTGAATGGGCAGGGTGATGCCACTGTCCGGGAGGTGACGGATGCTCCCTGGCGTCTCATACCTGACGAGAGTCTGGTTTATACGGTGGGCCGCATGGGGAGGGTGCTGGAAGTTCGTCTTTCCCCGGTCTGGCGGGAGGTCGGTTCATCTCTCTACGCCTACATGCCTTTCGTCGGCCTGTTCTTCCTGGCAAGCGGTGTGCTGGTCATCTATCGCCTGGGGCCGGATGCCATGACCTTGCGCTACTTCTTCATGGCCATGGCGGCCTTTGCCTTCTTCGTGTTCAGCCATACTGGTGAGTCCGGTGGCCTGGCCCTCCTCTTCTCCACCCTGGATCTGGCGGGGAGGCTCTTGTTCCCGGCATTTCTTCTCCATCTGACCCTGAGTTTTCCGGCCGGGATTCCAGTGGGCCGCCGCCTGGGTCTGCTCATCTACCTGCCCATGGCCATCATGGCCGCAGTCAACCTCTGGCTGGGTCCCCTCGGGGGCGTCCTGGACCTGGAAGATCCTGTGAGCGCCATGGAGCGAATGGGCACGTTGGAACTGCTGCTGACGTCGGTCTATCTGACCGTCTCGTTCCTGATCCTGGCCATCCGTTCCACCCGGGCGACGGTCCCTTCGGCGCGCCGCCAGTTGCGGTGGTGTGCCTGGGGCGTCGGGGCAGGCGCCCTGCCGTTCGTCCTCTTCTACCTCATTCCCCAGGGCCTCAAGGTGGAGACACCGGCCATGGCGGATGTTTCCATGCTGCCCCTGGTCATCCTGCCGCTGGCATTCTCCACCGCGATTCTGAGGTACCGCCTGGCGGATCTGGACCTGTTCGTCAAACACGGTGTGACCGCCCTGATCATGGCCCTGTTCTCCCTGGCGCTCTTTCTGGCCATGAACCTGGCTCTGCGCTCGACTCTGGGCCTGCCGGGAATCAACCGGAGGGTCTTCACGGTGCTGGCAGCCGTGGCGGTCTTCCTTCTCTACCCTCACCTGCGCCGGGTGGTGGGAGAAGGGGTCGATCGGGCTTTTTACCTGGGCCATTATGATTATCGCCGCACCCTTCAGCAGTTCGCCGGAGAACTCAACTCCGAGAGGGAACTGCTCCCGCTCATGGTGAAATTTCATGAACGGATTCGCCGCACACTGCCGGTCAGTTATTCGGTGTTGCTCCTGCCCGAGGAGAACGGTGGGGTGCGCATTCTGGATACATTCTGCCCTCTGGATCAGGCCAAGGATGAGGATCTCATCCCGGACGGCCATCCGCTTCTTCTGCAGCTGAAGACAGCGGACAGTGTTTATCTGGACCATGGCCAGCGGGAAGCCCTCCCGGGCCGGGCTCAGCGCCTGGGCCTGCAGAATTTCTTTCCCATGCGTGTCAAGGGTCGCCTGGTGGCGGTGCTGGCAGTGGCTCCGAAAGATGCCGAAGAGGAGATGAACAGCGAGGACAACCAGTTGCTGATCACCCTGGCGGCCCATGCCGCTTCAGCCATCGAAGGTGCGCGCCTTTACGAGGAAAACCTGGCGCGAATTCGTGAAGTCGGGCAACTGAAGGACTATAACGAGAGCATCGTGGAATCCAGCCGTGTGGGCATCCTGGTGCTGGATCAGGAGCAGCGGATCCGGGGCTGGAACAGGGCCATGGAGGATCTCTTCACCCATGATCGGCAGGATGTGCGCCAGCGGCCGGTGGCCGATTTCTTCCCCATGGAATTCGTGGCTCTGCTGGATGGGGTCCCTCCGGGTGGGCGCCGTATGGAGCGTTTTCCTCTGCCGGGACCCGGCCATTCCCCGCGCCTGTTCAATCTCGCTCTGGCCGAGATGCGCGGTCCCGGTGGTGGCCTGGTGGTCACCTTTGATGAAGTCACCGAACAGGTGCGCATGGCACAGCAACTGGTTCAGTCGGAGCGCCTGGCTGCGGTGGGCCTGCTGGCATCCGGAGTGGCCCATGAGATCAACACCCCCCTGACGGGGATCGCCTCCTATGCCCAGATGCTGCTGGAGGATTGCTCTCCCGATGATGAGAGCCGTGAGTATCTCGAGCGGATTCGCACCCAGTCATGGCGGGCTTCCCACATTGCCAACAGCCTCCTGAATTTTTCCCGGGGCAGCGGTGACTCCTTCCACAGAGTGGATCTCAACGCCATCGTGAACGAGACGCTGGCCCTCTTCGGACCCCAGCTCAAAGGTCACCATATCAAGATTGAAGTTGCGCCGGCTGACGGCAAGGCCCTGGTCCGGGGCCACCAGGGCCAGTTACAGCAGGTCATTCTCAACCTGCTGCTCAACGCCCGCGATGCCATGCCGGAGGGCGGAGAAATCCAGATCCGGGCTGCCAGGGAAGGTGACTGGGTCGTCCTCCAGGTGGCCGACACGGGGGAGGGCATTCCCAGCGAAAACCTGGATCGGATTTATGACCCGTTCTTCACCACCAAGGGCTCGGGGCGGGGCACCGGGCTGGGGCTGTCGGTGACCTACGGCATCATCAAGGATCACAAGGGCACCTTGACGGTGAACTCCCATCCCGGCGAAGGCAGCACCTTCTCGGTACACTTGCCGGCCTGGAACGAGGCCGGAGAGAAGCAGGTGAGCGCGTGAAGGATGTCGCCGGGTACGGGGAAGGCATGCCCAGGGTGCTGGTCATCGATGACGAGCCCGTGGTCCAGGACGTGCTGGCCCGCATTCTGAGCCGTGCCGGATATGGAAGCAGCGCGGCAATGACCGGTCGGGATGGCTTGCAGCTTCTGGCTGAGGGGGAGCATGATCTGGTGATTCTGGATGTGATGCTACCTGATGGCAACGGCGTCGATATCCTGCGCGCCATCAAGAAGGCGAACCGGGATCTACCGGTCATCATGATGACAGCTTACGGGTCCGTGGATAACGCGGTCAGTGCCATGAAAGAGGGCGCGTTCCACTATGTGACCAAGCCGTTCGCCAATGAGGAAGTGCTTCTCCTGGTGGAGAAGGCGCTGGACGCCAGCCGTCTGCGCGCGGAGAACCGGAGGCTGCGCAGCATCATCTCCCGGGAGGAGGAATTCGAGGGAATTGTGGGGCGCAGCGCCGCCATCCGGGAGGTGTTCCGCCGGGTGGAGCAGATCGCCCCATCCCGCTCCACGGTTCTGGTGACCGGTGAGAGCGGAACCGGCAAGGAACTGGTGGCACGGGCTATCCATCGCCGCAGTCCCCGACGGGAGAAACCCTTCCTCCCCGTTCACTCCGGCGGGATCCCTTCGGACCTGGTGGAGGCCAATCTGTTCGGTCATGTGAAGGGAGCGTTCACCGGCGCCACGGCAGCCCGAGAGGGAATCTTCCGGGCCGCCGCCGGCGGCACGGTCTTCCTGGACGAGATCGGGACCCTGCGGCTTGATCTGCAGACCAAGCTGCTCCGGGTCCTGCAGGTGCGCGAGTTCATGCCGGTCGGCTCCACCGAGACGGTTTCTCTGGATGTGCGCGTGCTGGTTGCCACCAACGCGGATCTCCTGGCCCGCGTCAAGAGCGGCGAGTTCCGGGAGGACCTCTATTACCGCATCAAGGTTCTGGAGGTGGAAGTCCCTCCTCTCCGTCGGCGCCGGGAGGATATCCAGCTTCTGGCCGAGCATTTCCTGGAGAAATATTCCCTGGAAAACGGCAAGGAGATGGACAGCCTGCCGCCGGAAACGGTGGCGGTTCTGAACACCTATGACTGGCCCGGCAACGTCCGAGAACTGGAGAATGCCATCATTCAAGGCGTGGTCATGGGCCGGGGACCGGTCCTCATGCCGGAAGATCTCCCCGTGGAGGTCAGGGGGGTCCCTGATGGGGATCGGGAGGGGCCACCGACGGAGGAGGATGACCTGCTGCCGCCGGGCCTGTCCCTGGGGGCAGCGGTCGCCTCGTATGAACGGCGTCTCATCAGGGAGGCCCTGGAACGATCCTCCGGCGTGCAACGCCAGGCGGCTCGCCTTCTGGGTATGCGGCCGACAACTCTGAACGAAAAAATCAAGAGATTGGGGCTGAGAGCCGGTGAAAAGGCGTCTTGAGGTGGTTTTTTACCCCCTCCAGCACCGGCTTGCGGAGCAGCCCCCGCGGCTCCGGGCCCGAGTTGTTCCCCATCCCGGTTCTTGGGCGCATACTTGATGGCAGGATCCTCTAAGGGTCTCGGAAAGGGTTTCGGATGCGGTTTCCTTGACGGGTCGGAGAAACGATTGGTAGCATTGCAAAGATGAGGAGAGAGGGAGGGATCTGGGGGGGTCCTTTTGAACCATGGTCCGTGGCCACAGGGAAGCGGTGGCCAGGGAACGGAGTTGCAGGCGGGCGGCTGGTCGCCTGTAACGAGTGAGGCAGGGAGGTCGGAAGATGAGAATGAAGCAGCGATGGCTGTTGGTACTCTTCGTGTTCCTGGCCGGATTCGGTCTGGCTGCAGCTCAGGCGGTTCCGGCCACAGGTACGGGGACCATGGCGGGGATGATCACCGATCCCCAGCAGTTGCCCTTGCCGGGGGCCACGGTGGTTGTCAGAAGTGCCAGTCTGGGTCTTGAAGAGGCTGTCATGACCGGCGCCGACGGCAAGTACAAGATCACCGATCTGCCGCCGGCTACCGATTACGAATTGCAGGTCTCCTTCCCCGGTGGCGGCTTCTCGGCGGTGACCCAGGAACGCATTGTGATCCGGGCCGACCGTGTCACGGCTGAGTCGGTGCAGTTGTTTGAAAGCATAGTAGAAAAAGTCATCGTGTCGGCCAAACAGAGCGACCGGCGGGTGGTGGATCTTGAACAAATAGGCCAGGTGACCGAATTCAGTGCCGAGTTCATCGAGGGGCTGCCCCTGCTGGGACGCAACTATCAGGATATCCTGAACCTGGCCGCCGGCGTCAGCGACTCGGACAATGATGGCAATCCCAATGTTCTCGGGGCCCGCGCGGAAAATTTCAAGGCCATCGTCGATGGCGTCTCCAACCAGGATGTCCTTGGGGGCACATTCGCCTCCAATCTCAACAATGACACCATTGAATCGGTCGAGGTCATTCAGACAGGCGGCGATGCCTCCCTGGGACGTGCTTCGGGCAGTTTCGCCCGCATCATCACCAAGTCCGGGAGCAACGATTTCGAGGGCACGTTCACCCTGGCCTTGCGCTCGGATCTTCTCGACGGCAACGGTGCCACGGGTAACGAGCAGGGTGATTTCCAGAGCATCCGGCCCGCGCTCCAGGTGTCCGGCGCGCTGGTCAAGGATAAACTCTGGTATTTCCTCACCGATGAAGAACTCCGCGATGACATTCCCATCAATACCCTGAGCGGCAACAACACACTCATCCGTGAATTGAATGGCAGGCGCTTTCTGGCCAAGCTGACATGGCAGGTTTCCAGTAGCAACAAGCTCACGGCCCAGCTCCGGGATGACCCCTTCGAATTCACCAATCTGGGCATCGGTTCCCTTGTCCTGCCGGAGGCGGGATTCACCCAGGAGCAGGGAGGCCCGGTCTACAACGTATCCATGGAGTCGGTCTTCTCGCCCCGGCTCCTGTTGACCTCCAGGGTGGCCTTCTCCGATGGCGGCGTCAACCTCATTCCAAATAACCCCCAGGACCCCACCGACAGCAGCCGCTTCACCAGCAAAGGCTACGACATCAATCTGGATACCCAGTCCATCTCAGGCAGTTTCTTCCGCGCCTTTGAGGACACGCGCCAGCGCACGACCTGGAGCGAAGACCTGACTTACTTCGTGGATGACTTCTTCGGTCGGCACGACATTCAGACCGGATTCATTTATGAGAAAGAATTTTTCGAGCGGGATCAATTTCAGGGACTGATACGCACATTCCGCCTGCAGAACGACTTCTTCGGCGCCGACAACGATCCCGAGGACGCCGGCCGGAAACTCATTGTCAACGAGTTCTTCGGCATTCCCGTGGCGTCAGGCGGCCTTGTTCACCTGGAAGGCAAGTCGGACAATTACGGCATCTATATCACCGATACCTGGCTGCCCTGGGACAATCTTGCCATCAACCTGGGATTGCGGTTGGACCGGGAAGAGGTCTCTGCCGACGGCTTCATCCCCTTCGACCCGAGAACCGAGTTCAATACCTTCCAGCGTTATCTGGTGGAATGCATCAATGCCTCTGAAGCCCAGGGGACCGGGGAGGCCGGGGTGGCCCAGGATATTCTGGCTCGGATTTTCCCCACAGAATACCAGGAGTTTCTTAACAACCTGGGTACCCTGCCTGCCGATACTGAGCCCATCGGCAGTTGCGTCCAGGGCAAAGCGTTCTTCCTGACTTTCCCCAAGCAGCGCTTTACCGATGACTGCAAACAGCCGGATTCCGATCGATTCTGCACGGTGACCCTCGATAACTTCAGCCAGGTGCTGATCGTCTCGGGCAACCGCCCCGAGGAAAATTTCGAGGTCATCAATAACAACTTCTCGCCCCGGTTCAGCATCTCCTGGGATCCGTGGTCCGATGGCAAGACGCGTTTCTTCGCCAGCTGGAATCGTTTCTATGACAAGGTCAACCTGGCGGTGATCACCTCGGAGCAAGGTCCCGACCTGCGTGGGAGAACATTTCTCTTCAACGAGGCCAGTGGAACCACATCCGGCGATGGCAGCTCTGCTTCGGATCCCGATATCACCCTGGTCGACCGCAATCTGCAGACCGAGTTCAAGGACGAATGGACCATTGGCTTCGAGCGGGAGATTGCCCCCGAGACCAAGATTCGCCTGACCTGGATCTCCAACACATTCCGCGCTCAGTTGCAGGATGTGGATTACAACCACTTTGCGCGTGACGTCGGACCCGAGTTCATCGCTCCGGTCCGCCGTACCGTTGGTTCAAGCGACAGGGTCGTGGGATTCACTCCTATCGGTGGCCCTGCTCTGTGTGAATTTGATCCTGTGGTGGCCGGTCTGGCTCCCACGAAACAAACCATCGGTTCGGTGGGCGCAGGCAAAGTCCTCGTGATCGGAGACGAATTGGGCGTGCCCAATGGATTCGGAGATGATTGCTTCGGGTTCATCGCTCCCCAGAGTGGGGTGCTGGTGCCCATTTCTGATGGTGCGCCCGATCTGTTCCGCCGCAACCTGCTGTTCAACAACGTCCTGTTCCTGTCCAATCTCAATTTCTCCAACTTCGACGGTTTTACCCTGGAATTCATCCGCCGCATGAAGCGCAACTGGCAGTTGAACGCCAGTTGGACCCACGGGCGAGCGGTGGGGGCGGCTGATAGCTTCGCGGATGAGTCCGGGGACGACCCGTCCCGGGTGGCTGATGAGTTCGGCTACACCGGCTTCGACGAGCGGAACATACTGACGGTGGCCGTGACCACCATCCTGCCCTGGGGCGATGTCCAACTGGGTTCCCTCATCAACTATTTCAGCGGCACGCCGTTTTCGATACGGGAACGGGTCAGCTCGCACGATGCTGCCAACCAGGCGACGTTTCGAACTGAGTTTCCCACCCACAGGCGGAACGACCAGCGCAATGACCCCCACCTGCAGATCGATGTCACCTTGGAGAAATCGTTCCTGATCAAGAGATACAATGCCTCGGCGCAGCTCCTGATTGCGAACCTCCTGGCCGATGATTTTCTCACCGTGCAGAATCTGGTGGATGGCCAGCTCCAGGCCACCCGGGCATTCGGGCGCTTCTACGAGGTCAGATTCAAGGTCAATTTCTAGAACCGGATCAAGAGATGGATCGGGGGAGGCCGTCCTGGCGGTTCTCCCCTTTTCTGTATGAGTTGGTTGTTTGACAGGCCATGAGACCCCTGTTTAGACTCGGACCATTCCCTCATGATTCGCTTCTACAACACCCTGAGCCACGCTCTGCAACCGTTCGTGCCCCTCGATCCAGGCAAGGTCGGCCTGTACACCTGTGGCCCCACGGTCTACTCATTTGCCCACATCGGTAATTTCCGAACATTCATGTGGGAAGATCTTCTGCGCCGTTTTCTAGAGGCACGTGGGTTTCAGGTTCATCACGTCATGAATATCACCGATGTGGACGACAAGATCATGGCCGCCATCATGGAGAGCGGCCGGAGTCTGGAGGAGGTCACCAGGCCCTTCGAAGAGGCTTTCTTCCGTGATCTTGAGACCCTGGGCATGAAACGTGCGCATGTCTATCCGCGGGCGACCGAGCACATTCCCGAGATGGTGGACCTGATCCGAAAACTTCTGGCCGCCGGGCTCGCCTACGAAAGGGATGGGTCGGTCTACTACCGAATTGCCGGCTTCAAGCCTTATGGCCGTCTCAGTGGCAAGGACCCGAAGGGTCTCATGGCAGGTGCCTCGGGCCGGGTGGAAGCTGACGAGTACGATGTTAAGGATGATGTCAGGGACTTTGCACTGTGGAAGGCGGCGCGCTCTGGTGAGACCACCTGGGAGGGCCTGGGCAGTCCGGGCCGTCCCGGCTGGCATATCGAGTGCTCCGCCATGAGCATGAAATATCTGGGCGAATCATTCGATATTCATACGGGTGGCGTCGATAATATCTTCCCGCATCATGAAAATGAAATTGCCCAGAGCCAGGGCGCTACCGGTGTCCCTCTGGCACGTTACTGGCTGCATGCCGCCCACCTCATCGTGGATGGCGAAAAGATGTCCAAATCAAGGGGCAATTTTTTCATCCTGAAAGACCTTCTGGACAAGGGTTATGAGGTCCGTGAACTCCGTTACCTGCTTCTGTCAGTGCACTATCGCCGGGTTCTTGATCTGACCGGGGACTCGTTTGTCGCGGCCCGCCAGAATCTGGCCCGGTTGGACGATTTTGTGCGGCGGCTTGGACGGGAACAGATTCCCCAGGGGTCCCATTCAGCCACGGCAGCGGTGGTGGAGGGCGCCGTCCGGCGGTTCCACGACAGCCTGGATGATGATCTCAACACGGCCGGTGCCCTGGGTGCTCTCTTCGAGATGGTGCGCCAGGTGAACTCTGCCTTGGATCGACAGCAGGTGGCGACCGCTGAGGTGGCCGCCTGCCTGGCGTTGCTGGCTGAGTTCGAGGAGATCTTCGGCATCTCCCTGGGCCAGGGCGAGGAAGCCCTGGCTCCTGAGCTGGTTGCCAGGATCGAGGCGCGAGAGGAGGCCCGGGCCGAGCGCCGCTGGGCCGACGCCGATCGTTTGCGAGACGAACTGGAGGCAGCCGGAGTGGTGGTGGAGGACACGCCCACCGGGACGCACTGGAAGCGGGTCCCGCGGGAGTGAATCCCCGCGAGGCGGGCCGACGCGGAGAAGGAATCGCGGCCCGTTACCTGGAGTCGCTCGGATGGCGCATCCTGGCACGCGGTTATCGTGTCCGCGTGGGTGAGATCGACCTGGTGGCTGCCCGTGGCGGCGTGCTGGTCTTTGTGGAGGTCAAGACCCGGCGCAACCCAATCCTGGACGATGGGCGGGGAGCGGTGGATGGAGCCAAGCAGCGGCGCTTGACGCAAGCCGCAGGGCTCTTCCTGGCGAGACGGCGGCTGGGGCATATGCCATGCAGATTCGATGTCATTCTCATCACAGGGGGGGAGGCAGAATGGGATATTGTGCATATCGAGGGGGCCTTTCAGGCCTAGTGCCGCTCTCCCCCCCCCTTGACAGAGAGGGTCGCATCGCCGAAGATCATGCCCTGCGGGCGGGGAAGATCATGCCCTGCGGGCGGGAATAACTCAGTGGTAGAGTGTCACCTTGCCAAGGTGAAAGTCGCGGGTTCGAATCCCGTTTCCCGCTCCACTCCCTCTCTCCCCTTGTGCCGGAATTCAGGGCGGCGTAGCCAAGTGGTAAGGCAGGGGTCTGCAAAACCCTTATTCATCGGTTCGATTCCGATCGCCGCCTCCATTCTGCTGTGGATGGGGACCGTGCAGGCGGCTCCTCCGTCTGGCGGCGGTGGCCCGCCACTCTATGATGAGGTCACACCGGCCAGCGAACTGATCACCCTGCCCACCGGCACCGGGGATGGGTTTCTCACCATACGGGCCAGCCGCCAGGGCGTCCGACTCTGGGGGTGCCCGCTGGTGGTTCTGCTCTATTCGGGCCCTCTGGCCCCGGGGCAGAGTGAACGGAACGACGGCCGCTACAGCCTGGTCACCATTCCCCGCAACCCCTCGCAGGAGAGCCAGTTTCTGGCTCGGGAGGTCTGGCCGGCTGTCGGCAGCCCGTTCATGGCCGTCGGCGGATTCCGCGGGCTGGAGCCTGGCGAGATCCTGCCGCCGGATGATCCGCGCCTTGAAATTCTGGAGCGCAATCTTCTGCGAGCTGCCTGGTATCCCGTGGCGCTGGACCTCGGCCTGGCAGGTGGAGCGGTCCGTCCGCGTAGCGGTACCTCTGGCGCCTCCTTCCGGAGGCTGGTGGAAAAGGTCATCCTCGAGGAGGAGCGCAACGGGTTTCTTCATGAATCCCAGCATGCCCTTGATGAAGCCTGGAAGGTCTACCCGGACAGGTTCCAGCGCGTGGTGGGAGAACCCGCAGTCGCCGAGCAGCGCGCCATCCTGGCGGCCCTGGCGCACTCGGGCGTGCCCCATTACGCATTGTACCAGGTGGTCCGCCAGTACCGGCAGCGCCTGCCTCTGTACGAGCCGGCCATGGCCGCTGTGCTGCCCGCTCTGGTGGCGGAGATCCAGAAAGATCCCGAGAGTTTCGGCGGGGTGAGGTTGAAGCGAAACCTCATGCTGCAGTTCCCGCGCCTGCACTCTCAGGATCTGCGGGAACTCGCGGCACGGGCCATGGCGACACAGTTTGCAGCGGCAGATCAGGCGGCCGGCTACAACCTCGAATACAGGGGACAGAACGATACCGCCCATGACCTTGTGGTGGGCGGCCTCCGGGATGAAGTGCGGCCCGAAGACCTGCCGGAGACAGGTGGGGACGGGGAGCCGGTCGCGGCCTGGCAGATCCAGGGCAGCCAGGTGGTCACCCATGGGGTTCACGTCTACCTCTCAGAGCACGGCATACGTCCGGCACAGGCGGACACCCTGGGCCTGGCGGTGGGGGAGCAAGGATATGTTGCTCTGCTCATGAGGGCCCAGGGGGGGCCGTGGAGCCTGGAGTTACGCGGTGGACTCTTCCAGGAGGGGGAGACCCGGAGCGGTCGCTTGCCGGTGCAGGTTCTGGCAGGGGATGGACGGGTGATCGCCATGACGCCGGCCGCAGTGCAGGGAACCTTCGTCGGCCGGATCGAGGCGGACGCGGCCATGGACGGTATATTGCGGATTATTGTGCGGGGAAGACCCGGGGGAGGTGCACCGGCATTTCTGGTTGGATTCCGGCTCCTGTCGCTGGCTGCCCCGTGAGCGCCAGGGCTCCCCGGGGCATGGCTCACACGCAGGTCAGGCAGGTGCTTCCGCTGGCTCCAGTTCCGAGCGCTTGAACAGGGACAGCAGCGTATAAGGGGCCAGAGCCTGGGCTCCCCCGGCCTCCCGGTCGACGATGCAGGCGACAGCGGCAATGTGCAGACCCGCTTCCCGAATCGTGGCCAGAGCCTCTTTGACGGAGCCGCCCGAGGTGATGACATCCTCCACCACCAGCACGGAGGATCCCTCCGGGATGTCGTTCTCGATGAGACGCCCTGTGCCGTGATCCTTGGCCCGGCGCCGGACCAGGAAGGCTGGCAGAGGCGTCCCGCGCTGGCCCGAGCGCAGTGTCATGCCGGCAGCGATGGGGTCGGCGCCCACCGAAGGGCCGCCCACCGCATCCACATTCGTTCCGCCGGCGCGGAGGTCGTCGGCCATGTCCAGGAGAAGGTCGGAGATGAGCGCCAGGCCAGCGGGGTCCAGAGTTGCACGCTTGCAATCGAAGTAAACACTGGAGGTGGCACCGGAGGCCAGGGTGAACGTACCCTGGATGAAGCAGCGCTCCAGAAGGAGGGCACGCAGGCTCTTCCTGTCCATCCGGCGGGTTTCGGCATCTCGCATGATTCTCGCTCGCAGTGGCGGTTGACGTGTTCAGTTCCAGCGGCCGTGGCCGCTGAAACCGAACCTGCATTCTAGCAAAGGTGTGCTGGACAGATCTCATCACCATGGAGCATGATGCCGTTCACGGTGCTGCTGCGGCCGACCATGGCGCGTCGGGAGAAGCGACGGTATGAGGTGGCTGGCGCAGGAGAACGAACATGACCGGGAGAACACGATGAGAACACGACGGCTCGTGCTGCCACTTCTGGCAGCGTGCCTGGTCCTGGCCGCGTTGCCGGTGTCAGGGAGTGAAGGTGATCCTGACGCCGGCTGGCCCGCCTGGCGTGGCCCCCGGGCCACCGGCGAAGCGCCGGCCGCCAACCCGCCGTGGACCTGGAGCGAAACGAAGAACGTGCGCTGGAAGGTGGCCATCCCCGGAAAGGGGCTGTCCACGCCTGTCATCTGGGGGGAGAAGATCTTCCTGACCACGGCGGTTCCCGCCGGTCTGCGCCCCGACCCGGAGGCGGTGGCCAGGGCCGAAGCCGATCTGCCGGAATGGCGCCGGGACAGTGGTGTGGCGCCTGACCATGTGCAGAAGTTCACGGTCCTGGCCCTGGACCGGAACAGCGGTGCGCTTCTCTGGCAGCGGGTGCTGCGGGAAGAAGCACCCCACGAGGGTACTCACGCTGATGCCAGCTGGGCGTCGGCGTCAGCGGTGACGGACGGAGAGATCCTGATTGTCTCGTTCGGCTCGCATGGCATCTATGCCCTGGACCTGAACGGCGGCCTCCTGTGGCAGAAAGACCTGGGCGATATGAAAACTCGCCGTGGTTTTGGTGAGGGGGGAACCCCGGTGCTGGCAGGAGATACCCTGGTGATCAACTGGGATCACGAGGGTCCCTCGTTCATCACGGCTCTCCATCGTCGAACCGGCAAACTTCTCTGGCGTCGCGAGCGTGACGAAGTCACATCCTGGTCGAGTCCTGTGGTCGTTCAGGCAGGCGGAAAATCGCAGGTGGTGATCAATGCCACCACGCGCACGCGAGGCTATGATCTGGCCACAGGCGATGTGGTCTGGGAGATCGAGGGCATGACGGTCAACACGATTCCTTCGCCGGTTGCGGCCGCCGGCCGCCTTTTCGTGGCCAGCGGCTTTCGGGGTGCCATGCTCCAGGCCATCGATCTGGAGAAAGCCCGCGGCCATCTTGATGGTCAGCCAGGCGTGGCCTGGACCTACCAGCGGGACACTCGCTATGTTCCATCCCTGCTCCTGGCACAGGGGCGCCTGTACTTCCTCAAGGGCAATACAGGCATCCTGACCTGTCTGAACGCCGCCAGTGGCGAAGAGCTCTTCTCCCGCCAGCGCCTCCCCGAGATCGACAGTGTTTACGCCTCGCCGGTAGCCGCCGGCGGACGTGTCTATATCACCGGGCGCCACGGCACGACCGTTGTCCTGGAAGCTGGAGACGCCTTCCAGGTTCTGGCCGTCAACCATCTGGATGATGCCTTCGACGCGTCGGCCGCCGTGGCGGGGGATGAGATCTACCTGCGCGGGCGCAAGTCTCTCTACTGCCTCGCCACGGAGACAGCCCCTTGAAATCCCTGCGGACGATTCCCGGTCAGGTTCCGCTTCAGCCGGTGGTGTCGTTCCCGCAGATCTTCACCTGGTCCTCCCTGTTGGGGACCATGCACAGGAATTCAAAGGGAGCCTCCAGGACCTGGTAATCATGGCGGGCCCCGGCCGGGATGTAGAGGACCGTTCCGGCCTCCACCTGAAAAGTTCGGTCTTCGATGGTGACCCGGGCACGGCCGCGCAGCACATACTGTTCATGCTCCACCGTGTTGGTGTGGCGTGGCATGCCGCCGCCTTCGCCCATGATGAAACGGCGCATGGCAAAATGGGGAGCGCCATCCTCAGGACCCAGGAGCACCTGCATGACCGTCGCCGTGCCCGCGTCAACAGTCCGGCGCGGGACGTCATCCATCTTCCTGACCACGCCGCCGGTGGTTTTGTTCATGATGGATTCCTCCGTGAATTTGACAGGGAGCAGCATACCCCAGGAGGAGAGGGCTCAGAGCGGTTTTTTCCCGGAGACACCGGGACTGGGCCCCACACGCCGGGTGGTGCCCCATATGCGCACCCGCTGACCCTGGCGCAGTGCCGCCACCGGGTAAAATGTGCCCCGCCACCTGATGCCGCCCTGGCGGCCGCAGTGGAGGCCGGAGAGGAGCAGGGCCCAGCTCAGAATGAGGAGCCCCACCGGGGTGAAGAACGACGGCGCCCACTGGAGGCCGAACCGCCGCCGGCCCAGAAGTGCGCAGAGGGGCGGCGCCAGCAGTGCGGCTGCTCCCACAGCCGCTATCCCGGCAGGCAGGCCGGGCCACCAGGCCAGCAGGGGAGCCAGAGCGAACGCGGCCATGGCGAGAGCAGCAAGCAGGGCCCGGGTTGGGCGATAACCGGCCACCACACCGTAAGTGTTCTTCTCCAGACCCCGTATCATGGCGGGGACATGGGGATACCAGGCCAGCCCGACCTGCCCGTGGCCGGAAACGATCATGGTTTTCCCGCCTGCGTCCTTGATCATCTGGGCCAGACCCAGGTCGTCAGCCACTTCCATCCGCAACCAGGAGAACCCGGGTGTTCTCGCCAGCAGACTGCTCCTCACCAGGTTGAAGGCGCCCACGCCCATGGAGTGGGAAGAGTTCGGATCGCGGAGTTTCTTCAGGTGCAGGCCCGCCAGCAGGTGCGCGCCGAACGTGCCCGCCGCCACCCTCAACCAGAACGTTCCACCCAGAAGATCGGGGAACGCCGTCAGGTGATCGACGTTTTGACGGACGGCCAGGCCCACCGCGAGGGCCAGGGTATCCGGCGCAAAGCGGACGTCAGCATCCGAGAACAGGACCCACTCTCCATCTGCCTCCTGGAGGCCGCGGGCCAGGGCATGCGGCTTGCCGAGCCACCCGGAGGGCAGATGATCGATACGCAGGGGGAGCAGGCGGGCGTCATCTTGTGCCAGCTGGCGCGCGATGACGCCGCTGGCGTCACTGGAACGATCGTCCACGAAGATGATCCTGAAGTCGGGGTAGTCCGAAGCCAGGAGCGAGCTCAGGGTCCCGTGGAGAGCTTGAGCTTCGTCACGGCCGGCGATCACAACGGTGATCCGCGGCGCGGATTTCGGGTCTACCCTGGGTCCCTGGGCCAGATCGTGCAGATGGGCCAGGTTCCAGGCGAGACGGGCGTAAATCAGCAGCCAGGCCAGGCAGAGAGCCAGGATGGCCGCGTTGGTGAGCGCGAAGAGAGCGCCCAGGAGGAATTCACCGAGGTGAAGGATGGGATTGCCTGCCTTTCTGTCCGCTCGTTGTTCTGGCTTCTGCCGGAGCGGGCCGCTCCTGTCCTCTGTGAAGCGGCCATGCAGATAGGATAGTCTTTCCAGGGGAATGGGCGGCGCTGTTGAGAGTCTTCAGAAGGAGGACACTGGACAGAGGTACTGGCCCGGGGAGAAGGTCTGTGAAGAGACGTGAAGGGCGACATTCTCTCATGGCCCTGCTACTGGGTCTCCTGCTGGCCGGTTGCTCAGCCGCCGCCGGCGGGGACGCCGGTGCCGGTTCGCGGCAGGAGAACGACCGGGCGCTGGCCACCTTCGCCGGAGGATGCTTCTGGTGCATGGAAGCGCCCTTTGAAAAACTGGCCGGCGTGACGGAAGTGATCTCGGGATATGCCGGTGGAGATCAGGTGGACCCCACTTATGAACAGGTTTCCCGGGGAGAAACCGGTCATGCCGAGGCCATTCAAGTCCATTATGAGCCGTCGCGGATCACCTACGAAGATCTGCTTCAGGTGTTCTGGCGCCAGATTGATCCCACCGACGGCGGCGGCCAGTTCGTGGACCGAGGCTACCAGTACCGGAGCGAGATATTTTTCCATGACGAGGCCCAGAAGGCGGCGGCGGAACAGTCGCGCGCGGAACTGGCGGCCTCGGGCCGTTTCCCGAAGCCCCTGGTGACCGGCATCACCCATCTCCGACGGTTCTATCCGGCCGAGGCGTACCATCAGGATTTTTACAGGAAGAGTCCCGGCCGCTACCTCGCCTACCGCACAGGTTCCGGCCGCGACGAGTACCTGGACCGTTTATGGGGGGCCGAGCGTCATTTCGAGCCGCGGGGAGAGGCGATTTCCCGGCCCGAGGGTTATACCCGGCCTTCCGACGCGGAACTCCGCGCCCGTCTCACGGACCTGCAATACCGGGTCACCCGGAATGAGGCGACCGAACCGGCCTTCAACAATGCTTACTGGGACAACGAGAGGAACGGGATTTACGTGGATATTGCCTCCGGTGAGCCGCTCTTTTCCTCCCGTGACAAGTTCAAATCAGGGACCGGGTGGCCCAGTTTCAGCCGTCCTCTGGAAGAGAAGTACCTGGTGGAGAAACTCGATTTCGGCCTTGGCATGCCCCGCACCGAAGTGCGCAGCCGCATGGGGGAGTCTCACCTGGGGCATGTCTTTCCCGATGGCCCCGAGCCCACGGGACTGCGCTACTGCGTCAATTCCGCCGCCCTGCGCTTCATCCCGAGGGAGAAAATGGAAGCAGAAGGCTATGGCCATTATCTCTTCCTGTTCGCTGACCAGGATCCTCGCTGACGATTCAGCAGCTCGCGGCAGGTGCAGGAGGGTCCCGGCCGGCGGAGGTACAATATGGCTGTGAAACACGGTGGCAAAAAGTGGCTCCTTTACGGTTGCTTCGGCTGCCTGGGTGTCGCTGCTTTTCTCATCATGATCGTCGTGGGTTTCGTGGGCATCGCGTTCATGCAGATGAGCCCGGAGGACCTGCAGCAAGAAACGATCACCCCGGTACTCCCGTCCCAGGCCATCTTGCCTGGCTCTCTGGAATTCGTCCCCGGAAGGCCTGCTGCGGCA